>Ga0210405_10000998_pt1 | contig 34366 bp, 46 predicted proteins | sample IncBWH11MmetaG_FD_155492 | JGI IMG/M metagenome (GOLD analysis project Ga0210405, IMG submission 155492) | Forest soil microbial communities from Barre Woods Harvard Forest LTER site, Petersham, Massachusetts, United States - Inc-BW-H-11-M | ecosystem: Environmental > Terrestrial > Soil >...
TGAATCGGATTGCATTGCGGGTGTGGGGGCTACAGTGAAAAACAGTCCAAGTGTTGAGGCCAGCAGTCTCAGTCTCAAGATTCGTCGCAAAGAAAATCTCCCGAACAAAAGAATTCCCCTGTGGGGGTATTGAATCACAAGTTGAGAAAAAAGTCGTGAGGGATTGTGCGGAATCCGACCTCAGATACTAACGGGCGGGTAGCGCGTGACGTAGAGAGGGGTGTTAACCGAGGATACAGGAAGAGAGTCGCGATGCGGAGAAGCCCTGGCCATGGAGGCCGGCTAGCTCCCGAACTTGAGCTGCTCGAGCCACTGGATGGCCTCGCGCTGGTTGGTGATGATTTGGGCCTGCCAGACGAGGGCGATGGACATAAAGCTCATAGTGATAACGCACAGGACAAGAACGAGTCCGATCTTGGACTCAGGAGCCGGAAGCTGAAGAACGCGACGAAGCCAGGCCATGGTAAGAGGACTCCTAGTACACGGTTGACATTATCGAGCACGACTAATGCAAATCCGATTCGACAGAGCTGGGGACAGCGCAACTTGCCTCAAGAAATTAGGGCAATCAGAAGGCCAGGAACGAAAACATTAGCCGTGAGAGCTATGATGCGGAAAATAGGCAATTTGCAAAACGAGAGCAAGGGCTGGTTGCAGATTCCGGAACGAGTGTGTGCAACTTAACGCTCATTTATGTCTCTTATTTTCCACAGACTTTAACTTTTAGTGTGGACTGCCTCCAGGATGCGCTCCCAAGTGTCTCCCGCACGGAGGGGGAATCGCCGCGCTCGGGTGCTCTCAGGCTGATCCGCTGAATCGACCAGCAAGGTGCTTTCCGCGAGGAGAATGGTGCGCTCACAGAATGGGAAGAGTCCTGGCGCCTGATCTGGCGTGGCGATTCCTACGGAATGAGCATGATAGCGCAGCGCCCGGTCGTATAGCTTCGAGAGCTCACGGATGCAGCTTTGGAGGCTAGCGCCGATGGCTACGGACCAAAGCACTCCGTGCTGCCGAAACTGGAGCTTGCGATTGCGGCCCTCGACCAGAAAGCGCTCGACATTTTCGTCCGAAACACCAGCAAAGAAGAATACCTCGTCGAAGTCGCGCTGCCTGGAGAGTTCCGCCTCATGCTGGTGAAGATTTGTATTCTGAGCAAGCACGCGGGGGGACAGGGAGCGAAGCGTCACAATGGGCACTCCAGTGTCTTCGGAGAGGGTTTCCAGGGCATCAGCGGCAGCGGGCAAGGCTTCTGCCATGGGAATGCAGGTAAAGCGCCCCAGGCGCAGCGTGGATGCCTTCTGCTGTTTCGAAGCAACCGATTCCGGGCGCAAGTGGAAGTAATCCTCGGGGAGATAGACCGCGCAACCGTCTTCCGCGATGAAGGGATGCGTGTGGCCGTTTTTGCGGCGCGGCTCGTCGAATTGCAGGCGCGAGCGGCTGGTGACCCAGACATCGGGAATGCCTTCATGATCGAGGGTCGCCGTGAACTCATCCAGTCCGGGAACGCTTTTGCCGCGGAGTGGAATCAGCGAATCGACGGCAATGTAGAGAATACTGGAGGTCTGGCGCAAACAGTGCTCCGGGATGGCGAACTTCATTCTAGCGGAATTCCGGAGCTTCCCGGGGTTGATGCCAAAGAAAAAGGCGGGCAGAAGATTCTGCCCGCCTTTTCGTGCGCCCGGCTAGGTCTGCCGGAGTCCTTCTCTTCGTGGTTAGTTCCCAGACTTTGCGCTGCCGGTGGAAGCCACTTGCGAATTCGCCTTGGGGATGCTGACGTATCCGCTGATGGTGTTCTTGCCCACCTTGTTGATGACGACTTCCTCCGGAATGTGCGTACCGGAAGTGTAGAAGAAGATCGGCTCGTTCAGAGCGCGGTTCTTCTTTTCGAACTGCTTGTCTTCGATGGTCAATGCGGCGCTGAACTGATTGCGCTTTTCGTTGACGCCCTTCAGTTCGACGGTAACGTTACCCACCTTCTGAGGCTTGTTCTTGCCAACGATGGTGAATTCAACGTAATCGCGTTCGCCGAGGCGGCGGAGCTGGTCGATTTCATCATGGTTGCGCGCGATGAGCGTGCCCATCTCGCTGCGAGCCATTTTCAGGTCTTCACGGGTAGCATCCAGGTCGGTCTTGACGCCGACAACCTTGGTGTCCACGGTCTTTACATCATCGTTGGTCGCCTTGGTGGCAAGTTCCGAATGAACGGAGGTGTCAAGCGCGGTTACCTTCTCGGCAGTCGCGTCGTTAAGCTTGGCCGCTTCTTCGCGAGCCTTTCTCAGTTGACCCTGGGTAATCTTGAGTTTGCCGGTGATGACTTTCAGGTCGCCCTGGAGATCGGTATTCGCCTTTTCGTCCTGGGCGAGGCGATCTTTCAAGGACGACATGTCCTGCTGAACGGACTGTTGAGTGGTCTTCAATTGCGTTGCTACCGCCTGCTGCGTGGTATCGAGCTTCGAAGAGGCGTTATAACCGAAAGCAAGGCCACCGAGGGCCACCAATCCAAGAACGATAATCGCGGGAAGCTGCCACGAAGAACCGTTTCTTACTTCTACGATGCGATCCTCTGACATAGTCAATTTTCTCTCCTCACCCCATATTGGGGATGCCGTTTTAATCGGCCTGTAACAGAGAGATTGCATGCGTGGAGCCAAAGGAGGGAAACGTGGAGTGGAGCTAAGTGATAGAGGAATGGGCGGTTGTAGGGGGATGAGAAACAAGGGGCGGTACTAGTCCTAGCAAAGTTTACGTGAACGTACAGCGAACAACGGATTTTTTGCTTGGCAAGGCTTCAGTCGAGCCGGACGCCGAGGTGTCGGAGGTCCGTTTGGAGTTGCTCGGGGTTCTGGAAGACGACTCCGGTCATGCCAAGACGATCAGCGGCCTCGGCATAGGCGAAAACGTCGTCAATGTAGATGGCTTCCTCGGCGGGGACTTTGCAGGCCCGGAGGGCTTCTCGATAGATGATAGGATCGGGTTTACTCGCGCCAACACGGTAAGAGTAGATGCGGGTTGGAAAGAAGCGGAAAAAAGGGAAGCGTGCCTCGGCAAAGGACATGTGGATGGAGTCTGTGTTGGAGAGCAAGGCGAGACGGTAGCTCTTCGAAAGCCCCTCCAGGAACCGCTCCGACTGAATGGGCTCGGGAGACAAGGCGCTATTCCAAACTTCGGTGAATTGCTCGAATGTGAGGGAGCCGCCGAGGCGCTTGGTGAGATGGAGGTGCCAGTCTTGGGGAGCCATGCGGCCCTCCTGCCAGTCTGGCCAGAGCGGATCTTTCTCGATGGCGGACCAGGCCTCCTGAGGGGTGAGCTTGAGCCCGGTCGAGAGTCCAGCCATGGTGCGGTTGACGTCCACTTTGATCAGGACGCGGCCGATATCGAAGATAATGGCGCGAAACTTAGGGGACGGCACGGGCTATTGGCCCTCGGCACTAGAGGTAGAAGGAGAGCGCCTGGAGCGGAGGAGGCTGATAATCACCGGCAAGACCGATACGACGATCACCACGGCGATCACGTAATGGATACGCGAGCCGATGTTGGGGACGGAGCGGCCCAAGGAGTACCCGCCAAGGATCATCGCGCCGACCCACAAAATGCCTCCACAAATGTCGAAGGCGAGGTAACGGGCGTAGGGCATTTTCGCGGCTCCAGCGACGGGCGGGCAGAAGGTTCGAACAATGGGGACGAAACGCGCGAGGATGACGGCCCGGCCACCATATTTTTCATAGAAATCATGAGCGCGCTGGAGATGGCTGCGGCGGAAGAACAATGAGTCTTCGCGGCGGTAGAGCGCTGCCCCGGCGGAGCGGCCGATCCAGTAACCGATTTGATCGCCGACAATGGCGCAAAGCATGACGGGTAGTAAAAGCCACTTTATGGGAATCACACCGGCCGCAGAGAAAATGCCGGCGGTGACGAGCAGGGAATCGCCGGGAAGAAAGAAGCCCACAAAAAAACCAGTTTCAATGAACACGATAGTGCAAACGAGGGGGGCGCCGCCGGAGCGGATCAGCTCCTTGAGTCCGTCCGGGCTGTAAAGAGAATGAAGGAAGTGGAGGATGGCGTCGAGCACTCGGAATTAGGCCTCACGTTGAGAAGGTTCACGGCATTGCTTACGGGTACAAGAGCTCGAGAACGCGAACGGACGTTCGTGACGGCACCCAATCCTATACGGTAGCAGAAAACGCCAAGATCCTCTCCACATTCATGCCAGAGAAGGAGAAGCATGGCAAAGAAAGCTAGGTATGTATGCGTTGAGACGAATCATCGGAGTGCCTCCGCAAGCCAGAGATAACCCTTATCTTCCGCTTCGAGACGGGCTTCGCGATCTTGCGCGGTGTCTTCCTTTTGTCCCAAGAGCTTCTTGATGCGCGGAAGCGCGCGGCGGGCAGCCACCGCGCCGGCCTCGATGGCCTCTTCGGCGCGGTCAAAATCGTCCCAAGCGAGAGATTGCACTTCGGGGCGAAGGACGAGGTCCGCCTGGCGTTCCCAGATTTCGAGTTGATGTTTTTGAGCGGCGTTGACCGCGCGGCTGACGACTTGAAAGATGTTGGTGGGGGCGCCGCGATGGCCATCCTGCATTCCCACGGAAATGCCGATAACCGAAGTTGCGCCGAGCTGACGGGCGGCTACGGTGGGGACCGGGGCGACCAGGCCTCCATCGGCGAGGCAGCGCGTGCCGATCTCCACGGGTTCGAACAAGCCGGGGAAAGCGCAACTCGCGCGAATGGCATCCACAAGAACGCCCTGCGTGAACACGACAGGCTCGCCGGAAGTGAGGTCGGTGGCGACCACAGCAAGGGGGATGCGAAGTTCTTCGAACTGACGGGATTCGAAAACGCCTTCGATCAAGTCACCGAGGCGGTGGTTGCTGGCCAAGCCGAGCCGGGAAACGCGCCAACGCGCGATATCGCGAAAGCGAAGCGTGCGGCAAGTTGCAATGATGCGCGAAAGAGGCGCGCCACTGGCATAGGCGGCGCCGAGAATGCTGCCGACGCTTGTCCCCGCGATGTGAGAGATAGGAATCTGGTTCTGCTCGAGGACCTGCAGAACTCCAAGATGGGCAAAGCCGCGTGCGAAGCCTCCGCCGAGGGCGAGTCCCACGCCTGGCCGAACGGCCGACGCACCTGAACCTTCGTGTAGGGGTTCCTTCTCAGAGAAATTGTGTTGCGGCATGCACGCAGGATGAAGGACCTAGGCGCTCCGACCAATGGGCCGCGCGTCCCGCGCAGACAGTACGGACGTACCTCGATGAAAGAGTTAGAAAATCGATGCAGCGAGAGTCAAACAGTACCTTCTTACTAGTCGCGTACCCTCTCTGTACCATTGTGAACCGCATTGCCAGGCGCGATTCTCGTTCCTGTCAGGCTGCAGTACTGAGGGGACCAAGAATGGAAAGCGCGTTCAAGACTTGGATCGGACATCCGGTGATCCTGCAAGTGGCGCTTGGGGACATTAAGGTGCCGCTGCGTGGCAGGCTGCTGAAAGATGATGGCGGCGAAACGGTGCGGATGCGTATAGGCGAGGGTTGGGACGTAGATATTTATAAAGCAATGATTTTGGCCGTTGAAGAAGACGCAATGGTTCTTCTTCCTGCGTGAGGGAAACGACCATGACAATGAAAGCACAAGAATTGAAGTACGTAACACGGCGGCGCGCAGCGGTTTTGCTAGGAATCTCGGAAATGGAATTGAGCCGCATCTCGAGTGAATCGGGATTCGGGCACCGAGAGACCGCAGGCGGACAGGAAGAGACGTATTTCACATATGAAGAGCTCCGGCAGATCTGTCTGCTGACTGTGCAACACGTGCACTAAATAAGAATAAAACGAATTTCCTCCGGCCCCCCTCAGCAGTGCCCCCACCCCGGGTCGCTCCCCCCAGCGATTCGGGGTTCTTCTTTGCTCAGGGATCTCTTGCCAGTCGCGGTTGATCTGACAGGGTAGTTCAAAAATCCTTTGACAGCCGTAGCCTGCCCTAAGAGACTTAGCGCGCGAATTCGGAGGCGGGGAAGCATGAGATCTGTAAACGCGGCGAAAAAATGGGTGCTGGTTTTGGGGGCCGCTGGTGGTCTCGCGATTTGCGGCTTGGGAATGGCGAAATCTGCTTCTCCTGAGGACGTGAGCTACGACGTGGTCATCGCGAACGGCAGAGTGATGGATCCGGACTCGGGCTTGGACGCGGTTCGAAACGTGGGAATTCGTGGAGGAAAAATCGCGGCGATCTCGACAGAGCCGCTCCTAGGAAAGCAAACCATTAATGCCACAGGGCTCGTGGTTGCGCCGGGTTTCATCGATTTGCATGAACACGGGCAGGAGCCAAGGAATTATCAATTTCAGGCGCACGACGGTGTGACGACCTCGCTGGAGCTGGAAGGCGGCGCTGCCGATGTGGAGCGCTGGTATGCGACGCGGGAAGGGAAGTCTCTGATCAATTATGGAGTGAGCATCGGGCACATCCCGGTGCGCAGAAATATTCTCACGAAGACAAAGGGAGAGCGTGGGTTCGGGGGAAAGGCGAATGCGGCGGAGATGGCTGCAGAAGATGCCGCGGCGCATCGGGAGGCGACTCCGGAAGAAATCGTTCAAATCATAGAAGCGCTGGATCGAGGATTTCGCAGCGGCGCTCTTGCCGAAGGCATGGGAATCAATTACACGCCGGGAGCCTCGCACTGGGAAATTGTGGAGGCCTTCGGTGTGGCGGGAAAATATGGCGCTCCGGTACACGTTCACCTGCGCTATGCAGGTGGGAAAGAGCCAGAAACTGGTTTGAGCGCCCTGGAAGAGGTGATCGCCGCGGCGGCTGCGACGGGGGCGCCGCTCCATGTGGTCCACATCACTAGCATGGGAATGAAATATACGCCGCAGCTTATCGCCATGGTCGACGGAGCCAAGAAACGCGGTATTGATGTCACGACGGAATGCTATCCATACACTGCGGGCAGCACGTACCTGCAGTCCGCAGTATTCGATCCGGGCTGGCAGGAAAAAATGGAAATCAGTTATCACGACGTGCAGTGGGCCGATACGGGGGAACGATTGACCGCGGAAACTTTTGAGAAGTACCGCAAGACTGGCGGAATCGTCATAATCCATTCCATTCCTGAGGAAGCGGCGCGCACAGCGGTATCAAATCCGGCGATCATGATCGCCAGCGATGGCATGCCGATTACTGGCTCCAAGGTCCATCCACGGGGGCAAGGAACGTATTCTCGCGTGCTGGGACATTATGTGCGGGAAGAAAAAGTGCTGGATTTGATGACGGCGCTGAACAAGATGACCCTGATGCCGGCGCAACGGTTGGAGAAGCGCGCGCCGGTATTCAAGGACAAGGGGCGAATTCGGATGGGGGCGGACGCGGACATCACCGTCTTTGACGCGAACCGCGTGATTGATAAAGCCACTTTCGAGGAGCCGTTACAGTATTCGGAGGGGATTCAGTTTGTGTTTGTGAATGGGGTCGCGGTCGTCAAAGACGGGCAGCTTGTCGACGGTGTGTTTCCCGGGCGGGCGGCACGTGCGCCGATTGTGCCCTGATCCGCTTTCATCCCGCATAGGCTAGCGATGAATGCATGACGGAAAGGGAAAAGAGTATGCAGTCAAAATGGGCGGAGTGCTATATAGTACTGCGCATTCCCTTTTGGACGAGAAAGGAAAAACTTTGACGCTCTCGGCTGCGGACTGGGCTGCCATCGCCGGCTATCTGCTCATCACGCTTTTCCTAGGTCTTTATTTCCGGGGCCGCTCGGGGAAAAGCACGGAAGACTATTTCGTTTCCGGTCGTAACGTTTCCTGGTGGCTCGCGGGAACGTCGATGGTGGCGACGACTTTTGCCGCGGACACGCCTCTCGCGGTGACGGGCTTGGTTTACACGCAAGGTGTGGCGGGGAATTGGTTGTGGTGGAGCTTTCTTCCTTCGGGGATGATGACGGTGTTTTTGTTCGCTCGAATGTGGCGACGGTCGGGCCTGATCACCGATGTGCAGTTTGCGGAATTCCGGTACTCGGGCAAACCGGCCGCGTTCTTGCGAGGATTTCGCGCTGTGTATCTCGGGCTGCTGATGAACTGCCTGATTCTGGGCTGGGTAACCAAGGCCATGGTGAACATCATCAGCACATCGCTGGGAGTGAGCGACGCGAAGGCGCTGGCGATTTGTGTTTTCTTCCTGATGCCGTTCACGGGAATTTATGTTTCACTGGGCGGGTTGTGGGGCGTGTTGTGGACGGACCTGTTTCAATTCGTGCTGAAGATGGCGATTGTCATTGGCGTGGCGTGGTACGGCGTCCACGCGGCGGGTGGAATGCAGCAGATGCTGGCTACGCTCGCGGCAAAACGCGCTGCGGCAGGGCCCGGCGCGAGCGACATCACCGCAATGCTCCCCGATTTTTCGCGTGGCTGGACGGGAGAAGCGCTGTGGACGCTGCCGGTCATTACATTTGTGGTGCATTTGACGGTGCAGTGGTGGGCGTTCTGGTATCCCGGGGCGGAGCCGGGTGGCGGAGGATACATCGCGCAAAGGATTTTCAGCGCGAAAGACGAGAGAAACGGACTGTTGTCGGTGCTGTGGTTCAACCTGGCGCACTATGCTCTGCGGCCGTGGCCTTGGATCCTGACGGCGCTGGCGGCGGTTGTTCTTTACCCTGGACTTGCGCAGCCTGAGCGCGGGTACATGATGGTCGCGACACGAAATACGCCTCACGCGGTTCTCGGAATTCTTCTTGCGGGATTCATGGCTGCGTTCATGTCCACGATTGCCACGCAGCTCAATTGGGGCAGTTCATACTTAGTGGAGGATTTCTATCGGCGTTTCCTGAAGAAAGACGGAAGCGAAGCGCACTATGTGAATGCCTCGCGGCTGGCGACGGCGTTTCTGTGCGTGGCTGCGGCGGCGGTGGCGTGGCAACTCACATCCGTTTCTGAGGGCTGGAAGATAGTTTTGGAGTTGGGAGCAGGCACGGGCGGCGTGTACTTGCTGCGCTGGTATTGGTGGCGCGTGAATGCATGGAGCGAAATCTCCGCGATGGTGGCGGCGCTGGTGACGACACTGGCACTGCATTTCAGCGCGTTGTGGATGGCCATTGCCGGGAGGCCGCACCCCTTCGGGGGTTCCGACCCGGTCATTTTTGCGAAAACCACCCTTTGCACAACGGGAGTGACTACGCTGGTGTGGCTCGCGGTCACCATGCTGACAGCGCCGGAACATGGCGACACGCTGGTGCGGTTTTACAAAAAAGTCCGGCCACAGATCACCGGTTGGAAGCCGGTGGCGAAAATTGCGGGAGATGAAACTGTCACGCGTGATCTTGGGAGGAATCTGCTGAGCTGGCTGCTGGGTTGCGTGATGGTTTACTCCATGCTGGCTTGCATCGGAGCTCTGTGCTTCGGGCGATATTCTACTGGCGGAATTTTTGGCGCGGTGGGGGTGGTGAGCGCTATCGCAATCTCGCGATCCATGCCCAAGCCGAATGAGTGGCGCACCAACTAAAGTGGAAACAACGGCGAGTAACTCCCCTACATCCGGCAACAAAGGACAATTCTACGCGGTCCTCGCAGGATTTCTCGGGTGGACCTTCGACGCGTTCGATTTTTTCATCCTCACATTTGTGTTGGCTCCCATTGCCAAGGAATTTGGCACCGGCATCCCCGCGCTGGCGCTAACGATCACCGCGAGCCTGGCGACGCGATGGATCGGCGCGATCGTGTTTGGATTGTTTGCTGACCGGTATGGACGGCGCATTCCGCTCATTGTCAATATTTTGTACTTCTCGCTGATTGAAGTTCTCTCCGGGCTCGCGCCAAGTTACAAAGTTTTCTTTTTCCTGCGTCTGCTCTACGGCGTCGGCATGGGCGGCGAGTGGGGCGTGGGAGCTTCACTCGCCATGGAATCTGTTCCTGTCCGGTGGCGGGGGCTCGTTTCGGGTTTCTTGCAAGAAGGGTACGCGCTTGGATTTCTGCTGGCCGCGGGCGTGTATCGTCTCGTTTACCCACATTGGGGCTGGCGGCCACTATTTTTCATCGGCGGCTTTCCTGCGCTGCTGACTCTGTTGGTGCGCGCCAAAGTGAGAGAGCCGGAAGCCTGGCACCGCTCGCGCACCGATTGGACCGCGTACAGGCAAGCCATCTTCCGCAATTGGAAGCGCTTCGCTTATCTCGTGGTTTTGCTGGCAATGACGAATTTTATCTCGCACGGCACGCAGGACATGTACCCGACCTATCTGCAACAACAGCATGGATTCACGCCGCAGCGGACCTCGGACTTCACCGCGTTTTCCATGGTCGGTGCGATTTGCGGCGGACTGGCGTTCGGATATTATTCCGACCGCAGCGGACGACGGCGGGCGATGGTTACGGCCGTGTTGCTGGGGATTGTGATGATCCCTCTGTGGGTGTTTGCGCCCAATTTGCCGCTCATTCTGGTTGGCGGATTCCTGATGCAATTCATGGTGCAGGGCGCGTGGGGCGTAATTCCGGCGCACATCAATGAGCTTTCGCCCGATCAATTGCGCGGATTTTTTCCGGGCCTGGCGTATCAATTCGGGGTGCTGATTGCGTCAGGGAGCGCCTATATTGAGGCGCGCATGGCCCACCTCATGAGTTATGGGCGGGCGATGGGTCTTTTTGCGGCGGTAGTACTGCTGGTGGGAGCCGTGGTGATTTATTTTGGCCCGGAGGACCATCGCGCGGAATTCGGCAGGAGCAATCCGGCAAAAAGTTGAAAAAGGTTTGATTGAGATGGCGTGGCGAGGGCGCGATGCCTTATGCTAATATTTATTTACAGTGCGCCCGTAGCTCAGTTGGATAGAGCGTCTGGCTACGAACCAGAAGGTCGGGAGTTCGAGTCCCCCCGGGCGCACCACTTTTTCTTCAACGGAATCAAGCATTTACGCTGCAACTGCTACTTCAACCTTCACTGATTTTTTACGGACATTAGGTACAACAACGACTTTTCCAGTTGGAATCACAAAGCCTAGACCAACTTTTTCTGCCACTTCCTTGCGGTATTCCACATCTTCGTCAAGCTTGGAATAGCCGTCTGTCACAGACTTGTTCGCATGACCCAGCCAGAAACGGATGAGGTCTTCGGGTGCGCGGCTCTTTCGCAGCCACGTAGTGCGCGCACGGCGCATTGCGTGGAAGCCTGTCTGTTCCACACCCAGCGCCTTCAGTGTCGGGTGCAGTGACCTTCGCAACAGGTTGGTCTGCGATAGAGCCTTGCCTTTGAGGTTAGCGAACAGGAAGCCTGCTTTGCGCTCACCGATGAACGTCTTGAGTAGAGTCGCCAGTGCAGAGCACAGGTCAACATCTCTCACGGCATTCTTCGTCTTCGGGTCTTGGATGTCGCACTCCCAAACAGATTGCCTGACGTAAAGCGTTTGGCAGTCACCTGAGATGTGCTTACCAACTTCAAGACCTAGAGCCTCACCGATGCGTAGACCCGTACCAGCAAGGAGCGCGTACAAGACGCAGTGCTGACCTTCAGTATTTTTGACGATGGCACTCATCGTCTCTGAAGTGAATGTGGGCTGACGCTGCCCTTCAATCTTCGGCATGTCAATGAATTGGCTGTTCCACTTCCGTGGATACAGTTCTTCTCCGTCCTCACTGACGGCAGATGCAACAACCATCTTCGCAACTTGGGTGTAGTTCAGAATCGTTTTGGGAGAAAGCTCAGCCGTTGCCATCTTTGCTACCAAAGTTTTCATGGCAGCATTGTTGACAGCGGACAGCAGCGCGTCACCCAAGTTTGGATTCAGCCACACCTTGATGCAGTTCTCCCAAGCAGACAGTGTTGCTGGTTTGATAGGGTCACGCTTTCTAGTCGCGCAATCCCTCAACCATTGTTCGGCTTGCTGACGAAACGTCACTCCAAAGCTGGCTTCGGCAACGGCAAGGCACTCCGCTGTGTTGGCACCGCTTTGTACAACTATTTCTTTTGCTCTGCGTTCACGTTCGGGCTTCGTCATCTTGCCCAGTCCGTTGGTGGGGCAGATTTTCGTGCTCATGTGCTTCCTGCGGTCTTGGCCGGGCACATCCATCCAGTATCGGACTACCCACCAGTGACCGCTGACTTCTACGTGTCCTGATTGTCCAGCACGGCGTGACATGGATTTTCTCCCTGTACGCTTTACTGGCACCGCTGGCGGGCAACATACCACAGAAGGGGTTTCGGGGGCAGGGAAGCCCGGCAGGGCAGTAAGAGTCACAGTCAACCAACCTAGTGTGCATGGGCACACGTTCAGAAATTCAGGTATGGTTCGCCTGTGACCTACTGCTGGAATGGCAGTGACATTGGCCGTGACGTGGCTAGTCGTGAGCTAGGGCTACAAGTCCGTGGGTGCTGCGATTCGACACAACAATCATACCACACACATAGCCTGTGTGTCAAGTTACTCTTGACTAACCCAAGCGGCCTTGCACCATGCCGATGGAGGGGCAGGCTTTTATATGAAAGCTACGAGTGTGAAGAAAATTGCTTGCGGGCAAGGCTGCCGAAGACTACGATGCCTTTGGAATAACTCAGACGCTAGAATTTCTCCTAGCGTCTGAGGGCTTACTCACCCCTTTTTGGGTGAGGGGCGATACACACGTTCACGTTCCCAAGTAGCAGGGTCCTTTCGGTTCGCGGTGTTTTGCGAAATGATACGACCCGTCTTGGAGTCCCGCAGTATGACAACAGGGGTATGCTTCACGACGTTCTCCTTTCTTTACGGCTGAACCTGAGAAGTTCCGGCAAGGGAACTTCTCAGGTTCGCTCTCACCGCAGTGTTTCAGAGCTTTCGTAAATCGTCAACACCTTTCAGGTCAAAAGGCTGTGGAAAGTAGGCGAAATAAATGCGACACTTCGCCTTTATAGCGAACACGAAGCGAATACATGGCGAACACTAGAAGAACACATGGCGAATAATGTTTATGTCGTTACTCTATCGCTAACAATTTTTAAGAAGAACTAACAAGTTAATTTTGAGCGTGGATGGAACTGTCTGTTCGCACTGAAAACGCTTGACACACACAAGAATTGATTGAGAGTACCCGTACTTAGATGTGTGAGCTTCAGTTCTATTGCCGCGCACTGCTCCGCACGTCATCCTGAACATGTTGGATGCACGCATACTCAAACAATCGGAGACTAAATGCGAACCCCGGCAAGAAACTCAATGCAGCGGAAGTCCGAAAGGCATTGTTCCTGCCAAGGAGCGATGCAGAGTTCACTCTGGAACCGCTGGCCGCTGCGCTACTTGCCGCAGGGGTTCCCAAGAAGAAAGCGCAGAGCGCGCTCAGCACGGCTGCACGGCGTTCGTTAAGACTGGCTGCGTCTGACAGTGGCCTACCGATGAAATTTGCGAAGAAGGCAGCGGGTGACGTGGCACGGAGACTGGTGCGGGCAGCCTAAGCCCGGTGTAAATGTGAGGCCCGGCCCGGCTCATCCATGCTGACGGATTGCCTGTAGCCGCTCATAACACTGTGTAGCGGGGCACATTCAGGGCTAGAAACGTCGAGCGGCAGCGTGGATGAGTGGACGGAGCAATAAACAGTAGCACGCGCCTTAAATCGAAAAATCGGGTGTACGCGGTGCGCGGAGTGCAAACCTGTTTGTATCAAAAGGTAACGTCACCAGATGGCTTGACTTGTGGATGGAACTGTGTTATACTTATTGTGTTAAATCGCAGTAGCATCACCCTACGGTCAGCCTGACCTTAACAGCCGACAAGCGGACGCAAACCGCTGGTGTTGACAAGACCTACCTGTCGGGATTCAGACCCACAACCTGAAATTTCAATCTGTGCGTAGTTCTGCGTCTGGGCATCGCCCCGCAGGCTTGCGCCAAGGTGGGGTTTTGATTACAGGCTTTCAAGGTGCAAGGCTACAGCAGCCAATAACCGTTGATGACGCCAAACTTGTGAGTGGCGTGACCCTGAATACGGGTGTCAACCGCTACGGACCATACCAGCACGCTTTCACAGGCTGCACGGTAACACGGCGTCTTGGACGCACGGGCGTTCCACAGCGTGGCGACGCGGACCTTAGCAAATGCGAAGATGACATGCTTAGGACAGTTGAGAAACTCAGGGAGTATGCCAAAGAGGGATGCATGGAAGTTTCCGTCATGGAAGCGCCATTCAGTGGGAAGCCTTATCCAGAAAAGTGTAAGCAACCTGACAAAACGCGCTTCTTCATGCCGTCAGAGATATGGATTGAAAACAGCAAGACCGTTCTAACGAGTGTGAGACGGATTGCCCTCACTGGTGGAGAATACGCGGGCAGGAAGTTTCGGAAGAGCAGCAAGGTCGGCATGGAAGGAAAGTGGGTGCTGACCGTGGACAAGAATGCGAAGCGGCAATCCCGCCGTGATGCATTAGCAAGTAGGTGGGAAAAAGTAGAGAAGCAGGCCGACACGCTTCTCGCCTCAGACAACGCAGGTATTTTCATGTGCGTCTGCTGCGGCGAGTTTCCAGTAGATGAGGATTCGTTTCTGCTTTGTAGTCGCTGCGTCCGTAGCCTGAAGATTGCGGCAACCCAAGAAAGTTCTACGGAAGAGAATGACGACAGCGATAAACATAGTGACAGTGAGGACCACAACCACAGTCAGAACCGTAAGAACAGGGGTCTTCAAAACGATGGAAAACAGAAGCTTCACCAGCACACCAGAAAACGCGGCAGGAAGTGCCAACGCTGCCGTAAAGATTGTGAGTCCATCTACGTCTGCCTGACGTGTGAGAAAGTTAAGCTGTGCGTCTATTGCAAGCTGCTTCATGAACACCCCGTGAGCGACGGTTGGACGGAGATAGAACACTGGATTCCAGACAAGAAACTGATGAGCACTGACCCCTATCAGGCTTTCACCGAAGGATACAGGCATTGTGCGGACACGCAGGACCGTCCCCTAACGGAGGAAGAGCTTGCGCACATTCTGGCCGTGAAGTATCCAAACTTCACAAAGCAGACCACACTCATAGCAGGTGAAGAGTACCTGTCACTTGCTTACAGGAACGCACGGATTGCCGCTGCCATGCTTGTTGGTCACTACATTTTCAAGAAGACCTTCACGGCTTTGGGGAAAATGCTTGGAAAGAAGACGGACACCGTGAAGAAGTTCTGCGTTAGGGCGAGAAGCGATTACTGGACGGTGATGTTGAGACAGCCTGTTCCAACTGAAGTGCAGACCGCGCTGTCTTCCTACATGTTGCGGGATTTGTACCCACGGTATCTGACTGAGGGAATGTTGGTGAGGCAGGGTCGGCGGGGGTACTAGCTGGAAGTCTCAGCCTGCTTCGCAGTATGAAGCACTTTATAATATAAAGTGAAAATGGACGTGGCAACACCAAAATGCCGAGTGGGGTGCTTTTGAAGTTGAATTTGATTCTTCCAAGCAGGCTCTTTTGCTTAGCCTTGCTTGGAATCATCGAATATGGATTCCACCTCTACGGAGTGGACTCCTTCAAATGTTTGAGAAGAAGAAGAAGAAAGAAGGAGTGCATAGCTCCTTGCTTTTCTGCTTGTGCTCTGGATGGCTATTGTTTAGACCGCGCCTGTCGAATGTGGTTGTTGCCTGAACCCATTGCCCTACGCACGTTCTCTGGCTGATAGTCGCCAGTTGCTGCTACTGCTTCAAACCATTGTCTCGGCCCGGGTCGTTTGGTGTACGTTGCCCGGATTTAATTTTGTAAGTTGGTTTGAACAGTTCCCAAGCATCCCGCTCATTCTGTCAGCTTTGCCTGACACTGGGTACAACGGGCACAAACACCAGAAACACCCGGCCACTCGCGCTTGGTCTTCGCGGGCAGGGTAAGGGATAGAAACGGCCCTTCTACAGCCCTAAAGAAGGGGACATGTAACAAAACTACCCATGTCCCCATTGTTAGGGGTGTAGAAGGGGCAGATTACATCTCTCCCAAATAAGCGCGGACGCACGGCGTACTGAACGCCAGAAGGAACCAAAATGTTTAAGAAGTCAGAAATGTATGTCAGGGCCGTGGTTCCCGTCCGCTCTGCGTCGCACGGCATCAGAATCGCCCAAACGCTCAACAGGCTCTATTCCGGTGTAGCCTCCGTCGTGTCAGGCGTGGACCATTCAACGCTGATTGACTTTGAAGAGATTCGCCGGATAGTCCTGAGCGAAGAACAGGCTGAGGTGAAGTAAAGACTTTGACGCGACGCGGACTCCAAAGCCCCCCGTGTCATCCGGCTGGCGAAGGTTGCGTCTTCGTCAGCCACTAATTTTCAAGAAGAGCCTTGGGGGGTTTTGATTTCTCTACCTACCCAGCACCGGGCATGCACCCCAGCGGAGCGGCCCGGTGGACAATTTTCAAAAGTTCCCGCTTGCGCTTTGGCGCATTCCTTTTCGCAGGCGGCTGAGTGGGTCACTCGCCTAAGCCTACGGGTGACCTGCTCCCTGATTTTTCCAGCAATCACCGCGTTGGCCCGTCACCTTCGCGGCTTGCTGGTTTTGGTGACATCCACCTGCCGTCATGAAACCGCAGACAGTCACCAAACAATTTGCAACGAGCGGAGTTTGCCTTTCCTTAGGGCTTTGGCCGCTTGCTGCGCGCTACGTCATGCGTGGCGTTGGCCGGGCTTTGGCCGCTTCAGGCAAGGTTGAAGCCCGGCAGATTCTTTGAAGGATGAAGGCGCACACGATGGCAAAGACTAAAAGCACCGCTGGCGTAGACCTTAAACCAAGTTCGTTCGCGTATGTTGGGGATGTGAACGATACGAAAACGTGGAAGCTGGCTTTGCACGTTCCCGGCGATGCGCGAAAAACTGTGAATTTGATTAAGAACGCGCTGGTTCGTTTCGACGAATGCAAAGAGATTCCTGACAGCGAGAAGCATTCTGTTTGGTTGAAGATTGCTGGTGCCGCGCAAGCGCATGGCATCAAAGTTGAGCAAGAAGAACCACAGAAGTCACCGCATTTGCTTGCTGACTTCCTTGCCGAACGATTCATAGAAAAGATGGGGTACTGAACATGATGAACGAACAAGACCGACAACACTTCCTAGCGATTGCAACGGAAGCATCAGTGCTTGCGGACGTGAAAGATGTCCTGACGTTCGCCAGAGATTACTTCAAAATGCGCGGCAGGACAATTCTCGCGGTGAACATTCAGTGTCAACTGGACTTCTTCAATTCCGCGAAAGAGTTTGATGAGATGGACAACAGCAACGTGGTTCCTATTGGAACGCAGAACCCATCATGAGGAAAACAGAACACATGCAATTCACAGTGACAAGCATCAGGAAAATGAACAAACACATGGAAGTTATCGGTGACGCTGGTGATGACGGTGGTGCAATGGTTCACTTGCCAATCAGCTACGCCAAAGGTTTGCAGATAGACGGCAAGCTGCTGGTAGCTGTGGACAAGTCAGGTCTGCTTGGCTGGCTGAAGCGCAGAGTGCTTAGCCTATAACATGCCTATGCGTGCAAAGAGTCCTTGCTTAGAGCAGGGCTGTGGAAAGCTGGTAGACCGTGGCAGATGCCCAGCCCATACCAAAGCCCACAACACCCAGCGATATGCAGAACGCAATCAAGATGAAGTAAGCAAGTGGTATCGGACGAAACGCTGGGTTGAATTCAGAGCGTGGTTCCTAAGACATCATCCCGTCTGTCAGAGAGTCATTGACGGCGAGCGTTGCTACTCCTTCGCCACGTTGATACACCACCGCATCAGTCCACGCAGCAGACCTGACTTGTTCCTTGACGAAGACAACTGCCGTGCCCTGTGTAGTGAACACCATCACGGCAACGATGGTGACCGTGGTGACGAAGTATACGCTGTGGACAACTGGTAGCACCCACGTTGGTGATTCAACGGCTTGCTCTGCGTTTGCTCTGCGTTTGCATTGGTTGTGCCTTGCGTTTGCCTTGCTTTTGTCTGTGCTTGTAAGTTGTTGACTAGGGGGGGCTTATTTATCCCCTGCGTGTATCCCGCGAAACACCGTGCAGGCTTTTGCACACGCCGACGCATAAAAACGCGGCAAATTACCCCGAACTATTCCATTACCGTGGTTAAACCGAAGTGAAAGGGAACGAAAGTCATGAACAAGTTGACGTGGCCCGAACTGCGAAGGATGCGCAAGCAAATTGATGCCTTGGTTGATTTGGCACAGAGGAAGCATTTGGGAAAAGCGCAGCACGATGAACTGGTGGGCATGATTGCCAGCCATAAGCGTGGCCGTGAATATCTTGTGAGCACTGAGCGTGAACTTGACGATGCTGAGCTTGAAGCAATCCGCGCCAGCAAGCGAGCACCCACCGAAGAGAAGCGCAGAACTTATTTGGAGAAGGTTTCCCGTATCAGACGGGAGAAACGAAAGTTACACGGGGAAGTTTGATGCCAAAAGTTTCAAGTACGAAGAGAAAAGAATTACAGGGAACTGCACGGCAAGACCGTGTGAAGAAGCCACTGGTAGCAAAAGAGATTGCACCAGAACCTTCTGCTGGTTTGTGTTCCATCGGGCGCGCTGAATTCAAGCGCGTGGTGGACGCCTTGAAGGGCACTGGCCGACTCACTGACCTAGACCAAACGGTCCTGAGTCTCTACGCATCTTGGTTTGCAAAGTGGAAGCGTGCAGAGCAATCCCTGAGTGAAGACGGAGAACTTCTTTGGGTGGAGATTAGAGATACCCACGGCAACGTTACCCACAAGAAACCAATCGTGAACCCGATGGGGAAAGTTGCTGCTGAAGCGTCACGGCTAACGCACCGCTTTGCTGATGCTCTGGGCTTCAGCCCGGCATCAAGAGTCAAGCAAGGTTTTGAGCACGCAGAACGCGACGGCGAAGACATTCTCTCCGGGCTGGATGCAATCAACGACTCTCTGGACAATTTCAAAATATGAAGACCACAAAAGAAGAGCAGTTGATGACGCTTAGGTTTGAAGAAATCATGTTGAGTGGCAAGCTAATTGATATTTGCCTGACCTACGGCAACCCGCGCACCAACAAAGTGTTCAAGATTGAAAAGCGCATGGACATGGAAGAACTTTTTGCAACTCACGCTGAGCAGATGCCAGCGGCCTTGATTTCTGCCTACAAAAAACTTTGCCAAATGCGCGAAGTGCTCAAGGCCAACCACATTGACGTTGGCACGATATGACAAATAAGAATCAGCGGCTGCGGGCTTCACGCTGATGGGCGCGCCCAGTCAGCCGAAGCCTCTATTTGTCGGTGGAGGCGTAAGACCACAGTGGAAACTGCAAAAGGGGTTCACCGAATCGGCGGAGACACCACAGGCGTGCAAACGTGTTGAAGTGCGCACCTGCGTTGACGCAGATGGCCTCACCCGCAAGGCATACCGTTTCGCAGTCAAGGCTCAAGCAGTCGAAAGCCTGCAAAAGCAATTTCAGCTACTGGCGGAAGAGATACGGGCATCAGCGTTGGAAGTTGAAACCAAAAGACTCAGGCTGGTGTTCCAGCTAAGAAAAAGAAAGCAAGGATTCAACAAGTGACAATCATCAACTACGCAAGGACACGCCAGTCCTACACAAGCCAGTACTTAGGCGTTCATCTTAATCAGTCTGGAAAATGGTCCGCTCGCATACGGGTAAACGGAAAACGGATTGAGCTTGGGCGGTTCGATTCAGAAGAAGAAGCAGCCAGAAATTATAACAACGCAGCGATACTCCATCATGGGGTGTTTGCGACGGTCAACATTTTGCAATCAGAACCGAGAAAAGAAACGAGAGAGGGATTATGAGCGAACAGAGAGAACTTCGCTTTGCAGTGACGCAAGAATTACGAGCGGCGGGAACAGACAAGCAGAAAAGAATTGAGGGCTACGCCGCAGTCTGGAATACACAGACGCGCATAGACAATTTCTATGAGGTCATTTCTGAGATGCCTTTCAGCACCTTGGACACTGACAATGTGGTTTGCAACTTCAACCACTCAGAAGACCAACTCCTTGGCCGGGCAGGAGCTAATTTGACTTTAGAACAGGACTCACATGGCCTCAAATTTTCTTGCTTGCTCAATGATTCCAGCGTGGCGCGAGATTGCTGGGCTAACCTAGCCTCCGGCATACTCAAGGAATGCTCCTTCCAGTTCAGTATTTATCCCGGTGGAGAAAAGCGAAGCATGTTGCCCTCTGGTGAAGTTCTCAGGACCCTCACCAACTTGAAACTCTGGGACGTTTCCGTCGTAACCAGCCCCGCCTATCCGGGCACTTCTGCGTCAGCGAGAAACGTTGTTCCCGAAGAAGTGCAGGCTCGCATGGCTGCCTTCCGACAAGCTGAAGTGAGCAGCAGCGGGAATGCAATGCGCAAGCTTGTAGCTGCTTCGATGCTGGAACAAATCGCAGAAGAAAATGCAGCGATAGCGGCAGCAGAAGATGAACGCCTGAAGAGCCGTTTGAGATTCCTTAAAGCTCTGTAGTTCACACCCAAACAATTTCTAGCCAGCGCACTCTGCGCGCCAGTGTGAAGCGTGTCTGCACCACGTCTGTGTGGAAGTGTGCAGCCCTAATCTCCGGGGAAATGGAGATAAACACTCCAAAAAAGGAAATGAAATGAATCATCAATTTGTTCGGTATCAAAAAGAAGCAGACGAGATTACTCAAGCACCTCAGACGCCACAGACCCGTGCGCGCCTACAGTTCTTGCTGAGCGCAATGAGCGTCATGAAGAACGAATTTCCGGCAATCGAAGCACGCGGAGCAGTGAACGATGAGCAACGCAGTGCAAGAATTGAAAAGGCGTTTGAATTTTATATCCGCAGCGGCGACGCTTCGGAAATCCGCACCTACGCGCCAGAAACAACGACTTCGGCGGGCGTCCTAATCCCAAATCAATGGGCGGGCAAGTATTTAGACCGTCTAAAGGCGTTCGTAGGTATCCGAGAGGCTGGTGCAGACGTTATCACCACTGCACGCGGTGGCGCATGGAAATATCCATTTTCGGATGACACGGCGAACGACGGCGAACGCATCAATGAGACAGACCCCGTAAGTTTGGCGAATCCCACGTTGAGCATGAACACGCTGAACACTTTCAGATACACGTCCAAAGGGGTTCAGCTTTCTAATGAGCTTGCTGAAGATAGCGGCATAGACCTTTCCAGCTACCTTCAGGACATTTTTGCCAAGCGCGTTGGGAGAGTCACCAACAATGAGTTCACGAACGGCGCGAGCGGTGGACCTGTTGGCGTGTTGCCCAGCATCACGAACATTCGGGCAGCTTCCGCGGTCAATGCTATAAGCGTGTCAGATTTGGTTGCTCTGCAAAACATCGACGCTGGGTATCTGCCCGGCAGCGCCTACATGTTCCACCCGGCGATTGAGCGTGTGTTCAAAAACATGTTTGACTCAGTTGGCCACAGGGTTTTCCCTGAGATGAATGATGGGATGCTACTTGGGTTCCCTTATGTTCGCAACACAGCAATGCCCGCTAGCTTAACGGCAAATGCTCTGAGCGTGTGTTTCGGAAACTTTAAACGCGGGGTGCTCATCAGGGACACTGCACCAGTGTTGGTTGCCAGCCTTCAAAGATATGCTGAGCAATACAAAAGGTACTATTCGCTGATTCACAGGCAGGACTGCGTTGTTACTGACGCGAATGCGCTTGCTGTAATGCAGCAACCCGCAAGCTAAGAAATTCAACAATTCAACGATTTAAAAGGCCAGCCGCTTTCACAGGGCTGGCTTTTTTTTGTCCTAGTGAAAAGGGACTAAGGTGCTTCTTCTTTGCCTGTCACAACAGATGTAGCAGTTTTTCGCCTGTACACTTTGAGTTCTTATGACTGAATGTGTGACGTGCTTCAACCAGAAATGTGGATAGCGAAGACAAAGCGAATATGCTAGCATCCTTGACGATTTGTGAGGGGAGGCTAGCCGCCCTGCTAGGTCCGACGAGCAAAGAATGGCCGCTATGGAGACGCCATTGCTTTAGCCTTGCAGAATCCGAACAGTTTTGCCAGTTTACGGCGGGCCGAAGGTCTGCAATGGCTATTCCAGAAGCACAGCTGGATACTTGGTCAAGCCCGGGAGCAACAACGAGTTCTGCCGCAGCGTATGCCTCTATCAAGGGGGCGCTGTCAGGACCGAAGTCACGAATTCTTTCACTCAAAACGGACATTTACCTCCAAGGTTCATATCGGAACTGCACTAACATTTACGGGGATAGTGACGTAGATGTGGTGGTGCAGTTGGATTCTGTCTTCCAACGCGACTTATCAGCCTTGGACGCTACGCAGCGAGCGTATGAAGATAGCTCTTATGAAGATGCCACTTACAGCTGGTTTAACTTTCGCGCTGACGTTTTGCAAACGCTTCAGGATTACTATGGTAACGCAAGAGTGAAACCTGCCACTAGATGCATCAAGGTGAATACTGGCCCCGGACGAATAACGGCGGATGTCGTTCCAGCACTCCAATTTCGTAAGTACAGTTATTTTTATAGACCATCTTTAGAGTCCCACATCGAAGGGGTCCGCTTCTACGATAGCTCTTTGAATCCAATTCTAAACTTTCCAAAACAGCACATCGCAAACGGCGAAGCCAAGAATACGACGCTCAGGACATACGGCTGGTACAAGCCCGCCGTCCGAATGTTCAAGAATGCGCGGAACCGATTAGAGTACGATAATTTGATTCGTAAGGATTCTTGCCCATCGTACGGTGTGGAGTGCCTCGTATATAACGCTACAGATTTGTGTTTCGGAAAAAACTATCAAGACACATATGCAAAGGTGGTGGACTATCTTTGGACGCTGCCTTTCGACAAGTTTATTTGTCAGAATGAAATCATTCCACTTTTTGGTACGTCTCCCGTTCAGTGGAACACTGATGCAGCAACCGAGTTCCTGATTGGTTTGCGCAATCTGTGGTTCAATTGGAAATGAAATGCATCCTTACGCAACGAATTCTGAGGAACGCTCAAAAATTCCATTCTTCATTGCTGGTCTTGCCATTGGTATCGCTTGGCTTATCTCCTTTTTCGTGAGCACAACCCGCCTTCCGTTCTGGTTGGAAGTGCCGGGCACGGCATCGCTTTACATGTTGCTTTTCGCGTTGTTCCGCAGCTACGTTTGGAGTGTTCAGCCGCTTAACATAATAGGCTTGGTCAAGGTGCCCAATCTTGAAGGTGAGTGGCGCGGACACGTAACTTCAACGTTTGACCAATTGGCTGAACAACACCCCATCACAGTTCACATCCGCCAGAATTGGACTCACATGTCCATAAAGCTAGTCGCAGGGCATTCTGAATCTCACAGCGTAGTGGCATCTATCTATGTTGCTGACGATGAAACAGTGCTCAGCTATCAGTATGAGAACGTGCCAAATGCCAAAGCGAAGAACACCATGCACGCGCACACAGGAACAGCAACCTTGAAGTTGACGGAAGACAGGCTGAATCTCAGCGGTGATTATTATTCCGGCAGGGACAGAGGGAATCAGGGCGAGCTTGTCTTAAGGAAGCATGAACGTCGAAGAAGGGAGTAAGTGTTTCATCCAGAATATGTGGCCGCCTCTAGAGTTCTTCAATGCCGTGCGCAGGCACTGGGGCAGCCTAGTCACCAGCGGCGCAGGCATCGGAGTACTAGGAATATGGCAATCTACCGGGCACTTCGTTTCTCACTCGGTATATTGGTCAGTTGCTGTCATCGGGCTGGTGGTCGCTTTCTACCGGACATGGTTCGATGAACATCAACAGGTGGTCGCTCTGGCGGGACGGCTGAACGGAGAAATCGCTAGACAGAGACAAGAATCTGGGTACGAAAACAAGCGGGAATTGATTCGGGTCATAACTTTGCTTCGTGACCTGCAAGACAGCGTGCTGTTCTGGCGAGAGATTGTGAAGGATAAGTGGGGGAGGGCACCTGCGACGGTGAGCCTGTTACCTAAAGATTGGTCAACCGTCATCTATCAAGCGGGGAAAATCTCCGCTGATTTGCGCGAAGAAGTAGAAGCGGTTGGACGTTCTCTAGCTCAGGCCAATTCTCTGATTACGGAGTTTCTGAGTATGCAGGTCAACTTCCGTGACGCTGGGCTGATGCCGAAAGCGTACAAATCCCTAGACGAAGTTGCGCCCCAACTGTCCAACATCATCGTCCAATTTGAAGCATTTGAAAAGTCTTCGGGTTGACCAATGGCATCGCCGCGCCTTCGGGATTTATTCTGATTGCAGCTCAATTCTCTTCAAATGGCCCTATATCGACGGTTGTAAAATAATGCTCCACATTATCTACCATAAGCGAGACGCGAAATTTTCCAGCTTTGCCTAGCACGCCCTGAAATCCAAAGAAAACCGTAGTGTTCGGTCTACCTCGAAATAATTCCCCTTCGATAGTATAAGGTGCACTATTGGAAAGCATGGCCCCCGATGAATCACTTACTCGCAACTGTAAATTGAACTTGCCTTCCCCTGCGCCGCCGCAAAAAACAAACATCAGTGTCGAAGGCAATCGAAAATCTTTGACATTTACTCTCAAATCCGGAGCAACGCCAAAAAATCCCAACAACGTGTGCTTGTTAAGAATTTCTGCACGAACACCTTCACAGACTATACACGCGACAATCTGCGGGAATGCCATTTAACCTAGCCCAACCGCGCATGTGCCTGTTGCTCTGTATACTTGTGAATTCTCCAGCACATTGGTATCGCTCTGCACCTCATTGCCGTAGTTGGCATAGGGAGATTCTAGGCCAAACTGCTGCTCAGGAATTCTAAACAGTACTGCTGCTGTGTTGGATGTTTGCGCCGAATAATCGTATCCAATCACATAGGATTGCCGCCGTGGTTTTGCGAAGCGGGTGAAAAAACGGGCTAGAAATGAATTTGAGGACTCCAATCCTTCAAAGCCTTTTCGGGCAATCATCGCCCAAACCACTGTCATCGAAAGAAGCGACAGGATTCCGTAAAGAAGCAGCAACAGAAAAAGGTGAAACATCTATTTTCTCCCGAAAAACACATACAAATGGGCGGGAATCAGCAGCATAGTTGAAAACCAGCACCCAAAAACCCTTCCAAACGGGTATTGCTTAATTGTATCACTTCTCCATTCGTCGATTTTTCCCTGCGTCTTCAGGGTCACATTTAGGACTATCAAGCACACGACCGTTAGAAAAACGAAGACGGGTAAATAGTCGTCAGCAAATAGTGGATTTATCCTTCCTTTGTATGCGTCGTAGACTACCAAAGCGTTCAAATCCAGCGAAACGAAAAATACGAGGAAATCAGAGCCGGAACTGTATTTCAAACGAAATTGATTATTGAAACCATAAGCGATGAAAAGTACCCCGAGAGGTACGATAAAATATTCAACTGCTTGCGGAAACCAGTCTGGCAACATTTGCGACAAATTATCTCGATAGTATAAGAGGAAAGCAAGATGGTAAGGAACGCTTGGGCGGGGCAGTGTAGTTTGCTACTTTTGCAATTAAAAGCATGCGAGATGCGGGGCAATTAGAGGGGCTAATTTAAGAAATTCAAGAACGCTATAAGCGGTGCCGAATCAGCGTGTTAGGTGTGTATGGCGCACAAGCCACAGACCGACGCTCTACCAGCTGAGCTACTCCCACCAAAGAAGCAGCACAGCAGGACATCGAACGCTGCAAGCGCGAAGAGAAAATGTACGAAACGGCAAAGCAATTGGTGGACACCGCCGTCAAAGCACACATGAAGATTTTTGGGGTTGACCGCGAGACTTCGCGCTATTTGATTAAAAGCGCGGCAGAGGGAGTATAGTGGCCTTCTGTTAACCAGCAATGTGCCCCCCGATGCAAGAGATGAGTTTCTGGCAGTTGGTCAAGAACAGCCCCGAGTGGGTCGGTGTCTTTGCCAACGCTCTTTTTGCCCTCGTCACGATAGGCGTCGTGATTTGGCAGGTGCGCGTGATGAAGTGGCAGGGGCTCAATTCTGAGCGCCATGAACGCATTCAAAACAAGCTGATTCGATTGCAGCATGAACATGAGTGGTTGCTGCGCTTGAATGCCGAACGGGAGCAGATTCTAAAGTTAGCCCGTCAACTCCATCTCGCCGCTGGCTGTTTGAAGCAGACGCCTTCGGGCGGCGACCAGATTAATTGGGAAGAAGTGCAGGATAAAGGCTACGAACTAAGTCAACGTCTGCGCATTCTCGATTTGGGTGCATACAGCGGAGCGTATGACCAATGGTTCCCCCATCTCACCGAGTACGTGGACGCTCTGCTGGAAGCGGTGATTGAAGAAGGGAACTTTAATCATACCTACACTCTGACAAATGAGACTCCGAACCTATCCACCAGAACAGCCCTGAAAGCTGCGGACGACCGCTATAAACCTATCAGCATTTTTCTAGACCTTGAAGCTGCCATTCGGATGGAGTTCTTCGAGTTCAAGAACAAGTGGGATGAGAGACTTGGCTAGGGAATTGACCGCACCTTGAAGATGGCCCTAAGCTGGGCTATGCGGTTCAGAATTGATGAGCGACTACACCCAAGATTGGCTGAGATACAAACGCCTCAGGAATCAACTCTTGCTTGTGTGTTTTGGTTTGTCACCCATCTTGTTCGTTCTAATGGTAATCATTTCTATATCAGGTGGCCCTTCTTGGGCCGCGAGCCTTGCTAGTGGGATGCTCAATGTGTGCTGGCTGGCGCTACTTGTGTTTATGTATTTTCGTGTGCGCAACTGGCCGTGCCCACGCTGCGGAAGGCGATTCTATTCATATTCGGAGCGGCACGGCTTGTGGTTGTTTACCCGCCACTGCGGATACTGTGATTTGCCGAAATACCTAAATGACCCATCAACAGCAGCTTGATTCGTGCGGACTTGTTGGGCCAGGGCTACAGTTCTTGAGGCAGGCACGAAGGCGGGTTACCCGGTTCAAAATCGGCAAGAGTGCCCGGCCTTGTTAGACTCTTCTGGTGGAGGGGCATTCACATGCTGGTTGACAAGGTTTTTATTAATTGGATAGGGCCGACCTTTCTGGGGGTTGAACGCAACGGGGTCAGCAGGGCGTTCACATTAGAAGAGGGACAAGTGGTTCCCCCAGAATTTAAGGAGGGAGATGAGGTTGAACTGCACCTTCACGGTGACCCAATGGCTGCTATGTGGGGCATTGAAAAAAGCAAGGGCTACTATTCATTCAAGCACCTTGCTTCAGGAAAAGAGTTCAAAACTTGGCACCGGGCAGAGGCATACACATTAGACCCGTTGCCTGAACCCAAGGATGCCCCGAAGAAGTAGCCGGGCGGGGTGGCGCAAAATAACGGGGATTTTTTTGAGCAGGAACTTCCTACGGACATCGTAGGTACAACTTCCGCGAAGAAAAGTGGCGCGCTTTTTTCGTAAGCGATGCCAAATAAAGCGTTTGTCAAATTGACTTATGTGGCTACGAACCAGAAGGTCGGGAGTTCGAGTCCCCCCGGGCGCACCATTCTTACCGAAAATCTCAGCCTACATTTCTTGCAGCAAATCCGGCGGGAGACCTACATTCGTGAACTTCGCCGAATATTGATGGCGGGGCGGACATTTCTAGTGAACAATTCATGGTTATGAGCGGATTTGCGGGACTGCGAGTTCTGGCACTGGAGAGTCGCCGTGCCGCGGAACTATCCAAATTGATTTCCACCTACGGCGGACAGCCTGTCGTTGCTCCATCCATGCGCGAAGTTCCTCTGGGATCCAACAAAGAAGCACTGGCCTTTGCGACCAGACTTTTTGCTAGTGAATTCGACATGGTCATTTTCTTGACTGGCGTCGGCTGCCGAGCGCTCCTGGCCGTTGTTGAAACCGCTCACACGCGGGACGACTACGTCGCCGCGCTGCAACGGCTGAAGGTTGTAGCCCGGGGGCCGAAGCCGGTCGCTGCGCTCCGTGAAATGGGCATCACACCAGCCCTCATTGTTCCTGAGCCAAATACCTGGCGCGAACTTCTGCATGCGTTGGACGCAGCAACAGAGGCCACAGGAGGAATCCACCTGAACGGCGCACGAATCGCCGTGCAGGAATATGGGGTTTCCAATCCTGAGTTATTGGACGGACTCATCGCACGAGGTGCACGCGTTACGCGTGTGCCAGTTTATCAATGGGCGTTGCCGGAGGACCTGGCTCCACTCCGCGCAGCTGTTCGGCAACTTGCAGAAGGGAACACCGATGTGGTGCTCTTCACCACGAGCATTCAGGTGGCGCACCTTTTTCAGGTTGCCGAGGAGATGAATCTCAAAGACGCAATGCGGTCAGGACTGAACCGCGCGATCGTCGGTTCGATCGGGCCAACAACATCGGAAGAACTATCGCGCCGAGGAATAAAACCCGATCTCGAGCCTTCGCATCCGAAAATGGGTTTTCTGGTAAAGGAAACAGCCGAGCTCGCGGCGGAGCTTCTTCGCGGGAAACGGCGAGGAAGCGTCTCCGCTTGAAGCGGGTAGCGGCTTAGCCCGAGGAATTCTGGCCTGCGGCTACCGCCATAGCCGTCCTGACACCGGGAATAACTTCGAAATCGACGTCAGCCTGAGCGAGGGCTATCATCTCCTCGGCCACCTGTTCAGCGACGAAATGGCCGCCACTCTTCAGGCGCACTACCAACCGTCCTTCACGGGCAGAGTCGATCAACAGAGCGTTCGTCTTTTCCTGCGAAAAGCCGGCATGTTCGCAGAGCTTGTCCAAGTTCCGCACCTGCGCCGAGGCCGGGACCAAATCGAGGATCTCCGAGGAGACTTGCTCGTCATGCAGGACAACCTCAGCCTCTCGAAGCAGCCTCACCGCTTCCGTGGTCAAGAGATGGGGATCGCCTGTACCGGCTCCCATCAAATAAATTTTCCCTCTCATTATCGGCGCATTCATTGGGTACTCCCAAGGCCTGGCATGAATCAAGGGCGACCCCTGCCCACATGAGCTGGGGGCGCTTCGGCCTGCCTGACTTCACGCCTTGAGGCTAACACTCTCTGGGAATTTCGAATATGCGGAAGAACGCATTTCATGTATCGAAAATCTTGATTCTAGGCGGGTGGAACGTGTTGAATTAGCTTGGGTTAGGTACAGCTCCCTGAAGTGCGCTTCAATCTTTGCCGTTTCTCCGGAATGCTTCAAACGCCTCCTTGCTGGCAAGATCGTGAAGCCGGCGCTTCCGTTGTTCCGGATCCATTGGCTCAGAAAAAAGTCTGTCGCGCGTTTCACCAAGGTGTTCAAGCCACCGCGCGTACTCCGGTCCAAACTGTTCCTCGAGCTCTTTCCTCAAACGTTGAGCAAGTGACGGGCTTTGCCCCGCGGTTGAGATAGCGATTTGCAATGCGCCGCGCTGCACCACCGCCGAGTAATAAAAATCGCAAAGCGCCGGAACGTCAACTATGTTGCACAACACTCCGCGACGCGTCGCTTCCTGGAAGATTTGTTCGTGGAGTTCGGTAGAAGATGTCGCTGCGACTACCAGAAACATTCCGTCGAGATCATCCGGACGAAAACGGCGCTGGTGCCATTCGATGCTGCTCGAATTGGCCCAGGAGCGCACCTCCGGAGTTGCCTCGAGCGCTACGACACGTACGCGGGCTTCAGCGTCTACCAGGCTTGCTATCTTTGACTCGGCAATGTTCCCGGCGCCAACCACGAGACACGGATGTCCCGCGAGCTTCAGAAACATCGGAAATAGTTTGGTGTGATTCATTCTTTGCGCTGTCCCAGCATGTTCTAGATTCTGCCGGCAAGCCCCCAGATATATCTGAACTGCTTGGGCGGTTTTGGTCAAGCCAAAGCACGTGACCTTCTGTTTCAGGACATTCGTTCCGGAGTAAGCAGTGCGGTCATTTCAAGGACACGCCGGTAGTAGTCACGCTGCGTAAGTTGCGAGGCAGCCTGTTCGTCAACGATGAAGGTGACTTCCGGATGGAGCTGAAGCGCCGAGGCGGAAACTGCGGAGGCGATCGGGCCTTCAATGGATTTGGCAACCGCGGTTGCTTTAGCGGCACCCGTCGCGAGCAAAATTATTTTCCTGGCTTCCAGGATCGTTCCGATCCCCATGGTGATGGCGCAACGCGGACTCTCCTCGCCGGGCGCAAAAAACTTGGCATTGTCGTCGATCGTTTCCTGACTCAACACTTTCAGCCGCGTACGCGACCCTAGGCTGGAAGTCGGCTCATTAAAGCCGATGTGGCCATTGCGGCCGATGCCCAGAATTTGAAGATCGATTCCTCCCGCTTTTCGAATGCCGTCTTCATAAGCCGCGCAGTATTGTACGAAATTCCCGCGGACGGTCCCATCCGGAATATGAATATTGCGGGGATCGACATTGACGTGCCGAAAGAAATGCTCGTGCATGAAATAGTGAAAACTCTGCGGGTGCCTGTCAGCGAGGCCGAGATACTCGTCCAGATTGAAAGTTACTACCTGGGAGAAATCGAGTGAACCCTGTTTGTGAAATTCCGCCAGATGTCCATAGACTCCGGTCATGGTGCCGCCGGTTGCCAGTCCGAGGGTCAACGCCGGCTTCTTGCGCACGGCGCTGGCGACCAGCTGTGCGGCCTCGCGGCTGATCTCTTTGTTGTCGCGTTTCAGGATGACCAGCATGCTCCGTCCTCACTGAATCTAGTGTTCGTCAGACCTGGAACCAAAATATTGCCTAACTAGGTGGAAGATCCGCGCTAGCGGAACCGCCGAATGACTAAGTTGTGCCGGTCGGAACGATAGAACCCCAGCACGTACATGATGGCCTGGCCCTTGGTGGAATAAATCACCTGGCGGATGCGAAGAAGCGGATCGCGGCGCGGCACACTGAGGAGTTCCGCGATCCGCGGATCGGCGGCCGTGGCGTCGACCTCTTCATCGGCATACCCCAGCTCCAGCTTGTAGTTGCGTTCGAGAATTCCGAACAACGATTCCCGTCCGAGGGGTGCATCCAATAGTCCTGGGAATTCGGCTGCGCTCAGATAGCAAGTTTCGAGCGCAAAAGCCTCGCCCGCTGCATGCCGCAAACGTTCGAGCTTGATCACGCTGCTCGTAGGAGGAAGGGAAAGCCTCGCCGCCGCCTCCGGCTCGTTATCGTTCACTTTTGCGAAGAGCACCTTGGATGCTGCCGTGAGGCTGCGGCTAGCCATCTGTTCGGTGTAGCTCATCAGTTTATTGAAATGAATTTTCGGCGCCGCGACGAATGTCCCAATCCCGCGCCTGCGCTCCACAACTCCTTCGCGTTCGAGTGAAGCAAGAGCGTGGCGGGCAGTCATCAAGCTGACCTGATGAATCTTCGCCAAGTCGCGTTCCGAAGCTACCGCATCGCCCGGGTGCAATTGTCCGGATTCAATGCGCTTTCGAATGCCGTTCTGAATTCGCTGGTAGGCAGGCAGGCCGTTGCCGTTTTTGGCGGGCATTCTCGCGGGAGAACTGGCACGCTGCTTCTTCACAAGCGCCTTGGCAGAACCCGACTTCATAGCATGAACGATATTCTATTCTAATCTTTCGTCAAGGCCGGCGAGCGCCGAGTGTTCCTCCGGTCACCTCTGCTGTTATAGAGCGGACCGGGGACGGTGCTATAGGGTGCTCAGGCACTCTGTATATAAACGAGGGATTCGAGCTTGACAACCATAAAGTGGTGCTATATAGCTACGAACATCGGGCCATATAGCTGGCGGCGGGCGGGGGCACGTGGCATGCCACGCGAGGTGGACGACTTGGAAGCAAGAGTGAGGTTCTCCCGAGCCAGGCTAGATACCAGAAGGAGAACATATTAACTATGGGAACTGTCAGCAAAGCGCTCGGCACTGGAATCAAAGCCAACAAAACCAAGTGGTCCCGAACAATGCACTCCCGCAGCTACTTGAACCTCGCCGGCCGCCTGGCCTCGGAAATGGTAAAGGCCCTGAAGTCATCGGAACCACGTGGGGCTGCTGCTCCGTTCCAGCTGGTGCTCATCGGCAATCACGGTGACGTGGTGTTCGAGTGCGAAGTAGGGGAGGACTGGAAAGTCCAGCGCTGGGGGACCTTATCCCGGGTGCGGCGTTCACACTTTCCGGCGACCGCATTACTCACTGACGGTTCATTGGTGACGCGCACATTCCTCATCGAACGCGATCCGCTTCTCGCACCCGCTGCCTGATTCGGGCGTGATCCTCCACCGATCGGCGAGCCCTATCAGCCGTTCAGGAAGGTATTGAGCTTACTGGAAATGCTGTCGCGGTCTTCCATATTCGAAAGATGCGCGGCGTTTACCTCCGCGTATTGCGCGCCCGCGATATGGTCCGCAAGGAATCGTCCATCCGCCGGGGTGGTAGCCGTATCATGCGTCCCTGAAATCACCAGTGTCAGGCAGCGAATGCCGCCAAGCTTTTCGCGGTAATCGAAGTCGCGGACTGCAGCACAGCACGATGCATAACCCTCCGGGTTCGTTTCTTCGAGCATGTGCTGTACCAGCGAGACGGTCGCAGGTTCATTCATTCGAAAGCTGGGAGTGAACCAACGCTCAAGGACGGCTCCCGCCACTTTTTTCATCCCATCCTTCCGAACCATTTCGATGCGCGCATTCCAGGACTCCGCAGTTCCGATCTTTGCAGCCGTGTTGGAGAGCACCAGCTTGCCCAATCGCTCGGGAGCATTTGCCCCAAGCCACATGCCAATCATCCCACCCATCGAGAGCCCGCAAAAATGCACGCGGTCGAGACTCAATGTATCGAGCAGACGGATCATGTCGTTTCCCAGATGCTCAATGGAATAAAATCCTGGGGTGGCGGAGCTTTGTCCATGGCCACGCGTGTCGTACCGCAAAATCCGGAATTTCTCCCGAAATTCCTCCGCCTGCGAATCCCACATGGAATAGTTCGTTCCGAGCGAGTTTGAGAAGGCCAGGACCGGGGCGCCTGCCGGGCCTTCTAGGAGGTAGTGAATTCGCGCACCGTTCAGTTCAGCGAAGGGCATTGCCTTTATTGACTCCGATTGAGATTGTGCTACAGAGTTCACGCGCGCCGAGCGGCGAAAGTAATCCGCGCACCGCCGGCTACAAGCCAGGTCCTAAATGCTCTGCAGGATTAAGGCAATCCCTTGTCCTACACCGATGCACATCGTGCCAAGCGCATATTTTCCCTTGGTCCGTTGCAGTTGATACAGCGCCGTCGTTACCAGGCGAGCGCCGGTCGCCCCCAGAGGATGGCCCAGCGCGATCGCGCCGCCATTGGGATTAACGTGGGGCGCATCATCCGGAATCCCCAGTTCGCGCAATACCGCCAGTGCCTGCGATGCGAATGCTTCGTTCAACTCGATCACGTCCATTTGTGAAAGCGTCAAGCCGGCTCTAGCCAGCACTTTGTGTGTTGCCGGAACCGGCCCCATCCCCATAATCCGTGGAGCCACGCCCGCGGCCGCAGCTGCCAGGACACGCGCTCTTGGCGTCAAACCATGACGTTTTGCCGCACCCTCCGAGGCCAGCAACAGCGCGCACGCGCCATCGTTGATCCCTGATGCGTTTCCCGCCGTGATGGTTCCCTCAGGCTTAACTACTGGCTTCAATTTCAAAAGTCCCTCCAACGTGGTAGCCGGCCGAGGGTGCTCGTCTTCTGAGAAAAGCAGCGGATCGCCTTTTTTCTGCGGAATGGGTACCGCAACGATTTCTTCTTTCAGCCGCCCGCTTCGCATTGCTTCGGCCGCGCGTTGCTGGCTCCGTAGCGCAAACGCATCCTGATCTTGGCGAGAGACGTGAAACTCTTCGGCGACGTTTTCCCCGGTTTCCGGCATGGTCTCGACGCCGTATTTAGCTTTCATCACGGGATTGATGAATCGCCACCCCATGGTGGTATCTTCCAATTTCATTGAGCGTGAATACTCACTGTCCGGCTTGCCCATCACAAAAGGCGCTCGCGACATACTCTCGACTCCGCCGGCTATCACCAGCTCGGCTTCGCCGCACTTGATCGCGCGCGCGGCAGTTGCTACTGCGTCCATGCTGGATCCGCATAGACGGTTCACCGTTGTGCCGGGCACCTCCTTGGGCAAACCGGCCAGCAGCAGCGCCATGCGGCCCACGTTGCGATTGTCCTCGCCGGCCTGGTTGGCGCAGCCGTAAATCACGTCGTCGACGGCGTTCCAATCGACGCGCGCGTTCCGCTCCATCAGTGCCTTGATGGGGATCGCGGCCAGATCGTCCGTTCGAATCGCCGCTAGGGTCCCGCCATATCGCCCGATGGGCGTTCGAATGGCGTCGCAGATATACGCATTTTCCATAGTTGTCCTTCGAATCTCTCCGCCATCTTATCTCATAAGGACAAAACGTCCTGCGTGGTTGCTGCACTTCGGCAGGACGTCAAGGATTTTTGGTTATTTCTGGTTGATCTCAACGGGCACAGCGAGGTATCAATGCTGGGGTCTGGCCGAAAGAGCGGCCTGATGTAAACCTCACATAATAAAAGACTAAGGCCGGAGCACCTGGTGGTTCCTGACGGTCGGCCAGCCTCCCCTGAGCAACTTCTTTTCCAATTTGGGG
>Ga0210405_10001000_pt1 | contig 34340 bp, 25 predicted proteins | sample IncBWH11MmetaG_FD_155492 | JGI IMG/M metagenome (GOLD analysis project Ga0210405, IMG submission 155492) | Forest soil microbial communities from Barre Woods Harvard Forest LTER site, Petersham, Massachusetts, United States - Inc-BW-H-11-M | ecosystem: Environmental > Terrestrial > Soil >...
CGATTGCGGGATCAAGGGGATACGACCCGGCGTGGTTGACCTGGCGCCGGCGTATCTAAGTATCGCGCCTGCGCCACTTGCGCGACGATGGGCGCGCCGCTACCGCGGCGGCAGCATGGCGATGGCTTCGACCTCGTAGAGGGCGCCCTCAATGGCGAGCTTGCTGACCTCCACCGTGGTCGAGGCCGGCGGATTGGCGGTCCTGACATAGCCGTCGCGCACGTCGCGGCAGAGCGGCAGCTGGGCGCGGATGTCGGTGAGATAATTGTTGAGCTTCACCACGTGCTCGAAGCCGGCGCCGACGGCGGCGAGGGCATTCTTCAGGTTCTCGAACGCCTGCGTGGCTTGCGCGCGAAAATCGCCGGGCGGGCCGGCGAGCTTGCCGTCGAGGGTAAGTCCGAGCTGTCCGGCGATGTAGACGATGCGGCCGGGACCGGTCGCTTCGACCACATGGGTATAGCCGGGCGGCTTCGACATGGTCGATGGATTGATGAAGCGCAGGTTGGGCGAGGCTGCCATGTCGATCTCCCTGATGCCGATCTCCGCGATGCCTCGGCGTGAAATTGTTTGGTACAGCGCCCGCGCGGGCTTCGATCAAACAAACTGCGGCGCCCCCTCTTATCAAGAACAGGCCGGCGCGGCAAAGCCCGTTGCCGGACGAGCGGATGCCGCTCTCTAAAACTGCCAGTGGAAGCGGCCGGAAAAGACATTCACCGGCCCGCGGTCGGTGTTGTAGGCCGGGTTGGCGATGAACTGATAGTCGACGCCGATGCGCGTCGAAGCGGAGAGCGCGTAGCTGTAATAGGCCTCGATGATCTCTTCGAACCCGGGATGCGGAAGCTGCCCGTCGCCGATGAGGATGCCTAAACCTGCGGCGTTGAGGAACTGCTGGTGGACGCCGGAGACGTTGTTGATGACGCCGGCAATGCCCACCGTGTCGTCCGGCCGGCCCCATTGCTTGCCGGACAGCGAGACGCCCCCCGATAGGGTGCGGTCAATGTCGGTGAAATCCCACGGCTCGACATTGCCGTCGGCCCAGCCGGCGCGGGCGAACACGCCCATGGTCTCGGTGACCTGCTGCTCCAGATTGAGGCTCGCTCCCGGCCGGCTGGTGTAGGCGCGCACCGCGTTGATGTCGGCCGGCTGCCCGGTGAGGGCGGCGAGCGCGACGGCATCCGCGAAATGCCCGGCGGCGCCGCGGCTGAGAAAGCCGGTGAGCTTGATCTTGCCCGGCTCTCCCCACAGGTCGTGGCGCTCTTCGATCTCGCCGACCAGCTGGAACTGCCTGAAGGTCGGATCGAGATTGCCGCCGCTGGGGCTTATTCCGCCAGCCGGGGTCACCGACAGGTCAAACACGCCGCCGCGCAGCGTCCAGCGTCCCTGATACCATTCAGCGGCCGCGCCGTAGGAGTATCCCCAGCCGTCGCCGGCATAGTCGAACGTTCCGGCATTGATCAGCGACCAGTTGAGGAAATCGCTTTTCGGATTGTTCGCGTATCTGTTGGTGTCGAAGATATCGACGATCGCGAAGCGGCCGACCGTAAGCACCAGGCGGTTCGCCGCCTGTAAGCCGGCGAACTGATGGATGTCCGCTTCCACTTTCTCCGATGCGCCGCCGAGATCGACGGTCTGGCGCAGGAAATAACGCTGCGGGCGGGCGTACGGATGCGACAGACCGATCTTGTAGGCCTCTCCGCTTGGAAATCCGGCCGCGCCATGCGTGTTGGCCAAGCCAAAACCTTGGTCGATTTCCGGATCGATCCACACTTCGGCGCCGCGCCACAGCCGCACGCCGGCATAGAGCGTGGCATCGATTGTCTCGCGGCCCAAGCCGCTGCCGGGCAGGCTGTTGACACCCGTATAAGGAGATCGAATCGGCGGATAGCCTTGCCAGACGAACGTCGCCTGCCCGTGAAAATTGACCAGATCCGCAGCCGGTGCGGCGGCCGCCATCAAGCTTGAACTCGCCGGAGCTGCATCGGTGCCGAACCGATAGTTCACCCCCGCGCGTAACTGGTGCAGGAACAAATCGGCGTCGAACCGCTGCCCGACGCTTGGAAAGCTGATACTGCTGCTGCCGTAGTCGGTGAACAGATATTCGAGCGTCGCCGTCCAGTGCGGAGCGATAGGGACCTCGACGCCGGCTCCGGCCGCCCAACCGAATCGCCACAGGAAGCGCCTATCGGTCGCACCATTGCCCAATTGGGTGAGCACGGCCCGGTCGTAGGTCCAGGCCAATCCGCCGGTCGCATAGACGAGCCAATCTCCGGGCGCGTAGCCGACGCGACCTCGCACGGTGCCGAAGGACAGCACCGTCTCGCCATAGCTTTCTGCGCCAATGACCGGCGAAGTGAACGTCGAGCTGCCGCCGACCGAGATGCCGGCGCGATCGGGAAAGGCCGGGAACGACGCGTCGACCGCGGCGCCGAGGACGAAGCGGTTCGCGAGCCTGTAATCGTAGCCCGCTCGAACGCCCTCGAAGAAGCTTCCCGTTTCGGCGAAAGGGTCGAACGGCTGAAACAGACCGAACGAGCCGGAGATCGCCGGCGCCCCGGCGCCGTTCGCGGTCCAACGCGAGCTTCCCCAAGCTTCCCCAAGATGGCCGCCCACGTAGAACCCGGTCCAGTCATAGGATGGAGGAGCAGCCGCAGGGGCCTTCAACGCCAGCGGCGGCGTGTCCGTGGCTTGCGCGGCGACTGCCAAGGCACAAGCAAAGGACCATGCAAAGGCCAGCGTCCCGCTTCCGCGCATCGCGGCTCGCGCCAGGCGCGCGGGAGAGAAGGAGCGGCTTAAGGCGCTGCTTGATGCGATTGGTCCAGGACGGATCATGCGGCCTCCGTGCGCGTGACAACTCTTTCGGTCACCACAGCGGGAGTCCGCCCCGAACGCGCGTCCCGCGCGCCGGAAGGATGACTTCGCTCAGGCAGGTCTCCTGGCTCGCGGGTCGTTGCCCTTCTCCACCTTCCCAGGCCGTGCTGCGCAAAGCCCAGTGGCATCCTGGAGAAGGACTTGCCGCCGACAGTTGCGGGAGCAGCTCCGGATTTGGCCCGCCGTCGAAAAGGCGAAACGCACCGGATTCCCTCTTGGCCGATCAAATATGATGCGGCGCACCTGAACTGCGCAAATTCAAAGACCGCCGTTTGTCTGTGTCAAGCCGTTCCCGGTCGCTTTGCTCAGGTCTGTGGCGATCCGGCCACGCACGGGCGCGTTGCACATTCGCCGGGGGACGCGGCGTGCGGCAGCGAAATAGATGGTGAGGAAGCGATCCGAACGGATCGTGAAACACCGGCTCTCGGGCAAATGATTCGCGGCGAGCAAGCGACGGCACAACTGCAAGGGTAAGGCCGGTCCGCTCAAGAGCGGCGTCCGTGACCGCGACTGTGGATGTGGCTGTGGCCATGCGCGGTGCGGGATGTGTGGGCAAGCGCCTCGTCCGACGGCAGATAAACCACGTGACCGTGGCGCACCCCGCGCTCGGCAATGATGTGGTCGGCAAACTCCTGCACGTCGGTCCCGCGCCCTTTGAGCACCGTGACTTCGAGACAGCTCGCCTCGTCGAGGTGCACGTGCAAGGTCGCCTGCGCCAGATCGTGGCGCGCGTGGTAGTCGCTGGTGAGCCGCCGTGCCAGCTCGCGCTTCTCGTGCTCGTAAACGTAGACGAGCGCGGCAACGCACGGGCGAGTACCGGAACGCGCGTGCGCCGACTGCTGCAGGCCGGAGCGGGCGAGATCGCGGATGGCCTCGGACCGGTTGGCATAGCCGTGCGCGCTCATGAAGCGATCGAGCTCGGCGGCGAGATCGTCGTCGATGGTGATGGTCACGCGCTGCATCGCACTCTCCTGGAGGGAGTCCGAGTATGATGATTTATTGACATCATCATACCGCACTTTACAAAGGCGTCGGCGGCCGGGGCGGCTGTATGCCCGCCCGCGCCGCACTCCGGCCGGCGCGGCATCATAGCGCCTCGCCCGGGGTTAATCGCGGTCGCTTTCGGGGGCGGTGCGGTGCGGTTTGCGTTGGCGTGGTTTGTGCTCGCGTCCATCTGCGCCAGCGCCAAAGCGCAGACGCCGCCGGCAACCGAGGCTCCGCCAACCAGCGCTCCGACCCCGGCGGCAGCGCCGGAACAACCGGCACCGACCGAGGCAGGCGGCACGATGCTGCCGACCATCCGCGTCACCGCCGCGCGCGCCAAGCCGCGAGCGGGCCAGCCTAGGCGCGCGGCCCAGGCTGCGTCCGCGCCGAAGCCGTCGCCTTACGAGACCGGCGCGCCCAACGTTGCCGGCGGAACGCCGGTGGTGCCGCAGCTGGCAAGCCAGACGACGATCTCGGGCGCGGAGCTCAATTCCCGTCCGGTGGCAACGAACACGGAAATCCTCGAAGCGGCGCCCGGCCTCGCCGTCGTTCAGCATTCCGGCTCCGGCAAGGCCAACCAATACTATCTGCGCGGCTACAATCTCGACCACGGCACCGACCTGGCGATCTTCTGGGACGACATACCGATCAATTTGCCGACCGATGCCCACGGCCAGGGTTATGCCGACCTGAACTTTCTCATTCCCGAAACGATCAGCGGGCTGGAAGTCCGCAAGGGACCTTATTTCGCCGACGTCGGAGACTTCGCCAATGCCGGCGACCTGCATCTTTTCCTGCGCGATAGCGTCCCACAGAACATCGTCTCCGCGACAGTCGGCAGCTTCGGCTACGACCGGTTCCTGACGCTGGGCTCGACCGCGCTCGGTGGCGGATCGCTGCTCTATGCCGGCGAATTCAAGACCTACGATGGTCCTTGGGTCACCGGCGAAGACGTCCGCAGGTTCAGCGGTCTTCTGCGCTACAGCCAAGGCACGGCGACGAACGGGTTTTCCGCAACCGCGATGGGCTACACCAACAACTGGAACTCATCCGATCAGGTCGCGCTGCGCGCCATTACCACCGGACAGATCGGCCTGTTTGGCGAGATCGACCCGACGGACGGCGGCGACACCAGCCGGTTCATGCTGTCGACCAGGTTTGCGCAATCCGATGATGCCGGATTGTGGAAGGCGAATGCCTACCTCGTCAAAGAAACGATGAACCTGTGGAACAACTTCACCTGGTTCACGACCGACCCCATGAACGGCGATCAGTTCCACCAGCATGACGGTCGTATCTATGGCGGCGCCGGAGTGTCGCGCACGATCAACGGCACGCTGTTCAGCCGTCCCACGGAAACGCTTTTCGGCGTGCAAACCCGCTACGATGACATCGACGTCAGCCTGGGCAACACAGCCCGTCGTCTGTTTCTGTCAAACACGCTCGTCGACCACGTCGGCGAGGGCAACGTCGGCATCTATGCGCAGAATACAACGCGCTGGACCGATTGGTTCAGGACCACCGCCGGCTGGCGGGGCGACTATTTCTGGGCGTCGGTGAATTCGATCTTGCAGCCGGCGAACTCCGGCAATGCGCAGGCCGCGATCGGCAGCCCGAAATTCACCATGACGTTCGGTCCCTTCTACAAGACCGAATTGTTCATCGCCGCGGGCATGGGCTATCACAGCAACGATGCGCGCGGCGTGACCTCGACGCAAGTCGCCGGCGATCCGACAACATCTCAGGATACGACGCCGTTTCTGGTTCGCTCCCGCGGCGCCGAGATCGGCGTCCGCACCAAGGCGATACCGAATCTGGACAGCTCCATCAGCCTCTTCTACTTGCACCAAAACTCGGAGCTGGTTTTCGAGGGGGATACCGGTACCACCGCTGCGGGGCCGCCAAGTCAGCGCACCGGTATTGAGATCACCAACAACTATCGGCTCGCCTCATGGATGAGCGTTGACGCCGATGTTGCGCTGGCGCGCGCCCGCTTTGTCGGCTTCGACTCGGCCCAGGAGCAGCTCTTCGAATCGCTGGCGGGCTTTCCGCAGTCGCAGATCGGCAATGCGCCGGGCAATTTCATTCCCGAGGCCCCGTGGATGGTGGCGTCGGCCGGTGTCACGTTGGGCGAGAAGACAGGCTGGTTCGGCGCGCTGCGCTGGCGCTACATCAGCGCGCGGCCGCTCACCGAGGACGGCGTTTTCCAGTCCCCGCCGGTGAACATCTTCAACGGCGAGGTGGGTTATCGCTTTTCCAACGGTTGGCGCGTCCAGATCGACGCGCTCAATCTCCTCAATTCGACCACCTACAACGCGAGCTACGCCTACGGTGCGCTGCTCACGACCGACGCCCTTTTCGCAAAGTGCTTTCCCACGCCAAAAATTGCGGTGGCGGTCTGCCAGAACGGATTCATGGACTATTCGATCCACCCCATTGAGCCCATGGCCTTTCGGCTCACGCTCGCCGGACCGCTCGATACGATCGATGTCTACGCAATGGCCGCAGAGTTCGGGCGGGCAGTCCCGGCCTTCGCACCGCCGTCCGCACATTTCGATTGGACCGGTTTCTACGTCGGTGGCTATGGTGAATACAGCTGGGCGAATACGAACGGCAGTACCGTCAATCTTGCAACGGGTGCCCCAGCAACTGCCGTGACGGGCAACCCGCCGAACTGGCACGGCGGTATTCAGCTGGGTTTCGACTACATGATGCCGTCGCGCCTGCTGATTGGCGTTGCGGCTGACGTGACCTCCGGCGGTACCAGGACGACGACGGTCACTGACTCCTTTGGCACGAGCGCCAACCAGACCACGGTATTCGACAGCGAGACCATACGTGGCCGCGTTGGTTACGCCTTCGACAACGTCCTCCTTTACGGAACGGCGGGGTTGGCCTGGTCGAGCAATCAATACGTTCGTACCCAGCTTGCGGGCACGCTCAACAACGCCACTGCGGGCGCGGACGAGGCGGTGAACACGTATCTCAGCGGGTGGACGGCGGGCGCAGGCGTTGCCGTCGCTGTCGCGCAGAATTGGAACGTATTCGCCGAGTATCGATACACGAGTTACGGCTCCACGGCGTTTACGCTGCCGCTGTCGGAGCTGTCGACGACTTCGGCAACGAAGGTCGGCGCCATTGAATTCGGCGTGAACTACATGTTCAACGGCAGGGGATCATTTGCTCCCGTTACCGGGGCGGCCGACGTTGGTTTGCCCGTTGCGAAGGGACCACGCGTTCGTTCTCCGTACAATTGGACTGGTTTCTACTTCGGTGCGGACGGCGGCTTCGCCTGGCAAAGGGCGACCGGGACTTTGACGACGGCGTCAAGCGCCGTGTTGACGCCATACGGCTACAGCGGGGCCGGACCATTTGCCGGGAGTTTTGTTGGCGGAAATTATCAGTTCAACCGGTTCGTGCTCGGCGTTGAAGGGGATTGGCAGTGGTCCAACCTGACCGGCAGCAATCAAACCCTCGCGCCGCTCGGCGCAACCGGCGCGCTGCCGTCGGGTCCCTTCACGGTTTCCACGACAACCAAGGACTACGGCTCGATCCGCGGTCGGCTCGGCGTCGCGTTCGACCGCTTTCTGGTCTTCGGCACCGGCGGGTGGGCCACCGGCAATCCTTCGACGGCTTTCGCCCTGACCGGAGCTGTGCCATTCGTCACGACCGGCGGCAAATCCAACGGTTGGGCGGCCGGTGGCGGCGTCGAGTACGCAATCACCGACGCGATTCTCGGGCGGATCGAGTATCGATATACCGATCTTCAGGCTTCGGGCTTCGTGAACGTCCCGGCAAATATTGCTGATGGTGGCACCCGAGCGCCGATCAGCGATTTCCGCGCCGGCTTTGCCTACAAATTCGGCGGCGGCGCGTAGGCGCCAGGAAGCGATTCGCAGAAATGGAATGACGGTGCGGCCTAGCGCGGCGATTCTTTTTCCCCGCTTGGCCGACTGCGCCGGCCGGTCCAGACGTGGATGACGATCAGGGCCGGAAAGACGACACCAATGGCGATGTGCACGTCGCTGATCCACGGACGCCACGTATCCGATCCCGCGTAATAGAGTCCGAAGGCGGTTGCGACGAACAGAACGTTCGCGATCACCATCGCGGCGCCCGCCAGACGATTGCGCCGGCTGCGCCAGCCGCGCAAGACGTGAACGGGAATGAGCGCGCCCAGCAGGACGAGCGTGACCATGGCCGCGCCGCCGTGGACCATGAGCAGGGAGGCGGATATCCCCTGCCAGAAATCGCCGCTCGGGGATTCTTTCAAAGCGTCCGCGAGGAGCCAGATGACGCCGGTCACGAACAGGACCGAGAAAACGCCGTACAGGCCCCAGCGGAATCGATCATCAAGCCGCAAGGCGGACGGCATCCTGCCAGTCCGGCGCAATCCAGACATCCCCGGACTCCAGAACAAAGAGTGCACTTGCCCGATAACGTTGCAACAGGTGCTCCGACGCTTCGCCCGCGATCATGACCACCTTGGTCAGCGCGTCGGCGATCATACAGCAGGGCGCACGAACGGTCGCCCCGACGATGCCGCGGACCGGGCCTTGCGTCATCGGATCAAAGACCGCGCAATCTCCCGCCTCCGCGAATTGCAGGAGATCGAAGGTCCGGCCGCTTGACGCCAGCGCCGCATTCGAGATCGCCGCCCACCCGAGCACGCGGCCAGCGTTCGCGGGGTGGCGAAGATGCACCAGCTCCGGCTCGGGTCCGAATGCGGCAAGGTCGCCGCCGGCGTTGACCAAGCCGCGCACCAAACCGCGTCCGCGCAGGACGTCGAGCGCACGGTCGACCGCAAACCCTTTGGCGATGCCCCCGAGATCGATCGTGATCCCGGGATGCCGGTAGCGAACCCGGCGATCGCCGAGCAATTCGACCGCCCCGGCGGCCGTGATCCGGTCCGCAGCCGGCGCGGGATCGCCGGCGCCGCGAGGCAGCAGGCCGCGCTGCTGCAGCAAGGGAGCGACCGTCATGTCGAAGACCCCGGAGGATTCGCGATTGAGCTCAATCGCTGCTTCCAGGACCTGATAGGTCCAGGCGTGCACTGGGACGGCGCCGGCGAAGGCTTCGCGGTTGAGGCGGCTCACGTCGCTTTGCGGATCGTGGAAGCTCATGAGCCGGTGCACCTGTGCCACGGCGGCAAAGGCGTCGTCGAGCACTTCGTGCAGGTCGCCGCGAGCGGCACCGGCCGCGGCAATCTCGACGAAAGTGCCCAGCAGCGGCTGCTTGCGGCGAACGCTATCGGAGATGTCCATACGCGGCCAAAATTCGCTTCACGCCTTCGGTCACGTGCATCGAGGACAGCGTCGCGCCGGAAATGTTGCGGATATCGGCACCGACTTGCAGCGGGCTGCTGCTGGTCTTGCCGACGAATTGCGCCAGCCAGCTCGGGCTTCTGACCTCGCCGCCATAGGACTCCCGGTATTGAAGGATATCGACGCGGTGGACGCGGCCGCCGACGATCGACACCGCGTAATCGATGTAGAGGTGCTTGCCGATCACATGATCGAGGACGAAGATGCCGCCGCTGCTCGTCTTCCACACGCGGCCCGGCTGCACCTCGGTAAAGCTCGCCGACGGAAATGCGAGCTTCTGCGCTTCGCTGACGGAGAGGTACTGCACCGCGTGGGCCGGTGCACTCAACGAGATCATCGCCGCGGCCGGCGCAGTCCATCGAATCCATCCAGTCATTGGCCCGTGCCTCAGTGGTTGTTGCGCTGCCCGCGCGCCGACGCGTCAGGCGGTCAGAAGAAGAAGCCGGCGCCGCCGAGAACGGAATCCGATTGTGCCCCGGCCGGGTCCCGATTGATCACTTTCTGATAGGTGGCCTTGAGCACGAGCTTCGGTGAGGGGAATATGGCGATGCCGACGTTGTGGAATTGCAACTGTCCCGCTCCGGTAGGCGTGTTCAGATCGGTTCCGGCGAAGCCCTTGGTCTGCAGGTTCTCGTAGGTATAGCGATAGAACGGCACGGCCTCCCATTCGCTGTGCAGGATCGTGCCGAGCGGGAAATGATAGGCGATCTCGCCGGAGGCGCCATACATGGTTTTGCCGACGTTGTCGGTCGGATCGCTGTCGTTGTTGGCGCGGAGGTTGGCGGGATTGCCGAAGGTCACGAACACGCCCTCGCCGCGCAGTTCCAGTCCCGTATTCGGTATCCGGTAGCGGAATTCGCTGTCGACCATCGTCAGGCTTGAACGGCCGAGCAGCGTGCCGTCGTCGGCATAAGCTCCGCGCGGCGTCGTGTTCGGGGTGAAGTAGGCGCTGGTGCTTCCGGCGAATCCCGGAATCGACGGAGGCGAGTAGTCGAGCCGGCCCGCGACCGCGACCGTGTTGCTGAGCTGCCGAAAATCGCTGATGGTCGGCCGCGCCAAGCCGAGCGCATCGAGGCCGGTGATCCCTGCGGGATAGCCGGTCGGAAATGTAGGCACGGTGTTGGCATCCGTGCGCGTGCTGAAGTCGCCGCCGAAATCCTCAATGCTGCTCGACACCATGATCTGATAGCCCAGTCCGTCGGCGATCGAGCCGTAGACGCTGCTCGACGGGGCCATCCAGGTCGAAGGGATGAGGCCGTTGTATATTTCCGGCCGCAGCACGCTGTAGAACTGCGTCGGCTCGTGATGCTGGTTGATGTAGCCGATCGGAACGAGGTCGATTCCCGGCGCCCGCCAGTTGAACTGATCGACGATCTTGAAATCGATCCACAATTGCTCGACGTCGATTTCGCCGTTCACCTTGTCGTCCCCATCCGGGGAAAAGCCGCCATGCTCCCATTCGAGCTCGGCATTGAAGATGATGTTGTCGGTGATGGCGTAGGTCGGCAGCAGCACCATGCGGCGGATATCGGCGCCGCCTTGCCACTGGCCGCCGGCGGCCGGATTTTGCGCCGCGCCGAACAGCATCTCGCCATAGGCGCCGATCGCGAGACCCGGAATGGGCGAATCGGTCAGGCCGAGGATTGCTTTGTCGCCGGCCTTCTCGAGGGTGTCCGGCTTCGCCGCCTTGGCGGATTTGGCGGACTTGTCGGCCTGGTCGGGCGCCGCCGTCTGGCCGGGCGCCGCCGTCTGGGCGGGTGCCGCCGTCTGGCTGGGGAGCGGCGCGTCCGCGACAAGGTCGCCTGCCGGAGCGGCGGCGAGGTCGAGCGTCCTGTTCGCTTTGCCTCGTGGCTTGCCGTCCGAAATCGCAGCCGGGGTTTTCTGCGCCGCCGGCGGCGCATCCTTCTGCTTGAGCTGCGACTCCAGTGATTTGATACGCTGCTCCATGGCCTCCATCTTCTTGAGAAGAACTTGACTCGCGCCGTTGTCGCCCGGGTACGGCCGCGCCGCGTCGACGGCGCCGTCACCCGCCAGGGCCAGTTCGGACATCCCCAAGAGCGTCGCCGCCACCGTGAGCGGCGTCATCGACAATCGCCTCGAAACAAGCTGTCGGCGGCGTCTGTTCGCGTTCCTGACCATGGAATCACCCCCTCTCCAATTGCAAATATTCATCGAACCAACTACGGGATTTTTCTGGGCATCTATAGTATAGAAGCCTGATGGAACCTGATTGTCAAATAACGACCAAGATTAGAATTCATCCAAGTCAATACTACGAAGGTGGAATTAGAATAATGACAAAGTATACTTTGGAATGAATGTAAGGAACGGAACAGAACAGGTGGGTCATCGTCCCACGCGAGCACCCGCCCATTCGCCGGTCGCGCTGTCGGTCGAGCTGGAATTCCACAACCGCGACGAGACAGCGGCGAGCGAGTGTCAAACTACTGCGTCGAGACCAAGCTCGAAGCCGATGCCGAGCTGATCAGAACCGCCTTGTTTCTGGCCTTCAACCTGCTCTACCAGCCGGCGGCGACGCGCGCCGCCGTTGGCGGGGGACAAGAAATCGACGCTCGCCTTCCAAATCGTGCCCAACGTCGTGGTCGGCGTCGATCTCTGGTATCTGCGCCACTACCAAAGGCGTGGCGTTCAACTCGTTGACCGGCGGCGCCGTCTATCTGAGCCCAACGTTCTTCTGGAAGATCGCCCCCAAGGTGCTCATGAGCGCCGCCTGGAAGCTGATCGCCGGCCGCGAGATCGGCGCGTCAGAGCCGCGCTCGACCTGACGGATTTTCCCCGCCAGCGGGCGACATTGCTGATCGAGTTCTAAGGATAGCGGATGACGCAAGAGGCCCCGGCGGGTGACGGGGCCTCTCGATTGAGGAGACGCTGCCGGATCTCCGGCGCGCCGACCTCCTATTGTACGGTCTCGCCGTGCAGCGCGAGATCGAGACCTTCGCGCTCGACATCCTCGGTCACGCGCAGCCCGATGACCAGGTTGACGAGCCAGAGGATGATGAGCGTCACGACCGCGTCGTAGACGAACACGGCGGCGATGCCGACGATCTGGGTGAGCACCTGCCCGGGGTTGCCCTCGATCAGCCCGGCGGTGCCGCCGTATTGCTCGACGGCGAATACGCCGGTGAGCAGCGCGCCCGTCGCTCCGCCGACCGCGTGCACGCCGAACACGTCGAGCGCGTCGTCGTAACCGAAGAAGTGCTTGAGCCCGGTGACGCCCCAGTAGCAGACGATGCCGGCGGCGACGCCGATCCAGAACGCTCCCATCGGGCCGACGAAGCCGGACGCCGGGGTTATGGCGACGAGCCCGGCCACCGCGCCGGAGCAGATGCCGATGACGGTCGGCTTGCCGCGCAGGATCCACTCGACGATCATCCAGGTGAAGCCCGCGGTCGCGGTCGCAAGGTGCGTGACGGTCATCGCCATGCCGGCCTGCATGCCGGCGGTGACCGCCGAGCCGGCGTTGAATCCGAACCAGCCGACCCACAGCAGCGAGGCGCCGATCATGGTCAGCACCATGTTATGGCCGGGCCCGGCGTCCTTGCGCTTGCCGAGCATCAGCGCCGCCATCAGGCCCGCGGTGCCCGAATTGACGTGCACCACCGTGCCGCCGGCGAAGTCGAGCACGTGGAACTTGGCATCGGGATTGGCGCTGTTGAAGATGCCGTCCGGTCCCCACACCCAGTGCGCGATCGGCGAATAGACGAAGATCGCCCACAGGCCGATGAACCAGAGCATCGCCGAGAACTTCATGCGCTCGGCGAACGATCCGGCGATGAGCGCCGCGGTGATGATCGCGAACGTCAACTGGAACATCGAATAGACGGTCTCGGGAATGGTCGGCGCCAGCGAGTTGGGCGTGCCGATGTTCAGCCCCACGCCGTCCTTGAAGGTGTTGCTGACGATTCCCTGCAGGAAGGCGCGATCAAACCCGCCGATGAACGGCGTGCCGCTGCGGAACGCCAGGCTGTAGGTGAAGAACAGCCAGAGGATGCTGACCAGGCAGGTGATGGCGAAGCTCGTCATCACCGTATCGCCGACGTTCTTCTTGCGCACCATGCCGCCGTAGAACAGCGCCAGGCCGGGAATGGTCATCATCAGCACGATGGCCATGGAGGTGAGCATCCAGGCGGTGTCGCCCGAATTCGGCGTGCATTTCTCGAGCGTCTTGGCGTCGCATGCCGGCGGCGCAGCCTCGGCAGCCGCGGGTGCGGCAGCCGCCGGCGTCGCGGGCGCCTCGGTAGTCGTCGAAGTCTGCGCGTACGATCCATGGAACGTCGGCAGGCTCAGCACGATGGCAAGCAGAACCGCGCCGGCGAGAGCGACGAGCCCCGCACGCGAGAATTTCTTCAAGGTCATGATTTCACTCCTGTCCGTGCAGATGGAGGTGCGGGTTGTCTAGAGGGCTGAGGCATCGATCTCGCCGGTGCGGATGCGGACCGCATGATCGAGGCCGAGCACGAAGATCTTGCCGTCGCCGATCTGGCCGGTCTTCGCCGAGGCCGTGATGGTCTCGATGACCTTGTCGACCTGATCGGAGGGGCAGGCGACCTCGAGCTTGATCTTCGGCAGGAAGCTCACGGCATATTCGGCGCCGCGATAGATTTCGGTGTGGCCCTTCTGTCGCCCGTAACCCTTCACCTCGGTGACGGTCAGCCCCTGAATGCCGATCTTGGTGAGGGCGTCGCGGACCTCGTCGAGCTTGAACGGCTTGATGATGGCCATGACAATTTTCATTGGTTCAATCTCCCAGTTGTCGATCAAGCGTCGCGCTCGACCGAGCAACATCAACCAGCCCGCAGGCGTACCCGCGCGCACCCGACGCAGCATTAGAATCAAGCGGCGTGCCAGTTCACGGAAACCGGCTTGCCGCAGTGGGAAACGGCGCTTGTTGGGATGAGAATCGCGACCGGGTGTCTCGCGCGGAGATACGCAGCGAGGGCGTCCGCCCAAAGATCGGACACCGTGCCTAGAAACTAGGCGATTGCCGACGAAGCCAGGTCGCAGGCCAACCGGACGCGGGGTTAGAGGGCGTCGGCGTCGGTCTCGCCGGTGCGTATGCGCACGGCTTGCTCGATCGGCGCAACAAAGATCTTGCCGTCGCCGATCTGCCCAGTCTTGGCGGCAGTACCGATCGCCTCCACGACTCGGTCGGCCGCATCCGCGGCGACCGCCACCTCGATGCGGATTTTGGGCAGGAAGTTCACGGCGTATTCCGCGCCGCGGTAGATTTCAGTGTGGCCCTTCTGCCGGCCGTAGCCCTTGACCTCGGTGATGGTCATACCGTGGACGCCGATCGCCGTGAGGGCGTCGCGCACCTCTTCGAGCTTGAAGGGCTTGATGATGGCGATGACGAGCTTCATGGAGCGTTCCCCGGGCGCGAAGATCTGATGTCCACACTATCGGCAAGGCGGGCCCGAATTAAGCAGTTTATTGGCGGAAGTCCCCCGAAGGAGCCGGGGCTCGTTCGGGGGGCCCTATTTCGGCTTCGGACGGCGTTGCCGCAGCAGTCCTTCCTGCGCAACCGAGGCGACCAGAGTACCGTCGCTGGCGAAGATCTCGCCGCGGGTGAAGCCGCGCGAGCCGGCGAGGCTCGGACTATCCTGCACGTAGAGCATCCACTCGTCGGCGCGGAACGGGCGATGAAACCACATCGCGTGGTCGAGGCTTGCCGCCATGAACTCATCGCTGAACAGGCTGCGTCCGTGCGGAATGAGCGCGGCGCCGAGCAAGCTCATGTCCGACGCATAAGCGAGCACGCATTGGTGGATGGCCGGCTCGTCGGGCAGCCGGCCGGTGGCGCGAACCCACACGTGAAAGCGGTCGCCCTCCACCTGCTGGCCAAGATACCGGCCGTATTCGACGGCCCGCATCTCGATCGGCCGTTCGCGCTGATAGTAGCGGCGCACCGGTTCGGGGAGCAGATGCAGCATGCGCTGCCTGATCTCGGTCTCGCTCGGCAGCGAGTCGGGCTTGGGCACGTCGGGCATCGGAAACTGGTGTGACAATCCCTCCTCGGCGCCGTGGAACGACACCTCCATCGAAAAAATCGCGCGGCCGTGCTGGATCGCGGTCACGCGCCGCGTGGTGAAGCTGCGCCCATCGCGGATACGCTCGACCTCGTAGACGATCGGGACCTTGGGATCGCCGCCGAGCAGGAAATAGGCGTGCAAGGAGTGGGGCGGCCGCTGCGCAACTTCGTCGACCGTGCGGCAGGCCGCCACCAGGGCCTGGCCGATCACTTGGCCGCCATAGACGCGTTGCCAGCGCGATTGCGGCGAGCGGCCGCGAAACAGGTTCACTTCGAGCGGCTCGAGATCGAGGATGTCGAGCAGTTCCTGGATGACCGAAGACGACATGAATGGCTTTTCCTTCGGGCGTTCCACGAGGGCGCGACACGCCGACGGTATCGACGAATTCGCACGATGGCGGGGCGATGCTATATGCTGCTGGCTCGCTGTGGTCCAGGAACAGGTTCCTTGATGACCCATCCGGACGACCGAGGTGATGTGCTGATCGCCGGCGGCGGCTTTGCCGGGCTGACGCTCGCGATCGCGCTGCGCCAGGGGCTCGGGTCATCCTTCTCGGTGACGGTCGCCGACCCGACGCTCGGGGCGAGCCATGCGGGCGACGAACGTGCCTCGGCGATTGTCGCGGCGGCGCGCCGACTGCTTGACGCGCTCGGCATCTGGCAGGCGGTCGCCGGCGAGGCGCAGCCGATCCTCGACATGGTCGTCACCGACAGCCGGCTCGATGACGCCGTGCGGCCGGCCTTTCTGACCTTCGCCGGCGAGATCGAGCCGGGCGAACCGTTCGCCCGCATGATTGAAAACCGCCACCTCATCGCAGCGCTCGAAGCGAAGGCGAAGGAGACCGGCGTCGAATGCCGACGGACCGCCGTCGCGCGTTTTTCCTATCCTGCCCACGAAGGGGAGGTGCGCGCGCCCGACAGCAGCCAAACCCGCTTCTCCAGGGGTGCGCGCGCGTCGGCGCATCGCTCTGCGCAGCACGTCAATGTCGAGCTTGCGAACGGCGACGCGATCGCGGCGCGGCTCCTGGTCGCCGCCGACGGCGCACGTTCGTCGATCCGGGAAGGCGCCGGCATCGCCACGCACGGCTGGAGCTACGGCCAGTCGGCGATCGTCACCACCGTCGGGCATGAACGCGACCATGGCGGACGCGCCGAAGAGCATTTTCTGCCGGCAGGGCCGTTCGCGATCCTGCCGCTCAAGGAACGGCGCTCGTCGATCGTGTGGACGGAAACGGCGCGTGAGGCAGAGCGCATCATGGCGCTGCCCGATGCCGACTTTCGTGCCGAGCTCGAGCGCCGATTCAAGCTGCATCTCGGCGAGATCACGACCGTCGGCGCGCGTCGGGTGCATCCGCTCGGCTTTTCCGTCGCGCGCTCGTTCGTCGCCGACCGGATCGCGCTCGTCGGCGATGCCGCGCACGTCATCCATCCGATCGCCGGCCAGGGTCTCAACATGGGGCTCAAGGACGTCGCGGCGCTCGCCGAAGTGATCGTCGATGCCGCGCGCCTCGGGCTCGACCCCGGGGCGCCGGACGTGCTCGAGCGTTATCAGCGCTGGCGGCGTTTCGATACCATGTCGATGGGGCTCGCCACCGACGGCCTCAATCGCCTGTTCTCCAACCAATCCGCCGTGCTGCGCCTTGCCCGCGACATCGGCCTCGGCCTGGTCGACCGCGTGCCCAATCTCAAACGCCTGTTCATGCGCGAAGCCGCTGGCCTCGTCGGCGACGTGCCGAAGCTGCTGCGCGGCGAAGCGCTGTGAGCGCGAGCATTTCGGCTGATGGGGTTCGAGCAAATCGGGGTGATCGGAGCCGGCGCCTGGGGAACCGCGCTGGCGCTGACTTGCGCGCGCGCCGGGCGAAAGGTCGTGTTGTGGGAGCACGACGCCGTCAATGCCGCGCACCTGGCGAAGGCGCGCGAGAGCCTCTTTTTGCCCGGCGTCCGGCTCGACGACGCCATTGCGCTCATCGGCAATCTGGCCGAGGCCGCGCGCGCCGACGCGCTGCTGCTCGTTGTGCCGGCACAGACGGTGCGTCGGGTCGCAACGGCGCTGGCGCCGCTCATCGGGGCGGGCACGCCGGTCATCGTCTGTGCCAAGGGCATCGAACGCGGCACCAGAAAGTTCATGAACGAGATCATCGCCGAATGCGTGCCGAGCGCCGCTCCGGCAATCCTTTCCGGGCCGAGCTTCGCTGCCGACGTGGCGCGCGGGATGCCGACCGCAGTCACGCTCGCCGCGAGCGATGGCGAGCTCGCCGCGGCGCTGGCGCAGGCGATCGGCTCGGCGAGCTTCCGTCCCTACCATTCAACCGATGTGCGCGGCGTCGAGATCGGCGGCGCCGCCAAGAACGTGCTCGCCATTGCCGCCGGCATCGTTTCCGGGCGCGGCCTCGGCGCCAGCGCCGCTGCGGCGCTGACGACGCGCGGCTTCGCCGAGCTGATGCGGTTCGGCAAGGCCTACGGCGCGCGGCCGGAGACGATGATGGGCCTTTCCGGGCTCGGCGACCTGCTGTTGACCGCTTCGAGCCCGCAGTCGCGCAACTTCGCCTTCGGCATCAATCTCGGGCGCGGGCATAAGCCGGACGCGATCCAAGGCGGCCTCGCCGAAGGAGTCTTCACCGCGCCGGTGCTCCTTGAAATGGCGCATGAGCGCGGCGTCGACATGCCGATCTCGTCTGCCGTCGCCGCGGTGCTCGCGGAAAGGATGACCGTCGACGCCGCGATCGAATCATTACTGATGCGGCCGCTCAAATCGGAGGGATGACATGGCGTATTGGCTTCTCAAGACCGAGCCGGAAGAGTTTTCCTGGGACGATCAGGTCCAGCGCGGCGCCAAGGGCGAGCCGTGGAACGGCGTGCGCAATTTCACCGCGCGCCGCCACCTCAAGGAGATGAAAAAGGGCGAGAAGTTCTTTTTCTATCACACCGGCGATCAGAAACAGATCGTCGGCATCGGCGAAGTGATCCGCGAACACTATCCGGACCCGACCGCCGGCACCGGCGAGCCTTGGGTCGCGGTCACCACCGGAGCCGTCGAGCCGCTGCCCAAGCCGGTGACGCTCGCCGCCGTCAAGGCCGAGCCGAAGCTGAAGGACATGATCCTGGCGAAGTATCCCCGCTTGTCGGTGCAGCCGGTCACTGCGGACGAGTGGAAGCTTATCTGCAAGATGGGCGGGATGTCGGGCGGCTGAAGTCGGCGTTGGACGCGGCGATATCTGCCGCATTGTCGCGCCGGGATTTCCCAGCCTTGTCGCTCGTCAGCCCGTCGGCGCATAATGTCGTGCGGGAAAAACGCTTCGATAAAGGCCGCAAAGGCCGTGCGCCCGGAGGAAGAGATGTCGGACAAGATCTACGAAATACCCGCCGAGTGGACCAAGCGCGCCTATGTCAGCGACGCCGACTACCACCGCATGTACGAGCGCTCGGTCGCCGATCCCGACGGCTTCTGGGCGGAGCAGGCGGAGCGCATCCACTGGTACGAGCCCTTCACCAAGGTCAAGAACACCTCCTTCGACCCGCGTCACGTCTCCATCAAATGGTTCGAGGACGGCTCCACCAACGCCGCCTACAACTGCATCGACCGCCATCTCGCCAAGCGCGGCGACCAGACCGCGATCATCTGGGAAGGCGACGATCCCAAGGACTCCAGGAAGATCACCTACCAGGAGCTGCACGACGAGGTCTGCCGCTTCGCCAACGTGCTGCGCAACCGCAACGTCGGCAAAGGCGACCGCGTCACCATCTATCTGCCGATGATCCCCGAGGCGGCCTACGCCATCCTCGCGTGCGCACGCATCGGCGCCATCCATTCCGTGGTGTTCGGCGGCTTTTCGCCGGAATCGCTCGCCGGCCGCATCGAGGACTGCAAGTCGAACGTCGTCATCACCGCCGACGAAGGCTTGCGCGGCGGCCGCAAGGTGCCGCTCAAGGTCAACACCGACGCGGCGATCGCCAAGGTCGGCGGCGTCGACCACGTGATCGTGGTCAGGCGCACCGGCGCGGCCGTCGAAATGGAGCCGGGACGCGACGTCTGGTACCACGAGGCCGCCGACATGGTGACGTCCGAATGCCCGTGCGCGGAGATGAACGCCGAAGATCCGCTGTTCATCCTCTACACGTCAGGCTCGACCGGAAAGCCGAAAGGCGTGCTGCACACGACCGGCGGTTATCTGCTCTTCGTCTCGCTGACCCACCAGCTGATCTTCGATTACCACGACGGCGACATCTACTGGTGCACCGCCGACGTCGGCTGGGTCACCGGCCACAGCTACATCGTCTATGGACCGCTGGCGAACGGCGCCACCACGCTGATGTTCGAGGGCGTGCCGAACTATCCGTCGACGTCGCGTTTCTGGGAAGTCATCGACAAGCACAAGGTCAACACCTTCTACACGGCGCCGACGGCGATCCGCGCCCTGATGCAGGCGGGCGACGCGCCGGTGAAGAAGACCTCGCGCGCATCGTTGCGGCTTCTCGGCACCGTCGGCGAGCCGATCAATCCCGAGGCTTGGGAATGGTATCACCGCGTCGTCGGCGACGGGCGCTGCCCGATCGTCGATACCTGGTGGCAGACCGAGACCGGGGGCATCCTCATCACGCCGCTTCCCGGCGCGACCCGGCTCAAGCCCGGCTCGGCGACGCGGCCGTTCTTCGGCGTGGTGCCGCAAATCGTCGATGCCGAGGGCAAGGTGCTGGAAGGACCGGCGACGGGAAATCTCTGCATCGCCGATTCGTGGCCCGGGCAGATGCGCACCGTCTATGGCGATCACCAGCGCTTCGTCGACACTTACTTCAAGGCTTATCCCGGCAAGTATTTCACCGGCGACGGTTGCCGCCGCGACGCCGACGGCTATTACTGGATCACCGGCCGCGTCGACGACGTGATCAACGTCGCCGGTCACCGGCTCGGCACCGCCGAGGTCGAATCGGCCCTGGTCGCGCATCCGAAGGTCTCGGAAGCCGCCGTCGTTGGTTACCCCCACGACATCAAGGGCCAGGGCATCTACGCCTACGTCACCCTGATGGCCGGCGAGCAGCCGACCGAAGAGCTGCGCAAGGAGCTGACCGGCTGGGTGCGCAAGGAGATCGGCCCGATCGCTTCGCCCGACCTGATCCAGTTCGCTCCCCATCTGCCGAAGACGCGCTCCGGCAAGATCATGCGCCGCATCCTGCGCAAGATCGCCGAGGACGAGTCCGGCAATCTCGGCGATACCTCGACATTGGCCGATCCGGCCGTCGTCGACGACCTCGTGACCAACCGGCAGAACAAGAAAAGCGCGTAGCTGCCCGTGCAATCTCGCCCGGGCGGCCGGACCGGCGTATGATCACGCCATGACCGCGCTGACCAAGCTGCGCATGAATGTCGACGAGTTCCTGGCCTGGGCCGTGGACCAGCCCGGACGCTATGAGCTGTTCAGGGGCGAGGTCTACGCGATGTCCCCTGAAACAGCCGGGCACGCCGACACTAAGGCTGCCGTCTACAATGCCTTGCTGGCGGGCATCCGAGCGCGCCATCTCTCCTGTCATGTATTTCCCGACGGCATGACCGTTCGCATCGACGAGACGACTGCGTACGAGCCCGACGCGCTGGTCTATTGCGGAGAGAAGCTTTCCCCGTCCGCGATCGAAGTGCCCGAGCCAGTGATCGTCGTCGAGGTGCTGTTCCCCTCGAGCCGCCAAGTCGATCTTGCGATCAAGCTCGCCGGCTATTTCCTGCTCCCTAGCCTCGCCCACTACCTCATCGTCGATCCGACTCGGTCATTGATCCTTCATCATTCGCGGTCCGGCGACGCCATCTCACCCGCGTCGTCACCGAGGGTGCGATCGCCCTCGACCCGCCGGGGCTGGAACTGGCCCTGGCGGACGTCTAGGCCGGCTGAACTGTCAGAGATCGCCCGCCGCGCTGGTGCACGAAGGGCACAGGCGGAAAAAATTTGTGAAAACTTTACCGTCCCATGCGGGCGAAGCTGAGCGCGCCCGCACTTTCGACTATAATTGGTTTTCCGCCGCGAACCCGGCCCCGCCGGGGAGCACGGTCGGCGGCACAATCCGGTGTCGGGGTTTTCACAATGCGAGGCAAAATTCTGTTTGCGGCCGCCCTGGCGGCCATCGCCGGTGCTTCTTTCGCCACGCCGCGGGCGGCGCTCGCCCACGGCCAGACGGTAACGATGGGGGGCAGTTATATGGCCGGCACCATCGTGGTGAGGACGCGTGAGCGGCACCTCTACTACGTGCTCGGCGGCGGTCAGGCGATCCGCTATCCGGTCGGCGTCGGCCGCGCAGGCATGCAGTGGTCCGGAACGTCGTTCATCAGCGGCAAATACATCAGGCCGGCCTGGCAGGCGCCGGCGTCGATCAGGCGCGACTACCGCTCGGGCGCGGCCGTCGTCCCGGGCGGCTCGCCGTCCAATCCGATGGGTGTCGCGGCAATGACGCTTTCGGGCACCGAATACGCCATTCACGGCACCAACGCGCCGGGAACGATCGGCGGCTACGTCTCGCACGGCTGCATTCGCATGTTCAACGAGGACATTACCGACCTTTTCCATCGGGTCGGCGTCGGCACGCAGGTCGTGGTCCAGTAATCAGGGGTGGTGGGACGGGGGTCCAGGATCAGGCGTCGGGGGCTGGCACTGATACTTGAGGTGCCGATCCCGACTCCTGATACCCGACGTGCCCTGACTACCGGCTTTCAGCACCAGCTCCCGCGCCGGCCGCCGCTATAGCTGCGTGCCCAGCCGCCGCTCAGGAGTGCCGCGGAAACGTCCGCGGTGTTGCGGGTCGAGACCACGGCGTCGATACGCCCGGCGTATTTGTCCGGCCCGACTTGCGCAATCCTTACCGCGCCCTGCGCTAGAATCTTCTCCAGCGCCGCCCGTGCCGCTTGCGCCCGCACCCACTCGTCGTCACAGCGGGCATGAAGCTCAGGCGCATCGATACCGCGCAGCCGTACCTTGGTTTTGATCTCGATCCCGGGCCAGACCGCAACCCGCGCTTCGAAGGTGTCACCGTCAATAACGTGCACCACTTGGGCGGAATAACCGAACCGCGGATCGAGCCCTGACGGACGCGCACCGCCGAGTGCTGCCGGCTGCCCGCCACGCGCTGCGCCGAACGCCGGCACGGCCAACGCAGCCGAGCGCCCGGTCGTCGGCGACCTTACCGCTGCGTTGACCAGGAGGCCGACCGCAAACACCGATCCAGCCAGAATCGGCAGACGGGCACGGTTCGAAAGGAAGCGCATCTTGGCGCACCTTTGATAGCAGCGGATCCTATTTAGATACTTAGACGCTACACGCGATCTAGGACTATTTTCAACTGAATAGGAAAATTGTCAAGGCGACGCACTAGAAATCTGAGGTGAGTCCGTTGATTTCCCAATCGCCGTAACGAGTTGGATCGAGGCCGCCGCGCCCGTTGACTTCCCGCGGCTCGCTGCTCGCCGGCTTGTGGTCGCGCTCGGCGCGGCGGGCGTCCGCTTCCGCGAGCGCCCGCTGGGCCGCCGTCGTCGGCGAATGCCGCTCAGGGGCAGTGTCGGAGGCCGCGCTACTGGCGGAAGGTTTTGGCACTTTCTCGTCGAGCGGCATACGCAATCACTTGGCGCGGGCCGGACGGCGCCGCAAGTCTTCGGTGGGCGCCTCTCGCTCGCGCCTCGTGATCCGTGCAAAGAAATCCCATGAAGGCTCGCCGCCGCGATCCATGACTCGGCCGCAGCGCCCCACCCACGATGTGCCGGGTTTCGCCGCCCGCCGTATCGCGGCCGACGTCCTCGACGGCGTGCTGCGCCGCCGCCGCGCCCTCGACGACGAGTTCGAAGCGGCCGCAGCGCGCCCGGCCTTTTCGGAACTGGCGGGGCGCGACCGTGCGTTCGTCCGGGCGCTCACGGCGACGGCGCTGCGCCGGCTGGGTACGCTGCGCCACCTCATCGGCCTCTGTCTCGAGGAAGGCCTGCCCGCGCAAGCGCCGCGCGTCGAGACCGCACTGCTCGTCGGAGCGGCCCAGATTCTTTTTCTCGATGTGCCGGATCACGCCGCCGTCGATCTTTCGGTGCGGCTCGCGCAGGCGGACCGGCAAGCGGCGCGCTATGCCGGTCTCGTCAACGCCGTATTGCGGCGCCTCGCGCGTGAAGGGGCGGAGCGGCTCGCGGCCCTCGACCCGGCCATTCTCGACACGCCGCCGTGGCTGATGGCGCGCTGGAGCGAGAACTACGGCGAGGCCACCGCCCGTGCCATCGTCGGAGCCCATGGCCATGAGCCGGCTCTCGATCTCACAGTGAAGAGCGACCCCGAAACGTGGGCCACCAAGCTTGACGGCCGCCTGCTGCCGACCGGCTCGGTGCGGACCGTCGCCCATGGTGCCGTGACGTCGCTTCCGGGCTTTGCCGAGGGCGCCTGGTGGGTGCAGGACGCCGCGGCGGCCTTGCCGGCGCGCCTGTTCGGCAATGTGGGCGGGCTTCGCGTGACCGACCTGTGCGCCGCTCCCGGCGGCAAGGCGGCGCAGCTTGCCGCCGCCAGCGCCCGCCTCACCGCGGTCGACCGCTCGCCGGCCCGGCTTGAGCGCCTGCGTGGAAATCTCTCCCGATTGTCGCTTGAAGCCGAGCTCGTCTGCACCGATGTCGAAGAATGGACCGCCGAGCCGTTCGACGCCGTACTCCTCGACGCACCGTGCTCCTCGACGGGCACGATCCGCCGGCATCCTGACGTGCCCTGGCTCAAGCAGCCGTCCGATCTCGCCGCGCTCGCCGCACTTCAGCGCCGGCTCATCGCACGCGCCGCCACCCTGATCAGGGCGGGCGGCATTCTCCTCTATTGCACCTGCTCGCTCGAGCCGGAGGAAGGTCAGCAGGCGATCGACGAATTCCTGGCGCGCGAGGCCGGCTGGCGGCGCGTGCCGATCACGCCTTCCGAGCTGGCCGGCCGCGCCGAGTTCATCACCAACGACGGCGATCTGCGCACCCTGCCGTGCCATTTCCCCGATTCGGATCAGCGGTTTGCGGGGATCGACGGTTTCTACGCGGCGCGGCTCGAAAAGCGGTGACGTTCCGCCCAGTTGCAGGTGTTGGCCGTCGGCGGACCATTCCGTTATAGGTGACGCCGCGGGACGCCGGGACGCCCGCGTCTAACTGAGGGGCGAGCGCGTCGATGTCGCGCGTTTCAGTTGCCGACCACGCCAAGCTGTCCTGGCTCGTCCTCCGCGGCGGGCTGCGGCGCTTCGCCGGTTGGCTCAGCGGCCATCCGGTGCTGCGCCTGTCGCTCATACCGCTCCGGACGGAGCGGCTTCTGATCGCGCCGCAGGAGCTGCGCACCGCCGACGGCACGCGCGCGAGCGAAATCTATTCCGGCCGCTTCGCCTTCGCCGGCAAGGTCGTGGTCTGCGACGGCCGCTCGGTGTTCGAGATGGAGCCACCGTCCGAGGAATGGGCGACGGCGCTTCTCGGCTTCGGCTGGCTGCGTCACCTGCGTGCCGCCGAATCCGCCATCACGCGCGCCAATGCGCGCGCGCTGGTGGACGAATGGATCACCTTGCAAGGCTCTTGGCACCCGCTGGCCTGGCGGCCCGATGTGCTGTCCCGGCGCGTCATCTCCTGGCTCAGCCAGTCGACGCTGGTGCTGCAGGACGCCGACGTGCGTTTCTATCGGCGCTTCCTCCGCAGCCTCCTGCGCCAGGTCCGCTATCTGCGTCACACGGCGGGCGACGCGAGCCGCGGCGTCGCACGCCTGCAGGCGACGGTCGCGCTCACCTATGCGGCGCTCTGCATCGCCAGCCAGAGCCACCGCATCAAGTCTGCGACGGAGCGCCTCAACCACGAGATCGAACGGCAGATCCTGCCCGACGGCGGCCATGTCGGCCGCAATCCCGAGGCGGTCATCGAGCTGTTGCTTGAGTTCCTGCCGCTTCGCCATGCGTTCAAGTCGCGCAATATCGCGCCGCCGCAGCCGCTGCTCAACGCCATCGACCGCATGATCCCGATGTTGCGTTTCTTCCGCCATTCGGAGGGAAGCTTTGCGCATTTCAATGGCATGGGAATGACGCCGGTCGACGTGCTGATGACGTTGCTCGCCTACGACGATACCCGCGGCACGCCGCTGTCGAACGCGCCGCATTCGGCTTATCAGCGCCTCGAAGCCGCCGGCGGCGTCGTGATCATGGATACCGGCCGGGCGCCGCCGATCGAGATGAGCCTGGAAGCCCATGCCGGCTGCCTTTCGTTTGAATTCTCGACGCCCCAGCAGAGCCTCATCGTGGTGAACTGCGGCATGCCGCCGACCGCACGCGAGGATTGGCGCCGGCACGCGCGCGAGACCGCGGCGCATTCGACGGTGACCCTCAACCAGACATCGTCGGCGGGCTTCGTCGAATCGGCGGCGTTCCGCCGGGCATTGGGCGGCGCGCCGATGCTGGGCGGCCCGCGCCACGTTTCGGTGGCGCGCGAGAACCGCGCCGACTCGGTCGTGCTGCGGGCGGCTCACGACGGCTATGCCGACGCCTGCGGCATCGTGCACGAGCGCACGATCACGCTCGCGGCCGACGGCACGCGGCTCGAAGGCGAGGACGTGTTCCTGTCCGCCGACGGCGGCGAGCAAGTGCGCACCAGCCGTGATCACTATGCGGTGCGCTTTCATCTCCACCCCTCGGTCAAGGCCACCTTGCTCACCGAAGACCATGGCGTGGTGCTCGTTGCGCCAAACAACGAGGTGTGGACTTTCAACGCCCCCGAGGAGCGTGTGGGGCTCGAGGACAGCGTCTATCTCTCCGGAACCGACGGCCCGCGCCGCACGGTGCAGATGGTCATCTACGGGCACGCCAGCAGCGTGCCGCGCGTGGTCTGGAGCTTCCAGCAGACCGACCCCGCCGCGGCCGAAGGGGTGGGGCGCCGCGTGCGCGGCGAGCAACCCAAGCTCACGTCGTGAGCTGTCGCCGCCCAACTTGCCGTTCCGGCACGCGGCCACGGCAGATCTGGAGTCAGTTGTCGCTGTTGGTATTTCTGGATTGAGGACTCACGCGTTGCGGCGATCCGGCATGACCAAATGAGAGAGCAGGTGCAAGGACCGCCATGACCGAAGATCTGCGCCGCGCCTCGCGCGCTCTCATCTCCGTTTCCGACAAGGGCGGGATCGTCGAGTTCGCCCGCGCTCTTGCGGGCTGCGGCATCGAACTCGTCTCCACCGGCGGCACGCGCGAGACGCTGGGCAAGGCGGGGCTCGCGGTCATCGACATTGCCGAGCTGACCGGCTTCCCCGAGATGATGGACGGCCGCGTCAAGACCCTGCATCCGGCGGTGCACGGCGGGCTGCTCGCGGTTCGCGGCAATCCCGCGCACGCTGAAGCCCTGCAAACGCACCGGATACGTCCGATCGATATGGTGGTCGTCAACCTCTATCCGTTCGAGGACACGGCCGCGCGCGGCGCGGATTTTGCCGCGTGCATCGAGAATATCGATATCGGCGGGCCGGCCATGATCCGCTCGGCCGCCAAGAACCATGCCGATGTCGCCGTGCTCGTCGACGCGGACGACTACGCCGCGGTGCTGGAAGAGCTCGGCCGGCATGGCGGCAGGACCTCGCTCGCTCTGCGCAAAAGGCTCGCGGCCAAGGCCTTTGCCCGCACGGCCGCCTACGATGCGGCGATCGCCAACTGGTTGGCCGGCGAGCTCGGCGAGCGGGCGCCCGCTTATCGCACCCTCGGCGGCCGGCTCATCGAAGCGTTGCGCTATGGCGAAAACCCGCACCAGTGGGCGGCCTTCTATCGCACGCCCGATGCGCGCTTCGGCGTCGCCACGGCGCGGCAGGCACAGGGCAAGCAACTCTCCTACAACAACATCAACGACACCGACGCCGCCTACGAATGCGTCGCCGAGTTCGATCCGGCCCGCACTGCCGCCTGCGCCATCATCAAGCACGCCAATCCGTGCGGCGTCGCCGAGGGCGAAAGCCTCAGCGACGCCTACCGCAAGGCGCTCGCCTGCGACCCGGTCTCGGCCTATGGCGGCATCGTCGCGCTCAACCGAACGCTCGATGCGGACGCGGCGCGCGCGATCACCGAAATCTTCACCGAAGTGATCATCGCGCCGGATGCGACCGAGGAAGCCGCCGCCATCGTCGCCGCCAGGAAGAACCTGCGGCTGCTGATCGCCGGCGGACTGCCCGATCCGCGCGCGGCCGGACTGACGGCGAAGACCGTCGCCGGCGGCCTGCTGGTGCAGTCGCGCGACAACGCCGTGGCCGATGACATGGACTTGGAGCCGGTGACCAAGCGCGCGCCGAGCAATGCCGAGCTGCGCGACCTGCGCTTCGCCTTCCGTGTCGCCAAGCACGTGAAATCGAACACGATCGTCTATGCCAAGGATTTGGCGACCGTCGGCATCGGCGCCGGACAGATGAGCCGGGTCGACGCGGCGCGCATTGCTGCGCGCAAGGCCGCCGATGCGGCCGCCGCCGCCGGCCTCAAGGAGCCCGCGACCAAGGGATCGGTGGTCGCGTCCGATGCCTTCTTCCCGTTCGCCGACGGCTTGCTCGTTGCGATCGAAGCCGGCGCTACTGCCGTGATCCAGCCGGGCGGCTCAATGCGCGACGACGAGGTGATCAAGGCCGCCGACGATCACGGCATCGCCATGGTGTTTACGGGCACGCGGCACTTCCGGCATTGACGCCAACTGCGCAGTTTCATGGCTCACGCCCGTTACCCTGAGGTGCGAGCGAAGCGAGCCTCGAAGGGCGAGGGCGCTCCGGTAGCATCCTTCGAGGCCCGCGCTACGCGCGGGCGCCTCAGGATGACGATCAACATTAAATGCCGTTGGAATCACACCGAGGCGGTGATCCACTGCTCCAGCTTCTGCTTCGGCGCGGCACCGACCTGGCGGGAGGCGAGCTGGCCGCCCTTGAACAGCATCAGCGTCGGGATCGACATGACGCCGTATTTCGCCGCGGTCGCGGGATTCTCGTCGACGTTGAGCTTGAGGATCTTCACCTTGCCGTCGAGCGAATTGGAAATCTCCTCGAGGGCGGGACCGATCATCCGGCAGGGGCCGCACCACTCGGCCCAGAAGTCCACCACAACGGGCCCGCTCGCCTTGAGCACGGCCTGATCGAACGTTGCGTCAGTCACCTTGTCGACCATGGAAGACCTCTCGTCCGGAAAAGAATCTGCAGGGCGTGAAACTATGAACCGCCCTTCCGACCGTCAAGGGAGCCTCACCTTAGCGTGACCCGGCCGATAGCCTCAGTAAACGCCTTGTCCATGGCCGGATCGGGAATCTCCATAACGCTCGGACCAGCGGTGAAGACGAGTGCCGCGCGAATCGTTTTTTCCGGGTAAATGCGCCCCAGGACCGCACGATAAAGTGCAAGCTGCGCGACATAGGGCCGAGGTACCTCGGCCAGTTCGCGGGGAGCGGCCGCATCGGTCTTGTAGTCGGCCATGAGGACCGCATCGCGCGTTACCGCCAACCGATCGACTTGGCCGGAAACGGCAATCGGCGCCCCGCCGGCGCAGGCGATGCGGCCGACGATCGGCACCTCGGCGCGGCTTCCGGCGGCAAACACTTCGGCAAAGCTCTGGTCATCGAGAATGGCGAGGGCTTGACGCGCCATCTCCATCTGTTCGGCGGGTGAGAAATCCGCGGCCGCGCCCCTGAGATATCGCGCGATCGCGTCCTTGCGGGCGGGCGGCGGAATATCGGGCAGCGACTGCATCAGCCGATGGACGATCCGCCCGCGCGCGAGCGCCTTGCGCCGTTCGATCGCCGAGCCGGCGGCGTGCGCGAAAGCCCGGCCGATCTCCTCCTCGAACGCCGACGAGGGCGACAGCGGCTGCGGACGCGGCGCCTGTGGCGGCGCCGGCTGCCGCAGCCACGGCGGAATGTCGATGCGGCCAGTCTTGGACGCACCGGGCGCGGCCGGCGCGCGGTTCGCGATCACGGCGCCGCCGGCCTTGCGATAGCGGAAAACCTTGTCGTCGCCTTCGCCTTCGGCAACGAGAAACGGCTGCAGCGGTTCGCACACGAGATTGTACCAGCAGCCAGCCGGCCGTTGGCGTTCGCCGTCGGCGCCGCAGACGATCAGCAGGTCGGCGGCGCGGGTCATCGCGACGTAAAGGAGCCGGCGATATTCGTTTTCCGCTTCCGCCAATGCCGCCTGGCGCGCGACGGCGACGGCCGGGGCGTCATCGTCCTTGCGCCCCGCCCAGACCATGGCGCCGTCGGGAAGCTCCAAGAGCCGCGGCGGCCGCGGACCGGCCGGCGGCGTCATCGTATCGGCGAGGATCACGATCGGCGCTTCGAGGCCCTTGGCGCCGTGCACGGTCATGACGCGCACTTCGTCGCGCGCAATCTCCATGTCGCGCTTGACCTCGGCGCGCGCCGCGCGGAGCCAGGCGACAAAACCCTGCAGCGACGGCGTCTCGCGCCGCTCGTAGTCGAGTGCGAGATTGAGAAATTCGTCGAGCGCGTCGTTTGCCTCCGGGCCGAGCCGCGCCAGGAAGCGCCGCCGCCCGCCGCCGGCGCCGAGGAGCGCGGCGTAGAAGGCAAACGGCGTCTCCCGACGCGCCGCCCGCGCAAGCTCGTCGAGGCGCGCGGCGGCTTCCGCGAACAGTTCGTGCGCTGCCGCCTTGCGCTCCAGCACTGCCCGCAACGGGGTGCGGCCGCGGTCCCAGGCGATCTCGAACAGGTCCTCGTCGGCGAAGCCGAACAGCGGGCTGCGCAGCGCGGCAGCGAGCGCGAGATCGTCCTGCGGCAGCAGGAGCGCGTCGGCGAGCGCCATGAGGTCCATGACCGCGATGTGCTCGGTGAGCAGCAGACGGTCGGCGCCCGCGACTTCGAGCTTCTCGTTCTTCAGCGCGCGAATGATCGCCTCGAACAGCGGCCCGCGCTGGCGCACCAGGACGAGCACGTCGCCGTAGCGCGCGGCGCGTCCGTCGATGCCGACCGGCGTGCGATCGTCGACCAGCCTGCGCACGGTGCGCGCGATCCTTTGCGCGAGCTTCACCCGCGGGCTCGTCTCGCTCACGGTATCGAACGGCGCGTCCCAGCCCTCGATGTCGCTGCGCTCGTCCGGCTTCATCGGCTCCCAGATTTCGACCACGCTCGGCGGTGCGTCCGGCAGGGCGATGTGCGGCGGGAAGCCGTCGCTGTCGGCGGTGACGCTCGCCGCGACCTCCTTTGCCTTGAACACTTCATCGACGGCGCCGAGCACGCTCTCGCCGGAACGGAACGAATGCTCGAACTTGCGGAACAGAAAATCCAATCCGGCGTCCTTGTGCGCGCTTTCGAAATAGCGCCGCATCTCCGCGAACTCCTCGGGCGCCGCGTCCTGAAAGGAGAAGATCGACTGCTTCTCGTCGCCGACGGCGAAGATCGTGCGCCTGAGCTCGCGGGCGCCCTTGCCGGCGGTGAATTCGGCGACGAGGCGCTGGATGATCTCCCACTGCTTGGCGCTCGTGTCCTGCGCCTCGTCGATCAGCAGGTGGTCGATGCCGAGGTCCAGCTTGTAGTGCACCCAGGCCGCGTCGACGCTTTCGAGCAGCGCCAGCGTCTTGTCGATCAGGTCGTCGTAGTCGACGAGACCGCGCCGCTCCTTTTCGTCGTGGTAGCGCGCCAGCACCGCCGAAGCGACGGTGAGCAGCGCCGCGCTGCGGTCGCGGCAGACAACGGCATTGCGCCGTCCGAGGACGCCATGGACGCGCGCCCGCTCGGCGCACAGCTGTTCGACCAACGCGGGATCCTTGATCGCCCGCGTAGCGATAGTTTGGCGCGGGGTTCCCTGATCGGTGCAGAAAATCTCGAGGTAGGTTTCGACCCGTTCCGAGCCAGACAATGCGGCGAGCACGCCGAACCGCCGGGCTTGGTCGCAGTCGTTCTTGCTCCCCTGCGTCAGGGTCGCGGCAATGGCGCTCCACTCCGACGGCGCGATCAAGGAGCCTGCGAAGAACTCGGCCTCGACGCTGTCGATCGTGTCGTGCGGCGCGATGCCGAGCGCGCCGGAAAGAGCGGCGATTGCCTCGTCAACCCCGCCGGTGCTCATGAGCCAGGCGCTGATCGCGTCGCGCCGGCCGATCGCTTCGCGCATCAGGTCGCGAAACGTCTGGTCGGCGCCGGCAGTCATTGCAGTGCCGAGCGCGCGGCCGAGCGGGCCATCGGGCGCGGCAGCACCTTCGAGCAGCACGGCCAATGTCAATTGTTCCAGAAGCTGCACCTGCGCCGTCTCGTCGAGCACGTTGAAGTGGGCGGTGACGTTCGCTTCGAAGGGAAACTGGTGCAGGAGCTGGGCGCAGAAGGCGTGGATGGTATGCACCTTGAGGCCGCCCGGCGTCTCCAGCGCGCGGGCAAAAAGCCGCCGCGCCAGGGCCCGCTTCGCGCCGGGCAACGAAGTGCCAAGCGTCAAACCGGATCGGTCGAGAACGGCGGCATCGAGGGCGGCATCGTCGAGCGTGGTCCAGTGCGCGAGCGTGTCGAACACGCGCTTCGCCATATTCGCGGCCGCTGCCTTGGTGAAGGTGATGCAGAGGATCTTCTCTGGCTCGACGCCGGCGAGCAGCAGGTTGATCACGCGCTGCGCCAGCACGTGCGTCTTGCCCGATCCGGCATTGGCGGCGACCCACGCGGAAACGGCGGGATCAGACACGGCGGCCTGCACGCGCCGCACGTCGGAGGGAATGACGTTCGGCGATCTCATGGGATCACGATCTCGTCCTCGGGACCGCCGGTCGCCGACCATTCCTTGACCCGCGCCAAGTGGTCGTAGTCGCCGTAGCGCGCCTTCCACATCGGATGGACGAGCGAGCGATAGGGCTCGTTCTTATCCTCGAAGCGCGTCACCAGCGCCGTGAGTTTCTCCAGCGCGTGATCGGCCTGTGTGTCGGGCGTGCCGTCTTCGAATTTGATGGCGCAGTGCTTGCCCGGAGGCACGGCGCCCTTGAGCAGCACATAGGCCAGCTCGGCGACCGAGCCGCCAGCCGGCACGGCGGCGAATCCGCCCTTGCGCAAAATCGCGGCTTCGAGCGTGAGCTGCGGTGCAAGCCCAGTGCGCACCTGTTTTTCCGTGCGCGCCGAACCGGTCTTGTAGTCGATAATGACGTAGCGGCCGTCGGCCTGGCGCTCGATGCGGTCGGCCCGCGCGCGCAGCTTGAAAACCCGCTCGCCGAGCGGGATCGAGATTTCGCCCTCGATCTCCGCGTCAATCGCGACAAGCCCCAGACGCCGCGCCCGCTCCCAGTCCGCAAACCAGCGCGCGATGCGCGCGAAGCGCGGCCACCACAGCGCCCGCGCCTCGGGAAACTCGGCAACCTCGGCGAAATGCGTTCGGCCGAGCGCGATGAGCTCGCGCACCGCATCCGCGGGCAGCGCAGATGCAAAGCGCTGGGTGAATTCGCCGATGGCGGCGTGGATGACGTTGCCGCGCTCGGCGGCGCCCGGCGCCGCGTCGACCTCATCGAGCGGCGTGAGGTGCAGGATGCGCTTGGCGTAGATCGTATAAGGATCGCGCAGCCAGTGCTCGATGTCGGTCACCGGCAGGCGCGCAGGCCGCGCGGCGCGCGGCGGCGTCGGTGCCGGGCGTGGCGCGGGCGTAATCTTTTCCGGGTGGTCCAGCGCGCGCGCGCAGGCGAGGTAGAAGTTGCCGCGGTCGACCACCGCCTGCCACTGCGGCCCGGCAATCGCGGCGAGGCGCTGGATGAGGCGCGATGGAACGGTCGGCGTGCCGGCAACCTTGGCGGCGCGGGCGAGGACCACGTCGCGCGCGCCGAGCAGTTGGGCAAAATCGTGAGCCGAAAGCCCGATGCGGCGCTCGGGCAGGTCGAGGCCGAGTTTCTTGCGCATCGGGCGGCTGAGCCAGGCGTCGGTCCGGCTTTCCGGCGGCCAGGCTCCCTCGACGAGTCCCCCGAGAATCACGCGATCGCTTTGCGTCAGCCGCGCTTCGAGCGGCCCGAGGATGCGCACCCGCAGCCCCGGCCGCGGCGGCCGCCGCACGACGCGGTCGGCAAGGGCGGCGGAAAACAGCTCGACGTAGTCGGACGGCGCGACGGCGAGGACGGCGGCGGCTTCACTGATCGCAAGCTCATCGAGCGCCTCGGCGAGCCTGCTGCCGTCCGGACCGGCGAAGGCGCGCTCGCTACGGCCGACCGACGACAACGCCGCCAGCACCTCGCGGTGGCGGCCCGCCATGTCGCTCAGGGGCCGCCGCGCCTGGTCGAGGCCTTCGAGCGGCTTCAGCGCCGCAGCCAGGCGGGAAACGAGATCAGCGGCTGCCGCAAGCTCGCCGTCGGTCAAAGCGATACGCGGATCGGAAGCGTGCAGATCGGCCGCTTCCTTGCTGCGGAATTTCTTGAGCTGCGTGATGAACGCTTCGAGCGCAGCGGAAAGGCCGGCGCTGCCGCGGCGCGGGCGCGGCCCGCGCAGCACCGCGCGCTCGAGCGCAGCGATCGCCGGCTCCGTGTCACGCAGGCCGAGCCGCAACAGCGGGTGTTTGAGCAAGGCGAGCAGCGCCACCGGAGCGAGACCGCCGAGCGCGGCTTGCGCCGCCAGCCGGGCGAAAATCCCGGCCGGCGTCTCGGCGAGCGCATCGCCGCCGGAATCCTCAGCCTCGATGTTCCAGCGCCGCAGCGCGGCGTTGACGCGCCGGGCGAGCGCCCGGTCCGGCGTGACCAGCGCCGCGGTCTTGTCGTTCTCCACCGCCTCGCGCAACGCGACCGCGATGGCGAGCGCCTCGTCCTCGGCATTGGCCGCTTCGATCATCGCCATGGTCGCGAGTGCCGCCCGCGCGTCGGCTGCGAATGCGAGGTCGGCGGCGCGCTGCTGCCACACCTGCGTTGCCGCAGCCGGGCGCAGCGCCTCCGAAACAAGCCGTTCGCGGCCGCGAGGTTTTGCCAACTGCACGACGTCGTGGCGCTCGATCCCGATGCGCGCAAGGAGCGCGCTGAGCGCGAACTGGGGGTGTCCGGGCGCTCCTTCCACGGTCTCGCCGGTGCGCCGGCGCGAGCGGATCGGAGCCTCGTCGCCGGCGATCATGCGCCACGCATCCGCGTCGAGATCGGTATCGAGGCCGGGCAGCACCACAGCGCCGTGCGGCAAGTGAGCGATGGTCGCGATCAGTTCGGCGGTCGCCGGGATCGACCCTGTCGAGCCG
>Ga0210405_10001001_pt1 | contig 34338 bp, 34 predicted proteins | sample IncBWH11MmetaG_FD_155492 | JGI IMG/M metagenome (GOLD analysis project Ga0210405, IMG submission 155492) | Forest soil microbial communities from Barre Woods Harvard Forest LTER site, Petersham, Massachusetts, United States - Inc-BW-H-11-M | ecosystem: Environmental > Terrestrial > Soil >...
CAGTTCTAGTTTCCAGCCGATTACGGGTGGTTGGCCCCCGGCATGCCTCCGGGACGCGACAGCTTCCGTCGAAACCGGGTCGCCCCCTCAGCCTCTATTTTACCACGCAAGTCTACATTGGGCCTTCCTGCCTTTCGACAGTCCTGTTCACGGTGCGAAGCCGAGCCTCCCCATCTGCCTGGGAGTCCGTTCCCACTCACCGCTAGTTTTACGGCCGTAGTATGATCCTCGTCGCCAACCTCACTTTCCTTGTAAAGGCGACACTGCATCAGATGGCCATCACCATTGCCCGTGCTACTTCCGCAGATGTCGAACCCTTGCTTCCGATGATGCGCCACATGCAAGAGGACGATCCCTGGTCGGAGCCTTTTCACGAACCCTCTGTCCGCGCCAATCTCGCTGAGCTTCTGCAAAATCCTGTCTATGGCGTCGTCTACCTTGTTCGCGAAGAGTCTTCGCGAATCGGTTATCTCGTCATTTGCTTCGACTACAGCCTCGAATATCGCGGCAAAGGCGCTTGGATTGACGAACTCTTCGTCGAGGCATCTCATCGCGGAAAGGGAATTGGTACCCAACTTCTCGATCTTGCTGAAACCGCCTCCCGCGAACACAACGCCAAATTCCTTCACCTCGAAGTCACCCACGGCAACCCCGCCCTCGAACTCTACCGCCGCCGCGGCTTCCTCGACCACCAGCGCTACCTGATGTCCAAACCCCTCGACAAGTAGCCTCTCTTGTCAAAATTTGTAGGGGCCGGGCTCGCCCGGCCCTCTTCGATTTCAGCCCCTTAATTCAAACTGCTTTTTCTCTGATCCCTGCTATCTCTTGGCCATTCAATACCTTCGCAGAATCGCCACACAACTCCCCGAAGCGGTTTCTGTCGACTGTAGACTGTCGACTGTTGACCTCCTACCCCTCCCCCACCCCCAATTCCTCATAACTCGTTTAGGCACACCAGTACCCCCTGACCGTTGACGCTCCCGCGCCCGCGCCCCACAATGGCAAAACGGGAGAACATCGGGCAAAACGCCCCCTATAACGGGTATGGCACCTGAATCCAATGCCGTCGAACAAGCCGTTGCTCGCGCCCTCCGCGACAACCTCGAGCGCATTCAGCGCACCAGCGAAGAGCTGCAGCAGTCCATTAACGACATCGTCGCGGCCTGCTCCAGCAGCAAGCCCACCAACGCGCTTCCCCCGATGCTTCGCGCCCAGACCGCTGCCGCATCGCTTAGCGCCGCCCTCGAAGTTCTAACTCGTTTCACGGCCATGGCCCTGCAGCCCGGGCCGCGCAGCCCTCTTGAAGAAAAAATCACCGAAGCTATGGGCCGTGTCGCTCCCGAACCCCCTGCGGCGCCAGTGCGTCCGGCTCCCAGCTACCCTCAACCAAAGGCCGCCGCTCCAGCTCCCCCTCCCCGTGTCGAACCGGCCCCAGAGCCCCGCGTTGAAACCGAGCTCCATGTCACCGAAGTAGGCCCCACCTCGGAAGCCGACTTCAACGTCAACCAGTTGACTCCTGAGGAACAAGAGCTTCACCGCCGCGCAAATCGCGTTGCGAAAGTATCCATGCAGGATATTAAAATGTTAAGACCGGAACAGGTTAGACTGGGACGCGAGAACAGAGATATCTGTATCCGACTGAAAGACGACATTGAGAAAGCTCATCGAGAATACGATCGTAGATTCAAACCCATCATGGACCACCCGGTGGATTACTTTTATCGCTGGATGGTGGAAATACTTGCTGACGGCGATTCCAACGCGCTCGGCGAATATCCTTACGCCACCGCCGGAAAATCACGGTAACTCCATCCGCCGCTCGGCTCTCGTCCGCCGCTCTGTAGCTCAGGCCTTCAGGCCTGAGGGTTTCCATCGCCACGCCACAAAACTGTCCGTAGCTCCCCGATCCTGGGCCATACTCTTCTCCCTTCTTTTCCTTGTCCTCTCTCTTCTCTGCGCCGGCGATCTCTCCGCCCAGACCAAAAAGAAAAAGAAGAAACCCGCTCATCCGAAATCTCCCGCGTGCGCAACCGGCTGCAAGCCGGACACGACCTCTCCCGCTCTCGACGCTTCCACTCCCGAAGACGCCGCGGCACAAAAAGAACTGGCCCTGCTCGCCCGCGATCTCCATCGCGCCACGCCCGGCGCCTACGAAAAGCTAGCCGCCTTCGCGAACAAGAATAGTTCCAGCGTCTGGGGACAGCGCGCCGCGCTCGCTCTCGGCTACGACGACTATTCAAAAAATCACGCGCAGCAAGCCCTCGCCTGGCTGCAAAAGGCCAAGCCCGACACCCTGCTCTACGAATACACGCTCTTCTGGACCGCGCAAAGCGAACGCGCGCTGGGCAAAAATGCCGCTGCGGCACAAGACCTTGCGCAAATCCTCAAGGATTACCCCGGCGTTGCGTTCAAGGAGCAGGTTCTTGAAGCCTACGCTTCCGCCGCCATCGGCCGCCCGCAGGATGCTCTCGACGTGCTCGCCACCTACGGCGCGACCGGATCGAAACCTAATCTTCTCCTCGCCCGGGCACGCGCTAACGAAGCGGCGCACAAATTTGCCCCTGCCGCAAAAGATTACCAGGCGCTTTTCTACAAATATCCGCTCGCCGATGAAGCAAAAGACGCGGCCGTCGCGCTTCCTCGCCTGAACAAGCAACTGCACAACGAATTTCCCTACGCCACCGCCGAAATGCAGGATCAGCGCGCGCAAATTTTCTACGACGCGCACAAGTGGCACGAAGCCCGCGCCGAATACGAAAAGCTCGCCACAATTCTTAGGGACCCCGAGAATCCCATTCGTCAGCGCGCCCTGGTGCGCGCCGCCGAGTGCCGCCAGCATCCGAAGCCCGCTCCCGGCCTGTTCGTGAAACTTGCGGTCACCGATCCCGAAGCCGATGCCGAGCGTCTCTACGATCTTTCCCAGGCCTGGCGCTCCGATAAAAAAGAAGCGGACATGCTCACGGCAATCGAAAAAAATGCCGAAAAATATCCGCAGAGCCGCTGGACCGAAGACTCATTGATGGCTGCCGGCAATTACTATTGGGTGGAACTCGATCGCGCGAAAGCAGGGAACTACTACCAGCGTGTGCTCGACGTCTTTCCCGCCGGCAGGCATGCCCAGAACGCCGAATGGCGCCTCGCGTGGATCGCCTACATCCAGCGCCAGCCGTTTTCCGACGAGAAGATGATTAATTTTCTGCGCAAATATCCCTCGACGGGTGCCGCGGTCAATGCGCTCTATTGGCTCGGACGCAACGCCGAACGCGGCGGAAATCCCGGCCGCGCCCGTGCCTTCTATGAAAAGGCCACGGACCGTTTTCCGTCCACGTATTTTGCTCACGCCGCGGATCAGCGCCTCGCAAAGCTCGTACCCGCCGATCCCGATCCCGCCGACGCACTCGCGGAGATCCCCGCGTCGCCGCCGCTGCGTCCCTTCGACGAACCCATCGCGCCCCTCGTCGCCGACCGCTGGAATCGCGCGCAGGCCCTGCGCACCATCGCCTTTGACGCTTCCGCCGAACTGGAGCTGAAAGCCGCGTATGCAGCAACCGCTTCGCCGCGCTATATCGTCGAAGCCGCGCAGGCCGCCTTCGACCAGGGCCATTTCGCCACCGGCATGGCGTACGGCCGCATGGCCGTTCCGAATTTCGACTCCCGCAAACTCTCCGATGTTCCTTCGAACGTCTGGAAAGTTCTGTTCCCATTCCCCTACGAAGCGGCCATTCGCCGCGAAGCCGAGCGCAACAATTTCGATCCCATGTTTGCCGCCGGCCTGATCCGCCAGGAATCCACCTTCCAGGCGGACGCCGTTTCCCACGCCGACGCCATCGGCCTCATGCAGATTCTTCCTAAGACCGGGCGCTTGCTCGCGAAAGAACGCAAGATTCGCTACACCAAAAATTCACTCTTCGATCCCAACATCAACATCGAACTCGGCATGCTCTACATTGCAAACCTCACCCGTGCCACCGGTGGTCCCGAATACGCCGCCGCTGCCTACAACGCTGGCGAAGATCGCATCGCCCTCTGGAAATCCGAGCGTACCTACGACGAAGTTCCCGAGCTCGTCGAATCCATCCCCTTCACCGAAACGCGCGAATACGTCCAGATCGTCCTGCGCAACACCGACATGTACCGCGCCCTCTACGGCGAAACGCCCAAGTCCACCGTCTCCGCCGCCAGGCCAAAATCTACCTCGTTTCTGTCCGCCCAAACCCGCTAGCCCCTCTTACCTTGGAGTGCGGTGGCTCTGCCACCGCTTTTGAGCATGAAAACTCACCACCCAGGTTCAACCGCCAATCGTCGGACTCTCTTCTCTGCGCCCTCTGCGTCTCCTCTTCTCCCTCTCTGCGTAAAATCTTTTTCCGTCCGCCCTTTTCTTCTCTGTGCCCTCCGTGTCCTCTGTGGTAAAACTCTTTTCCCTCTGCTCCTCTTTGCTACAATCTTCCAATGTCCGCTCCCGAAACCAACATGACCCACCTTGCGCGCCGAATGCTCTCCGCCAAGGCCGAGCAATTCACCGAATCCGTAATCCGCGAGATGACCCGCCTGGCCATGAAGCACAACGCCGTCAATCTCTCGCAAGGCTTTCCCGACTTCGCCGCCCCCGAAGAAATAAAAGAAGCCGCGCGCCAGGCCATCTCCGACGACATCAATCAATACGCCATCACCTGGGGCGCCAAGCCGCTGCGCGACGCCGTCGTCGAAAAATTTGCCCGCACCCAGCACGTCACCTACGACCCCGAGCGCGAAATCACCATCTGCTGCGGCTCCACCGAAGCCATGATGTCTGCCATGATGGCCATCATCAATCCCAGCGACGAAATCGTCGTCTTCGAACCCTTCTACGAAAATTACGGCCCCGACGCGATCCTCTCCGGCGCCACGCCGCGCTTCGTCAAAATGCGCCCGCCGGCTGGCGAAAATTCCACGTGGACGTTTGACGAAAGGGAACTGGCAGCCGCCTTCGGCCCGCACACCAAGGCCATCATCCTCAACACGCCGAACAATCCCACGGGAAAAGTATTCACCGGCCAGGAACTCGAATTCATCCGCGATCTTTGCGTCCGTTGGAACGCCTTCTGCATCACCGACGAAATCTACGAACACATCCTTTACGACGCGACCGAGCACATCTCCATGGCCCGCATTGACGGCATGCGCGACCGCACCATCGTCATCAACGGCATGTCCAAAACCTACAGCGTCACCGGCTGGCGTGTCGGCTGGGCCCTCGCTCCTCCCGAGACAACGCAAGCCATCCGCAAAGTCCACGACTTCCTCACCGTCGGCGCCGCTGCTCCACTTCAACAAGCCGGCGCCCTCGCGCTAAAATCGCCGCAGTCCTACTACGACAAACTCGCAGCCACCTACGCCGCCAAGCGCGAGCGCCTCCTCAAAATCCTCACCGCCTCCGGCTTCACCGTCTACAAACCCCGCGGCGCCTACTACATCATGACCGACATCTCCCGCTTCCATTTCGACGAAGCCAAATATCCGGCCGGCTCCCGCGACGTTTCCTTCGCCAAATATCTCGTCGAAAAAATCGGCGTCGCCTGTGTCCCCGGCTCCAGCTTCTACAACAACTCCCAGGACGGCGCCTCCCAGGTCCGCTTCACCTTCTGCAAAAAAGAAGAAACCCTCGCCGCCGCCGAAGCCCGCCTCGCCAATTTGCATCTGTAGCGCTTCCAGGAACAGCGAGTCCAACTAGTATGGTGAGCTTCCGCAGGGCTCACCGGCCAGTTCAAATTGGACATCACAAAAGAAGGAGATGAGTCGCGCTCCGGGTCGATCCATTAAGCTTGAGGGCATGAAGCAGGCGAACAAATACAGCATCGCAAAGAGATTTAATGCGTTAGATTTCCATGATGATTCTTTTAGATCATTGAAAATACTCCCACCACGCAGTCGGAACAACTTCACAAGAATCGAGTTTGAGTTTCAGGATGATTCGACAGGCTCTGTTAAAGTGCTTTCCTTTCATAGCTGCGCGAACTTTCGCTTTATCATGGATTTTGACGTTTTGGCTGATAACTGGCGTTTCGGGAATACTGAAGCATCTTCGGCCGACACGAACGTGGAGCAAATGAGAAAATTTGTAGGCGCGCAGATGTCACAGTGGCGAACTACGTATATGCCACCAATGCCGAAGAACAAACCAATCAGGAAAAAGCTCGAGTCTATTCGGGGCTACATTTTGTTTCGAGTTACATTTTTCGGCGGCACCGTTGAAGTTTTGGCGAAGAACTATAAACTCAGGTGCTAAACCTCTAGGACAACAGACTCACAAATGGGGAACTGCGGATACTCTCGCCGGGCGCTTTACCTTTTCCGACGCGGGGAATATTATGCTCAAGACGGTTAGAAAGCTTGTGTTGCTACCATGAAATACACCGTGATTCTTCAGCGTGAAAGTGACGGCGGGTACGTTGCCACAGTTCCGGCATTGCCTGGATGTGTGTCACAAGGCGACACCCGCGCAGAAGTGCTCAAGAACATCGAAGAAGCCATCGAGTTGTATCTGGAGGACGTCCGCGAGGCTGGCGAGGCTATCCCTCTCGAAGCGGACCGCGAGTACGTCGAAGTCACCACGTCTCTCCCATGACAAAAATTCCAACGGACCTTTCCGGGCGCGCCCTGGTTCGCGTCCTGGAGAAAGTTGGATTTGTTGTAAAGCGTCAGCGGGGAAGTCACATTATTCTTCGTCGCGGCAATCCACCGGCCCGCGTTGTCGTCCCGGATCACAAGAATCTCCGCGTCGGCACGCTTCGTACAATTCTCAACGCCGCTGGTCTAACGGTTGAGGAACTGCTCAAGCTTCTCTGAAGCATGAATATAAGCCTCATTGAATTGAGAACTAGTAATTCTCGCAATTTGGCGATTTCCGCCCAAATGTTATCCTGATTCTTACGCCCACCCTTCCGCGCGGTGGCATCTAATGTGCTCTGTCGCGAAAGGGACTCTGCATGAAATTCCGGAATATCGTTCTTCTAGTGGTAGCTGCGGTGCTTGCAATCGCCGGCTATTTTGGCGCGCGCATCCTGTTGCACGGCTTCACCACCGCAGCCGAGCCTTCTCGCCTCGAAACCCTCGTCGCCCGCGCGGCGCGCAATTTCGCCATCCCACGCAAGGCGCGCATCGAGCCTAACCCGTGGAAGCCCACTCCCGACGTCTTGAAAGACGCTCGCGAAAGTTACGTCGACCGTTGCGCTGTTTGCCACGCACCAGACGGCTCCGGCCAAACCAACGTCGGAGGCAATCTCTACCCGAGAGTACCGGACCTGCGTCAGCCGCAAACGCAAAATCTCACCGACGGCCAGCTCCGCTACATCATCCGCAGCGGCGTCCCGCTCACCGGCATGCCCGGCTGGGCCAAGCCCCATGACGAGCAGTCCGACGATAGTTGGAAACTGGTCCTTTATATCCGCAGCCTGCGCAGCTTAACCAACGAAGAGCGCACGCAACAAGCGTCTGCGCTCAGCTCAGCTCATTACACAGGCTCGGCCTCCTGCGAGAAGTGTCACGCGCAAATCTACGAGCACTGGCGCAAAACGCCCATGGCCAACGTCGTCCGCGACCCGCGTGATTCGCCGAACGTCATCATCCCCGACCTCTCCACAAATAAAATCGCCAAATTCACCAAGGACCAGGTCGCGCTCGTCTATGGCAGCGTATGGAAACAGCGCTATTTCACGAAAATCGGCGACGACTATTACCCCGAGCCCGCGCAATGGGACGTCATCAACAAAGTCTGGCGCCCCTATTTCGTTCCCAACGGCGCCGATTGGTGGGTGCCTTTCTTTCCTCCCGACAATATGCAGCGCCCCACCGGCCCCACCTGCGACGGCTGCCACTCCGTGGGCTATGACATCCACACCAAACAAGTCGCGGAGTGGAACGTAGGCTGCGAACGCTGCCACGGCCCCGGCAGCGAGCACGTAGCTCATCCAACCCGCGCAAATATTCTGAATCCCGCGAACATGGACTACGTCCAGGCCAGCGACACCTGCATCCAGTGCCATTCCCAGGGTCGTCCGCTCACTGTTCCCATCGAAGGCAAATATTACGATTGGCCCGTCGGCTACCAACCCGGCTCAAATTTGCGTGATTATTGGCAACTCGAGGAGCACAAGCTAGGCGAACTCACCTTCACGCATTTCCCCGACGGCACCGCCCACAAAAATCGCATGCAGGGCAACGATTTCGTGCAAAGCGTAATGTATCGCCGCGGCGTCACCTGCTTCAGTTGCCATGATGTCCACGGCACTGACAATTACGCGCAGCTCCGTAAGCCCGGCGATCAAATCTGCCTCGACTGCCACAGTCCGCTCTCTCTCAACGGTCCTCGAACCGCTACTCTCGAAGAGCACACGCACCACAAAAAAGGCTCAACGGGTAGCAGTTGCATCGCCTGTCACATGCCCAAAATCGCCACCACCATCGCCGACGTAAAAGTCCGCGCGCACACCTTCGCCTTCATCACCCCGAACATGACCGACAAATACAAAATCCCCAATCCGTGCATTGAATGTCACAAAGACAAAACCACCGTCTGGGCCACCGAAGCCATGCGCCACTGGTCCGAACGTTCCCCCTGGCGCCTGCAGTAAATAAATGCGCCAGCCTTGTCATCCCGAACCCGCGCTTTTTTGCTGGTGAGGGACCTGCTTTTCCCCGGGTGCCTGTGAAGCGCAACTGGGTGCCGCACCCTGCGTTTTTCAGGGTGCGGGTTTGTCCGTGGTCCTACGCCTACTTCCTCCGTCCGCATCTCAACCCGACAACGATTTCAGCTGTGCTAAACTCCGCTCATCTGGAAGGAAAAGCAAACCGTGCCCTTCGAATTTTCTCTCATCCCCGTTAACACCCGCCTCGATTCCAGCGGCGACAGCGCCCCGCTCGACATCTCCGGAACCGTCTCCCGCACGTTCTTTTGCACTCTGACGGTCGCCGATCAAATCGAGCAGGAATCCCTCGACGTCTCCATCTGGGGCTCGGCCGACGGTCAGGATTTCGGAAAACGCCCGCTCCTCAAGCTCCCGCAGCAGTTTTATCGCGGCGTCACCAAGATGGTTTTAGACGTCTCCTTGCGGCAGGAAATAAAATTCCTTCGCGCCCGCTGGGAACTCAACCGCTGGGGCCGAGTCGCACCCACGCCCATGTTCGTCGCCAGCCTGCAATTGGAAGAAATCCCGCCGATGTCCAGAGACACCCCGACCAAGCGCACGGTGCTGGCAACACAATCCAGCTGATGGCTTTTAAATCCTTTTAATTGTCGGTCTTGAAGGAGGAAAGGGGTAAGAGACTGTTGGTCGGTTGCCCTGTGGTGGTCAGTCTCCTACCCCGCGAGTGGTCTTGCTCGTATAGACGATGATTCCCCTCCAAATGTTTCTAAGTTCCCCAAAGATTTATGTATATTTTTTGTATCCCGAATCGCAACCAATTTGGCCTTGCGCCAGCGGTCGCTTTCTCCCGATTTTGGTAGCCCTTACCCGATCTCCACCGTATCCAGATACCGCGCCACAGCCGCTTTCCACTTGAACTTCTCCGTAATCGCCTGCTGCAGCGCCTGCGCCGCCGCCGGTTCGCCATGCGTCAGGTACACCTGCCTCGGCGTCGCCTGCAATCCGCCCAGCCAACGCAGCAACTCGCTCTTTCCCGCATGCGCGGAAAATTGTCCCATCTCCACGATCTCCGCCCGCACCGGCACCGGCTGCCCAAACAGGCTCAGCGTCTTAGCCCCGTCCTGCAGCGCCCGCCCGCGCGTCCCCTCGGCCTGAAATCCTCCCAGTATCACGCAGTTCCGCGCGTCGCCTAGCCGTTGCGCCAGGTGATGCAGCACGCGCCCGCCGGTCACCATCCCGCTCGCCGAAATGATGATGCACGGCGTCTTCACGTTGTTGATGGCCTTCGATTCCGCCACGCTGCGCGCCAGGTGAAAGGTGTGCACATCCAGCGGATCGCCTCCGCCCTGCTCGTCGCGCGCAAACTCCAGGTCGTGATCTTCCTTGTACTTCAAATACAAATCCGTCGCGCTCAGCGCCATCGGACTGTCCACGTATACCGGCACCTTCGGGATTTTCTGCAAATCCTCCAATTGCCGCATGTAATACATAAAGGTTTGCGTTCGCCCGATCGCAAACGCCGGTATCACGATTGACCCGCCGCGCTTCACCACCCGATTCACGATATCCGCCAAAAGTTGCAGCGGATCACCCACTGCGTGTTCCCGGTCGCCGTACGTCGATTCGCAAAGCAGCGTGTCAATTTGTTTTGTCGCCGGCGAGTTTGGATCGTTCAGGATCGGCTGGTCGTAGCGCCCCACATCACCCGAGAACACCACCACCAACTTTTTTCCGTTCTCCGTGATCGTCAATTCCAGGCTCGACGAGCCGAGAATGTGCCCCGCGTCATACGACTCGAAATGAAATTCCGGCGACAGATCAAATCCTCCGCGCCGCGCCATCGGCTTCAACTGCGCCAGCACCGGCCCCACATCATCCGCCGTATAAAGCGCCCGTGGGTCCGGATGCTTGCTCCATTTATTTTTTATCGCGTTCTGCGTCTCTTCTTCCTGCAGGTGCCCCGAGTCCTTCAGCAGCAGGCCCGTCAACTCAATCGTCGCCGGGTTCGCATAAATCGGCTTGTGATAACCGTCCCGCACCAGCACCGGCAGCCATCCCGTGTGGTCCAGGTGCGCGTGCGTCAGCACCAGGTAATCGATCGTCTTCGGATCCACCGGCAGCGGATTCCAGTTCCGCTGCTTCAGGTCGTCCGTCCCCTGAAACAACCCGCAATCAATCAGCAGCTTCTTGCCCGCCGCCTCCACCAAATATTTCGACCCCGTAACGCAACCCGCCGCACCCAAAAATGTAAGTTTCGCCATGGCCTATGCATTCTACTCGACTTGTTCGAAATTCTGTAATTGGGCTCATGGTCCGCACCATCGAATAAACCTGGTTGGCACCGAACCCCTTTTTGATTACATTCACCCATATGGACGGCCGCCGAATGTTCCCGCGCTTCTCCACTTTGGTGCTTATTGCAAGCCAGGCCTTCCTTGCGCGGTCACCTGCCCAGTCAAGCGCATGTCGTGACGACGTGTCATCTCAACAGAAACCTGAGATAAGAGTGATCGTCGATGCAGTCGAATTCCACGGCGAGAACGCCTTCTCGGAAGGGGAGCGAACCGCCCGGACCGAGGAGATTAAGAAGACCGATTTTCTTACGTCGACCGTGGCCAATGACGACTGGGCCAAAGAAGTTGCGGAAGTTCCAATAAGGGGCGCGTTGCAGGACAAAGGCTACTTTAGGGTTTTTGCGCAAAGCACACCCTATCTCGTCCGCGCGGAGGAGCGCGAACTCCATTTCGTCTTACGGTTGGACATCGAAAGCGGTCCTCAATTCCGGCTCGGCGACGTGCGGCTTGTCAATAAGGACGACAGTTCTTTGGCTTTTAGTGAGACACTCCTTCGGCAGCAACTCGAGTTGAGGCAGGGCGACCTGTTCGACGTCTCGAAGGTCCGGAAGGCACTGGAAAACCTAACGCGCCTCTACGGCGCGAAAGGCTATATCGATATGGTGGCCGAACCAGAGACTCGCATTGACAACGCAGATTCACGTATCGATTTAGTTCTGAAAATCGACGAAGGAAAATCTTACCGCATTTCCGAGATTGAGCTTCCGGCTTCAGGGAGGGAGGCGAACAAGCAGTTCAAACTCCCGCAATCTATCGGCGATACTTTCGACCCGGCCCTCTGGTATGGATTTTTCACGGACAACCAGTCGCGCCTTCCCCCAGGTGCTTCAGTGGATACGAATATGAAAGTCCGCAGGAATAGCCGCGAATCAACGGTGCAAATTATGCTGGATCTCTCTTCCTGCCAGGAACCTACGCTTCCGCAACTACCTCGGCCGATTCTGAGAACGAAAAACGGCACCTAGTTGCCATTTCCACAAAGGCCGTTACCGGACCAACAACGGAAAACGGGGCGAGCCTCGCAGCCCACCCCGTCTCTTGCTTCCTGTTATCTGTTATCTGATCGCTGCTATCAGCTCTCGCTGCCTCAGGCCACCAAATCAAAGCGATCGTGATTCATCACTTTGGTCCACGCCGCCACGAAGTCCTTCGCAAACTTCTCCTTCGAGTCCGCGGCCCCATAGACTTCCGCGAACGCGCGCAAGTGCGAGTGCGACCCGAAAATCAGGTCAACGCGCGTTCCGGTCCACTTCACCTCGTTCGTCTTCCTGTCGCGTCCTTCGTAGACCGCGCCGGAGCCGTTCGATTCGTTAGATGGCTTCCATTCCGTCCCCATGTCGAGCAGGTTGACGAAGAAGTCGTTCGTCAGTGTCTCCGGCCGCTTGGTGAAGACGCCGTGCTTGGAGTTCCCAGTGTTTGTACCCAGGACTCGCAAGCCCCCTACGAGAACCGTCATCTCCGGCGCCGTCAGCCTCAGCAATTGCGCACGATCCACCAGCAGCTCCGCCTCCGACACGCGCTGCTTGCCGTTGACGTAATTGCGGAACCCATCCGCCTTCGGTTCCAGCGCTTCGAACGATTCGACGTCGGTATGCTCTTGCGACGCGTCCATCCGCCCCGGCGTGAAGGGAACTTTCACGTCGTGCCCGCCGCCTTTCGCGGCCTTCTCGACCGCGGCAGAGCCGCCGAGAACGATCAGGTCCGCCAGCGAAACCTTCTTTCCGCCAGATGCAGAAGCATTGAACTCCTTCTGGACACCTTCGAGCTTCTGCAGCACCTTCGCCAACTCCGCCGGCTGGTTCACTGCCCAGTCCTTTTGCGGTGCAAGCCGAATTCGCGCCCCGTTCGCTCCGCCGCGCTTATCAGAGCCGCGGAACGTCGACGCCGATGCCCAAGCGGTCGACACCAGCTGTGAAATGGACAGCCCGGATGCAAGGATCTTCGCCTTCAGAGCGGCAATCTCCTGCTCCCCGATCAACGGATGATTCACCGCGGGGATCGGGTCTTGCCAGGGCAGTGTCTCCTTCGGAACCAGCGGGCCGAGATAACGCACGATCGGGCCCATGTCACGGTGCGTCAGCTTGAACCACGCCCGCGCGAACGCGTCGGCGAACTGATCCGGATGCTCGTAAAAGCGCCGTGAAATTTTTTCGTATGCAGGGTCCAAGCGCAAGGAGAGGTCCGTGGTCAGCATGGATGGCGCGTGACGCTTCGACGAATCGTGCGCATCCGGCATCTTGCCGGCGCCCGCCCCATTCTTCGGTGTCCACTGATGCGCACCGGCCGGGCTCTTGGTCAGTTCCCATTCGTACCCAAAGAGGTTCGCGAAGAAATTGTTGCTCCACTTGGTCGGCGTCTCGGTCCAAATCACTTCCAGGCCGCTGCCGATCGCATCGCCTCCCTTGCCGGAGCGGAACTTGCTCCTCCAGCCGAGGCCCTGCTCCTCGATGCTGGCCGCTTCGGGCTCTGCGCCCACGTTGGCCGCATCGCTGGCGCCGTGGGTTTTGCCAAAGCTGTGGCCACCGGCAATCAGCGCAACGGTTTCTTCGTCGTTCATGGCCATGCGGCGGAACGTTTCGCGGATATCCCTGGCCGCCGCGATCGGATCCGGCTTGCCGTTCGGCCCTTCCGGATTCACGTAAATCAGACCCATTTGTACGGCACCGAGCGGATTCTGAAGATCACGGTCGCCGGTGTAGCGCTCGTCGCCCAGCCACGTGCTTTCGGGGCCCCAGTTGACTTCTTCGGGCTCCCACACGTCCGCACGGCCGCCGCCAAAGCCGAAGGTCTTGAAGCCCATGGATTCGAGCGCGACGTTGCCCGCAAGAATCATCAGGTCGGCCCAGGAGATCTTGCGGCCGTACTTCTGCTTGATCGGCCACAGCAAGCGTCGCGCCTTGTCGAGATTCACGTTGTCCGGCCAGCTATTCAGCGGAGCGAATCGTTGCTGCCCCGCCCCTGCTCCGCCGCGACCGTCGTGGATGCGATACGTGCCCGCGCTGTGCCACGCCATGCGAATGAACAACCCGCCATAGTGGCCGAAGTCAGCGGGCCACCAATCCTGAGAATCTGTCATCAGGGCATGAAGGTCCTTGGTCACGGCATTCAGGTCGAGAGTCTTGAACTCCTTGGCGTAGTCGAACTCCTCACCCATCGGATCCGACAGGTTGGAGTGCTGGTGGAGAATCTGAACGTCCAACCGGTTGGGCCACCAGTCACGGTTCGTGTGTGCGGGAGTTCCCGCGAACGGGCACTTCGATTCAGTTGCCATGTTTCTCTCCAATCGTTTTTTCGCTTTTTCGCGCTTCGCAGACTAAGAATCATCCATCCGTGCAAATAAATACAAACTCGCGGGCAGGCTCGCATCGCCAAAGGAGCGGAACCGCCCACACGTCATCGTATGCTTCCCCCCACCTATTGTTCCAATATCTACTTCGGATACAATAGATAGGCACAGCCTATGGCAGAAAAGCAGCCATAAGCCATAAGCTAGGATCCAAATTGTGAAGTTCTTGCTTACGGCTTATGGCTTACGACAGATAGCTCCCCCATGGAACTCCACCAACTCCGCTACTTCTGCGCCGTCGCCGACGCCGGCTCCTTCTCCCGAGCCGCCGAAAAATGCCACGTCTCGCAGCCCTCGCTCTCCCAGCAAATCCAGAAGCTCGAATCCGAACTCGGCGGCCGCCTCTTCGATCGCCTCGGCCGCTCTGTCCGCCTGACCGACCTCGGCGGCGCTTTCCTCCCTCGTGCCCGCTCCGTCCTCCACGAACTCTCCAGTGCCAAGGACGAACTCTCCGAACGTCTGCAATCCGATGCCGGCCCTGTCGTCGTCGGTGCGATTCCCACCGTCGCCCCTTACTGGCTTGCGTCGCGACTCGCTGCGTTCTCTCGCAAATTTCCCAAGGTCCATCTCACCATCGCCGAAGAAATCACTCCGGTTCTTCTCGATCGCCTCCGCGCCGGCTCCGTGGACCTCGCCGTTCTGGCTCTCCCGATCCGCGGCCACGAATTCGATTCGCACCCGCTCTTCTCCGAGCGCCTCTTTGCAGCGCTACCCAGGAAACACAAACTATCGCGCCGTCCGTCATTGCAACTCGCCGATCTTCGCCGCGACCCGTTCCTGTTTCTTCGCGATGGCCACTGCTTCCGCGAAACCGCCGTCGCCGCCTGCGACCGTGCTCGCCTCGATCCCCGCGTCGTCTTCGAAAGCGGCCACCTCTCCAGCCTGCTGGCAATGGTCGGTGCCGGCATGGGCGTCTCGCTCGTCCCCGAAATGGCCGTGGACAAATCCAGGCCCTGCCGCTTCGTCCGCATCGCCGACCCCCAAGCCCAGCGCACCATCGCCGCCGTCGTCCTCCGCGGCCGCACCCTGAACCGCGGCTCCCGCGCCCTCCTATCCCACCTCTGCTAACCCCCAAAGCAAATTTGTGGACACGCGCCATGTAGCGGCCGCCTTCCGAGGCGGGCCCTGTTGGGCTCAAGATAAAAACGTGGGTGCCCGCACCCTGGGCCTTTCAGGGTGCGGGTTTCTCCCACCCATGTAGTGGCCGATCCAGCTAACTCTTGTGATAGAATTCCAAAAGCAACTTCGGTGGGGCCGTGGCGCAGCTGGGAGCGCGCCTCGATGGCATCGAGGAGGTCGTGGGTTCGAACCCCATCGGCTCCACCAATTCATACCGGTGTATTACCTCTATATTCTTCAGAGCGATACCACAAGCCGCTTTTACATTGGCCAAACGCAGGACGTACCCGAGCGCCTCGCGTACCACAACGCCAACTACTCAAAATCGCTGAAAAACCGCGGACCCTGGCGCCTCCTCTATACTGAGCAATACAAAACGCGCAGTGAAGCGGTGCGGCGCGAAAGCCAGCTCAAATCCTGGAAAGATCGCCGCATGATCGAAAAGCTGCTGAGCGCGTCCCGGTGAAACCGGGAAGGTCGTGGGTTCGAACCCCATCGGCTCCACCAATTCTCTCTAAATTTTCCACCCGCATCTTTTCCCAAGTACGTGTAGCGGCCGCCTTCTTAGGCGGGCGCCTTTTCCCCTGCTTTGAAGATCTACACGCGGCAATTACTCTCGCTAGGCCCGCACGTTTCTTGAATTCTTTGACTTTTCTAGATCCTCGTAAGACGCTCAATTAAAAGGTTTTAATAATGCACCCGTCAGCGTGACTCCCATCACTTCTTTTCCACCGCTTTTCCACGTATCCTTGACTGGACAATCCCTGCGGCGTTGGGTATTCTCACCCTTCCCCAAGGCCCGGTCCAAATTCTAAGGAGTGATTCCATGGCATCGCCCGCCGTCTCGAACAAGTTCCGCGCCGTCCTGTGTCGACATTGTGCCAAGCCCATTCGAGTTCCCGCACTGATCATGAAGAAGGAAGCCGCGTTTCAGACCCTCGCCGATTCCGGGGACATTCACTACCACTTGATTTCCCGCGTCTTCAACGTCCGCTGCCGCTGCTGTGAACGCGAGTCCGTCTACTCCATCAATCAAATCATCGATTATCCTTTTGCTATGGCTCCCGCTCCAGGGGACTGCAAAGCCGCTTCCGCCTAGCCACACTCAAGAGAGATTGGAGCGCCGCGCTTCCGCGTCCTTACGCTCTAATCTTTCCGTGTATTGGGTTCAGGAATTTGCTGTGAGGAAGCGCCACAAGCATAGCTTCTGGCAATCCCCTTAATTTGCTCTTCCTCCAAATCCTCTCTCGATGCAGAATACCTCCGCAGCCCCATACCATGCCTAACCCTGCCGATCGCCCTTCGCCCGCCGCCCGCCTGATTCTCGGCATCGCCGCATCTCTCACGCTGCTGTTTTTCATCACCTACGCGGTCGATGTCACTTGGTACCACGTGCGCCTCGCTGTTCCCCGGATTGGCACGGCGAACTCCTCCGTTCACCGCATCCGCCTTCTCGCCATTCCCGACAAGGGCAACAAGATCGAATACCAGATCGACGCCGTGACTCCCGAAGAAGACGTGCCATGCTCCCGCACCATTTTCCCTCATGCCGGGCGCAACCCCTGCTGGTACGTTTCCCGCCACGCAAAAGATCCAATCGCGATGTAACCGCTGCCTTCCTCCCTCTTCCATTTCCTCTCCAATTCCGATATGAAGGTCGCTCAGGAGGTACGCTCATGCTCGCCGCGTGTCGTTTGACCTTCCTGCTTCTGGTTTCCGTGTTCCTGTTCGTTCACCCATCCGCGCAAACGCCCGCTCCTCCCGCCGATCCCAAAGCCGAAATTCTCGCCTTCAACGAAAAATTCATCAACGCCCACCTGCGCATGGACAATCCCGCCATCATCGCCATGTGGGCCGACGACGGCGTCAGCCTACTCCCCAGCATGGCCCCCATGGTTGGCCGCGCCACCATCGGGAATTTTATCAACGACATCAGCGCGCAGATGCCCGGCTACAAAATCGTCCGCGAGAAAATCGATTTCCACGACATCCAGGTTTCCGGCGACTGGGCCTCAGAATGGGGCCTCGAGACGCAGGGCCTCCAACCCCCCAATCAGCCCACGATGGAAGGCTACGGCAAAATTCTCTTCGTCCTCCACAAAGACCCCACCGGCCAATGGAAAATCCAGCAAGAAATGTGGAACGCCAACCCCAAACCGTGATCCTTCTTGGTGGCACAGGCACTCCTGCCTGTGCTCTTGGGTTTTCTTAGCGGTGTAGGGGCGGCTGCACGCCGCCCTCCTACTTTGGAGTGCGGTGGCTCTGCCACCGCTTTTACGGATCCAACCCAACCGGCCAACCTTCAAATCGAACACGCCCCTGTCCTCCCCGCCATCAAACTAATGCTTTTCTACTATTCCCACCCCATCCCAATCCCTATACATTCCCCAAACTCGCGCTTTTTCTCCATTCCCCAGCGTCGCTCGACGGAGGACCGCAATGTCTGCCCAAACTTCCGCCCTGAACTTCAATCCAAGCCTCGCCGCCGTAGGCAACTGGCGCAGCCGCGTCCTCGCCATTTTTCTGATGGTCGCCATCGCCGGCATTTTCTGGCTCGACTCCCGCTACCCCGCGCTCCTCAAGCGCTACCACGCCGGCACCCAGCTCAAAGCCACAGGCGCGCTAACCTTCGGCACCCTTTACCAGGTCGATCGCTCAATGCCGCTCGCCACACGAGTCTGGCGCACCACGATCAACTGGCTCGACGCCAACCGCATCGGCATGACCTTTTCCTTCCTCTTCGGCCCCGCCGCGCTCACACTTCTCGCCACGCTTCCCCGCCGCAGATTTCGTTCGCGTTATCTCAATACACTCTTTGGCGCTGCAGCCGGAGTTCCTCTAGCCGTCTGCTCCAATTGCATTGCGCCCATTGCGCGCGGCCTCTTCGCTTCCGGCATGAGCGCCGAATCCGTCCTCGCCACAATGTTCGCTTCTCCCGCGCTCAACGTCGTGGTCCTCGCCATGACCTTCGAGCTCTTTCCCATCTCCGTCGCGCTCCTCAAACTCGCAACCGTCCTCTTCCTAATCTTCGTTTTTGCCCCGGCCATCGCGTCTCTCCAAAAGCCCGAAACCGCGGCCATAACGTGTCCCATCGAAATCCCCACCGCGGAAACCTGGCCGCAAGCCGCAACCGGCGTCGCGCGTTCCTTCGTCAAAAGTTTCTGGTACGTTGCACGAGTGGCCCTGCCGCTGATGATTCTCGCAGCCGTTCTCGGCGCGCTCGTCGTCGAACTTCTCCCGCCGCAGGCCCTCATCGCCCAAGTCACCGTTGGCGGCATCATTCTCGTTGCTCTCGTTGCCGCATTCCTGCCCGTGCCTATGGCCTTCGACGTGGCCATCGCCTACATTGCCATGACCAAAGGCGTCCCGCTCCCCTATGTCGTCACGATTCTCTGCACCCTCGGCATCATCAGCGTCTACTCGCTCTCCGTCGTAGGCAAATCCCTCTCCTGGCGCGTCGCCGCCGCAGCCTACGCCACCGTAGCCGCCCTCGGCACGATCGCCGGTCTACTCACCCGAGTGTTTTTGTAGAGATTGCCTTGCCGAACTCTTCCGCTTGTAGGGGCCGGGCTTGTTCACCCTGAGCACGGCCGAAGGGCCCGGCCCTCTTGGTTTTTCTTACGCTGCGCCGCGCTTCACTTCCTTCAACCGCCTCTCCAAATATCGCCGCTCGCTGTCATTTGTTACCAACGCCAACGCTTTCTTATACTCCTCCGCCGCATCCGCAAAACTCCCCAATCGCCGGTGCATATCCGCCCGCGCCGCGTGCAGCAAATGATAATTCTCCAAATCGCTGCCCGCCGCCAATTCCGTCATCAACTCCAATCCGCGTTGCGGCCCCTCCGCCATCGCCACCGCCACGGCCCGGTTCAGCGAAACCACTGGCGAAGGCTGCACCTGCATCAAGGCGTCATACAACCGCACAATCTCTCGCCAATCCGTCTCTTCCGCCCGCGCCGCCCGGCAATGCACCGCCGCAATTGCCGCCTGCAGCGCCAGCGGCCCCGGCGTTCCGCGCATGGCCTCCTCCACCAACGGCAACGCTTCGCGAATCTGCTCCCGCTTCCACCGCCCGCGATCCTGCTCCTCCAGCACCACAATCTCCCCCGCCTCATCCAGCCGAGCCTCGCGACGCGCATCGTGCAGCAGCATCAGCGCCACCAGCGCCGTCGACTCTCGAGGAGTCTGCGGCCCCGTCAGGCTTGCCACCAACCGTCCCAACCGGATCGCTTCCGAGCACAAATCCAATCGAAGCAGCGAATTTCCCCGCGTCGCCGCATACCCTTCGTTGAACACCAGGTAAATCACCGTCAGAACCGCGTCCAGGCGCTCCGCCATTGCCTGTGTTTCCGGCACGATGTACGGAATCTTCGCATCGCGAATCTTCCGCTTCGCCCGCACCAGCCGTTGCGCCATCGTGGTCGTCGAAGTCAAAAACGCCCGCGCAATCTCCTCCGTTTCCAGTCCGCAAAGAGTTCGCAGTGTCAGCGCCACCTGCGCCTCCGGCGCCAGCGCCGGGTGGCAGCACGTGAAAATCAATCGCAAACGGTCGTCCGGTATTTCACCGGTGTCGTAATTTGGCTCCTGGCTCTCCGTGCCAACCTCCGCATTGCCGTAAAGCGCCAGCTTTTCCGCATACTTCCCCTGCCGCCGGATCCGGTCAATGGCCTTGTTCCTCGCCGTCTGGATAATCCACGCCCGCGGAAGCGCCGGTACCCCGGTCGCTCTCCACTGGTCCGCGGCCGCCGCGAAAGCTTCTTGCGCGCATTCCTCGGCAAGGTCAAAATCTCCAATCAGCCGGATCAGGGTAGCCACAATGCGGCCCCATTCGGCTCGATAGACGGTTTCAACGGCGGTGGCTGCGGCGGAACTCATAGTTGGTCCTGAGTATCTTACGGTACCCTGTCGATTTATGTGTCGCCCGTTCGTCTTAAAGGTAGAGGAGAAGCCATGAAATATATGCTGATGATGTATTTTGAGGAGAACGGAGCGCTGACCCAGGAGCAGCGGGAGCACTGCTACGTGGAGTCCACCGCCTTTGCCAACAAACTCCACGAAGCGGGCAAGTTCCTTGGTGCGGCCCCCCTTCAGCCCACTTCCACGGCCACCAGCCTTCGCCTGCAGGACGGCAAGCGCCTCGTCACGGACGGCCCCTTCGCCGAAACCCGCGAGCAGCTGGGCGGCTTCTTTCTTATTGATGCCAAAGACCTTGACGAAGCCATCGACATCGCCGCGCGGGTCCCCGCCGGCCGCTGGGGCACCGTCGAAATCCGCCCCCTTGTCGAAATCGACGGCCTCCCCAAAACATAATTTCTTTGGCCTGTCGATTTTCCTCTCGCCCGTTCGTCTTACTGGCAGAGAGCAGGATTCATAAGGGACACCGTTCCGGCTCTCAGCTGCAAATCATAAAGGGCAGGAGATAGAACCGTGAGATTCATGATGATCGTCAAAGCCAACAAAGACAGCGAAGCCGGCAAAATGCCCAGCGAAGAGCTCCTCGCCGCGATGGCCAAATACAACGAGGAACTCGTCAATGCAGGCATACTGGTCGACCTAGCCGGCCTCCAGTCCAGTGCGAAAGGCTTCCGTGTCCGTTTTGCCGGCGGCAAGCCCTCGGTTATTGATGGCCCCTTTGCCGAAACAAGGGAGCTGGTTGCCGGCTACTGGATCATCAACGTCAAGTCGCGGCAAGAAGCCGTCGAATGGGCCAAACGAGTTCCCCCGCCCCACGGTCCAGGCGAAGAGTGCGAAATCGAAGTCCGGCAATTTTTCGAGATGGAAGACTTCGCTCCCAGCGAAGCAGTTGAACACCACAAAGAAGTCGGCAAGAAACTCGCGGCAGGCAAAAAGTAGCCACGCGGAAAGGGAACTCCGATGCAGAAAATCACTCCATTCCTTTGGTTCGACGGCAACGCCGAAGAAGCCGCCAACTTCTACATCTCCATCTTCAAGAATTCGAAGATGGGCAAGATTTCCCGCTACGGCGATGCCGGTCCCGGACCCAAGGGTTCCGTAATGTCCGTCACCTTCCAGATCGAAGGCCAGGAATTCTTTGCCCTCAACGGCGGCCCGCAGTTCAAGTTCACGCCCGCCATCTCCTTCTTCGTCAACTGCGAAACCCAGCAGGAAGTCGACGACCTCTGGGAAAAACTCTCCGCTGGCGGCCGCACCGATCGCTGCGGCTGGCTCCAGGACAAGTTCGGCCTCTCCTGGCAGATCATCCCGACGGTTCTCGGCCAACTGTTGAGCGACAAGGATCCCCAGAGAGCGAAACGCGCCATGCAGGCCATGCTGCAAATGACCAAGATCGATATCGCAAAACTCCAGCAGGCAGCAGCCGAACCGAAATCCTCTGTCACTACGGGTGGTTAAGAAAGCCGTAAGCCATAAGCCATAAGCCATAGGCCTTTGTCTAAAAACTTACAGCTTACGACTCACGGCTATCAGCAAATATCTGAATCTCAAAAAGGAGCGCACCATGCAATTCAATTCCTATCTATTGTTCAACGGCGACTGCGAGGAAGCATTCAAAACCTACGAGAAAATCTTCGGCGGAAAAATCGAGGCCATGCTGACTCACGAAGGCACGCCCGCCTCCGTTCAAGTACCCCCCGAATGGCTGAAAAAGATTCTCCACGCTCGCATCACCATCGGGAACGCCGTTCTCATGGCCTCCGACGCGCCCCCGGGCCGCTACTCCAAGCCGCAGGGATTCAGCGTCAACATCGGTCTGACCGACATCAAGGAAGCCGAGCGCATCTTCAGCGCTCTCTCCGAAAACGCAACGGTCACCATGGCCCTCGGCGAAACCTTCTGGGCGCATCGCTTCGGCATGCTCACCGACCGCTTCGGCATTCCCTGGATGGTCAACGTCGAACGCGCCGGCGTTCAGGCCGCGTAAACTTCGCCCGTTTTGGAGTAGGATAGGCTTCCCGAATCCTCGAACAAAAATCGCAATCACAAATTGCACCGATAAGGAGCTGAGACACATGAGCAAGGTTCGAGTGTTGGTTGGCACGAAGAAGGGCGCGTTCATTTTGTCGGCCGACGGCAAGCGCGAAAAATGGGAGGTCAGCGGCCCGCATTTCGCCGGCTGGGAGATTTACCACCTGAAAGGTTCGACCGTGGATCCGAATCGCATTTACTGCTCGCAAACCAGCGGCTGGTTCGGGCAAATCATTCAGCGCTCCGACGATGGCGGCAAAACCTGGTTCCAGCCGGGCACGCCTCCGGGCGAAACCAAAACGCCCGACGGAATGCCGAAAGGCGAGAGCAACAAATTCTCGTACGATGTCTCGAAAGAAACCGGCGCGCCACTGACCACGCACCAGTGGTACGACGGCACCCAGCATCCCTGGGAGTTCAAGCGCGTCTGGCATCTTGAGCCGTCGCACACCGATCCGAATCTGGTGTATGCGGGCGTCGAAGATGCCGCGATTTTCCGTTCCATCGACGGCGGACAGAACTGGCACGAACTCTCCGGCTTGCGCGGCCATGGCACCGGCCCCCAGTGGCAGCCCGGCGCCGGCGGCATGTGTCTCCACACCATCATTCTCGACAAGAAAAATCCCAATCGCATCTACATCGCGATTTCCGCCGCGGGCGCTTTCCGCTCCGACGACGCGGGCAAAACCTGGAAACCGATCAATCAGGGCCTGGTCTCGCAATTCATTCCCGATCCCAACGCCGAGGTCGGCCACTGCGTTCACCACGTCGCGATGCACCCGTCGCGCCCCGATACGCTCTTCATGCAGAAGCACTGGGACGTTATGCGCAGCGACAATGCCGGCGACCGCTGGCACGAAGTCAGCGGCAATCTCCCCACCGATTTCGGTTTCGTGATTGACGTGCACGCCCACGAGCCGGAAACAATCTACGTCGCGCCCATCAAGAGCGACTCCGAACATTTCGTCCCCGACAGCAAGTTGCGCATCTACCGCAGCAAGTCCGGCGGCAACGAGTGGGAAGCCCTAACCAAGGGCCTGCCCCAGAGCGATTGCTACGTAAACATCCTTCGCGACGCGATGGCCGTTGACTCCCTCGATTCCTGCGGCGTCTACTTTGGCACCAGCGGCGGCCAGGTGTATGCTTCCTCTAATGCGGGCGATTCGTGGATGCCAATCGTGCGCGACCTGCCCGCAGTCTTATCGGTCGAGGTGCAAACGCTCACATGATTCGCGGACCAGGTGGCACAGCCATTCCTCGCTGTGCTCTTGGGTTTTCCGTAGGAGACCTGTGAAATGAAGTTCACGTTTCAATCTTCATCCGGGCTGCAAACGCTGCCATGATTCGTGTCGTACTCCCCGCGCATCTCCGCACGCTGGCACATGTGAACGGCGAGGTCACTCTCGAACTCGCCGCTCCGCCAACCCTGCGCTCCGTGCTCGATGAACTCGAAGCACGCTATCCCATGCTGCGGGGCACCATCCGTGATCACGACACCCTGCAGCGCCGCGCATTCCTCCGCTTCTTCGCCTGCGCCGAAGACCTTTCGCACGAACCGCCCGACACCCTGCTTCCGCCCGAAGTAGCCGCGGGCAAAGAACCCTTCCTGATCATTGGCGCCATCGCTGGCGGCTAACCAAATCCCTGGATTCCTCAATGTGCACCCAACAAACCGCCATCACTCTTCGCTTCCCGTTATCCGCTCGCTGCTATTTGCTATCCCTCCTTACTTCTCCTCGTCCGCCGCAACTCCACCACCAAATACGCCACCACCGCAATATTCACCAGCAACACCACAACCCGCGGCCACGAAAGATGTACATAGATTTCGTAGACCTCCACCGGCATCAAAGAAGCCGTCGTAACAATTGTCAGATATTCCGCCCAGCGCTTTGCCAGCGCGAGTCCCGTTCCTTCCGACAGAAACAGCGCCGCATAGAAAAATGTCCCCACGCTCAGCTGCCGCAACTGGTGCTCGTCCACATTGGAAAGTTTCTGCACTAACCACAGTAGGTAGCGGTTGTGCGGATCGGCGCGCAACAATTCCATCCAGTGCGCGAACTCTTTCGGCACGTCCCCATGCAGGAAGTGCAGCGCCCCGAACCCCAACGCCAGCAGCCCAAACCCGTTCACGAACTTCAGTGCCGCGATGGCCATCAGCCCGCCGTGCTTCTTGTGCCTGCTTTTTTCCGTCGTCATCGGTAATTGACTCTAACATGCCGCTGAAATCCGGAATGGCCCATCGCCACCTGGTGCATTGAAACATGCACCCAACCGGCGTCCAACCCTTTTTCGCCTCCTGGTATCTGTTCGCCCCTTATTACTAATTGTCTGCAGCTGCCAAGCTCAGGGCAAAGCTCGTCCCCACTCCCATGCTACGATTTCCTTCATTCAACGGACCTATGCACTCAGACGAAACCCTGTACGAAGACGAACCGCTGTACGAAGACGAACCGCTGTATCAAGACCAACCCCCCGTCTTCAATCCGGCGCTGTACCCGCGCGCCTATAAGCCGTCCACCGGCTATCTTCTCTTTCTGGGGACCGTCAGCTTCCTTTGCGCCGCAGGTGGGATCGCGGGAATGATTTACTTCGGCACCGGGCATGAGGTAAAAGGCCCGAGAGAAGAATTTATGCTGGTGGGGCTTTCCGCCCTCTTTCTATTGCTCGGAATTTTCCTGATCGGCGCCGTGTTGACGTCGCGGCTGATTCTTACCCCGGATTCCATCGAGTCGAAATACCTCGCGTCTTCCAAACTTTTCCGCCGTTCCGATATCGCAGGGTTCCGCATACTTCCCACGCAGTATATTCCCACGTTGGTTTTGCAGCCCAGGTCCGCCGAGCGGAAAAAACTAAAAATCCCGCTGTATTTCCGAACCGATGAAGCGTTTCCGGCATGGTTCATCGACATTCCGAATCTCGACCACGAAGAACTAGGGCATTCCATGGCCGAGCTCGAAGCCGTTGTTGCACGCGACAGCCCCGGCATGGACGCGACTGAGGAACGCATCGCCGCGGCCTACCGCACCGTCAAAATCCTGAATTGGGCCACGGGGATCGCCGCCGTGTGGGCGTGGATTTATCCGAATCCGTATCCGCTCTCTATGCTTGCCGTTGGTGTTCTTCCTCTCATCGCCATTGTCTTGCTCGCGCGGTCGCACGGGCTTTACCAGATCGAAGGCCGCCGCAATGATGCCCGCCCGAGCCTCGCCTTCGCTTTCATCTTTCCAAGCTGCGCCCTGGCATTCCGCTCGATTCAAGATCTTCACTTTCTCGAATGGAAGCCGCTCCTGCTCGCAACGCTTGCGCTCGCGGCCCTACTCACCATTTTTCTTGCCCAATCCGACCCGCATTTCCACAATCGCGCCGTCGCTGCTATTTCCACGGTTTTTATCGGCGCCATGTTTTCTTTCGGAGAGCTAGCACAGTTCGACGTGCTCGCCGACCGCTCGGCTCCAGCCACCTACCAAACCGAAGTTCTCGGCAAGCGCGCCGACAACGGCCGCACCACCACCTACTATCTCCGAACCGCGCCCTGGGGCCCGCGCCAGAACGCTGATGAAATCGAAGTGACCCACGCGCTCTACAATGCCATCAGCCCCGGCCAGCTTGTGTCCATCCATCTATACTCTGGCGCGCTCCACCTTCCTTGGTTTTCCGTCTCTCTGATTGCCCCGCCAGCTCAAACCGCAACCCACTAAAGTGACTGGCCAGTTGCGTCCTTTGTGAGTGCGGAATCACAATTTGTTAATGGTGTGTTTAGGTTGGCGCGGCTACCTTGTCGTGCGTCGGGAGCCATGCGATGAAAAAGCTTTTCTTGTTTGGAGCGGCAGCTGCGCTTTTTGTTTGCTCGGCAGCGGCGGTGTTTGCGCAAGACAAGCAACCTTTGAAACTGGTGCAGACCATTCCCATGCCCAATGTGAAGGGGCGCATCGACCACATGGATGTGGATGTGAAAGGGAAGCGCCTGTTTGTTTCGGGGCTGGAGAATGGCTCGGTGGAAGTGGTGGATTTGCAGGCGAGCCGCTGGACGAAGAGTATTGCCGGTTTTCTGAAGCCGCAGGGAATCGCGTATGTGCCGGCGCTAAACAAGGTCTTTGTGGCCAGCGGCGACGACGGAATGGTGCGCGTGTTCCGCGGCGACACGCTCGAACTTCTTGATTCCATCAAACTAGAGCTGGGGCCGAATCGCGTGGCCTATGATGCGGCCAAGCAAGTTCTCTATGTCGGGTACGGCGGAAAAGACGCCGGGAAAGATTTCGGCGAAGTGGGCGCGATTGACGCTCGCACGGACAAAAAGATTTTCGACGTGCAGGTGGCGGCGCATCCCTCCGAACTGTTGCTGGACAAGGCCGGGGACACACTGTTTGTCTTTGTTTCCGTGGTGAGCAAGATCCAGGTGGTGGATATCGCCAAGCGCGAAGTGCGCGTGACGTGGCCGGTCAGCAGAACGGCCGGGCGATGCTGCGCTCGATGAAGCGAGCGCCCGGCTCTTCATCGGGACACACACGCCGCCGGAAATGATCGCGATGGACGCGAAAACCGGAAAAGAAGTGGCTCATCTTCCGACGACCGACGGAATGGACGGCGTGTATTTCGATGCCTCACGGAAGCGCGTTTACATTTCCGGAGGGCGCGGCGAAGATGTCGGCTCGGTGTTTGTGTATCAGCAGAAAGGCCCGGACAGCTACGAAATCGCGGGAAAGATTCCGACGCGCCCCGGCGCGGGAACTTCCTTCTGGTCGCCGGAGCTGAATCGCTACTATGTCGCGGCTCCCGCGAATGGCCAGCAGCTGGCGGCGATCCTGGTGTTTGAGCCGGTGCCATAGTGCAGTGATTTGGTCCCGGAGTGCGGCGAAATCAGCAAAAATGAGTAGGATTTAATTGAGGAGGAACGATGAAAAGGCTGCTGGCAGTAAGCGCAATTACATTCGCGGGACTGGGAGTTTTTGTTTTCCGCGGCGCGCACACCGCAAAAGCGCAATCCGCGGGGCGCGATATTCTGCCACTGCAGCTGGAAGAGGAAATTCCTGTCCCCGGCGTTGCGGGGCGTCTCGATCACTTCACTGCCGACGTCAAGCGCAAGCGCCTGTTCGTCTCCGCGCTGGGAAATAACACGGTCGAAGTCATCGACACGTTTGCCGGCAGGGTGATACATTCCATCAAGGAACTGAGCCAGCCGCAGGGGCCGCTCTACGTTCCCAGCTTCGACAAGCTGTACGTGGCCAACGCGGAAAGTGGAAAGCTCAGCGTTTACGACGGCGCCACCTACGCCTTCAAAAAGAACATCGACTTCGGCACCGATCCCGACAACGTCCGCTACGACCCCGCCTCTAAGAAAATCTTCGTTGGCTTCGGCGAAGAGGACGGCGGAATCGCCATGGTCGATCCCTCTACCGACGAACGCGTCGGCCAGGTCTACAAAACCGAAGGTCATCCGGAATCGTTCCAGGTCGAAGCCTCGGGCGGCCACATTTTCGCCAACGTGCCGGACGCTGGGATGGTCGTCGAATCCATCGACCGCAAAACCGGTGCCATCACCAAGTGGCCGCTGAAAGGTTTGAAAGGGAACTACGCCATGGCGCTCAACGAAGAGGATCATCGCCTCTTCACCGTCACCCGCAAGACGCCAATGCTCGTCGTGTTCGATACACAGACCGGCAACGAAGTCGCCCGTCTCCGCGCCGCCGGCGAGTGCGACGACGTCTTCTTCGACGCTTTCCGCAAGCGCATCTACGTCATCGGCGGAGAAGGAATTATCAGCGTCATCCAGCAAAAAGATCCCGACCACTATGAGCTGATCGCCAACGTCCCCACCACCATCGGCATTCGCACCGGCTTTTTCTTCTCTAAGCGCGACCGCCTCTACGTCGGGGTCCCCGCCAAGGGCAACGATCCCGCCCAAGTCTGGACCTTCGAAGCCGAAGACTAACGCATGGCGCGTAGGGCCCGCCGACCGTGGCGCGATTTCTGCGCCCCGAATGGTTCTACGGGGCGGGCCGCGCTTTTTCTTCCCAAAAGAAAGTTTCGATTCTCCTTGACTTGCACACGTGCGAAGCACAGGATGCATTCAGGTTTCGCAGTTTCAAAGCGAAACGCCCAGTCCCGAATCCCAGCGAAGTTTTTTTCAAGGTCTAGTCCCGCATCGAGCGCTAACAGGGTAGAACCCCAAAGGGTTCCTTCTATTCCCTCGCGCGGGGCCCTGCCTCCTGTTCGACGTACAGGTCTTCATACCCAAGACGCCAGTGGTTCCATACCAACTCCAGCTCGCCACACGCGAGCTGGCAACTTGCATTTCTTTTAAGGAGAGCCACCATGTCTGAACAAAATAAAACCGTTGTCCGCCGTCTCTTTGATGAACTCTGGAACAAGGGCAATCTGCAGGTCGCGGATGAAATCATCGCCCCCACGTATCAGCACCACGACGCTTCCACGCCCGATCTTGGCAAGGGTCCCGAGAGTGAGAAGAAGCGCGTCAACCTCTATCGCAATGCCTTCCACGATTTTCGCTTGAACATCGAAGATCTATACGCCGAAGGCGAAACTGTCGTGGCGCGCTGGTCCTGCCGCGGCGTTCACAAGGGCGAGCTTAACGGCATTGCGCCCACGAACAAGCAGTTCGCGATCACCGGCGTAACCATCTCCCGCTTTGACCACGGCAAGATCGTCGAAGGCTTCGTCAATTGGGATGCTCTCGGCCTCATGCGCCAACTCGGCGTCGTCCCCGAGCCAACCAAATCCTTAGCCGTCGCAAACTAGCCCTTCCGCCTCCGCCAGGGTGGCCTTCGCTTTTCTCGAAGGCCACTCGCGGATGCAGTGCTCTCTACAGCGGCTTGGGATGCGCGGAGAGCGCTTCGCGATAAAGCTTGATGTTGTTTTTGTCCACGATCAGCGTGCCGGTATCCACGAACGTAGGCACCGGCGGGGCCAGGGCGGTCCGCCAGTCTTTGAATTGATGCACTGCGTTGTGGTGCAGGTCGTCCAGGAACTTCAGCCCGTAATAACTCATCACGTACGGCTTCTGCGTCACGGTTGCCGCGATCGCGCCGCGGTCGATCCAGTCCAGCGTTTCCGGATCGCCGTCGAACGCCACGATCGGCATCTTGCCTTCCAGGCTGAAGCGATGCAGCGCTCCCGCCGCGCCTGAGCCACCGGTCGCCTCCACGCAAATAATTCCGTCTATCTTTTCTTTCTTCTGGATCAAATCAGAGGTCTGGTCAAACGCGGTTCGCGCATCTCCCTGGTCGTCCAAAATCTTCGCCACATGCATCCCAGGAAAGTTCTTCAGCGCGTCGGCGATGCCCGCCACTCGATCGTCCAGGTTGCGCTGTCCGGAAATCGAAATCACCGCAATGTTCCCGCTGTGTCCCACTATGGCTGCCATCTGCTTCAGACTCTCGCGGCCCGCCTTGAAATTATCCGTTCCGATGTACATCACGCGCTTGGAATCCGGCACATCCGCGTCCACGCAGATCACCGGGATGCCATCGGCGATTGCCTGGTCAATGTCCGCCCGGAAAATCTCCGGTTTTCCGGCGGAAAGGCAGATTCCGGCGGGATGCTTTCCCACAACCTCCCTGAATTCCAACAGCTCCGCGTTCGGCTGGTATCCCGTCGGACCCACAAGCTCAGCCTTTACACCCAGCGATTTCGCCGCGTCCATAAAGCCCGCGTTCGCCTCCCGCCAGTACGGCAGGTCGATATTGGTGGCCACAAAAACGTAGCGCTCGGTTTCTTCGTGGTAGGGCTTCGCGCAAGAGGCAATCAGCATTGCCCCAATCAAAATAAGACCAATCGCAATAGGACCAATCACAATGGGAAAGGATACTGGCCAGGCCCCAGTTCGCTTCATCGCAATTCTCCTTTCGCGCTTGGTCTGCCTTCGGAGCGTTTGCTCGCAGCTTCGGGGAGTTCGGGCCCGTACATGACTCGCGGAATTAGGAACGGATAGGTGGGTTCAATCGATTTCTACTGCGTTTCTCTTCTCGGCAACCTCCGCCCCAGTCTTTTCATCCCATGCCCCCCACGCAGACCATACCGCCACTGTAGGCGCGTCGCACCGCCCTGTCAAAGCGTTTCCCGGCGGCTTGGGACACCCTCTGTGCCGTGGTGATTGGGGAGCAAAGAATTATTGCTCGTTCGAATAGCCGAGGCTACGGAAGAAAGAGAATGCTGATAGCCGCGCATCCGCACTGAATGGAACGCAGCACTCTATGTTCGCGCGCAAATGATCATCGATCAGCGGCAACTCACCACAGCCTGTTATTCTGAATTGTGACTGCAATGCCGGACACACCCACCCAGACCCTGCCTCCGCCTTCGAGGAGCTTCCTCCGATCCTTTATTCTATGGCTTTTCATCGGCGTGCTGCTTCTTTGGTCGCTTGCCGCGCTGATCCTTGTGACCGCCCGGTGGATCGACCCGCCGACAACCGCGGTGCACATTCAGCGCCGCTTGCAGGCCTGGATTCACCACAAGCCCTATCGCGAACGCTACAATTTCATTCCGCTCAGCCAAATCTCGCCCGATCTCCAGCACGCTGTTATCGCCGCAGAGGACGCGCGCTTCTACCAGCACCATGGATTCGATTGGCACGAGATGCAAATCGCTGCCGAAGACGATTTGGAAGGCGATCGCACTCGCGGAGCTTCCACCATTACGCAGCAACTCGTAAAAAACCTATTCTTCGGAACGGGCCGCTCTTTCCTCCGCAAGGGCGCGGAGGCCACACTGGTGCCGGTGGCCGAACTCGTCCTCGGCAAACACCGCATTCTGGAGATATACCTCAACGTGGTCGAATGGGGCCCTGGTATTTATGGCGCAGACTCGGCGTGTCGCTACTACGACGAAACTGCAGCCCGGAATATCGGCCGGCAAGAGGCGGCACGCCTCGCTGCCATTCTGCCGGCTCCCCTGAAGCGGCGACCCGAGCGCATGAATAACTACAGCGCAATTATCCTTAAGCGGATGGCCCAAATAGGTTGGTAATCATGGCTAACATTTACCAACGCGGCGGGCGTCCTTTTTATAATGCGTGGCCCGGGCTGCCCGTCGCTCCGTTCTCCGGAGACAGAACGGAAACCCGGAGCCCCAGGTACCAAAAGCCCCTCTCTTCTTGCGCTCGGTGCAAGCCGGAAGCGCGGGCACCCTCCGCGTCGGGGTAATTGCTGAACGGGCAAAGACTGCTTGTTCACATAACCGATGACGCGCTGGAAAGTGGAAGCTGATATCCGTGCCACTCGCCTCGCTCCTTGCCCGCGGTTCGGTTTCGGGCGGGCTTTGCCCGCCTTCATGAATTACTGACAATTCGCAAAGTCGTTGAGCGCATCACTGGAAGTGCATGCACGAGGTTCTGCAGCCGTCGCCACCGGCTGATTGTTCCGCACGATCCAGAGCTCCTCGCCATTCGTGATGTAAACCAGGTTGCGTGCTTCGTCCTCGAGAGTGTCAGTGACCCCGGAGAAACTTAGCACGACCCGGGGATTTGCTGGCTCGCTCAGATCGAGCACCTTTATAGTTCTCGTCGGCGCAGGTGCGTCGGCTTTCAACGAGGCGCTGTCGGGCCCTTCGACGAGAGCTAGTCCTCCACCGACCATTTGCAATCCGCCGGTGGATATCTCCTTCGGCCAGGCCAGGCCCTTAATCACCCCAGGTTTGGTCGGATTCGTGACGTCAACCAGTGTGAAACCCTCATTCGACTTCCCGCCGATATACAAATACTGCTTACCGCCGATCTCCTGAGAAAATATCTGGCTCGCCGGAGCCCCCGCCAGCGCTACCTTTGCGACAACGGTCGCCGGCTGCTTGGCGGCCTTGACCGCTCGATGTTTCGCATTAGCACTGGGCACCGTCGCCGCGAATAATCCTAGAAGCACGACCGCATTCAAGATGTGTTTTCTTCCTGTTGTTCCGTGAATGATTTTCATAACCTTCTCCTTCATCGTCAAATCCGTGCACCTCTATATACCGCTTGCACTACCTTTGCTATTCCCACCGTTCGCTGCGTCAATTTCTCGGCCACCGTCCCACTGGAACTACTGTGAGTCGAGCGCTGCATCATTCGCCCAAGAGAAAAGCAAGGGTTGGACCAAACGAGGAGAGGGAAGAAAAGCATGGAAGCGATTGAAGGGAAAGAGGTTCAGAGAACGACAATCAAATGACAGCGAAGGCGTGTCACGGCGTCATAAGGGTTTGACAGTGCCAATCGTCGAGCAGTTGACACTTGCGGAGTTCATGTGGAGACGTTTCATTCACACACTATTAATCCTCGACCTTGGAATAAATCTCTACACCTCGAAGTCCTAGCCTCTTGTAAGGGGCTTTTTCCTCTACTCCGGGAAAGTGGCTCGAGGAGATAGCTCAATCCTGCGTGAGAGGTGGTGTGCATCAATGACGCATAAATGGATTTCGGTTGGGGTCTTACTCGCCGGAGTAATGGCCGTCGGTATCGCTTGTATCGCTCAGCAAGGTCCGACGGAGGCGCCAGCCGGCTTCAACACTCCGACTCTCGCCCAAAATCAAGGCGCGCAGAGCGTCAGCAACGGCATTGCAGAACCCCCCGGCGACACCTACGCCCTCGATCAAACCAGTTTCGAACAAGCTCACGACGCAAGCACCGGTCTCGGCCCGGTATTCAACGCCAGAGCCTGCGTGGACTGCCATCAGAATCCCGTCACCGGCGGTGCAAGCCAATTCACCGAGATTCGCGCCGGCCACCTCGATGCCAACGGCAATTTCGTCGCCGCGACCGTCCCCATAAATGATGGCGCAAACACCATCGCCCTCCGCTCCATCATCAATGACCGCGCGCTGATCCCTCAAGCTCAGGAGCACATACCCGATACCGAAGACATTCGCGCCCTACGCGCCGCTCTGAACACTCTGGGAGACGGCTTTGTTGAGGCCATCGACGATAGCACCCTGCAGTCCATCGCTCAGCACCAGCCCGAAATCAGTGAAGGCCGCATTCATGGCGAAGCCGTCCCGGTTCCTGTTCTCGAATCGCCCGGACAATCCCGCATTGGACGCTTTGGCTGGAAGGATCAGCACAGCAGCTTGCTCTCCTTCATCGGCGACGCTTACCTGAATGAAATGGGAGTAACCAACCGCCTGCGTCCCCACGATGTGACGACCATCGGCAAAATCACGAAGGATCCCGAAGACGTCCCGGACAATCTCGGCCTGGCGGATATCGACCATTTTGCCGAGTTCATCCGCGGCACGATGGTGCCGCCGCGCGACGCGACTCTCTCCGCAACCGCGGCTGCCCAGGCCGGGCAAAATTTGTTCGAGAGCATCGGCTGCTCCACCTGCCATGTCAGCACCATCGTTACCGCCCCCGCGGGAACGGTCATCAACGGCGGCGCGTTCACCGTCCCGGATGCCCTGGGGAATAAGATCATTCATCCTTACGGCGACTTCTTGCTCCACGACATTGGAACCGGCGACGGCATCGTCCAGAATCCGCCGGCGGATACCGCCAACAAATTGCGCACCGTGCCGCTGTGGGGACTCCGCACGCATCCACGGCACATGCATGACCTGAAATCGCTAACCTTAGAGAGCGCCATCGAACGTCACGCCGGCGAAGCCGAAAAGGTAAGAGATCGCTTCCAGAAACTCAGCCCCGAGGACAAGCAAGCCCTCCTCACCTTCTTAAATTCGCTGTAGAGCGGACAACCTGTGGGGCAGGCACTCCTGCCTGCCCTGACCAACGCCGAAGAGCCTGCCCGGTCTTCCTCATTCAGATTTGTTGAACCGCTCGTATTCTGCTGGTAAGTCGATCCCGAACTTCTTGCACAGAGCCGACACATCTCGAAAATCCTTTTCCTGGAGTGGATAGCCGGAATGAAATTTCACCATCCATTCAGGCGAAATGCATCGCACCGTCCGGCCTTCGATCACCCCAGTCCCCGTCAAGGAAGCAGCGGGATACATCTCGCCTTTTTCGGGT
>Ga0210405_10001004_pt1 | contig 34287 bp, 34 predicted proteins | sample IncBWH11MmetaG_FD_155492 | JGI IMG/M metagenome (GOLD analysis project Ga0210405, IMG submission 155492) | Forest soil microbial communities from Barre Woods Harvard Forest LTER site, Petersham, Massachusetts, United States - Inc-BW-H-11-M | ecosystem: Environmental > Terrestrial > Soil >...
GGTCCCGGTGTGATGATCTCGGGGGCAATTAGAGTATTTTTTTACCTGGTATCTCAGAACGTACGAGAGACCCTAGCTCGCGGGTTGCGCCGGGAAAAGTGGTTGGCGGTTGCCCAGAGAAAGAAATTTCTGTTCTGTACACAACGATCGTGTCAGAACGCTCGGATTAATGCGAAGACCGACGCTTGCTGAATTGCGATCGACGACCGGATTGATCATCGGGCTTTACGTCACGATGCATCTGTCGAATCACGCGCTTGGCTTGATATCGGTTCGCGCGCAAGAGGCGGCCCGCCCGTGGGTGATGGCGCTTTGGCACTCTCCACCCGGCCAGGTCTTGTTGTATGGGAGTCTGAGCATCCACGCAGCCGTCGCACTGATTGTGCTGTTTCGACGACGCACCTTTTACATGCCGGCGTGGGAAGCGATCCAAATTTTGCTCGGCATAATGATTCCTTATTTGTTGTTGGTACACATCGTCAACACGCGCGGCACGCGCATTCTCACCGGCATCGACATCGACTACACTTATGAAATCGCCAATCTTTGGGTCGATCCTTGGACCCGGTTTCGACAAATCGCTCTCGTGTTGTTGGTTTGGGGACACTTTGCGGTCGGTCTGCATTTTTGGTGGCGACTGCACAGTTGGTATCGGCGGGCGTTTCCGGCTATTCTCGTTGGGATGGTGTTAGTGCCGATGGCGGCGCTACTCGGGTTCGCGGAAGTCGGGATGACAATGACAGCGCATGCGCGAACCGATCCACAGTGGATGCGTGCGATCAGGGCTCGCGGAGTGCCGTCCGATCCAAGCCGGGCAAAGTTGCGTGCGGCGCTCAAGGATTGGATCGGAGCATCGTGGTTCGGAGTTGTCGGAGCTGTTTTTTGCATCGTCCAGGTCCGCAATTGGCGCCAACGCCATGCTCGCTTCAAAGTCACCTATCCGGACGCAGTCACAATCGAAGCACCAATAGGTATGTCTGTGCTCGAGGTCAGTCGAATGGCGCAGCGCGCTCACATGTCGGTCTGCGGAGGTCGCGCGCGATGCACGACTTGTCGTGTGCGCATTGCCGCCGTGGCCGGAGACTTACCTAAACCGATGCAACTCGAAGCTGCCGCTCTCCGGCGCATTGGCGCGCCAAGCGACGTACGCCTAGCGTGTCAGTTGCGCCCGGAAGTGAACCTGACCGTGCACCCGCTTTTGCATCCCAAGCTCGTCGCGGCAACGCATGGCGCGGTCGGCCCGGAGTTCGGCGAGGAGCGAACAGTTACCATTTTGTTTGTCGACGTCCGCGGTTCAACCTCGTTGGCCGAGAAGCGATTGCCGTACGATGTCGTTTTCTTGCTGAACTTGTTGTTCGCTGCCATGGCGGAGTCGGTCGAAAAATCGGGCGGATATTATTCCAACTTCACTGGCGACGGCTTGATGGCGCTATTCGGATTGAAGGGGAAGCGTCCGGAGGGCGCAAGAGCGGCATTGCAGTGCGCACTCACGATGTTCCAGACGCTCGATATCTTGAACGACCGGCTCGGCGCTGAATTAGCAGCGCCGCTTGCCATTGGTATTGGTATTCACACTGGCGAAGCGATTGTTGGGCGGATGGGTCCACCGAAAACGCCGATCCTTTCCGCTGTTGGTGACTCTGTGAATACCGCGGCTCGGCTGGAAAGCATGACGAAGGAACTCGGCATGCCGCTGGTCGTATCGGCGGAGACGCTGCGCGCAGCAGGGATATCCACATCGATGGAACTAAAGTCCGTCTCGTTGCGGGGACGCACCAGCGGAATGGCCGCGGCTGCGCTCGACCGAGCAAACCTGCGTCAGATCCTGAATTAATCCGTTAGAATTTGCAGTGCGGATGCTCTGTGTCAGAACGTAGGAGACGCCCTAGCTCGTGTTCACTTGGGAGAAAAGGGACGAGTGGAAGGTTTTGTCCACCGAGCAGTTGTCTCATTCGCAATGATGGCGCCGACAAATATTCGCAAGACCTAGGCGGCGGTCACGAGGTACGGGGCGATCTAGTTGGCAGATTTCTTGTTAGAGCGGTAAACGTCCCCGTTCTCAGCGATTTTTTCGTCCTCGTAGGGTGCTGCGACTCGCCGATAAAGCTCCAGCTTCGCGCAATCGAGCACCCCGACGACTTCGTTCAGATGCGAGTACCGGATCTCGCCCTTGTCTTTCAAAAAATTATCGACCAGCACGGTGATGGCAAAGTTAAGCTCGCCCGCATCCTGGGGTTTCGCTCCGGCGAGAATCGCTTTTCGCCTCTCTGGTTTGATGTACGGCATCAGCGTCCGAATTCTATCGCGACGCTTGCAATAAGAAAGATTGTTCTTGTCCTCTTTCCGTGGAATACCGACACAAGCCACATAACGGAATAGATGCCAGCTATCGGGATAACCGGGGGAGTCTCCACCGGCAAAAGCACCTTCTGCCAGTGCCTGCGCGAGATCCTGCCCACCGCCAAGTTTTTCGATGCCGACCAGGCCGCGCATGACCTTGTCGATCTGGACGAAGTAAAAGAGGAGCTGATCAACGAGTTCACTCTTAGCATTTTCTCCCCGAGCGGCGACTTGAACCGGGCGGCTCTTCGAGCGATAGTCTTCCGGGACGCCGCCAAAAGGCAGGCGCTCGAGAAAATTCTCCATCCCCGGATTCGCCGGCAGTGGAGAACTGAAGCGGACAAGCACCGCACATCTCCTGAATTTTTCTTTGCAGACATTCCTCTTCTTTATGAAACCGGTGGTGAAACTCTCTGCGACGGAGTGGTCGTCGTCGCCTGTTCGCCCGAAATCCAGCTGGCCAATCTCATGCGCCGGATGGGAATCGAGCGCGAAGCCGCCGAGGCAATAATCAAAACTCAAATGCCACTCGACGAAAAGATTAAGCGCGCCGATCACGTTGTTTGGAACAACGGCGACCAGTCTATGCTGGCGAACCAGGCCGCGAGTTTGGTGGAGCTTTGGCGTCAGGAAAAATGGACGAAGTAACGGATCAAGATTCTGTGGAGGCTAATGCCAGTCCGGCTCGGACCGTGTCGGTTGCAGGTTCGAAGGAAGCGGCCGGCACGGCCGCCACTACAACCAAAACCGCCAGTCCGGCTCGGACTGAGTTGAGCATCAACGAGCTGGAAAAACTCGACGACCTTTTCCCGGTCGCGAAGGATTTCAATTTGCATCTGCATCCCGCGCGCACGCGGCACTATCATATTCTCGACATCGCGCGGGCTGCCCTCGGCCAGGGCGCGACGGTCACGGCTCAAGGTTTTCTCGATCAAGCCGGCGATTCGTTTGGATTGTTGCGTTATCCGGAGCTGAATTTCTTGCCGGTGCCGGAAGACGTTTACGTTCCGCGCGCGGCGATCGATCTCTATCGTCTGCGTCCCGGGCAAGACCTTCGCGGTAAGCTGCGCCTTCCGCGCGACCGCGAGAAAGGTCTGGTGCTCGATGACGTTCTTACGATCGAAGGCGAGCCGGCGGAAAAATGGACCGAGCCGACCGATTTCGAAAAATTGACGCCGCAATTCCCGCAAGGCCGGATCATGCTCGAGAATCCAAAAACCAACTCGATCTGCGCTCGGGGTGTCGATTTGCTTGCGCCGCTTGGTCACGGTCAGCGCGGATTGATTGTTGCGCCGCCGCGGGTTGGCAAAACAATTTTGCTCAAGGAAATTGCGAAAGCGATTCGGGTAAATCATCCCGAGATCGTTTTGATTCTCCTGTTGGTGGACGAGCGGCCGGAAGAAGTGACCGATCTGGAGCGAGAGATCGATTGCCAGATTTACCATTCCAATTTTGACGAGAACGTGCAGCGGCACGTCCAGGTTGCGGAGCTGGTGCTCGAGCGCGCGAAACGCTTAGTCGAAATGAAAAAACACGTCGTGATCCTGCTCGACAGTCTCACGCGTCTCTCGCGCGGTTATAATAGTTTGCAGCCGGGCAAGGGCCGCATCATGTCGGGCGGCGTCGAAGCCAAGGCGTTGACCAAGCCGAAGAAATTTTTCGGGAGCGCGCGCAATGTCGAAGAGGGAGGTAGTCTTACGATTCTCGCCACCGCGTTGACTGAAACCGGCAGCCGGATGGACGAATTGATCTTCGAGGAATTCAAAGGCACCGGCAACATGGAGCTCCATCTCGACCGCGCGCTGCAGGAAAAACGGCTTTATCCCGCAATTCATCCGCTGCTCTCGGCCACGCGGCGCGAGGAATTGCTTTATCACCCGGACGAGTGGGAGCGGGTGCAACAGTTACGCAAAGCGATGGCCGCGCTGCCGCCGATTGAAGCGATGGAAAAATTGATCGACAACATGCACGCGACCAAAACCAACGCCGAGCTGCTCTTGAGCGGACTAAAGTGAAACAAAATCCCAAATCCCAAACGCCAAGCTCCAAACAAATCCCAATCATCAAAGCTCTTAAAAGGCATAGAGGGCGTTTTTTATATTTTGGGATTTGGCCTTTGGCGATTGCCTCGAGCCTGGGATTTGGGATTTGGGATTTTGGATTTCTACGGGCGTGATTTCTTCTGCGCGTCAGCTCACAGACTTACTCGATGCGATAAAGGCTCCCGATCGGGTCGCCATCGACACCGAAGCGGACAGTCTTCATTGCTACCGCGAAAAGCTTTGTCTGCTTCAAATCAGCGTTCCGGGTCACGATTTCATTGTCGATCCACTGGCGGATGTGGATCTTGCCCCGTTGCGCGATGCGTTAGCGAACAAGGAAATCGTGCTCCACGGCGCGGATTACGATCTTCGGTTGCTGCGCCGTAATATGAGCTTCGTGCCGAAACGGATTTTCGACACGGTTATCGCTGCGCGCATGATCGGCATTCGCGAATTCAGTCTGGCGGCGCTGGTGAAATGCTATTTCAACATCGAACTCGCGAAAGGTTCGCAAAAAGCGAATTGGGCAGAGCGCCCGCTTTCCAAGAAGATGGCCGAGTACGCGATCAACGACACACGTTATCTCTTGGCGCTGGCCGAGCTTCTGGAAAAAGAATTGGAATCGCGCGATCGCATGGAGTGGTTTCGCCAATCGTGCCAGCGGGCCCTGGAATTCGCCGCGATCGATCGTGAGCGCGATGTCGATGAAGCATGGAGAATCTCTGGCGCGGGCACATTGCCTGGACGGGAGTCCGCCGTCCTGCGCGAATTATGGAACTGGCGGGAACGCGAAGCGGAAGCGGTTGACCGTCCACCGTTTCACATCTTGCAGAATCGGGAGCTCTTGGAATCGGCCGAACGATTCACCGCGGGTGGAACGCCGGACTACAAACATTTCTCTGATCGTCGCCGGCGCGAATTTCGCGAGGCGGCGGAGCGCGGCTTGAAATTACCGGAAAAAGATTGGCCGGTGCGTCCGCGGCGGTCCGGCACGCGTCCAACTGCGGAGGTCATCAAGCGAATCGAGAAACTTCGCTACAATCGCGATCACGCCGCAAAAGAACTGCACATCGAACCTTCATTTATCGCGCCACGCGCGACCCTGGAAGCAATTGGCGCTGATCAATCCCGGGCCGATGCGCTTCTCGTTCCCTGGCAGCGCGAATTGCTGGGGAGTTAATTAGCTTTCGTTATTTAACAGGGACGGCGCAAGCTGCGCTCCGCATTCTTCGCAAAACTTCGCCGTCATCGGCACGGTGTGTCCGTTCGGACATCTGCGTTGGATTCCTGAATAGCCAACGACATACGCGGAATAAAGTGTTGCGAACGCAGCGCCGTAGAAAACCATCCAGTGCCCTGAAAATCCTCGAACAACCTCCGGCGGCGCATCGCCCTGCGGCTTCGGGCCGTTCGCAGTTGTGGCGATGAAGTAAATGAAATTTAGAATCGCATAAGCGAACAGCACATAGAACGCTTGGCGCATCCATTTCGGGCAACCGATAAGGGCAATCTTCCAAAAGTCTTTACGGGTTACTCCTCGCGTAAAACGGTAGGCGACGAGCACTGTCGGAAGCCAAACGACGAAGATTCCAATGTGCAAGGCCCAGACTGCTTTTCCTCCTGGCATGGTCAACCCCCGAAGCGCTTGAAGATGCGCCGCGACGCTGAGAATAAAACCTATTGCCGCCAGAATGATGAATGGCAGCAGAATTGCGCGAAATGCTTTGTCCACTCCTGTCTATTTCGGCGCGACCTCCGGCGCCTTGACGAAGAACCCGCCAATCTGCCACTGATCGCCGTGTTTGATTAGATCAAGCGTGATTATGGCGTTGCCTCTTTCGAAAACGGCTTTAGCGGTGTACCGAGCCGTTGTCTCGTTTAGGGTGTCGGGGTTGAGTGACCTATGAGCCTGGCCTTCTGCAGGATCGCAACTCTGCATCTGCCCAAGACCGGCCGCAGAGCGAAACATTTGGTCAAGTTGGTCGCCAGTAACAAGTTTTCGAAATTCCGGGCTGGCGCGAGTCGAGAACTCGATCTTGTTCCAGTTTGTAAAAATCGCGGGAATCGCCGCATCCACGTAGGCTTTGCTTTCCTTATCCAGCGTATTGCCGCGAAAAGCGAAGTAGCCGATTCCGATCCCGCCGAGCACTACCAGCACGAGAAAGATTACCCCAAGGGTCGCAAGAAACTTTTGCATGGCGGGGTCGGAATCAGTTCCCATTCAGTCTGAGGCCCTGCGAGCTGCAAATCAACTTCGAAGCTTACCTCTCAGTCGAAATCGTTGGGCAATCGCAGTTAGGCTTCACGGATTTAATCGCGCCGTTAGAATTTCGCAATCAGGTCTGTAATCCTTCTCCACGCAGTTGGTGAAATAAATCACCTTGCCGTCCGGCGACCTGAACGTTGGCTCGAGCGGTTGGTTAGACGATTGGCGTCACTATCTCGTGTAATGCTCTTCAAGAAGTTTCAGTGGACTCAGCGAAAACACATACACAACCTCCCAACCGTACTTGGTGCCGCCTCCTGTCGCAGCTTCATTCGGTTTGAGGGGCGGCTGATCGGGTATAAAATCGATCTCGAGTTTGCTGGCCTGTCGCCGCAGTTCAATCGTGTAATGGCGCAAGGCGCCATAAACTGGCCAGCCGGCGTATTTAGAGCCTTGCTTGCTTATAAAGATTTGCGTCGCGCGTTGAATTGCCTCGGCTTCGTGGCCGCTGAGATGAACTGAGTCGGCGGCGTAGCTCGCGACCGGCAACACGAGAAGTGCCAAAAGGAATCGTGTCATGCGTGAATGTCGTCTAACGAGACCAATCTCAGCCATCGCTGGCGAAACCGAACTTTCTCCCGTCCTTTCTACTTTTTGATTTCAACTTCGTGATTTTCTAATTGGCCAGCGGGTTGGCGGCAGCGCATGGTTAGGTGTTTTGGTCGTAAAAGACGGCGATGTAATACCACTTCTTACCTTGCACGATACCAGTCCAGCCCCGGGCAAATACATGCATGTTCGCTGGTTGTTTCCCTGGTAGGAGCCTGCTTTCGCCTGTTACATCCGCGTTCATTGCCTCACCGATTGCAATAACATCCGGATTCAGAGGATCACTCTTATTTCCAACGCGTATGTCCGGCGTGCTGACGCTGCCGAAGTCTTTGTGCAGCGCGTCGTAGGCAATGCGCCAGGCAGGAATCCCTCCTTTTGGATCTGTGCCCTCGTACAGATAGATCCCAATGCGACGCAGGCGCCCACCCAGAAAAAAGAATTGCACGTTCGCCTTGTGACCGTGGAACCGCCAATTGTATGTCTCCAGATCACCGTTCGAGAAACCCTTGTAAGGCCCGAACTGTTTGAAACTAGCGACTTGCGGCTTCGACATACCGAACTGCCAGGGACCAAGGCCACTCGCATTGGAAAGCGCTGGCAGGAAGGCTACAAGGAGGAGGGTAAGGAGGATGCGCGATTTCATGGGTTAACACCTAACGAGAATTAGGCGACCAACATTTTTCGTCTAAGAACATTCAGTCGACGTATTTCTGAGCGATGGGCATTCGGCGACCGAGGCCGAACGCGCGCGATGTCACTTTTAATCCGGGCGCGGCTTGTTCACGTTTGTATTCGTTGAGATCGACCCGGCGCTGGACCCAGCGGACTGTTTTTTCGTCAAAGCCGCGGCCAATGATGTCGCGCGCGCTCAAATTTTCTTCGACGTAGAATCGAAGAATCTCATCGAGAATTTCGTACGTTGGCAATGTGTCCTGGTCTTTTTGGTTGGGTTTTAACTCTGCACTTGGCGGTTTTTCGATCGTTGAGCTCGGAATGATTTCCTTTTCGCGGTTAATCCAACGGGCCAGGTCGTAAATCATCGTTTTCGGCACGTCGCTGATCACGGCCAGACCGCCGGCCATGTCGCCGTAGATGGTGCAATAGCCAACCGCGAGCTCGCTCTTGTTGCCGGTCGAGAGCACGAGATGACCAAACTTGTTCGACAGCGCCATCAAGGTCATCGCCCGCAAACGTGGTTGCATGTTCTCTTCCGTCTCGTTCTCCGGCAGTCCTGAAAAGATTTCCTTAAACTGGCTTTTGAAGATCGCGAACGTCTCGGCGATCGGGATGTGCAACAATTTGATCCCGAGATTTTCAGCAAGCTTTCTCGCGTCGTCGACGCTGCCGCGCGAGGAGTACTGGCTCGGCATGGAAACGCCGACCACGTTTTCGGGGCCAATCGCATCGGCCGCAATCGCCGCGACCACCGCGGAATCGATGCCGCCGCTGAGTCCGAGCACGGTGGATTTGAAATTACATTTTCGCAGGTAATCACGGAGGCCTAACGACAACGCGGGAAAAAGTTGAGCGGACGTTGGTTCGTCCCGGAATTCGACAGCTGCCGTTGAATCCGTATCGATGACTTGCTCATGCTCACAGAAGGCCGGCAATTGCGCGATCAGACCGCCGGCTGAATTAACCGCGATTGAATTGCCATCGAAAATGAGCTGGTCGTTTCCGCCAGCCGCGTTGCAATAAAAGATCGGCCGGTGGTAGGCGCGGGCCAGGGTAGCGACCATCTCGTAGCGGATCGCCGGTTTGTGCAATGTGAACGGGGACGCGCTCAGGTTGACAATTATTTGGGCGCCTTGCTCGATCAAACTTCGGGTCGGTTCGCAATCGTATAGCGGGCGGGGGAGGTAATGCTCAGTCCAGATGTCTTCGCAAATGGTGACGCCGATTTTCGTTACGCCACAATCGAACGGTTCGACTTTGGCCGCCGGCTGGAAATAACGGTCTTCGTCAAAGACGTCGTAGGTTGGCAGGAGCGATTTGTGGGCGACGCGAATCGGTTTGCCGCGTTCGAGTAACGCTGCAGCGTTGTGGAACGGCCGCCCACGACCCTCGTTTCGATCGACAAATCCGACGAGTAACGCGGATTTTTCGACCCGGGAGTGAAGTTGTTTCACGATCTCGAGCGTTTCAGGAACGAAGCGCGATTTGAAAACCAGGTCCTGCGGCGGATAGCCCGTAACAGCGAGTTCGGGCGTGATGACAAGGTCGGCGCCGGCCGCGGCGAGGCGCTGGTAAGACCGGACGATCTTGTCGAAGTTACCCTGTAAGTCGCCAACAGTCGGATTGAGTTGTGCGAAACCGATCTTCATGCGCGCTTTGGGTTAAGCACGTTATGCGCAACTGCGCGACCGGCAATATCCGTTTGGCAGGGCCGTTAAGGCTGGGACATCACTGAGTGGTGCGCGTAGCCCTTGTTCAGAGCGTCGTCAGCGCCTTCCACAAAGACCTTGGCCCATTGAATGAGCGCGGCAGCGAGGAAACCGGCGAAAGCGCAGATGATTACTTTTTGGAAAAACGTGGCCTGCACAGCCACTTTGATAGCAGCGACGGTGCCAGACCGGGCAATCTTTGCCCTTCCCGGCACGGGAGTTGCGGACGTTTTTGGCAATGTCCGACCCAGTTCAATCTGAACCCGTTACTACCGACGCGGAGCAGATGTTCCGCTTGCTCGAGCTTGAGCTGGTTCAAAAACGCGCGGCGTGGAAACAAACAAAACAGCGCAATAAGTCGCTCCGCTCCATGGCCTTTCTGTTTGTGTTTCTACTTCTTGCCGGCTGCGCGTTCGGGGCCTTCTTCGTGTTTACCCGGGTGAACGAGGAGAAGCAGAATCGCCCGGCGGCGACTTCTAATCGCTGACATCGATCTTCACGCTGGCGACTATTCCGTGAACAATTCCACTTGAGGTCCGCTGCGTTTTTTTGCCTGGGCAAAGCGGGTTCCGGCCTTGCGATCGTTGATCACGAAAGTGTTGTTCTCGCCCAATTTGGACCACGGGCCGCGCGGGACATTTTTGAAATCGACAAACTGCCAATCGGTCACGTCGGTTTCGCTGAGACCAAGATAGTCACGAATGGCAGGCGACACATCGAGTCCCGCGCCTTGGTTCAGATTCGGTTTGGGCCTCTCATTACCGAACACGTATTGCCAGTGATCGGTGCGAAACGGTCCGGCATCCTCCCACTGGGCATAAGCGATCTTGTTTCCTTTGCGAATGGCCACCCAGCGGTCCTTGCAAACAGATACACCGGGCCCTTGATAAGCGCCGTTGAACCAGGGCACCACAGTTGGTGCTTCGGGACGATGGCCGGTCGCTGATTTGTCGTTGTAAGGCAGCGCGCAGTAAAACGGATTCTGGCGCGGAGTGAATTTTACTGGCGTGTAATCGCTTCGATGCGACGGATTCGGGTCGTCAAAGCCGCCGTAACTTTTCGACCATTCCTTGTCCCAGGAACTCGCCCGATTCGGCACCGGGTTATTTTCGGTCGGCTTTTCGCCAATCCAGAAAACCGTGGTCACGATCTGCTGCTTCCAGGGATAACTTTCCCCCGAGTTCGGCGAAGCCGATCGCAACTGATTCGGGGCGAACACCAACGAATTGATGCTCACAATCGGCTCACCCTCCTTTTTTTGGGTCTTTTTGGTGAGCTTTGCCTTTGTCGGCTCAGCCTTCGTCACTGCGCCGTGAGCGAAAAGCGAAGCGATCGACGAGAGCAGAGCTGCGATTGTGTGCGTGATCCCCGGCCTCATAACCCCAAGGCGCGAAAGCGCCATTACACTTGGACGCGATTCACCCCTAATTAATTCGAATCAAGTTACGCCGGTGCGCTTGTCAGTCGACAAATTTTCCAGGATTCAGGATTCCGGCGGGATCGAGGATCGTTTTGAGTTTGCGATGCAACTCACGAACGGGCTGGCTGGTTGCGTCCGGCCACCAGCGCTTTTTGGCAAGACCGATTCCGTGTTCGCCGGAAATCACTCCGCCCCAGGCCAGGACTTGGGCAAAAAGTTCGTCTAACGTGTTTTCCACTTTTTCCCGCACTGCGGCGTCGCGATTGTAGCGATCGGCCATGATGTTGACATGGATGTTGCCGTCACCGGCGTGACCGAAACACGCGATTGGAAATCCCGACTGCGCGCTCAAGCGCTCGGCGAACTCGACAAGATCGACAATGTGGCTGCGGGGCACGACGACGTCCTCGTTGAGCTTGGTGAGACCGGTAGCGCGCAGCGAGTTGCTGAATTGCCGGCGCAAGGCCCAAAGTTTCTCACAATCTTGCTCGCCGACGGCTATCTCCAGCGCGTTTGGTTTCCTGCCAGCCAGTAATTCACGGATCGCCTTTGCTTCACTGCGCACGCTGCTTTCCTGACCGTCAAGATCGACCAGCAAATGTGCGTTGCCAGGCGGCACGATTGCCTTTCCCAGATCTTTTCGCGCAGCATTGAGAGTGAAACTGTCCGCAATCTCGACCGCTGACGGCAAGAAACCGTGGGCGAAGATTTCCTGCACCAAAGCCGCTGCATCTGACATTTTGGCAAACGCCGCCGACAACGTTGCCCGTGCGGGCGGTAACGGCAGCAATCGGAGCGTGATTTCGGTGACTACACCGAGCATGCCCTCCGAGCCAACGAAGAGGCCGATCAGGTCGAAACCGGTTTTGTTTTTGTGGACGCGGCCGCCGGTTCGCAAGATGTCGCCATTCGCAAGCACGACTTCAAGCCCGATCACATAACTTCGAGTGACGCCGTACTTTAAACAGCGCGGTCCGCCGGCGTTGGTCGCCACGTTCCCGCCGATGCTGCAATCTTTCATGCTCGCTGGATCGGGCGGATAAAAAAGCTTTTGGGCCCGCACGGCCGCTTTCAGATCGGCAGTGATGACTCCGGGCTCGGCGATCGCGACGGCGTCGGCGAAGTTGATTTCCTTGATCCGATTCATTTGCATCAACGAAAGCGCGATCCCTTTTTTCGCAGGGACACAGCCGCCGACATAGCCGAATCCCGCGCCGCGCGCGGTCACCGGAATCTTTTTCGACGACGCAAATTTGAGCAGCTTCGAAACGTCTGATGCCGATCTTGCGAAGACAACAACTTCCGGAGTTTCTGCGGCAAACCACTTGTCGCCGCTGTGGGCCGCCAGCGTTTGGTCATCGTCGGCAACGGCGTCGCTGCCGAGCAACTGCCGCAACTCGTGCGCAAGTTTCATTTTAAGACCAAGCTTGGTTGCAGAGCAGTTGTAGGGCAAGCGCTCCGCTTGCCAACGCGTTCGGAGAACGCGTTCCACCTCAATTAATCGGGATGGTCCGGTAGTGGCGTGACTTTTCGCTGTGCCGTTTGAGCAGCTTCTTGCATTCCGGCGGGATCACGGGAATCTCAGGATTTTTGCCGGCGAAAGTTCTCACGGCGTCGATCGTGTCGAAACGCAGGAGCGTGATGAATTCCATTTCGTCGTTTTCCGCTTCGCGAACGAAAATCTCCGCGCCTCTATAACCGGGAATGGAACGCTTGGCGATTTCGAGCAGAACTTCTTCGCGCAAAAGTTTTTCGTACTTCTCGGCGTTCTCACGGCAAGTCCAACCGTACCAAATTCGCGCGATCATGTCTCTGGGGCGTTCGTTCTCTAATCTACCGTGGCTACATTCCCATGACCTGGTAGCCGCCGTCTACGTAAATTACCTGACCGGTGATGGCCGCGGCGCCGTCGCTTGCCAGGAAAACGCCGGTTGCGCCGAGTTCACTCGGTTCGCAGCTGCGCTTCAACGGCGCTCGTTCCTGATAATGCTTTAACATTTGCGTGAATCCGCTGATCCCGCGAGCAGCCAGGGTTTGAACCGGCCCAGCGGAAATGCAGTTCACGCGGATTTTTCTAGGACCTAAATCGTAAGCGAGATAACGAGTGGATGCCTCGAGGCTGGCTTTGGCGACGCCCATGACGTTGTAGTGCGGTACCACTTTTTCCGAGCCGTAATAGGTCATCGCCAGAATGCTTCCCCCGTTCGTCATCATAGGCGCGACTTCCCGCGTCAACGCGACCAACGAATAGGCGCTGATGTCGTGCGCGACGCGGAATGCTTCCCGCGTCGTGCCCACGAAATCGCCTTCCAGGGCTTCCTTTGGAGCGTATGCGATCGAATGCAGGAGGAGATCAAGGCGACCGGTTTCGCCCCGGACTTTCTCGAAGAATGTTTTGATCTCGGCGTCGTGGGAGACGTCGCACGGAAACAGCGGAACCTTTTCTCCAAATGCGGCGGTCAGTTCTTCCACGTTTTCTTTGAGCCGCTCGCCTTGATAATTAAAAATCAACCGTGCGCCGGCCGCCGCCCAGGCCTGTGCAATCGCCCAGGCGATGCTGCGCTTGTTCGCGACACCGAAAACAACACCAACTTTCCCTTCCAACACGGCCTGCGTCATAGATTTGGAAACGATACCTGCATTTTACCTGTCGCAAAAGGTCTCGAAATTGTGGGGTGTCATCCCGCTTTCCCAGCCACGATTCGGCAAGCGAGACGCTTGCTAGGAAGGGATCCAATTGCCATGATTTCTCTCCCATTTATGAGCCCTCGACTCGCTTTAGCCATTGCTCTCTTAATTAGTACCGTTTCGTTTGCGCAGGAGGAATCACCGCCGGCTTCATCTCCCGCCGGCGCCGGGCCGTCGTCCGCCACAGCGCCGGCCAGCACAACCCCGCCGCTGTCTGCATCTGTTACGCCTGCGCCGTCATCAGGGACGCCGCAATTGACCGACGTTCTTTTCAAGAATCTCAAGGCCCGCGTGATTGGTCCGGCGGTAATGGGCGGACGGGTTTCCGACATCGCAATCGATCCGCGCAATCCGTTCGTTTTTTATGTCGCACTTGGCCACGGCGGGATTTTTAAATCCGGCGATGCCGGCGTCACCTTCGATCCCATTTTCGACAAACAATCAGACCTCTCGATTGGAGCGATCGCGATTGCGCCGTCGGATTCGGATGTGATCTGGGTTGGAACCGGAGAAGCGAACGATCGAAATTCCTCTGATTGGGGGAACGGCGTTTATCATACGGCCGATGGCGGCGAGCATTGGGCCAATGTTGGATTGAAAGACAGCCGCACGATCGCGCGGATCGTGGTCGATCCAAAAAATCCGGAAATCGCCTATGTGGCGGCGATGGGGAAATTGTGGGCCGATGGGGGCGAGCGGGGCCTCTATAAAACAACCGATGGCGGAAAGAATTGGAAATTGGTCCTGCAGGCGCCTGCGCCGCATAACTCTCGCACGGGCTGCGGCGATGTGATTCTAGATCCGGCGAGTCCGCAAACGGTTTATGCCGCACTTTACGCGCGTCAACGCACGCCATGGAGTTTCACTTCCGGACCGAACACAACGAAGGGCGAAGATGTCGGCGGGATTTTTAAAAGCACGAATGGCGGCGCGAGCTGGAAAAAATTGAGCGGCGGGCTGCCGGTGCAAACGGGGCGAATCGGTCTCGCCGTTGCCGCGAGCAAATCGAACGTGGTGATGGCTGTGGTGCAGAGTTACGAAGGCGGCTCGGGAACGCTAAGCGATCTACGCAGCAAAAGTGGAGGGCTGTTTCGATCGGAAGACGGCGGCGAGCATTGGACCCGGATGAGCGCGATCGATCCGCGCCCGTTTTATTTCAGCCAGATTCGGATCGATCCCGGGAACGATCAGCGCGTCTATCTTTTGCAGTTCGCTTTGATGGTGTCCGATGACGGTGGCAAAAACTTTCGCGAAGATCTTTCGGAGAAAGTTCATCCAGATTGCCACGCCTTCGCGATTCAACCTAACAGCGCGCCGCCGCCCAAACCGCCGAAACCCGAAGACAAGAACAAACCGCCGAAACCGCCGGTTTGTTTGCGACTGCTGCTCGGGACCGATGGCGGCCTCTATCAAAGCTTTGCGGGCGGCAAGAATTGGGATCACCTGAACAAATTTCCGGGCGGTGAGTTTTACCGGATCAGCCTCGACGATTCGAAGCCGTATTTTCGAATCGCCGGCGGATTGCAGGACAACGAGAACTGGGTTGGCCCGAGTGGCGTCCAGAGCAAAGAACAGATTCGAAATGCCGATTGGACCGCACTCGCCGGAGGAGATGGTTTTTATGTTTTGTTTGATCCGACCGACCACGACACCTTTTATGCCGAAAGCCAGGGCGGGGAGGTCCATCGAATCAATTTGCGCAACGGCGAGCTAAGGCGTTTGCGACCTGAACCGTCCGAGGGTGCGACGCGTTATCGGTTCCATTGGAACTCACCAATGATCATGAGCAAACATCAGCCGGGCACGATCTATCTGGGCGGCAATTGCGTGTTCAAGCTGACCGATCGGATGGAAAAATATTCCGTAATCAGTCCGGATCTGACCCACAACGATCCGAGCAAGACGGATGCTGTCGGCAGCGGCGCGGAAAGTTACGGCGTTGTCTTTTCACTGGCCGAATCTCCGAAGAAAGCTGGACTCCTTTGGGCCGGAACTGATGACGGCAGGCTCTGGATCACCGACAACGACGGCGGCAAATGGACCGAGCTGACGGATAATTTGCCGGAGCCCGCGCGCGGGCAATGGATCGTGCGGATCGAAGCGTCGAATATCGATCCAAACGTTGCTTACGTTGCCACCAATGCCTATCGCACAGGCGATGATCATCCGATGATCTTGCGCACTGGCGATCTCGGCAAAACGTGGACGTCGGTCACGGGTGATTTGCCGCCAAACGCACCGGTCGAAGTGGTTCGAGAAGATTTAGTAAATTCGAAATTGCTTTACGCGGGCACGCACTTCGGAATCTTCGCGTCGTTCGATCAAGGAACCCACTGGGTCCGGATCGGCGATGTCCCACCAGTGCGAGTGGACGATATCCAAATTCATCCACGAACAGCCGATCTGGCGATCGCCACTCACGGTCGCAGCATTGCGGTGCTCGATGACGCCACGCCGTTTCGCGAGTTCACGCCGGAGATCGCGGCCAAGCCTGCGAATCTATTTAGCGTGCGCAACGTGACCGGTGCGTATTTGCAGCCGGGCTTTGTCGATTCGAACGGGAAAGGCGTCTATCGCGGCCAAAATCCGCCGGACGGCGCGATCTTCACCGTTTGGGTGAAGGAATTCACTGGCGACGAAATCAAAATCTCAGTCACCAAAGCGAACGGTCAGCCGGTAGCGAACTTGAAAGCCCCTGGTACGCCCGGATTCACGCGACTGAACTGGGACCTTCGTCCGACCAAGGACGTGAGCATCGAATACGGCGGAGACGATCCGAAACGATTGCTTCCGGCCGGCGATTACAACGCGGAGTTAACTTTCGGCCAGACCAAAGTGAAGGAAAGCTTCCACGTCGATCTGGCCGAAGGCATCACGCCAAGGTAATGAAAGGTGGATCGAGCAGTCCCTTGCTCGATGCTTTTAGGCGGCGAAGCCCCATTATTTAACATTGCCCGCAGAGCGGTCGATCCACCTCAGCACGCGATCGCGTGACGTCGGCAGACGCCTGAGAGCATTTCCCACAGTGCGTCGAGAATGCGGTTAACCGACGCACGCACTTTGTCGGCGTTCTGATTGTCGACTTGCGCGTTCAGCATTTCACGCTCGGTCGCGGAGTGCTCTTTATCGGCTTCGATGTGGACTGAGAAATATTCATAGCCTTTGGGATCGGTGAAACCGTAATGCTTTTTCAATCCGTCGATCTTCGACTCACAGATCGCGGGAATTTGAGACTCATAAGCGTAAAGCGCGGCCAAACCTTCAACGGTCGAATTCTCGCCGCAAACCGATCTGAACGTTGCAATCAAGTTTCCGGTCTCGCAGTGTTTCCCGGTCTTCTCGAGATCGACGTCGTTCGCACCGAGTGCGTTGGCGAACTGTTTCCAAAGCTCGGGGTGATTTGGCGAGCCGGCTTCTTCATCAATCAAATTGGAAAGAATCTGTTTCCGGGTCGGTTGATCATCGCACTTGGCGTGCACGGCTGAGAGATAAGTCGGGAAGGCCGCGACATGATGATAATACTGCTTCGCGTAATCAGAGAGAGCCTCTTTGCTCAGCTCCCCGCGCGCCCACGCAAGATAAAACGGATGTTTCAAGAGATGCTTTTCGGCAATGTCGTTGTCGATCTGATCAAGATGTTGATTCATAGGATTCTTTCTGAGAATAGCCCAGCGTTCTAACGCTGGGTCAAGTGTGTTATACATCGATCAAGTCCCGACTGGGACGAAACGAGCTTTCCCTCAAGCCCTTTATCGGAAATTCTTTCGTCCCTGTCGGGACTCGGCGGTTAAATAGCGGCGTCGTCCCAGCGCTGAAGCGCTGGGCTATTTTCTTTCGAACTTATGGCGCTAAAGACTTCAACAGAGTCTTGCGAAGCCTCCTCACGTCGCTTTCAGAATGTGTTTGATGCCGCGAATCGGAATCACGACCCAGTCGGGGCGGTTGTTGAGCTCGTAGCCGATTTCGTAGACGGCTTTGTCGAGGAGATAAGCTTCGAGAAGAATCTGAAGGTCCTCGGAACTTTGCGGGACAAACGCGGCCTCGGCAGTGGTTTGCAAATAACTTTGGAGAAAACTGCTGCTCATCTGGCGATACCACATGTCCGCCCAGCGTTCGAGAAACGGAACGTCTTCGGCGCGCATCGCCGGTTGCCAAAGCGCGCTGTAAGCGGCGTATTGAAACGAGCGCATCATCCCGGCGACGTCGCGTAAGGCCGAGCGCTTTAACTTGCGCTCGCTCAGCGGACGCGCCGGCTCGCCTTCGAAGTCGAGAATGACAAAATCTTTTCCGGTGTAGAGAATCTGGCCCAGGTGATAATCGCCGTGAATCCGGATTTTGGCGGCGTTGGCCTTGCGATCGAGGAGACGTTTTTCCCGCGCGAGAATTTCCTTTTCATTGCCGAGAACGTCTTTCGCTTCGTCGCGCAGGGCGTCGGGAATGTCCTTCAGTTTCTTCTTCAGCGAATCGAAATTGCGTTTTAACAGCGCGCGCATGCTTTGGTAAACCGAGCGCTGGGCCATCGCATTGAACGGTTCTGGCGCAAACAGAGGATCATCGCGGACTGATGCGAGCGCGAGATGCAATTCGGCAGTGCGTTGCGCGAGCAACTTCGCTTTTTCGGGATAAATGCCGCCCACGAGTTCTTCAATGAGCGCAGCTGTTGGCTTCGTTTCGCTTTGCAGCTCGGACTTTCTTCCGAGCACTCGCTCGTAATATCGGCCGACGTGGTCGAGCGTCATCGTCCAGGCGTCGGTTTCGGCCTGAACTGCGTCCTGCAATAAACACACGACGGTGGGCTGCGCCTTTTCGCGGCGGTATTCGATGGCGCCGCTGAAGGCCGGAACATTTTCGAATTGCGCGCGCTCTGTGAGAAAACGCGTCACCTCGACGTCGGGATTCACCCCGTCTTCAAGTTTCCGGTAGAGCTTGAGAAAGAATTTATCCTCGAAAAGCATCGACGAATTGCTTTGCTCTGCGCCGACAACGTTCGAAAGCGGGACCGTTGCGATCTGACCCACGCGAGGACTTAGCGAACCGACGAGTTTTCCGTTTCTACCGTTGGCATGTTGTCGATCCAGCATCAGCCGAAAGAGTCCTTCACGGAATTCGTCGTCCCAAACTGCGTCGAACAGAATAGAACCATCGTTGAAACGCGCGATAATGGCGTGGGGTGCGGCTTGCGAGATTTTTGCCGCCTTTTCGGCCGACACGATCTTTACCGGTAGCGCATAATTTTCCGTCGGACCGTCGAGATAACTGACTTCGACCACCCAAAGCTGGGCGGCGTCCGGCGCGGAAGAAATCGTGGAGCGCTCGCGCACGCGCATTTCCCGCAAAGTGCGGGCCTTGGCGCCAAACCACCGGCAGGAAAACATGTACTCCGGCAAAATCCTATTCTCGATTTGATGGCGCTGTCCGTCGGCGAGCAGAATTTCCAACTCGGGGGCGGCGTTGATTGTCGGAACAACACGTTTTTTCGCCGCGCGCTCGCGTTTGCTTTGAGGTTGGAGAAGGAACCAGTAAGAAGAATGTCCATTGAGAGTAAGGAAGTAAGGCGTCTTCTTGATCGACGGAAACGGGCTGCGGCCGATAATCTCCATCGGGACAGAGCCGGCGAATCTGGAAAGATCGAGCTGGGCGAATTGGGAAAAGCGGGAGAGATTGACGACGCCGAGAACGGTTTCATCTTCGTAGCGGCGCAAAAAGGCCAGGACCTTGGCGTTCTCAGGAAACAGAAATTCGATTGTGCCGCGCGAGAACGCCTTAAAGTTTTTGCGCATCGCAATGACGCGCCGCGTCCACCAAAGGAGCGACGAGAGGTTCTTCTGCTGATTTTCAACATTGATCGCCTCGTAATGATATTCGGGATCGATGATGACCGGCAGATGAAGCTGTTGCGGATTGGCCTGGGAAAAACCGGCGTTGCGGTCGGGACTCCATTGCATTGGCGTGCGGCAGCCGTTGCGATCGCCGAGATAGATGTTGTCGCCCATGCCGATTTCGTCGCCGTAATAAATGATGGGCGTGCCGGGCATGGAAAAAAGCAGCGCGTTTAGGAGCTCGATCTTGCGCCGGTTGTTGGCGAGCAACGGTGCGAGGCGGCGGCGAATGCCGAGATTAATGCGCGCATGCGGATCGTTGGCGTAAACGCGCCACATATAGTCGCGCTCTTCGTCGGTCACCATTTCGAGGGTGAGCTCGTCGTGGTTGCGAAGAAACATCGCCCACTGACAAGGGTCGGGAATCGGCGGCGTTTGCTCGAGAATGTCGATGATCGGAAACCGATCCTCCATTTGCAGAGACATGAACATGCGCGGCATCAGCGGAAAATGAAAACTCATGTGCGCTTCGTCGCCGCTTCCGAAATACGCGACCGCGTCTTCTGGCCATTGGTTCGCTTCAGCCAGGAGCATGCGACCAGGGAATTTCTCGTCGATATGCGCGCGAAGCTTTTTCAGGTAGACATGCGTCTCGGGTAAATTTTCGCAGTTGGTGCCTTCGCGTTCGTAAAGGTAAGGAACGGCATCGAGGCGCAATCCATCGACGCCCATCGCCAGCCAAAAGTCGCAAACCTTTTCGACCGCTTGGTGGACCGCGGGGTTCTCGAAATTCAAATCGGGTTGGTGCGAATAAAAGCGGTGCCAGTAATACGCCTTCGCTACTGGGTCCCACGCCCAGTTCGATGTTTCGAAATCTTTAAAGATGATCCGCGCCTCGTTGTATTTTTCCGGTGTGTCGCTCCAAACATAGAATTCGCGCTCCGGCGATCCGGGAGCCGCGCGTCGCGATTTTTGAAACCACGGATTTTGGTCGGACGTATGATTGATCACCAATTCGGTGATCACGCGCAATCCGCGTTCGTGGGCCTGACTGAGAAACGCCCGGAAATCTTCGAGCGTTCCGTAGTTTGGGTTGACGTCGAAATAATCCGCGATGTCGTAGCCGTCGTCCTTGAGCGGCGATGGATAAAACGGCAGCAACCAGATCGCGGTGATGCCAAGTTCCTTCAGGTAATCGAGCTTCTCGATCAGCCCGCGAAAATCCCCGATGCCGTCTCCGTCGCTGTCGTGGAAGGTCTTGACGTGCAGCTCATAGATGATCGCGTCTTTGTACCAACGCGGATCTCCGGGTTCGCTCTGCGCCATAGCGTTAACTCTTGCCGCACCCGCCGTGCCGCGCAATTATCGGTTTGAATCCCCGCAACGACAAAAAAAGCGACCGCGTTTCCGCGGCCGCTTTTCGAAATAACTAAGCTTTGGGATCAACCCTTAATCTTGCTGATTTGCGATGCGACACATTGCCATTTGCCGCCGCGCATCATCCAGGTGTCGGTAAACAGGAATGTGCGATCGAAAGCTTTGCCGTCTTTGCCGCTTCCGACTTCTCGAGCGCGACCGGTGACGACCGCGACGTTCGGTCCGTACATTTTTACATTCAGCTTCTCGTTTTTCGCGGACTTATAAGTGTCCTTATCTCCCTTATACTCGGAGAGCATCTCGGAGCGGTTGACGAATTTACCTTTCGAAGAAACACCCATGAAGTCAGCAGCAACAAATCCTTCTACCGTGGCAAAGTCGTGTTTCGGAATCGCTGCTTCCCACGCGTTCTCCATGTCCTTAACGCTCATGTTTTTTCCGCTCATGTTGGCGTTTGACGCGCCAGGCGCTGCGGCGGCCGTTGCTGGTTTCGCGGTTGTGGCGGTAGCTTCTTTCTTGGCAGCCTTGGCCGGCGCTGGCGCCGGCGTCATTACTTCTTCCTTCTTTTGAGCAGCCGGCGCGGTCGCTTCCGAAGGCGTGACTTCGGGGGTCGTCTCAACCGTAGCCGAAGCCTTTTCTTCGGTGGCCGGGGCAGTCGATTCGGTCGGCGCCGGCGATTCCTCCTGCGCGAAGGTCATGGCTGTGACAAACAGGAATGCAAAAGATGGGATGATGATTTTCATGTGAATTTAAGTTCGTTTGACGCAGCGTTTTACAAGGCTGCGTGAGAGGCGAGATCGTATTCGGGCTCTGACACCTTGGTCAAGGTTTATCGCAGACGTTCGATTGACGGAAATGGGTGGACGCAAATAGCCGCTGGAACTAGAACTGAATCATGGCTTCATCGGCTGATCCGGGCTTGCGGGGCGCGTCTGATTCGGAACTCGAGGTTGCGACGACACCTGGCCCGCTGGTTGCAGCTGTCGGAACCGAACCCGGCACCCCGAGCGATGTTGATCTTATGACGGCGATCCAGGCCGGCGACCCCGATGCCCTTTCTCAGCTTTACGATCGTTACAATGGAATCGTGAAAGCGCTGATTTTGCGCATTATTCACAACGACGCCGAAGCCGACGATCTGCTCCAGGAGGTGTTCCTGGAAATCTGGAACCAGGCGAAGAATTTCTCTGCCCAAAAAGGCAAGCCGCTGGGCTGGATGGTTACGCTGACCCGGCGTCGCGCCATTGACGCTTTACGAAAAAGACAGGCCTACGCCCGGGCGGAAGAGCGGCTTCAGGCGGAACCGGAGCGACAACCCCTGGCCTGGGTGCAAAACTCTACCGCCGAAGATATTAACTCAGGCGACACCCGGGCGCTCATGGCCAAGGTCATCAGCACGTTACCTGAAGCGCAGCAGCAGGTTATCGATCTCGCATTTTTTCAGGGAATGAGCCAGCGCGAAATCGCGGCTCATACGAATATACCCTTGGGGACGGTAAAAACCCGGCTCGAATTAGGCTTGAAAAAGATCTACGACAGTTTGAAGGAGTTGAAGGATGAGCTTTGAGGAATTCCAGAATAGCGCGCGGCTCTACGTCATCGGTGCACTCGAACCTGACGAGCTGCAAGACTTTGAAGCTGCGCGCAAGCAGTACGGCACCGCGGCCGAGGATTTCATCAATCAGTGTTACAGCCTGCACGAGGCTTTCGCGCTGAGTCTCAAGCCGGCCAAGGCATCGGCCGCGATCAAGGAGCGATTGATGTCGATGGTCCGCGAACGCAGCGAGCGACAATCCGGTTCGTCGCCGAAGTAATTTAAGTGATCTTAAATCCGTCGCGACGAGCGATCTTCAGCCACGCTCTTCAAGCGTTCCTCGCGTGCACCATCTCGCTCGGCTCAATGATTGGCCGGTCAACCGTTGCTGCTGAGCCAATCGACGGGATCGTCGACGGTTATCTCGATCACTACTTCAAGATGTTCCCGACCCGCGCGACCGCGGCTGGCCGGCACGATTTGGACGAACAATTGGAAGATTTTGCACCCGACAAAATAAGCGAGTGGATTGGATTCAATCAGACTACGCGCTCTCAACTTCTAGAATTGCAGCGCGGTTCGAATTTGTCGACGGACGCAAAGCTCGATTTGGAAGCGTTGCTCGCGCAAATCAAGCGCGAGCTAAATTCGCTCACGGTTTTACATCGCGCTGATAGAGACCCGCTTTATTGGTCGTCAGTCACGGCCGACGCAACTGTGTTCTTGCTCGTGCGAGACGACATTCCGCTTGCCCAGCGACGGCAGCATGCTCAAGCACGGTCAAGGAGTGTTGCGCGCTTTGCCAAACAGGCGCGAGATCACTTTGCGGGGGTCGATCAGAGCAATGTGGCTCCGGACCTTTGCCAAATCGCGGCTAGTCAGGTCCGCGCGACCGCGACCTTCTACAAGGAAGGTTTCGCTCAGGCAGTCGAGGGCGATGCCAAAGTGCGCGAAGAAAGCGCTGCTGCTGCTGCGGCGCTTCTTGATTTTGCAGCGACTCTCGACGACCTGGCCAAGCGCGCCACCGGTTCGCCGCGGCTTGCCGCTGCCTACGAGACAACTTTTCGTCTCGGCACCGGGATCAATGATTCGGTGCGCGATGTACTCAGACTTGCACAGTCCGATCTGGTCTCGACTAGAACCGAAGCGGCAACCTATGGCCGGACCGTTTGGTCGCAATCGATTCAAAACGAGCCGCCGCCAAAGGACGACGTCCAATTGCTTCGAAAACTTTTTGATCGGGTAGCCGCCGATCACGGGCAAAGTGTAGACGACGCGCTCGCGCAGTGGCGGACCAATGTGGCCGCACTGAACAATCTTGTGCATGAAAAGAAAATCATGACCTTGCCGGACCCGCTGACGCTAATTGTCGATCGTTCGCCGTCGTTTTTTGTCGGTCAAAGCGTCGGCGGCGTTTATCCGCCCGGTCCGTATGCGCCTGATGCAAAAACGATTCTTTTTTTACCAACACCATCGTCGACTGCGTCGGCAGAACAGAAGCAAGCGTTCTTTCGCGATTTCAATGAGCACTTCAACAAGATGATTGTGCCGCACGAATTGATTCCGGGGCATTACGTCCAGTTCAAAATTGCGGTGCATCAACCGCATAAGGTTCGAACGATTTTTCCCGACCCAATTTACGTTGAAGGTTGGGGGACATTTTGTGAACGAACGTTACTCGACCAGGGCTGGGGCGGGCCGCTCGAACGGCTCGCTCATTTAAAGAAGCAACTCGAGAACATCGCGCGTACCGTCGTTGACATTCGGGTGCACACCGAAAATATGTCGCGCGATGAAGTAGTGCGATTCGTCAAAGACGAAGCGCTGCAGAATGATCAATTCGCGTCCAATATGTGGACGCGCGCAATCACAAGCTCACCCCAAATTACGACTTACTATTTAGGGTATCGAAAGGTGAGAGCGGCCCAGGACGCCGCGTGTGCCGCTGCCGGCGATCACTTTGAGTTGCGCAAATTTATGGACGGAATGATGGAGCTAGGCCCAATCAATCTCGACCATTACATCGACCGATTTTCGGGAAAAAACGGCGATGTTAATCGCCCTGCATTTCGCGCAAAATAAATTCCTGAATAAAGCCGTAGAAGTTGACCTGAAAGAGTCCGAGGTCCCGTCGCGAACCGATTGGAGAACGATCGTGGTCGCTCAATTCTTCGTCGGAGAATTTATATTTGGCGGTGATGACCAGGCGGGCCTGGTTGAGTGCGTTCAACCAGGCATCGGCGTGCTCGAACGGAATGGCGAGGGTGCGACTTCGAAACGATTTTTCGTTCCCGTTTAACTGCGCGAGATCGTCAGCCACCGTTTCGGTTGCACTGCGAAAGAGTCTCCGCAATTCCGGTTCCACGTAGCTCTTCCATTCCGCGCAAATCTCTTTTTCATTCGACGGCTGGGTGAACAAGCGGGCTTCGGCTTCAGATTCGCCGTCAAAATTCGTGCTGCCCGGGATCTGTCGCAAAAGCTCTGCCAGAAAGGGATCAAGATCGGAAATCTCCAAGGCTTCACCCTTGCGGGAAATCTCCATATCAAACGACCTTCTCCAGGGTCGCGAGAAGAAGATGACCGTGAAGTTGCTGGACGTAAAATTCCGCCCGCTCGCGCACGCCGCACCATAAGACGGAGCGGCCTTTGTGATGGACCTCGAGCATGTGACGCTCGGCTTTCTCGCGAGGATAACCGAACACGCGTTGAAAAACCATTGTGACGTAAGTCATTAGATTAACCGGATCGTTATGCACGATTACTTGCCATGGAATATCGAGCTCGTCCTCGTCGCGGGTCTCTGTTTCCTGCGCGGGCGCTTCAACGGTTGAAGTAGATCCTCGTTCGATCTCCATCTCGATCCTCATCGAGGTTCCTTCCCCGCGATCAGCCTCTTGCGAATTGGCTGCACCCTCATGAAAAAATGCTATCACAGGCGGCTTTCAGTTCAAACCTCCTGGAGTGTACTTAGAATCTTCTTCTCCGCCGCTCGCATCTTGCCTGCGCTTGCCGGATCCCGATCGTCGAAGCCATGCAAGTGAAGCAGTCCGTGAACAATGTAGAGTCGCAACTCGCGGTTGAGTGGATTTTCGAATCGTCGCGCGTTCCGAAGAGCGGTGTCCGCGCTAATGAAGATCTCGCCGTGTTGAAACGTAATCACGTCGGTCGGGCCCGATTCGTTCATGAACCGGCGATGCAGCGATGACATTCGTCGATCCGAGACGATCAAAATCGAAACGTTGCTCAGGATCGGGAGATCGGTGTTGTTTTTCTTCGGCAATCGAAGACAAAGCGTAGCGGCCTTGTGCGCGAACTCCTGAAGATCGACAACGTTCACTGCGAGTTTGCGTTGAACATTGCGCACTTCGACTTTCGGCGCGTGTATGCTGGGTATCATCTTGATTGCCGGCGCGCGTCCATTGTAGTGAGAAGTCCGCAGAGCATTTCAGTTCGCGGCATCTTTGCTCCGACGAGAGCCGCACGGCGAACCGGTTCGCCCCAGATCGCTTCAATTTCCAGCGGTTTGCCCGTCTCCCAATCTTGCAATGTCGATGGCTTGTAACCGCTCATTGATTCAGTGCGTTTCATGTGTTCGCGCCAGGCATCGCCTGCCAGCGCATGACCGCACTTGTTTGCAGCAGCAATCACTTCGTTCATCAACGTCAAAGTCAGTTCCCGCAAATTTCCGTCGCCAACGATTCGAGCGGTATCGATTCCACCAGCCACGATCGACAGCCCGTTGAATGGAATGTTCCAGATCAGCTTCCGCCATCGTTGGAGCGCCACGTCGTCGGTTACAGAACACTTCACCTTCGCGCGAGTGAATTCGGCGGCGACGTCGCGGGTGCGTGGCTGCGATGGACGACCGAACTCGCCGAGAATAATCAGGCCGTAATCGTAGCGTTCGACTTCTGTTTTGGAATGTCGATCTACCGCAATAAAACAAAGCCCGCCCAGAACGCGTTCAGTGCCGAAGTGTTTCGCGAGAAATTCTTCGTTACCCAGACCGTTTTGTAACGTGAGAAGCATCGTTTGGCCGTGAAGGAGTGGGGGAACAAGGTCGACCAGATCGCAATTCGAAGTCGTTTTAACTGCGATAATTACAAGATCGCATGGTCCGATCTCTTTGCCGGAATTGTAACAATTAACTTTCGCGACCCGGAAGTTTTCGTCTTCGCCCCGAACAAAAATTCCGTCGCGTCGAACTTCCGTTAAGTCGCCGCGGACCAGGAAATGCACGTCGCTGCCGGCATGAGCCAGCTTCGCGCCGTAATAAGTGCCGACTGCGCCCGAGCCGACGATCCCAATCCTAATTCCCATTTAGAGACTTAATGATTCAATGATTTAGCGATTGCGCTTCGCGGTTGCCAGCGATGCCGACGAAATTTTCAACAGCTCTTCGCATTCCGACATAAGTGCTACCACGATAGTTGGCTTTACCAGTTCGGATTCGACCATTAGTTCGAACCAGAATAGCGTTTCATCTGCTTCTTCAGCGACGATGCTGATCTTTGAAATAAAGTCAGCTGCAGATCGCGATCGGCATGCTGCCCGATAATTGGCAGCGAGTGATGTTCCTGATCGAAGAAATTGCCGGCCGACAATACGAATGGCTTCATCTTTTGGCAGCCGGGCAAAGGCTTTGATGATTCGAACCGCAAATTTCTTTGTTCTGTTCTGCAGCTGTTTGGCAAGGTGGAGGGTAGTCATCCACTCGTTAAATCACTAAATCGCTGAATCGTTAACTATTTTTACGCCGGAGGTCGTTGCTCGGACTGGAAGTTTCTCGTGATCAGACGCGCACCCTTGTTGAAACTGAAATATGCCCAGGCCCACTGAAACAACACCAAGAGCCGGTTACGAAATCCGACCAGGAAAATAACGTGGACAAACAACCAGGCCAGCCACGCCGGTATTCCCGTGAGGTGGACGAGTTTTAAATCGGCAACGGCTTTGTTTCGGCCGATGGTGGCCATGCTTCCTTTGTCAAAATACCAAAACCGTCGCGGCCTTTCGCCGTCAATCATCGCCAAGACATTCCGGGCGGCGTGCCGTCCCTGCTGCATTGCGACCGGCGAAACTCCAGGCAGCGGCTGGCCCGTCTGATATGGAAAATTCGCCAAGTCGCCGATCACCTGCACTTCCGGATGATTGGGAATCGTCAGGTCATTGTTGACCATCACGCGACCGACTCGATCGACCGGCACCCCCAGTGACTTGCCAACGAACGACGCGTTGTTTCCTGCAGCCCAGATTTTCACGCGACAGGGAATGAATTCGTCACCGACTTGCAATCCTTGCTCCGAAAGATTGGTCGCGTGAATGCCGGTCCGCACTTCTACGCCGAGATCGGCAAGCTGTTTCATCGCGCTGTCACGCAGATCGTCGGGATATGACGCGAGCACTTTTGACTCGCCTTCCACTAAAATGATGCGCGCTTGTGAGGGATCGATGTGGCGAAAATCTCTTGCGAGGGTGTAGCGCGCAATCTCGGCGATTGCGCCCGCCATTTCGACGCCGGTCGGCCCACCCCCGACAATCACGAATGTCATCGCCGCTTTGCGGGCGGCCTCATCGGCCGTTCTTTCGGCGTACTCGAACGCCATCAGAATCCGCCGTCGAATTTCGACCGCGTCTTCCAAACTTTTCAGTCCGGGTGCGAGCTTTTCCCATTCCGAATGGCCAAAGTAGGAGTGTCGAGCGCCGGTTGCGACGATGAGATAATCGTAATCGACCTCGCCGTCGGTCAATTTCACTTTTCTGGCGTTCACGTCGATCGATTCCACTTCGGCCAGCATCACCTCGACGTTTTTGCACTCGCTTAAAATACCCCGCACGGGCGCGGCGATATCGGCCGGAGAAAGCGCGGCGGTGGCAACCTGATAAAGCAACGGTTGAAACAAATGATAATTGGTCCGGTCGATTACCGTCAGTCGAACATCCTGACCCCCGAGCTTTTTTGCTGCTTCGAGCCCGCCGAATCCGGCGCCGATGATAACGACACGGGGTTTTGGGTTCATTTAACGAGTGAGTGATTTAGAAATTTAACGATTCCGCTAGGACTGACGTTCACATGTCAAACTCGTCGATTTTTCCAATCGTTAAATCTTTAATTCGCTAAACCACTAAATGTGCTATCTTTCGCGCCCCATGCCCAAGCCCGTTGCCCGCAGTAAAACCCGGAAAGCCGTCGCGAAACGGTTTAAAATCACGGCTCGCGGCAAGGTTTTGCGCTCGCAATCGTCCCGGCGCCATCTGCTCGCGTCGAAACGGGCGAAGCGCAAACGTCAGCTCGGAAAAATGGCACTGGTCGACAGAACCGACGAAGCGCGGGTTAAATTGAACCTGCCGTTCGGTTAATACTGCGGCGCGGTCTTTGACCGCTTTGTTCAGGGCCGCTATTGCTCAGCATTAGCTTGCGAGTAAATTTCCTTTCCGTCAGGGGCTATGGATTGAGGACTGACGAACCCCGCCAGGGCAGGAATGCAGCAACGGTAGTTTGATCCTCCTTGCCGTAGTTCTCTGGCGGACTTCTCTTTTGTTGAGAGGTTGAGTTGTTGAGAAGTTGAGAATGACGTCGTCTCAACCGCTCAACATCTCAACCCCTCAACCTCTGTATGAAATTGCTTAAGACGAAGACGACGCGGTTCGCCGATGTGATCGAAACTGCTGGAAAACCGGAGCCTTACACCCTTTGGCAGAAGCCTGCGCAAGACCGGCATTTGCAATCGGAGATCAAGAATCATCGCGTAATGACGATTTTGAGCACCGAAACCGGAACTCAATTCGGAATGGTGGGATTCAAGGCTCAAAAAAGCGCGAGCTATTTGGTTTTTCCGAAATCGTTGAAGCGTTTTGAGAACCATCGGATTGTTGGAATCAACTGGGACCTCGTTACGACAAAATGACGAAGGACGAACAAGTTCGCTATTCGCGGCACATGATCATGCCCGAAGTGGGCGCCGAAGGTCAGCGGCGCTTGAACGCTGCGAAAGTCCTGTGCATTGGCGCGGGCGGACTCGGTTCGCCGGCGGCGCTTTATCTCGCCGCGGCCGGAGTCGGCAAATTGGGTCTGGTCGATTTTGACGATGTCGATCTTAGCAATTTGCAGCGGCAGATTTTACACGGCACCAAGGACGTCGGCCGCAAGAAATTGGAATCGGCACGCGATCGTTTGCACGATGTCAATCCGAGCATCGAGATTGAAACGCACCAATGCCGATTCGCGAGTGCCAATGCGATGGAAATCGTGTCCGGTTACGATGTCGTCGTTGATGGCTCCGATAATTTTCCGACGCGATACCTGTCGAACGACGTTTGTGTGTTCGCGAAGAAACCGAACGTCTACGGATCGGTTTTTCGCTTTGATGGACAGAGCACAGTCTTTGCGCCACATCTGGGCGGGCCATGTTACCGCTGCCTGTTTCCCGAACCGCCGCCGCCTGGTTCGGTCCCTAACTGCGCCCAAGCGGGCGTCCTCGGAGTGTTGCCGGGAATTATCGGCACGATTCAGGCAAATGAAGCGATTAAGTTGATTCTCGGGTTGGGCGAACCGCTGGTTGGTCGTTTGCTCTACTTCGACGCGCTGAAAATGAAATTTCGTGAGTTCAATCTTCGTCGCGATCCGCAATGCCCGGTTTGCGGCGATTCGCCGACGATCACGAAGCCAATCGATTACGAACAATTTTGTGGAGTTTCAACCAGTATGATCCCGACGGTTTCGGTGCGTGAACTGAAGCAAAAACTCGATGCCCGCGAAAATTTTCAACTGATCGACGTTCGGGAGCCATTCGAGCACGAGATCGCCAGCATCGACGGCGCACGATTGATTCCGCTTGGCGAACTGCCGGATCGCTTGAACGAATTGGATCGTGAACAACTCACCATTGTGCATTGCCACAGCGGCCAACGCAGCGCGCAGGCGGTGCGTTTGTTGCGGGAAGCCGGATTTGCAAACGTGTTTAATCTCGAGGGCGGGATCGCGAGATGGTCGGACGAAATCGATTCCGGCGTGCCCCAATATTGAACTGTTCGGAACGCAGGGCATCAGGCCGTCGTTAATTCGACGTTTTTAGCGCCGCGGCCAATTCTTCTGGTGGCGGCAAATCGCTCCACTGGTTCCGCAATTCGCCATTTTTCCCGAAAACAAAAACGCGAAACAGTGTTGCGGCGGGTTTCGAATCAAATTGCGCAGCGATGGTACCATCGAAATCGGCCACGGCGAAAATGTCTTTGTGCGCGCTTCGCGTGATTTTCAATTGATCGTAGCGGATCTGGAGCTGCTTCGCCTCTGAATCAACACGCCGCCGCATCACCGCAGTCATGAAGGCGCGAACGGGCCTGGTGTGTTTCGTTTCAAATGTCACCACGGTGATCATTCGGAAAGCTGGATTTCCCAGGCAAAAATCGGGCGTGCGATCGCCGATGGCGTGAGCCTTGTCGACGTTGGTTTTGCTGATGAGGACCACCGTCGTGACGTGGCCATCGGCCGTCGAAAACGCGTTTCCATCGATGTCGGTGAAACTGATTCGATACGCCTGGCCAATTGTCGGCTCGGCGAGGATCGAGATCGTCGCGGAAAAAAATGCGCTGAAGACGAAAAGAATTTGCGCTCGACTGGGCTTCACGATTAAGACGTTGAAGAGGGAATGCGCGCTGACAACTGTCGCTTTGGTGTTTTCGCAGCCGGATTGACGATCTTTCTGTTGCTGGGCGGTTGCGATCGAATGGTGACGTCCCGCAACGCGCAACGGGTCAAGGAAGCGGACTGGAAAGCGGCCCAGGGCGACTATCTCTGGGCGATTAATCTTTACGAATCCGCGCTCGATGGAACGCCGCAGTCGGCCGATGTCCATTACAAGCTCGCATTGCTTTACGACGATAAGCTGAACGATCCGCTCCATGCACTTCATCATTTCAAACGTTATCTCGTGCTGAATCCGGAAGGCGCGCACGCGGCGGAGGTCAGAGATTTCATGAAGCGGGACGAAGTTGCGCTCGGCACAAGTTTGTCCGGGGACTCGGTCGTGACTCGGGCTGAAGCGGCACGTTTACGCAACGAGAATCTCAGTTTACACCGGCAAATCGACGAAGGACGTCCACATGCCAGCGCCACCAAGTCGCCGTCGCCGGCGGCGCGGCACAAGGGAAAATCGGGCGACTCACAAACTTACACCGTGCAGGAAGGCGACACGCTCGCCTCCATTTCGCGCCGGTTCTACAAGACCTCCAAGCGTTGGCGGGAGATTCTTGATGCCAACGAGACAAAAGTCGACGACCCGGACAATTTGAAGGCCGGCCAGAAATTAAAGATTCCGATCGGCGATTGAAGACGAACTGAGTTTCGAGGCCCTGAAATTTAGAAACGTCCGCCGGTAGGGATGACTGTTGGGCGCACGAATGGTGTAGGCATCGGACGCGCATTTATACTTTGGTCGACAGTATCCGGATTCGTTGGGTCGACTAGCTTGGTAGTCCCTGGCGCGGTCCGTTGTCTGTCGCATTCGGCCAGGAGCAGCGGCCAACTCGGGAGTTGATGCGAGAAACCCGTGATCAACAATCCATTGTTAATCATTTTAGAAACGTCGAATTCCTGGGGTTGCGGCAACACGCTCGCGTTCGGCGGGAAGACGAGGATTTGTCCAGAGTGCATGTACCGGTGGTCATCGGGATTCTTCTTGAGCCAAACGTCTCCGTTGCCTTCGAGGATGAGCACCTTGTTCCAAGATTTGCTGTGCGATTCCCAGATCCCGGTAAAACCGCTGACCGCGCATGTAGCGACGCCGGCTGAAATCTTGACCGTTCCGGCGTCTCGCGGCGCTGTCATCAAAATCGCACCGCTGCCGAGATCATAGGTGTGAGCCGCCGCTCCGAAACTAAAGACCGTGTTTGCGCCAAGTCGGGTAATCGTTTGGTCCGCAAACGACAATTCCGCGCGCGAATCGTTCCCGGTGCGGACAGCAGTCCCTTCGTTGACCGGGTCGTTCACCGCGGCGGGGCGCGCCGCCATTTGCCTGCTGAGCAAACGAACATCGCGGATCACTTCGGTCACGTGAGCGCGTTTTTGGATGGCGGCCGGCGCAAGTCTGCCAATTCCCACCGCGGCCGCGCAGGCAAAAAGAACGGCGAACGGAAGAATCGATTTTCGAAGTGTTGCTTTCACCGAAACAAGGAAGCTATCGGGATTTGGGAGCTATCTCCTAGAATTTTACTGCCAGCGAAACGGCGCCGCCGAGGTTGCCTACGTTATAGTCAAAGGCGTCATGGTTCGAATCGCTATGCGCGAAAGAACTAATCGCGCTGAGGGTGCACCAGTTGGTCAGCCGGTAATTGGCTGATGCCGACAGGATCTCGCTCACATCGGTCCGATCGTTTTGATGATAATCACGCACCACCACGCGGCCGGCTGCGTCGATCGAGAACGCCCGCGTCAAAAATACCGAATAGGCAAGATAACTCTCGTAATCGTTTCGGCGTGGTGACTGATGGTCGGCCCCGAGACTCAGGTTCGTATCCACACCCAGAGTAACCCGCTGAGCCCGGTTTATCTGAAACGGCAACTCTGCATCGACAATGATCGTATGGTTTGAGAAAAATTCGGCGCCTAGCTGATCGCCAGACGTGAGCCGATTGAAATCGTATTCGGCTCGCAAAAGCAGGTTGTGCAATTGGGGCAGATAGTAACTTAGTCCCGCCTCCGCGTCGAGGCTGCCGAAATCGAACCCGGTGTATTTGCCGTAATAAAATATCTGCTCACGTGCGCCGAAGTGTAGATAAAGTGATTTCGTGATCCGAGGGTCGCAATACAGGCCCGCAACCGGAGCGATTACCACGTCGCTTTTTTCATTGTTGGGGGTAAGCGCGACATTGGATGTGTAGAAGATCGGCGATGAGAGCGATGCGGTGAACGGCTGATACTCTTCTGTCCGTTTCAGGATTTGCTGCTCGCCCAAGTCAGCATCGTTCGGACTGGACGGCACCTCATTAACACCCGTTGCGGCAGAAGGCGCCGTGGGTGGAACCAGAGTTTGGTTCTGGGCTTGCACGAGTGCAATCTGATTCAGCTGAACAATCTGGCCTCGGACAGAGCCCGAGGGGATGAGCAGGAATAGCATTATTGCCCAACCCGCCGAACAGAAAACTCCTAAGCGCTGTCCTCTCATTGTGTCCGAGGAAGTGCAGCTACCGTCGCCGGGAATTGCTGAACTCCGGCGCTGCTCTGCACGTTTTTCGCACCCGTACTTGGTCCTGATCGTTCCGCCGGATTGGCGGCTCTAGAGTTGCGAGAACGATTTGCCGTATTCGAAACCGTGATCTTTCCGCCAGTGCCGGTAGCGGACGAATTGAGCAGCGACAGCAGCTGCCCAGAGTCGCCCACATTAATCGTGCTACCTGTTGCCTTGGAGGACGAAGTAATGTTGCTACTTGGTGATATTTGATTGCCTACTCTTGGCGTACCACTGGAAGCTGACGAGCTGGCAGGGGGATCGAACGCCGGTGCGTTTGCCAAGGGTTGCGGGTTGTTCGCGCCGTTGCCGGCAAATGTCCCCGTGGTAGAGCCGTTTCCGCCAAAGCCGGTGTAGTTCGCGTTCGGCACACTGTTTGTGGAACCAGTGTAAACGTTGGCTGGTCCGCCATTGCCGGCGATCGTGACTGTCACGCCAGGGTTGATAGTGATCGTGTTGGCGGCGAGGTCCATCGCCGTACCGCTGCTCAGGGTAACGTTGGCAACAAACTTCAAGAGCCCGTTGCTTCCGGGAGCATACAATTGAAGGAGTGTATTCGCCGAAATCGTGTTGCTGCCGCTCCCGCCAATAATTAGACTCCCGTTCGCGCCAAAAACACCGGCTGCTACGATATTGCGTG
>Ga0210405_10001005_pt1 | contig 34270 bp, 30 predicted proteins | sample IncBWH11MmetaG_FD_155492 | JGI IMG/M metagenome (GOLD analysis project Ga0210405, IMG submission 155492) | Forest soil microbial communities from Barre Woods Harvard Forest LTER site, Petersham, Massachusetts, United States - Inc-BW-H-11-M | ecosystem: Environmental > Terrestrial > Soil >...
CCTTGAGCGCTTTGCAGATAAATCGGCCCAGAACATCGTCAACGAGATCGAGGCCTCGAAAAAGCTGCCGCTGGAACGGGTTATCTATGGGCTTGGCATTCGAATGGTTGGCGAGCGCACGGCGCAGTTTCTGGCTGAGCATTTTGGTTCGATGGAAGCGCTGGAGAGCGCCGGCGTGGAGGAACTGCAGGATGTGAATGAAGTTGGTCCGCGGATCGCGGAAAGCATTGTGGAGTTCTTCAGCATCGCGGCGAATCGCAAGCTGGTCGGGAGGCTGCGCGAGGCGGGGCTTACTTTAACTGGCACGAAGAAGCAGCGCGGGACGAAGCTTGCAGGGAAGACCTTTGTGCTGACTGGGACGCTGGCGCATTTCACGCGTGATGAGGCTAAGAAGACAATTGAAGATGCCGGGGGGAAAGTTACCGGCTCGGTCAGTAAGAAGACGGATTATGTGGTGGCCGGAGCGGATGCGGGGTCGAAGCTGGACAAGGCGAGGGAGTTGGGCGTGAAGGTGATTGACGAGAAGGAAATGGAGAAGATCGTTGGCGGCTAGACGTCACGCCTTCAAAACCGCCGTCATCCTCTTCCAAGTCTCCTCCAGCGTCTCCGGCAGAATCCGCGTCTCGCACACGACCGAAACAAAGTTCGCATCGGCCACCCAGCGCGGCAGGACGTGCATGTGGATGTGTCCGGCGATGCCGGCGCCGGCGGCTTTGCCGATGTTCATGCCCAGATTGATGCCGTCGGGGTGGTAGAGTTCGCGCAGGACCGACTCCATGCGCTGCGAGAGTTGCATCATTTCGCGGGCTGCTTCTGACGGCAGCTTTTGCAGTTCGTCGAGGTGCGCGTAGGGCACGATCATTACGTGGCCGGGCGTATAGGGAAACGCATTCAGGATGACGAAGCATTGCTGGCCGCGGTAAACGATGAGCGCTTTTTCGTCGTCACCTGCCTTCACTGCCTCGCAAAAGACGCAGCCAGACGCCTTCTCAGCGGTCGAGACGTAGGCATAGCGCCATGGGGTCCAGAGGTAGTCCATCAGAGGCAGGGTAGCAGATGACTGGCAGGTGCGGGTATGTACGCGAGCACTTGCCGATCTGCTATTGGACATCCATCTTCATCGGCTTCCACCACCACTGGTGGTGCTTACACTGCGACTCGAATTCCGGATTGCAACGGGCGTGGAAGGTCCTCTCGGCAATGGCGAGGCCCAACCCGGTGCCGATGAACATGTCAGAGGACCAATGATCGCGTGCCATGAAGCGAGTGAAGGTCACCGTGAAAGCCGCGCCGTAACTCAATGCCCGCGCCCAAGGCTTGGGATATTCATCAGCCAGCACCGAAGCCATGGCCCAGGTAAACATGGCATGCCCGCCGGGGAATGAGGTGTCCAGGGCATGATGCTTGAAGAAATCGCCGTGATCGTTGCCCTCATCGGGCCGCTGGCGGCCGGCAATCAGCTGCATCGGGGTGTAGATGAGGAAGGTATTGATCAAAGTCTCGAGTTCGAGTTCGCCTGTCTCTCTGGCGTGGCGATGCTCGGTCTTGGCTCCGTACAGGTATATCCCTGCCAGCGAGCCGGCCAATCCTCCTATGGCAGTATCAGAAATGGCCTGATAGACCCCAAAATGTGAGCGCGGAATATTGTTTTCAATGTGGCGGTCAGCGGCCAGAAACGCACCCGTGCCTACTAGAATTACGGCGTCCCACTTGAGGTTATGTTTTTCGAACGGCCCCTTGAAGAGAAACTTTTGATCTTGTCCGATCCGGATGATGCTTCGCTTCACAAGCCCGGGCCGCTGGTCGGAGCCGGCTGAAGCATCGGGCGCGCTATCGGGCGACGGGCTGTCCGCGCTCGGGGTCTCCAATTGAAAGTCGCCTATGCGTAAGCTGGGTACGGGAGCCATCTGCTGAGTCGTCGGAGCAGCAGGCAGAAGCGGAGTTGCTGGAGACGATTCCTGGGAGTTGGCAGCGATGGCGAGCACGGTCACCGCCAAGGCTGCGCGGGTCAATTGGAGAATTGATTCGTTCAATGTCATGGTCCCGTGAGCGCCTCAACTTTCGAGAAAACGCGACATTTTTGATGCAAATTCCGGAAGAGAGTAGGCTACAGTTCTTCAAAAATGTTAATAGATTGTTACTTCTGGGAGGCAACCCCAGGCGAACCCTTGCCTTGGACAAAGCCGACGGATAATTGGGTTTGACACTGTTTGTTGGGCGTTGCTATAGTCGAAGAGTTCCCTTTGGACGCGGGTTTCTGTAAAACGTCCGGCAGCTGGGATTGTCCAAGCTCACTCGCCAGGGTGAGCCCACCACAACCAAACGACTCACTCCAGCAGTCCGCCAAGCAGGCCCGTATCCTCCCCGCACCGAGTGCGAGGCACAGCAGAGAGGCATGACCTTGTTCGACGATACCACCGCTCACAACTCCGACTCCACCACTGCCGTTGCAACCGAAACAGAACCGACGGCAACCGATCTCACCCCGACCGAGCAGGACTTGACTGAGCGGAACTCGCCTCGGCAAGATCAGGCTCCGGTCGCAACCGCCGATGCAGCGGCCGCTTCCACAGAGGAGGCGTCGCGTCCGGGGCAGGCCGAAGATAAACATGCTGACGACAAGCACGCCAGCGAAGACTTCGCCTCCGCGCTGGAGAACTTCACTACCGAGACCGAAGAGGCCGTGGGTGAGGACCGTGTGATTAAGGGCACGGTGCTGAAGCTAACGGCGACGCACGTAGTGGTCGACATCGGCACCAAATCGGAAGGCATGTTGCCGCTATCGGAGGTACTGGACCACGAAGGCAAGCCGAAGGTGAAGCCGGGTGACGAAATCGAGGTGATGCGGGAGAAGGGGCAGACCGAGGAAGGCTACGTCAACCTCTCACATCAAAAGGCCGCTCGCCTTCACGCCTGGGATGAGGTGGAAAAGGCTCATCACGAGAAGCGGCCAGTGAAGGCTACCGTCATCGAACGTACCAAGGGCGGCCTGACGGTCGATATCCTGGGAGCACGCGCGTTTCTGCCCGGCTCGCAAGTGGATCTGCGGCCCATCCGGAATCTCGACGGGATGAAGGGCCAGACTCTCGAAGTGACCGTCATCAAGGTCAACAAGAAGCGCGGCAACATCGTGGTCTCGCGCAAGGAATTGCTGGAAGGGGAGCAGAACGAGAAACGCAGCAAGACGCTCGAACATCTGGAAGAAGGCTCGATCCTGACCGGAGTGGTGAAGAACCTAACCGAGTACGGCGCTTTCGTCGATCTGGGCGGGCTGGATGGCCTGCTGCACATCACCGATATGTCATGGGGCCGGTTGACGCATCCGCGCGATCTGGTGAACGTTGGCGACCAGATTCAGGTGAAGGTGTTGAAGTACGACAAGGACAAGCAGAGAGTTTCGCTGGGTTTCAAGCAGTTGACGCCTGATCCATGGCTTGATGCTGAACACCGCTATCCCGTGGGGGCGCATGTTTCCGGGCGCGTGATTAGCGTTACCGACTACGGCGCGTTCGTCGAACTTGAGCAGGGCATCGAAGGCTTGGTTCACGTCAGCGAAATGACGTGGTCCAAGCGCATGAAGCATCCCTCCAAGCTGGTCAATGTTGGCGATCAGGTCGAGTGCGTAGTGCTGAATGTGAATCCCGGCGAGAGGCGCATCTCTCTCGGTATGCGGCAGCTCGCAGAGAATCCCTGGGATGCTCTGCACGATAAATATCCCGTGGGCATGACGGTCGAAGGCCGGGTGCGTAATCTCACCGACTTCGGCGCGTTCATCGAAATCGAGGATGGCATCGACGGCCTGGTTCACGTCAGCAACCTGAGCTGGACCAAGCGCGTGAAACATCCTTCTGAAGTGTTGAAGAAGGGCGACCGCGTGAAAGCAGTTGTGCTCGCCATCGAACCCGACAAGCGGCGCCTTTCGCTTGGTGTGAAGCAGCTTCAGCCCGATGTCTGGGAAACTTTCTTCGCGACGCATCACGTCGGGGACGTGATTCACGGCAAAGTGCTGCGAGTAGCTGCGTTCGGTGCTTTTGTCGAGATCGCTGAAGGCGTGGAGGGTTTGTGCCACAAGTCAGAAGCGGTGGACGGAAACGGCCAGCCCCTGCATCTGGAACCCGGCGTGGAGCATGACTTCAAGATCATCAAGATGAGCGCAGAAGAGAAAAAAGTCGGCCTCAGCATACGCGCTGTCGGCGAAGAGGCTTCGCGGTCTGAAGTCGAGGCTTACAAGCAGCCGGTTTCGAGCACCAGTTCGACGATTGGCGAGTTGATTTCGTGGAAGAGGGCCAGCAACGAAAACAACTAGACGGTTGGGTATTCCGAGCACAGCTATCATCCTGAGCGGAGTAGCAGCTTCGCGGTAGCGAAGCTGTTGCGGAGTCGAAGAATCCCTACCTCGCCGTTGCTGCCGCAAGCTGTTCAGGGTGTTTCCACCTCTGCCCTCGTATCGGCGACCTCAGTTTGGTAGTGTCTTAACTATTTTAAGACACCACCCTCAGCTTCCCAAGCTTGGTCCCTTGACCCACCCTGTTCTAGAATCATTCGTTTGCCTTTAGACATCTGTTCCTGTTGAGGACGATTACTTTGCCTGAAACCATTTATGACGTCGCTATCATCGGCAGCGGGCCTGCCGGGTACACCGCCGCCATCCGCGCTGGCCAGTGGGGCCTGAAAACTGCTCTAATCGAAAAAGACGGCTTCCTCGGCGGCACCTGCCTGCACGTGGGCTGCATTCCTACCAAGGCGCTGCTGTTCAATGCGGAACTCTGGGACCACCTTAAGGACGCCAAGGAATTCGGCATCGAGGGTGTAGACGCGCGCAAGCTGAATTGGGCCGCGGTGCAGGATCGCAAGTCGAAAATCGTGGCCAAGCACGCCAAAGGCCTCGAGTTCCTGATGAAGAAGAACAAAGTCGACACGGTGAAGGGATTCGGCAAACTGACGGGTGGTGCGCAGAATGGCCTATTTACCGTGGAAGTGGTGAACGACAACAAGGCCAGCCATCTCAAGGCGAAGAATGTCATTCTTGCCACAGGCTCCGAAGCTCGCATGATTCCAGGTCTCGACGCCGGCGACCGCGTTCTCACCAACATCGAGATCCTCAGCTTGAAGGAAATTCCGAAATCGCTGGTGATTGTGGGCGCCGGCGCCGTGGGCGTGGAGTTCGCCTCGATCTATCGGTCTTTCGACTGCGAAGTGACGATTGTGGAAATGCTGCCGCGGTTGGTTCCAGTTGAAGATGAAGAAGTATCGAAGGAACTAGCCCGTGTCTTCCGCAAGCGCGGCATCAACTTTCACACTAACGCGAAAGTCGACAAAGTCGAAAAAACAAAAGCTGGAGTTTCCGTCACCATCACGGTCGACGGCAAGCAGCGGAAGATCGACGCCGAGAAAATCCTGATCGCGGTGGGCCGCAGGCCGCGCACGCAGAATATCGGCCTGGAACGCACGAAGATCAAGCCCGACCGCGAGTTCATCAAGACTGACTCATGGATGCAGACCCCCGAGCCCGGAGTCTACGCCGTTGGCGACATCGTACTCGGTACACCGCAACTTGCTCACGTCGGCGCGATGGAAGCGATCGTCGCTGTGGCGAAAATCGCCGGCAAGCCCGGCAAGCCGATCAACCCCGAACACATTCCCGGCGCGACGTATTGCCATCCAGAAATCGGGAGCGTCGGCCTCACTGAAACCAGAGCGCGCGAAGCCGGATACAACGTGAAAATCGGAAAGTTCCCCTTCACGGCAAACTCTCGCGCATCGATCGTCGGCCAGCATGAAGGCTTCATCAAGATTGTCTCCGATGCCGACTACGGCGAGATTCTCGGCGTGCACATCATCGGCCCGCAGGCGACAGAGCTGATCGCCGAAGCCGTCGCCGCCATGGAACTCGAAGCCACCGTCGAAGACTTGATGTGGACGATCCACGCGCATCCAACCCTGGCCGAAGCCATGCTGGACGCGTCAAACAGCGTGTACGGGATTGCGATTAACGCATGAAACTTCTTGGCCACGGATCACACGGATACACACGGATAAACCAAGACTTGATCTTGATCCGTGAGAATCCCTGAAAATCCATGGCGACTAAGACTTTGATCTCTCTCGTCCAACTCGGCACCGTCGACTACGCGACGGGCCTTCGCCTGCAACAGCAATTGGTCGCGTTGCGGAAAGAAGAAAAGATCAGTGATGCCCTGCTCCTGCTCGAGCACTCGCCTGTCATAACGCTAGGCCGTAACGCAAAGGCCGCCAACGTCATCGCCTCGCCCGAGTTGCTCGCCCAGCGCGGCGTCGAGCTTTTCGAATGCGACCGCGGAGGCGACGTCACCTTTCATGGCCCCGGCCAGATCGTCGGCTATCCTATCTTCGACCTGCGCGGTCACGCTCGTGGAGCAGCGGACGCCTCGTCCGCTTTTCGCAAAACGCTCGGCGCGGTCGATTTCATCCGCCGCCTGGAAGAAGTCCTGATCCGCACCTGCGCCGATTTCGCCATCCCCACGAAGCGAGTGCCGGGATTAACGGGAGTCTGGACGGATTTGAAAGGGCGCGACTTCAGTCGTGCCGATAGCGGGCACGACAAGGAACCGGCTTCAGCCGCTGAGGTGCGCCCGGAAGCCAAACTCGCCGCCATCGGAGTCCACATCTCCCGCTTCGTCACCTCGCACGGCTTCGCGTTGAACGTAAACACCGACCTCAGCTTCTTCAACCTGATCATCCCTTGCGGCATTACGGCAAAGCCGGTGACATCGATGCAGCAAGAACTCGGCAAGCCACTCGACCTAAGCACTGTCGCCGAATCCATCTCCCGCAATTTCGGCACAGTGTTTTCTAGCCAGATGCTTTGGGTAGAAACGCTTGACGCGTTGCTGGGCCGCACCGTCGGCGTCCCAGTACAGCCTCCCGCGGAACTGCGCCAGCTTCACAAAGAAGACCGCACCAACTGGGCGTGACGCGGTCTTGATGGATCTGCCGACTGGTGGGATCATTGAAATGTGCTGTTGTGGAGCAGTCAATGAAGATACGTTTCCTCGCGCTACTCGTAATCCTGACAACAACCCCCGTCTTTGCTCAGCAAGCCAAGTCGTGCAAAGATAGTCCCAAGGTCGTCGGCCAGTGTTTCAACATTCGTGGACGAGTGCGCGTCGTGAACGGGGCGGGTACGGTCATTTGGCGTATTGGAACGGACCGCCTCTTGGAAGTCGAAGACGAAGATCTCGTTCCTGCCAACTTCAGCAAGGCGATGTATGGACATGGCGACGTCCACGGCAGGGACGCTTTCGGCGACTTTGAGGTCTGCCCTCTCACTAAGAGCAAGCCCGGCGAGATGCAGATGGTGTGCGTCGAATCAGCCAGCCGCCTCGTGGTTAGAGCCAATACGCACTGATGTTGCCTGCCCTAGCCCTTTCCCCCACTCTCGCGATACCATCAAACAGCGCCTTGGCGCTTCGCATGGCAAATAAGAAAACGAAGTCTAAATCCAAGCACAGCTCCAATGGTAACCGTCCCGGCAACGGTGCTTCTCAATCCAAGCCCAACGACACCCACCTCCGCACCTACTCCATCCCCGACACCCGCCTCGAGCATCCCGCCCTCTCCGTCCGCCAGTCCATAGAGAAAGACAAAGACGGTGCCGAGCACGTCCGCTACGAAGTCACCGGCAACCTGAGCGCGCCCGTCCCACCGATTCGCGACTCGAAGTATCTCGACAAGCAGCAGTGCATCGAGATCTACCGCTACATGCTGCTCAACCGCAAAATGGAGATCGCGCTCGAAAATCTCTACAAGCAGGGCAAAGTTGTCGGCGGAGTTTATTTCGGACTCGGCCAGGAAGCCTGCTCCTGCGCCTCCGCCTACGCGCTCGATAAGGACGACTGGTTCGCACCCATGATCCGTAACCAGGGCTCGCTGCTGGTGCGCGGCTTTCGCGCCAGCGACACCATGATGCAGTACATGGCCAAGGCCGATTCGCCCACGCGCGGCCGCGACGGCACTTCGCACTTCGGCGACATTGAAAAGCGCAACATGGTTTCGCCCATCTCCATGCTCGGCGATCTCATTCCCGTGCTCTCCGGCGTGGCGCTGGGCGCGCGCCTGCAAGGACGCAACATCGCCGTCATGACCTACATCGGCGACGGCGGCCAGTCCACCGGCGTCACCTACGAAGGCATCAACTTCGCCGCCGTGCAAAATCTAGGGCTCGTCCTCTTTGTTGAAAGCAACGAGTGGGCGTACTCCACGCCGTCGGAAATGCAATACCGCTGTAAAGACCTCGCCGAGCGTGCCATCGGATACGGCATCCCCGGCGTCATCGTCGACGGCACCGACGCCTGCCAGGTCTACGACGCCGCCCGCGAAGCCGTCGAGCGCGCCCACCGCGGCGAAGGTCCCACCATGATCGAAGCCAAAATGATGCGCATGAAAGGCCACGCCATCCACGACGCCGCCGCGTACGTGCCCAAGCCGATGTTCGACTTCTGGAAGAAGCGCGACCCGATCGCCCGCTTTGAGAATTATCTGGGGAAAGAAAAGAAGTGGCTGACGGCGAAGGAGAATACTGAATTGATTTCGGACGTAGAGCGAGTGATTGAAGAAGAAAGAGAAATCGCGGTGAACTCGCCGATGCCGACGCCTGAATCGGCTGAAGGCGGGGTGTTCTGCGAAGATGGCTGTCACGACATCAAGCCGAAGTATGGGATGCCGAAAGTGAAGAAGGGAATGACCGGCTATAAACAAACTGAAGCGGCCGTGCATTTGCGATAACGGTAATCCTGCCAACTTGAACTTTATTTCTTCATGGCTGCCGAACAACAGATTGCGGATGACACTTACGACCTGGTTCGTCAGGCGATCATTGATAAGAATATTGTGATCGCCAGCTACCGTGGATACGTCCGAGAAATGTGCCCGCATGTGATTGGCAAGAAGAACGGTCACGCACAGACGCTGCTCTATCAGTTTGCTGGAGGAAGCAGCCAAGATTTAGAAGACGATGGATCTCCTGCCAACTGGCGGTGCCTTCGCGTCGCTGGACTCTCGGGTGTTTTCGTTCGGAAGTCGACAGGAGAATGGCACAGTGCTTCAAATTACTCGGCCATGCAAACGTGCGTGGATGAAATAGATGTCAAGGTTTAAGAAACTCTATGCAACTCACTTACCTCGAAGCCATCCGCCAGGGAATCTGGGAAGAAATGGACCGCGACCCTTCCGTCTTCTGCCTCGGCGAAGATATCGGCATTTACGGCGGCGCGTTCAAAGTCACTGACGGTCTCATCGACCGCTTTGGCCCCGAGCGCGTCATCGACACGCCCATCGCCGAGTCCGCCATCGTGGGCGCGGCCTTCGGGGCGTCGCTCACCGGCATGCGTCCAGTCGCCGAGTTCCAGTTCATGGACTTCATCGGTTGCGCCTTCAACCAGATCAGCAACATGGTCGCGAAGACGCACTACCTCTGGGGCGCGCCCGCTCCGCTCGTTCTCCGCGGCCCTAGTGGCGGATACGTTCACGGCGGCCCCTTCCACTCGCAGAATCCCGAGATGTGGTTCGTCCACAATCCCGGCCTCAAAGTCATTTGCCCGGCCACGCCCTACGATGCCAAAGGCCTGATCAAGGCCGCCATTCGCGACAACAACCCGTGCATCTTCTTCGAGCACAAATATCTCTATCGCCGGATCAAGGGTGAAGTCCCAGCCGAAGATTACGTCGTCCCCATCGGCAAAGCGAACATCGTCCGCGAAGGCCGCGATCTGAGCATCATTACTTATGCCGCGATGGTGCATACGGCGTTAGAGGCTGCCGAGGTTCTCAAGAACGACGGAATCGACCTCGAAATCCTCGACCTGCGCACCGTTTCGCCGCTTGACCGCGAAGCCATCGAGCAAACCGTCAGGAAGACAAACAAAATTATCATCCTGCACGAACACTCCCGCACCGGAGGCCTGGCCGGCGAAATCGCCGCAATCATCAACGAAGAAGCCTTCGACGACCTAGACGGCCCGATCGTCCGCATCGCGGGTTTAGACTCCGCCGTCCCATTCTCTCCGCCGCAAGAAGAGCACTACCTGCCTAAGGTGAGCGACGTAGTCCGCGAAGCTCGCAAGCTGAAAGCGTATTGACCTTCTAAAGGACAAACCGGGCGTTGTGGGGACGGCCGCCTCAGCTATCCACCGAGCGTAGCGAGCATTGGCTATTCGGGCTGAAACTAGCGTCCCACCCATCCCATCTGCCACAATAGTTCCTCCGGAGGCGCCCCATGGGCAAATTCATTCTCGGCGTAATCGTCACCCTTCTCGTACTCATCCTCGGCGGTCTCGGCTTCGCCATGCTGGGCTTCTTTCCCACCAACGCAAACGTAACCCCACCGCCACTAGAGAAACGTATCGCCAACGGCGCCGTCGACGCTTCCATGGAGCGTCACGCCCCTCACGTCACCAACCCCGTGCCGCCCAACGACCAGAATTTTGAGGACGGCATGAAGCTTTACACCATGAACTGCGCCCTCTGCCACGGCGGACTCGACCGCAAGCCGGTCTCTCTCTCCAACTCCTTCTACCCGCCCGCTCCCAATCTTATTTCCAAGCCACCCGACGACCCCGAGTGGCACGTCTTCTATACCATCCGTACCGGCGTCCGCTACACCGGCATGCCCTCGTGGGAAAAAACGCTCAGCGAGCAGGACATGTGGAAGATCGCCAGCTTCATCTCACACATGGAAAAGCTGCCGCCCGCCGTGCAGGACTACTGGAAGACTAACTTCGGCGTGGCAGCCCCAAGTGGTGAAGAGGGCAAGGAAGAACACAAACACAACTAAAACTGACAATTGAATCTAGCCGGTGGAGGCGAGGCAGGCCTTTTCAAGCGTGGGTAGTTCACTCTTCACATTGTCCGCCTTTCCACCCCAACTCCCGCAAACGCTATAATATTCGTTTGCATCCGGCCTCCGATCCGAACCGTGGGCCGCGGGGAAGGAAATCATGCCGACTGACATCATCATGCCCCAGATGGGCGAATCCATTGTCGAGGGCACTATTACCAAGTGGCTGAAGAAGCCTGGCGACAAGGTTCAGCGCGACGAACCGCTCTTCGAAATCTCCACCGATAAGGTCGATGCGGAGATTCCCGCGCCGGCTTCTGGCGTTCTTCAGGAAATTAAAGTCACCGAAGGCACAACCGTCGGCGTAAACACGGTCGTAGGAACGATCTCATCCGATGGCGAAGCCGCAGCGCCCACTAAGGCCGCTCCTGCAAAAGCCGCCGCTCCTCCGCCCGCCCCGCCCGCTATGGAAGAAAAGAAGGAAGAGAAGAAACCGGCCGCGCAAGCTACCGTCGCGCCACCTGCCAGCGCTCCGGCTCCGCAAGAAGCAGGCGACGACGAAGAAGCCCGCTCCTCCCCGCTCGTCCGCAAGATCGCCCGCGAGCACGGCGTCAGCCTCTCGCAAATCTCAGGCACCGGACTCGGCGGTCGCATCACCAAGCAGGACATCATGGCCTTCATCGAGCGCGCGCCGGCAGCGGCAGCCGCGCCCACGGCTGCCGCTTCGTCGCCGGCAACTGCGCCGCCTCCACCTCGGCCTGCGCCCGCTGCCTATCCCGGCGATCTCGTCCCCCTGACCAGCATGCGCAAGATCATCGCCCAGCGCATGATCGAGTCGCGCCGCACCAGCGCTCACGTCCACTGCATGTACGAAGTGGATTTAACCCGCATCGTCACCCTTCGCGCCAAACATAAGAACGCTTTCGAGCAGCGCCACGGCGTCCGCCTCACCTACATGCCGTTCTTTGTCCGGGGCGCGATCATCGCGATCCAGCAGTGGCCAATCATCAACGCCTCGCTCGAAGGCGACAACATCCGCTACCATCGCCAGATCAATGTCGGCATCGCCGTCGCCCTCGATTGGGGACTGATCGTTCCCGTCCTCAAGAACGCCGGCGACCTCAACTTCCTCGGCTTGCAACGCGGCATCACCGACCTCGGCGAGCGCGCCCGCACCAAGAAGTTGAAACCCGATGACGTCGAAGGCTCGACCTTCACCGTCACCAACCCCGGCCAGTTCGGCGCCGTCTTCGGTTTGCCTATCATCAATCAGCCGAATTCGGCGATCATGGGCGTAGGCGGTATAACCAAACAGCCGCTCGTCGTCACCGACAAGGAAGGCAACGATTCCATCGCCATCCGCTCGGTAGTCCACCTCACGCTCGGCTACGACCACCGCCTCATCGACGGCGCCATTGCTGACCAGTTCATGGCCCAGGTAAAGAAGAACTTGGAGACTTGGAACGAGGAGATCGGCTAGCGTGATCAGGCTGAAGGTTGGCTGCTGGCGGCAGGCGGCTGCTTGCACCAGGTAGAAGCATTCAGGCACGCAACAGTCCCGTCGACGATCATGGAAATGCCGTTCTTGAATTTCTCCGGATCGATGATTTCCCGCGCGGCCACTGCATCTGTCATAGCGAGCGCATTCTGCAGAAACGACATCGCCGCATCCTTCTTCTCGGCCCCCGGCTTATTTCCAAAAAGTCCCTCGATCCCGTTAACTAGCGCGGGAACAAAAGCCATTCCCCGCAGCAATTGAGATAAGAAATCCATTACCTTCCTCCTTGAAATAATCGTTTGAATACGCGACGTTTGCGGCCGCACGCACAAATCTGGCCAACCGGCTGCCTCAGCCCCTAACTAAGGCTGGCCAGAATATCGTTGAGCGTAATCAGGTTGGGATCGGCGCTGTCGGTCGATCGGGCAATCAACGTCAGGCAGACTTTCAGTTCGTAAGCCTTGCTCAATGCGAGGGTTAGCATCCCTGGCATGTCGATTCCGCTCGAGCCAGCGCTTCTCAACGTGTTCGTAGTGGACAAGGTTACGGTCTTCAGATTGGTGATGATCGTGGTGCTCGGTATCACACTCATAGTTCTCCTTATTTTCTTGAAATGAAGTGCCTTGAAAGTGGAAATGTCTACTTCAACCAGTACCTGTGCAGTGCGATGGCCGCACTAATCGCGGCGCTGATTGCCCCATTCACGATTCGGTTGTGGACGCTGTTGCGTAAATCGTTGCGCTCCAGCACCGCTACTTTATCCTCCGCCATCTTCATGCGCCCCGGTTGCCCATTACCCACCAGAGCATCCATCTTTGTCTCCAGCCGTACAAGCTTGTCGAGCACCTCTCTTTGGAACTCGATGTCGATCGCTCTTAGCGCCAATTCCCTGTCGCTGACTCCCATGCCGGTGTCCCTTCATCGCACAATATCCTCAAAGCGGATAGTCAATATGGAGCGCCGCGGAATAGCGCGAATATTTCGGCGGCGACGAACTGTCATACAAGCGCAGAAAATAATTCTGTGTCCGTGCCAACCGCGGCAGATTGAACGTCTGCGTACTGAATCGCCCCAGCAGATTGCGATCGTTCGCCTGTCCCCATCCGTAATCGTGTGCCCGGACCTCGATGCCATATCCACTCGGCGGCGCCATACCCGCGTCCACTTGCACTGTAGTCGACGTCACTGCCGTGATCTGCGCTTCCGTCAGATTTGTCTGGTAATACCCGCCCACTTGGATCGTCTGCAGGAGGGGAGGCATGTCCTGCAGCGAGATCGCCCTTGCGCTGGCCTCATACTCAATCCCTAACGGTGCCACCAGGTCGTTGGCAAACCCAATCGTGTAGAAGGCCCGATCGTCTGTTGGATCGGCAATTTCAATTGCTACATCCCGCACGATTGCTGTGAACACCGCTCCGCGTGAGGGAACATTTACCGCGATCGCGTCGCCTGGGAAGATGTCCCCGGCTGTGCCCGGCAAGAAGTCGCTCCAGGTCTCGTAAACTCCGGACCACGCAGTTCCCGTGGCGTCATCCAGAATTGCCAGGGCTGCATTTTCGCAGTCCACATCGGTGCGCGCCCGCGGAGTCTTCGCCACCCGAACGCTACCTCTGGTCCCATCATCTGGCCCGTTATGCAGCAACGCCACACTCGACCCATTCTGTATTTGCGCCACGGCTCGCCCACGACCTCGATAACTGGCTACGATTAGTTCATTCAATGCCGGAACATAGGCGGGGAAGAAATCGAGCGACGGCGAGCCTGTGATCTCGCATGCAGCACCTTCGGCAAGCGGTCCTACCAATTGCGTTACGTAACTCGCGCTGGGCAGCGCGGTTCTCACCTCCGCCAACGAAATGTGCGCCACGTACGTGTAGGCCACGCTGCACTGCATGGTCACGGCATTCACCAACGTGTAGCCGCAGAATCCTGGGGCGCCAGTAAGTACGCCGTCAAATAACACCATCGCAGGAGCCACCATTGTCGCAGGGTTGTTCGGATCGATATCCTGCACTTCGAGCACAAAGCGTACGTCCGCCGCCAATGCCGCACCGCCCCATCCACTTCCCGCCGGATGCAGTGAGGAGTGGTAAGTCTCCCCGCTTCGGTAGACTTCCATCGAATAAAGGTAAGTCGTGAAAAAATACCGGTGTCCCGTAATGGTTGTCATCACCGGCCCGGTCGGTAATCCATTGATCAGCGCCTGTATTGTTGAGGCGGCACCCGACGGGGTGATCTGAAATCCAGCCAGACATCCAGTTGCCGAGATCGCCCCGGTATATAATCCGCCGAGAATACCGTGCGATGCAGCAGTGAAGCTCACATCGCCATGCTGCAACTCCAGTGCGCCACCAAGCTCAATCTGCTCAATAAAGCTCACGGTGGTCTGCCCGTCCACACCGGTCCCGCCTGCAATCTGCAGCGTCTGCGCCACCACCGAAACCGCGGACGACGGATCACTGACTACCCACGTTGCGGGATCCAGATTCGGCCCCAGATACTTTTCGTCAATTAATGCGGGTTTCGTCTGAGCGAATGGTTTTTGCGATAAGTAAAACTTCAAACTTAGTCCGTTACCAACAAAATAATCTCGCACGTACGCATGCGGTTCGTCCTGCCCAATCACCGTCAGTTCGTTCACCAGCAGGCTTGGACTATTCAGCCATAACCTTTCCGGCGAGAAGTTCGCATCGCTTTCATTGAGTGGATAGGTTATGGCTCCTGCCGGCGCCAGGATCAATGCTCCACTTATCGCGCGAAAGCTTGCTCGGGCCGCCACTGCGATTTCCGCCGCATGAAACGAAAAACTCTTCTGCGGATTCACCGCATACGCTGCCAGCGTGTCCACGTCCTGCACCGCGCTCGTGTTGAAATATCCCGGCAATAAATCCTGCGCCAGTTGCCGGAGCGCGTTACCCGCGCTCCGGTCCACGAAAGGGGAACGGTTCGGCAGCGCCTTCTGATTGAGCAGCACCTCGTCGCTCTGCGCCACAACGTTGTAGCGATAAACCGGGCCTTGTTCACCCCACCCCAGATACTCGTACTGCGGTGCAGAGGTAACGTAGCCCGTGAACACGTCGCTCCCATTCGTTTTACCCAGGGTCACTCGTGCACCGGCCACCGGAATTGCGAAGCCTGGCGCATTGGCCAGCAAACTGAACTGCAGTTCCGCGGACTGATTGAGCTTGCGCTCGACCTTTGGGGGCCTCGTTCCGTCCAGTGCTCCGGTATAGTCTTGCGGACCTTGGCCCTGTAGGTTGTCGATGGTTAGTTTCATTTCAGTTTGCTGTGCTACCTTTCCCGCTTACGGCACGATCTCGTTTGCCTGCAACGTCGCCGCCGCAGGTCACTGGCGTTTTGTCATTCGGGTTCTTGCGAAAAATAGTGGGCTTAGATTGGCACATTGTCATAGCGTCGGATGTCAAGACTCTGCAATCCGCGCCGTGCTCTCCTGAAGTGGGAATTTGGTCTTGTCGCTGATGATGTCTGAACTTAGTATCGAATGCTCCGCCGCTCTCAATACACCGCCGCCATCGTAGCTGGAAAATAACTTCGATAGCACAAGACCGTTTGCCCATCGTTGGTGTCCGTGAATGGCAGCGCGATGAACGACGCGTGCAACCCTATCGACGTCAATGGCCTTGCAATCTCCGCAAACTCTTCCCGAAGAAATTTCTGCGACGAACTCCGCACGCTATTCCCGTGCCTGTTTGCGGTCGCATTGTTCTTTGCCCCAGCCCCGCCTGTCGGCGGCTTCCATCCCGCACCAGACTTCACACTCACACCACCGGCTCCAGCTCCTGGATTGGGGCTCAGCCGCGGATAGTAGAAGCAAACGCGACCGCCGGACTCGGCTTCCGCCACAAACAGTGCCGACCATTCCTGAAAGAACGATCCCCCTTCTCGGTCTACGAATGCGGCCACCACTTGCGCGGAGGCGCCCGCCGCCGGTGTTCCCGCCAGCAGCGGCTGCGCCAGAATTACCGAAGTCGCCGTCACTTCCACTACACGCCCCACGTTGAAAGTAACCCTCCGCACGTAATTCAGATCACGGTTCACGAGCGCCGCGTTGCTTACGTACGCCGCCGAAATTCCTGATCCCACGTACCCGATCTGCTGCTGGTAGTCCACATCGACGGCGACCAGATTTCCCAGCCCAAATCCATTGACCGCACCAACGCCAAAAACAAGTTCGCTCGCAGTCGAACCAGTCAGCACCGCCACCCCCGGAATTGGGGTTCCCCCGGAAGGCGCCGGCGCCGCGCTCGGATTGGTCGCCAGCACGTTCATGTGCTCCGACCCTCCCGCCAACGCCATCTGCAGTTTGCCCCATTCCCGGAAGTCGAACTCCACCCGAGCTTCGATGGGTCCTCGAAACTGTGCCGTCGGCATCGCATTCTTGCCCGACAGCACCACATCGGTCGGCGCGTCGTACGAACGTTCGAAGCCTTCTATCCATCCAAGGTCGAGCCACGGGATCGGAGGTGAATCGAGAGCGAACACGCCACTTCCTGCTGGATCAAAAAGTGTCGGTGCCTCTGTCGTCCTGTTCACAGGCGCGAAGTAGGCACGCATCTGTCGTGTCACCGGAACCATGGCCGGACGCAACGGCGAAGTGCTCATAACAACGTCACCTCCGAGAAGAAAAAAACTGTAAGCTCTGCCCTGCGACCTGCCCGCCCGTCCTGGAAGGCTTGTGTGTAAAACACTTTGCGTGCCGCGCGCCCCGTCTGGTAAGCCAGCGTGTCGTCCTCCACTCCGGCTGTGGCCGCCTCACCAAACGCCGGTTGGTTCCAGAACACCTTCGTACCCAAATCCGCGGCTGGAGATTGCGTATAGTCCATCTTCTCCGTGCTCGGCGGCTGGCAGATCCCGAGCAACTCGTCATCCAGCTGCCCCAGCACCCGCCCGCGATCCACCATGCTCTGCACCGTGCCCAATGTGTAATAAGAGATCACGCACTCCAGGCTCATCAGCGCAGAATCGCCCCCATGCCCGTCCACAACGCCGGCCCGGCCCCACTCGATGTAGAAAGTGTTTGGTTGCGTGTCCGCCGAGGAGGGCGGCAGATTCTCCACCACCAGCACCGCCGGCACAGTCGCTCCGTTCACCGTCACCGTTCGCGCCGGATTCAGTCCCGCCAGCCTCTGCTGCAGCGCAAGAAAAAAACTGTCTTTGGCAAATTGCATGAACACACCAGCTTCTGGCTGCTAGCTCCTAGCTCTTAGCTTGGAGCGCTCAGCTTGAAATTTCTTGGTTCGTTGAGGTTGCTGATGGATCGAGCACCGTCCGTTCGACCCGGAAGGAAAAGGTATGGCTAGAAGCTAGGAACTGGAAGCTGCTTTTCTCACTCCACGGCCGTCACTACATAGAAATAAGCTGTCCCGGCAAAATTCTCGGTCAAGATCGCTTCGATGTGAAAGAGATCTCCGTCGTGCATGAGCCCCAGGGCAGCCTTGAACAGATCCTCCGCTGATCCCATGCCCAGTGTGGGCAATTGCATCTCAATCGCCGACGCTGGTAGCGTAAACTCGATTCTTCGCCTCGGCCCTAAATTGCCGACCGGCACGTTGCGCACCACCACTGGAGTGATAATGACTTCTTGCACTCCCGGATCGACCAGCCCCAACTGCCCGGCCGCGTCGCTCGCTGTAGCCGTCGCTGGCAACAGCAAACTCACGTCATCGCCTCCCAGCGCCGTCAACATTGCATTCGCCGCTCGTACGAGCGCCGTCCCACAAATCCCGCTGCCCATAATTTCCTCCGTTCGCAATCGGAAACCGATGGCCAACGACTAACGACCAACGGCCAACGGCCAACGATGTTCTACGAACCCTTCTGCGCTACATACGGCGCCAACAAAGTGCGCACCATCTCATCCACCAGCGTCCCGCCGAAGTACTCAAGCCTCATGCGGTCGATCTTGCTCGACTTCACATTCAGCCCCGGCGTGGCCTGCGCATTCTTCACGATCTGCGCGCACGCAACCTGCACCGGCACCGGAATCGCGCTGAATCCCGCGTTGTAAACCACGTCCACTTCGTTGAAGAACAATCCCAAGGCATTTACCGGAAAGTTAAGCTCGCCGCTCTCCGCCCAGATATCAATCGTTGTCGGATCAACCGATGTCCACATCCCCGGCAGCGAGAACACCAGCGCGAACTCCAGACTCATCTCCGGGAAAGGCCATTCCCCTCTTCGCGGAATTCCGTAGCGTCCCTGCAACGTCACAATCGGAGTCGTCGCGGGTGCCACTGTCACCAGCGGCAGATAACTCACCCGCACCGTGTTGAGTTCCGGCGGCATCTTCAGCCGCTCCTGGTATTGATTCACTCCCAGCGTCACCCGCCGGCAATGCGCGTCGATGATGGCTGACGCCGCTGTGATCCACGATGGATCCGTCGCCGCATCCAGCCCGTAAGTCAAGTAATCCGTTGTCGCGAGATAATTCATAGTGAGTTCTCAGTTCTCGGTGTGAAAAAATGTCGTTGGTCGTCAGCCACTCGTCGTTGGCAATGATGAGGCACGGCCAACGACTAACGACTAACGACCAACGACGGGTTTTCCTACCGCTGCACGTTTACCTGGTAGTGCGCAAAGTTCGCCCCCTTCACCACGGGTGCGCCAAACTTCACTACCACCATCTGTTGGGTCAACGCATTGGGCAGTCCCAGCTTGAACACCCGCGGATTCGGATCGCTCAGCCAGTGATACTCGATCAGATCCTCGGTCACGATGTACGCGGGCAGCACCGCTGTTCCCGAACCCGGGGTCCCGGTATACGGAACCGCCCAATCCGGGATCAACGGCAGCTCTCCAGCCTGCGTGCTCAACGCCTTCACGCGAAACCCGCCCGTGATCTCTACGCTGTTCAGTACCACGTTGAAGTCTGCCTTCATTTCCCGGTCGATCAGGTCCAACAGCACCGGATTGGAGTAGATCGCTGTCGGCCGCACCGCGTACGACGAACTCGCAACCATATTGGCGATCGTGCTCTTGATGCCATCCACGATGCTCGCGGTAGTTGCGATCGTAGTTGTGTTTCCACCGGCAACGATCTGTCCGATCACGCCGAAATACTGCGTTGTGGTCGGCGAACCGAGTGAGGTATCGTTGCCGTTCCACAGCGCAACGTCGTGTGTCCTCAACAGCCCGTCCACTGCATCGGCCAGATCTTTGGCCTGCAAATAGGCGAACTGGCTTTGTTGCGCCGTCACTTCCAGGTCAAATAGGTTGTAGTTGAGTTGCGATACCAGCGCTTTCAGCGGTACCGCCAGCTCTATACGCGTGGGCGATCCCACCGTCGGCGCAATGTTGCGTGGATCGACGAATGCCTGCGCCGCGGTCGGCGACGGAATTGCCGTTTCTTCAAAGAACCGCGAAGGATGCCCGGTTGCCGGCACCTGCTTGATCCTTTGGCCAAACGCGCCCCGCCGCCGCACGATGTCGAAGATCTCCGTCTGGTAACGGTCAATCTCAATCGCGCCGGGGCCAAGGTAGTCCGCCGACGCGTACAAATCCACAAATTGTCCTCTCATGTTTTCTCCTCGATTGATTTTTCCTGCATGTGATATTCAATTGCTGCCTTGCTTGACTCCAAATGAAAAAGGCACGACCAATGTCGTGCCCCCGTTTGCCCGATGCCCGCGGCCTGTGAGCCGAAGCCCTTATTCGATAATCCCCGCCCGCGCCAGCTCCGATTTCACCGCGATCCTCTGCTCGACACTCAGGCTCTGCAGCGTCTTGTCCAGCACGCCTTTGTCGAGCTTCTCGCTCCCAGACTCATCGCAACTCTTGGCCAGGATCGCCGATACCAGCGGTGGCAGCGTCTTCCGTGCCATCCGCGCCGCCTGCGCCTTCAAGTCCGCATTGGATTTTTCCAGCTCGGCCACCCGCTCCTGCAAATGCCGTGCCCCTTCACCGCGCGCCGACATCTCGTACGACGGCTGCTCTTCCACTGCCGCCACAATCCGGTCCACCTTCGTGTTTAGCGCCTCTTGCTGCGCATCCAGCCGCCCCAGCACACGATCCAACGATTCGGCCGCATTCGCCAGCCGTTCCGCCGTCGTCATCAACTGCTGCACCATCTCTTCATTCATGTACTTCTCCTCTTCTTTATGGAACTACAAAAGAAACCTCGAGACTAGGCGCCACTTTTCTTCTCAACCATCTCCGCGTCCGGCCTCCGCGTCCTCCAACGATGATGTTCTTCGCCGGATGCCAGCATTTTCACGCGAGCTCAATCCACGTATCCCGGTAAGCCGCCTTGTCCTTGCGCAAAATCGCCGCCCCCGTGAACGTCACTTTCGATAGCGTCCAAACCCGCGCCTTCGTATCCGCGATCTCCACGCCTGTCACCTCGTAAGACAAGCCCAGTCCAGACGGCCCCGCCGCCACGCAAGTCTCGGCGCGTATCGTCGAACCAAACTCTTCACTCTGCTCCAGCGTGTTCGTCGAATTCCGCCTCATCGCTGCTGTCAAATGCAGAATCCGTCCCGCCGCAGCCCGCAGTGAAGCCCTCAATCTGCACCCCTCCCTCCAGTTTGCCGACTCCGCCGGACTCACCGCGTGAATCACCCCAGCCTGCACGAGCCTTGCTCGGATGGAGTCGCTGGTTCTGTGAATGCTTCCAACTCGCGATTTCGCAATCTCCTCCACAATCTCCGGAAAATCCCGGGCGAAGAGATGCCCACCCAATTCAAGATTTCGCCCCACAATCTCTGCTCGCGTAATCACGCCCACCTTGCGTCTCACGTCATGCCGGTCTAAAGAAGGCGAGTAGTCCAGCGCCATCCCTAACAGCGAAGGCAGCGCAGCCTCCGCCGCCCTTCTTGTCAGCACCACCAGGTGCCCCTTCGCGCCGGAGGGCGCCCGATGCGAGGGCATATCGACCATCGTCAATACACCTTCAAACGCCGCCCGGTTCGGATGCCCAACAACTTCTGGCATCGCCACCGCCATGCTCTTCATTTCAATCATCTCGATATCCTTTTACTTCGTGTCATCCTGCGCGCAGTCGAAGGACCCCAGCACCCTGTTCAGCGCCCAGGTAGTCGGAAGGAGTTCTCTCCACGAACCTGTCAAGCGCCGCCACCGCCAGCCGGTGGTGCTTCCAAATCCCCCAGCCCCCGCATCCTCCTAACTTCATTTACCGTCAACACGCCGTTCTGCAACAGGATCTGCTGAATCTGCGCTTCTTCCAGCGGATCCTGCGTATCCAGCTCTGCGAACACAAATTCCAGATCGCTCCATCCCAGCCTCTTCTTAATCGCATCCCGCGTCAGGTGTTCCGCCAGCAGTCGCGCCGTCGGCACAATCGCCTGCCGGAAAGCAAGGTCGTTGTACTCTTCCGCGGTGGACCGGTTCACGTCCCGGTCGATTCCCAAGTAAAACGGAGGCAAATCAAAAGCATCCGCAATCACGCGCAGTAGAAATTCCTGCCACTGCAATCGCAAGTCTGCATCAGTGCCTCCACCAAACCGCAACACCTCCGGCTTGCTTTCAACCGAAAGGATCGGCACTCGCCCCGTGCCTTCAATCTCGTCCTGCCACCAGCGAATCAGCCGCTCATGATGCTCCGGCGTCAAATCCTGCAACCACAGCGCATACTGCACTACTGAGTTCGAGGCCAGCCGCGACGCATAACGGTGCGCGCCCAGAAACGCGTTGATCGTCTCAAACGCAACTTCCAGCCGACCCAACCCAAACGGCGTGTGCGTCCGCGGATTCAGCCGGATGTAAATCAGCTCATCATCAGCCAGCGCGATTTTGTTTCTGGGCCCCGACTGATCTGTGACTTGCAGGTAGCGCTGCCCTTGCGGCGATCCATCCCAATCCAGATTCATTCGAATCGACGATCCATCCACCGGCCACAGCAACAACGGATGTTGTGAATCACCCGAGACCTGCACCTCGACTGCCCCAAACCCGCCTACGATGATGTCTTCCACTACCTGCTCTGAAAACGAACGAAACGAATCATCAGGATTGGGCGCTTGAAAATTTTCGGTGAGAATCTGCGCCCGCTCAACTCCGTCCGGTATCGCGTCCAGCGAGAGTCCCTGGCGCGCTTGAATCCTCCAACGCATCCCCGCGATCCGGTCCTTAATGCAATTGATTGCCCGCCGCGGAACTGGAATCTCCGAGAACCGCCGCAGGTTGTAAGCCGTAGGCTTCGGCATAATGTCGCCCGCCGGGCCATACGAGTTGAAAATAGAAGGAAGCGGCAACGTCCGCCGCTTCTTCTCCAACGTCCCCGAGGAGGCCGCCGAAGACACTCCAGCAATCCGGCGCATCGCGCCGCGCAACGTCTCTTTGATGTTCATAGGGTTTTGTCTTTCTGTAGCGCCGGCGTACCGCCAGCTTTCGCGAGGGATCTCGCCCTCGCAGTCAAAAGAAAAGCCCCGCCGTAGCAGGGCAAATCCGCAAGTCTCTCGCGCGATAGTTCTATCTTGCCGTCTTCAGAAGCGTCAAATACCTCACGCTCTCAACTCCCGCCTTGCCACCTCCGCAATCCCCGCCATCTCTCCCGCCGCCGCCACCCGAATCCGGCCCTGCTCCAAAGTTGCTAGCGCAAACAGAACCGCCTCGTCCGAGCGATCCAAATCGTCCTCAACCACCGCGGTCAGCAAAGCCGATGCTCTATGCACACTCAGAATTCCCTCCACAATCTTCGGATAACTAAACGCCAGCACCTTCGCCGCGTCCACATCCGTTTGCAGCGACACCGCCTGAAACATCTTGATCTCACCATTCGGCTGGTAACTGCAATCGATCTTCAGCGGATCGCCCTTATGCGTATACTGATCCACCGCAATATCATGGCGCATTAACCCCCACACTCCCGCCTGCTCAAACGCCTGGCGCATCTTTACCAAAATCCGCTGCCGCCCGCTCACCTCACGCTTGCCGCCAGCCTTAGCTGACTCCAGATACATCAAAGCCATAGCCTCGATCTCAGCAACCGGGTCCTCCGCCAGGCACCCCTTAGCCGGCGAAAGCTGAATCACATTTGAGAACGAATCCTCCAGCCGCTGCAATAAAACCCCACGATCATGCGTCGACACAAGTTGACCGCGAATGTCCCGCTCCAGCGCCTCCAGCATCTCCACATCCGCCTGCGGATCCAAACACCGCACCCGCCGCCAATCCCGCGTGAATCGCACTTCTGCAAATCCGCCGCCATTCGCCCCCGCCTCAACCATCACCACCCCAATATTGACGAACTCATCCTTGACCGCGTCCGGCACATACCGCAGCAAAAAGAATTCGAGTTGTCTAAAAGCAGCCATCAGCCATCAGCCGTCAGCCGTCAGGCTGCGGCACCCTCATTCAGGTGTTGGATAAATCCAGTCAGCATCCGCTTGACTTCGCTTACCCGCTCCGTAAGTTCTTGGTGATTCTCGGATGCGAGATAACCAAGATCTTGAGCCAACAGTAAGTGATACTCCAACTCGCTAGCTGCCCAAGGGCAGTTTGCAAATATCTGGCAAAGTCCGGTCTGCTGTTTTTGCCGCAACCCTCCGCAATATTCGCGCCGGTCGATACTGCAGCTCGCCGGGTCTGACTGGTCAGGCCATACAACTCATCTCTGGGAAAGATCGGGTCTCTTTGTAAACATCCAGAGTATGCGCCTTGCTCCAAACCTTGAGCTCGCGAAAGTCTCTCATGCAGCCTCCCTATGCAACATACGGTTTTCCTGATGGCTGACCGCTGACGGCTCAATGCTCCCTCCACCCCGGGAACGGCCTTCGCGGCGAAACTCGAAATGCCTCAATCAGCTCCCGCACAACTCCTCGCCGCACAATCAACGTTCGCACCAACTTCTCCAACTCGTCCCACTCTCCGCCGTACCACTCCGGAGGAATCTCTCCTGCCAGCGTCCATACCACGCCCTCTTCCATCTTCTCGATCCGCGAGAGCCACGGCTCAAACGACTCCCAACCCTTCACGCTCTCATACACTTCATTCCGCGCATAAACGCCGCGCAGTGGATAATCCGGAAACGTCCACTCTCCGGCATTGAAGCAATATCCCTGATCGATAAACGCCGCCGTATACTTCCGTTCCCGCGACTTCCGCCAGAACGCCGCCTGACGCCCGTTCGCGTTTCCAGTCCATTTGTCCACCACCAGCATTCCGGCAAACGTTTCCAAATTCCGCACCAGCCCGAACATCTCGGCCGGAAGATAATCGAACACCTGCCCTTCCAGCGGACTCACCGCATACCGTGATCCGAATTGTAATCCCGCCTGGCACGGGATGCTCTCATGCGCCAACTGAATACTCAACTCCGCGGTATGCTCCACCAGCCAGGCGCGCACCTCCACCACCTCCGCCCCCGGCACCGGCAGCCCTACCCGCTCCGCCAGTCGCGTCGCCAGCATCTCATTCGTCAGCACCCGCAAATGTTGCGGATTGTTCCGGAACTTTACCACGTAAAAGTTTCCATCCGAGCAGCGCATCAAGTGCCCCTGCGCCCCACCTCGCATCCTTCTAACGTGTTGGACCGCTTCCACCAAGTCAGTATGGTCAGGTTTGTGGGGCGGGGGCGCCCTCGCCCGCGACAGCCCGTAGGTCGCCACCTCCAGCCACAAAGCCTGCCATCTTACCTCAACTCAGCCAATTTCTTCTGTGACGAATGAACCTCTTCACCTTGCGAAGCACTCCTCACTCCACCACCAGGCTCGCCATCTCCAGCACTCTCTTCTTCAACCCTCTGCCCACGTCCTCCCTTCGCACCGCCAGCGCAATCGCCATCGCCATCACGCAATCGTCATGCGCTCCATCGGCCGCAGACGCACTGCCATCCGCATGTCTCACGAACGTTCGGCACTCCTCCAGTAAACGCGGGCTGTGAAACAACTCCGGCTGCTCCATCAGCACCGCCGCCATATTCTCGATCATCGCCGGACGGCTCGCTGCCGAAGTCAGCCATCCCAATTGCCCATCTTTCTCATAAATCTCTTCACACCCGATGTGCGTCAAGTGCGCGAGTACCGCGGCTCCATGATTGTTCCGTTCCACTGCCACCAGTGCCCGCCCATACTTCCGCCCCAGCTCCGCAACCCGCCGCGCCAGCTCGAACGGTGGAAAGTGGCCATGCAATTCTGCACACTGCATTCCCATCGTCCGCTCGATCACCTCCGCACACGCATAGTCCCCATCCGTGCCTCCGCCCGCCGTATCCACTCCCAAAATGTACCTCCTCCCTTTCTGGGGGGGGAACCAGATGCTCAGCCTTCCATTGTCTTCTAATGCTGCCTCATCGCCCACCAGCACCGCCGCTTTTTCGATGGCTGCCAGCTCGAATACGCACTCTCCAGAAACCAGAAAGCACGAACCCGGATCCTCTGCGTATTCTTGCGCCGCCAGGTCACGCAGCGTCTGCCACTGTCTGCGACGCCACGCGATCTGCCCCTCGCTCAGCCCGTGCCGCTTCACCAACTCGTCCTCTTCCGGAGTCGTCGGTTCAAACTTTTCCTTCTTGACGATTACTTGATAGCTCTCGTCGTACCACCACGGAAAGAAGTGTTGCGTGTAGCCAATGTCATTCGCCTTTTGCCACTCGCTATAGAAGACGCCGGTCGCCCCATTGGGCGTGGACTCCAGAACGATCTCGCCTTCAGGCACCACCGCTGCTCTCAGGGACGCCAGCGTTTCCAGCGCACCGCGGGGCCAGCGGGAGACCTCCGAGCAATGCAGATTATGGATGGTCATTCCCCGCCCCGCGTTGTCATCCGCCGTTTCCACCCGGTACTCGCTGTCGAGCCTCGGGAATACGATCTGGCGGACATTCGAGCGCGATTTCACCAGCGCGCTCTTCAGCATCGCCTTGGGCAGGTTTTCCCAGAAGCGCTGCACGATGTTAAAAATTGCTTCCGCCGACTCCTGGCTGTGCGCCACCTGCACCGTCAGCGTCCCCGGTCGCGTGATCGTCTGTATGAAGTATCGCGCCGCAATATACGTCGTGATTCCTACTTGTCTCGCTTTAAGCACAATGTTCTGCTTGCTGCATCTTCGCGAATACTCCTGCTGCGCCCGATTCAACTGCAGCAGTCTGGTCCCGCCCTTCTTGAGCCGAATTTTCAGCAGCTTCTTGATCAATTGGTCTCGCACCGTCTGCTCGCCCACTTGCTGATCGAGAAACGGCCCGAACTGCTGCAACAAATAAAGATCGGCCTCCACGGTTCGCCTTTCTTGGCGCCCTTGCTTCGTATGTTTACTGAAAGCATGCTCTGATACCTGACCGCTGCCTTCTCACGCTTCCGTTGAATCCTCATTCCGCATCCGCGCGTACTGCCGAATCCCGTCCCGCAATATCCCGCTTCGATCCGTGATCTGATACAGTCCCTGCCAATCCCGCTTCAAGTCAAGCTGCGGGTCATATCCCGATTGCGCTAGAAACTTCCAGCGCTGGTCATACGAGCGATTCTGTTTCGCTCCGTGAAAAAGATGATTCACCAGCCCCGGCAGATAACCCACGTTCTGCCGGACATATTTCTCCGCTCGTTCCTGCCACTCTCGGCAAAGCCGGATGTAGGCCGGCGAATATCCCGAATACAGCGACCGATGTACCTGCCCCACTAGCGCCGACGCCATGTGCCAGTCGCCCGAACCGAGAATGGCGTGGTCGATCAGCATGCCAACATTTTCCAGCGCGCTGCGCCTGGCTGCCCATGCAAATCCAGGATGCCAGAACTGCCCGCTGTGTACGCTGTAGTAGCCATAAGCTGGCTTCTGCTGCATGAAGCTCGGTTCATGCGGACTCGGCCGGTCCGTCACCCACTTGTAAAGAAACCCCGGAGTCGTCGACAGCGGCTCATAATTCACCCCTACATCCTGCGCATGGCTAAACATTTGCAGCACATCGTAGTGTTGCAAAAGCTGCATCGTCTCCTGCGCCCAATCCGGACGATTGAACTTCACGTCCGCGTCAATCCACGCAATGTACTTCGCCTCGGCTGGCAAACGCTGAATCAGCAGGTTCAGCGCGTTCTCCTTGTGCCAGATCTCGCTGGCGGTCCGCAATTGCAAGTGCCGTGGATTGCCCGCCTGGGTCACTTCGAAGTGCCGTTCGCCCAGCGCCACCTCCGCCGTGTACAGGATCGCTCCCGCCGCTTCGCATTCGCGCTCGAACATCCAGTAATTCCAGTAGCGGGAGCGCCAGCGTAGCGGGTTCTCCAGCATCGTCACCACATGCAGCCGGTCTGGAAAAACATGGATCCCAGGCCGGGCCTGCGAAGGATGATCGATACAACTCGCACATTCGCAGCGCGTATGATGTTGCAGCTTCCACTCGTTGCTCACAGTGTCATCCTTCGCAACTGGCTTCGGCAGTCCTTACTTCAAGAGTCCTGCGCTTGCCCAGCGCGCGAACTTTTGGTGCGCATGAATCCGTAACCCTGCCGCTGCATGATCCAAGTCGGCGTTGCCGGTCTTCGCCGTCATGGTAGCGTTATACGAAGCCACAAACTCCTTCGCCGTCAGCGGCGGCTGCTTCCTCACCTGCTTCGCCGCTATTGCCACCATTCCCGCCGAAGCGTTCGCATTCACGAGGGGCACAATCGCGGCCACCGACTCAACCTCCGAAAGCAGGAGTCCCACCACCGCCGTGATCTTCGCCTGCGTGGCCGCATCCTTGATGTGCAGCGCCGGCAGCAGGCCGTTCAAGGTCGATTGCATCGCACTCATCGCTGCCTGAATCTGATTGAGCAGCCCTGGCTGCGCCGCTGTGTCTGCCTTCTGATACTGCGTAATTAAGGACTGCATCAACTGCAAGTCCGCCCCCGCCTTCGCCCCAGCACTCTGGATCATCTCCAGATCGGCAACCGAAACGTTTTTTCCTTGGAGCGTCGCTACCAGTACCACTAGATTCGCGGTCGCCGGAATCAGCGCTGCTACAATCTGTTCCGCTTCGCCAATCCACGCCGTCGAGCACGCTGTCCACACCATCGTCCCGCACAGCACCACCGCTATCGACGCGTTACGGAGTTTTGTTTTCCTCATGCTTCATCTCCTCCAATTCGATTTCGCCCGCAATAGAAAAGGCACGGCTTTCACCATGCCTCCTTTAACGGCCTTCTTGCTGTTGCCCTACTACTTACCCGCCATCGATCGTGACTGCAGAGAGCCACGCAACGCACTCCCCGTCGCAACTCATCCCCCAAAATCCAGCGGCCGTTGCAGGTCGTGCCCTACTGGAGTTCAATCACGAAATCGTCGGCCCGGATGTTGCCGTCAATGTCAGTTCCAAGCTGCCCAAGCATACTGGAGTTAAATACCCACAGCCTGCCATCTTGACTCAACGTGCCGATGCCATTTTGCGCTGTGAAATAAGCATCGAATGGCCCGACGTTACTAGTTCCACAGCCTACAGAGTTCCCCGGCCCTAGAATGTAGTTATGCCCGAAGCGGATTAAGGTTCCGCTTTGGGTAAGAGCGTAGTTTTCATTTGCTCCAGGAGCAATCCAGCTCGACGTGGTTCCAGACGCAGAGTAGTTGTTGTTCGCCGTCGAGCCAATGATCGGCTGGGTTCCCGCCGATGTGGCATTCCGCCAGCTAAAGTGATCCTCGCAGTTGTCGCCGGAGAACCCGGAAGGAGGAATCGCACCAAAAGAAACGAAGGGAACAGAACTGCTCGCATTCGCCGGATCAAAGTCGTAGAAGTTCGGATTAGAGATCGTAATTTCGTTGTGGTACCCAATGGCCTCGTGCCCTTCACATAAGGTGCCTGTGACACCTCCGCTTGGCGTTCCCGTACAACTAACGCCGTGAGACGTGCCCACGTTCCAAAAGTTCCCAGTATTTCCACAACTGATTCCACCGCCGCCGGAATTACTCCATTGCGCGTACTGGCCATCGGCCATCATAAAACCATCGTGGACATACTCGCTGTTGCAGCCAGTATCAATGCTCCAACTACCCGCCCAAGCGCCGGTCCCGTTCCCGATGCCTTTGTAAACGTTATAGACCGCGCACGCCGCAGGACTGAGTTGCACTGCCACCAGGTAAATCCCGGTACCCTGGCCGCTCGGAATCGTAACCGGTGCTGCGCTGTTGGTCGTCCCGCCATAGATCGTCGTGAGCGTGCCCGTCGTGGTGCTCGTGATGGTCGCAATTGTGTAGCTGACTGCTGGGCTGCCAACCTTGACGATGGCATTAACTAACGAACCGTCTGTCTGGAGCGAAAACCCACTCACCGTAAAAACGTTGGAACCGTTGCTGACGTTGATCGTACCGATGCCAGAATTCACACCAGTCACGTTCGACAGTGCCACAAAAAAAATGTTGGAATGAACGTCCACACTGACGGGACTAGCGTAGTGCTGGTTAAAGGCAGTGCCATTAGGAAGCACTGAGCAACTGGCTCCAATATCATAAAGAGTAGTCTTTGTGGGTGTGGGCGAGTGACCTGCAGTGCCATCCCAAGTGTAGGCGATTTGATAAATGGTAGGATCTCCGGCGTTCGATCCCTCCATATATGCGATTGTGGGATCCTGCTGGCTGAACGCCAGTGCCGCGCAAGGAGCGAAAGGCGGGCTTGCACTCGCGGGAAACGGCGCGACTACGTTCGGCAGCCCACTAATGATCTCGATGCCTTCTACAACCGGACAGCCACCGTAGGCTGCGGCCAGGAGATAAAGTGCCGCACTGCTACAGGCAACCGTCGTGTCGGTCCGCCCCGTGCAGCTCCACCCCGCATCGTTATCGCCTCCACTATAGGTGCTTGACGGACTATGCCCGCCCAACATGCTCGAGTCACTGGCACGCAAAATCGGATCGATGCCCGATGGGTTGATGCTGGTGTCGTAGCCAATCTGGTTGTATCCCGATCCGCCAGCAAATACAGCAGGAGGAGCCGGAGTCTGTACCACGGCATTGCTCGTCGAAGAACAGTTATACAGTGGCGGGCCACAGCCTGCTGCACCCGCTCCTACTCCCACCCTGAAGTACGATCCCGGCTGGTTCTCACCATACGTCGCATAACCCTGGTACACGTGCGCTCCGATCTCCCACCCACTCCCGTAACTGTTCTGATTTACTCCGTTGATGTCGAATGCATACGCCGCGCCCAGATTCTGCCCCGCATCCACCACCGGCGAATTCTTGGTCGCGCGGAAATCTAGCGTCATGCTCGTTGCCGGCACTTTGTAGTAATAGCTCCCATCCGTTCCGTTCTCTTGCGTCCCTCCATGCAACCAGTTCACCAGTCCAGTATTTGTTTGGATCGTTGCCCCGCTGTTTTTGAAATCCTGAATCAGGTTCGTGATCTCAGTCGAGCTCAACTCATTCAGGTGCCAGAAGATTCCCCACGGCACTCCCCACGCCGACTCTTTCCATGCCAGCGCCAGAACCTTCTGATTCAACGCCGCCGCCGTTAACCCCTGCCACGAGGGGTTCACCCCGAAGCTGGTAATGTTCTGCAGGTTGAATCCGTCCGCGTACGTATCATTCACCCCCAGGTCTTCCTTCAGCGCCCCGCGGGCACCGGTGTAGGGCACTCCCGCCGTAATCCCCTGCATCGTCGTCGTCTCATATCCTCCCGGATAGATGTACACCGGTGTTGCTGGCAGTCCCGTCAGATTTGTCGTCATCCACTGCCTCGACAATGCGATTTCGTCCGTCGTCAACCGCGTCACATCCAACTGCATGTGATAAACAGAAGTCTTCACATTCTGCCCGCTCACGTCGGCCAGATCCTGCGCCAGTAGCGCCGCCTCCGTGTACGCCGAACATCCCGTCCCATATGGGCCCTGGCATGGAGTCGTTTCTGTCGCGGTAAACTTTCCCGTCCCCGCCAGCGCCTGTCTCAATCCCTGAATCGTCCCCTGAGGCTGCCCCTGCGCCAGGTTGTAACTCACGCTGTCACTAGCTCCGGTGACCGTGATCATCAAAGTCTTGTTGCTGATGTTCAGTGTCGCCGCCGTCCCACTCCCCGTGTACTGAATTTCCAACGCGTCGGTATTCGTGTAGTAAGTGTGCGATAACGAATGCGACGTCACGTCCCGCCCCGCGTTTACCCATCCCTGAAATTCCGATACCAGCGTCTGCGCCAGCGGATATCCCACCGTAATCGCCACTCCTACCGGAACACTCGCCGCGTCCGCCAGCGGCAGCACCGTACTCCCGTAGTACGTGTCCGCTCCCGCCGTCATCCCCGCATCGTCCACCGTCAACGTGACCTCTGCCGGATACCTCTGATACATCTGAACCGCCGGCGCTGTATCCGCGGCAACGTTCCCCGCTCCCGCCGTCGGGCCACTCCCGCTCGTCCATTCCACATCCGTGGATACCGCCACTGCCAGGCTTGACGCATAAAAATGACAGTATGAGTAGGTCACCGCTCCGGTGTTATCCACCAGCGCCCCATCGCGATTCGCATAACCCTTGTCATTCACCATCGTGATCGCCGTCGCCGCCCCATCGAACCGGAAGCCGTCATAATTGAGATGTGCCTCCGCGTTATAAATCTTGATATCTCCCGGTCCCGGTGCGCTCTCGTTCACATAAAATCCCAACGGCTGAGTGCCTTGCGGAATCATGGAATCCGCTTCCATGTTCGCAAACACCAGATGATCACTCGTTCCCTGCACGTACACGCCATACTGATCGAACCAGTTCACCAGGAAATGCTGAAACGTCAGCCACGACTTCCCGTTCACATTGATCACGGGCACATTACTCAGCGCCATGGGAACAATTGGCTCGTTATAATAAGTCGCGGGATTTCCCTGCGAGTACACATAAAGGAATCCATTCGCCAGATAAAAATCCCACTTCGCCGTCAAGTTCGAGGACACCGCGGTGACCTTCTGCCCCCAAATTGATCCAAACAGGCAAAAATTGATCGTTGTGTACCCCGCCGGCACCGCAGCCTTCCACGCATTCCCTGTGACCAGAACCCACGCAAGCGCTGGCACCGCGTAATACCCCGTCAGGTTCGGCGCCGCCCCACTGCCATAAGCGTCAAACGTGATAGGATTTCCCGAACTCCCCGAAGAAGCAGTCGCCAAACTCTCATTCCACACATCTCCTCGCTTGAACAGTATCGAATCTCCCGGCAGAAACGTCTGCCCATTCACCTTCGCCACCGTCTGCCACGCTGCACCAGAAGAGGTTCCACTATTCGCGTCGTTTCCCGTGCTTGAGCTCACGTAGTAAGTCGTCGCCGAAGCCATGCCACTCCACACCAGAAACGCGAAGACAATGATTTTCCGCACTCCTCTGACCTTTACCGCTATCATCACGAGCGCACCGGGCGGCTTGGCTTTACGATTCGCCTCGCGGCGCCCATCGCCCCCTCGCTGCTTCACTGTGCGACTCCCCTTCATAGAAATCTCCGCCTTCGGATTTCTCCGCGTTACCCACGCGGACGTTCTCTGCGATCTCCGCGATCGAGCCCTTGACTCGCGGCCACCAAACAAAAAGACCACCGGTTTTGCCGATGGCCACGTGTCTACTCTTCTCAAAAAAGCTGACTGCTCCCGCGCAGACATATGTGGGGACAGCCGCCCTCGGCTGTCCGTCGAGCGCAGCTCGACAGTTTTCCTTGCGGCGCCCTACTCCAGCTTTAATTCTGCATCTGATAAGTGAGGGTCGCCACGACCCCGGCCGCATTCGTCGTGCAGCCAGCCCCTGCCGTGGTGATCTTGAATCGCAGTTGGTGTCCCGAGGCGACGTTGGCGCTTCCCGTCACCTGTGTGTAGAAGTTTGTGCCGGAGGTGAAGGCTGTCGAGTAGCTCCCCACCTCCGCACCCGCCGTGCCATCCCATATTTGCAACACGGGGAAAGTCGTGCAGCCCGCGGCAGCCGTGCTCGCCGCCAAATCGAACCCCGTCACGGTTATTCCGGCGGGTAGCGTCCAGTTGCAATACTGGATCACCGCGGTCGTGCCCGCCACCGGGCACGACCATGCTGCGGAAATCTCCGACCGCACATACGCAGTAGTGGCAATCTTCGTCGAATTGTCTCCGGCTGTTGCCGTCGGCGCGCTCGGCGTTCCCGTCAGCGCCGGCGACGCCGTGGCCGCAATGGATGAATCCACATACGCCGAAGTAATCGTCGTGCACGTGGGCCCACCCGTCAACACCGCGGTCACAGCCTGGTTAGTGCAGCTTCCAGCTCCCGCGTTCGATGTCCCGCCACTCACGCCCGATCCCGGCATGTCCAGAAATATCTGCACTGTCGCGCTCCCCGCGCTCGCCTGCAGTACCCGCCCCAGAATCTGCGTCCCAATAGGCCGTGTCGCACCCGCATCGTGGCACAAAGGGAAAAATCCGCCGTTGGCCGTGCTCGAAGGCACAACGTAATCCCCAATTACAGTCGCGCTGCCATCAAAGCTGCAATATGCGGACCCCGCCCGCGCCAGCGTAGCCACCCCCGACGTCCCGGCATTCGCGATCACTACTCCGATCGCCCCGCTCACTAGTGCACTCGAAGGCTTCGCCGCGCAACCCGACGTGGTCAGCACCGCTAACCCGTTCACTACCGTGCCATTCGTCGTGTCGTTGCAGAGTTCATAGCTCTCGCTGGCAAACTTCCCCAGCTCAAAGCCGCTACCGCTCGTGGAGTTCCCTGCCACGTAAACCGTCCCCGGACGCAATCCACTTCCGCTTCCAGCACTATTAAAGGACCCAACGTTATAGGTCTGGTCTGTCCAGGGCTTGAAATTACTGCTCGCGTCCACCACCCACTTCAGCCCGCTGTTCACCCAAAATCCCAATCCCGGCGCTGCTCCGGATGTCGAATTCTCGCTGCGCACGACCGCATAGTTGTCGGTCGCGTCATACCCCAGCGAAGTCCGCTGCCATGTCGAGCTGTTCGTATAACTGGAATACACATGCAGGTTCTGCGCCGTCGTCCCGTTGTACTCCCCCAGGTCGTTTGCATCTTCTTGAAAAAGATTCGAGAAAAAGGAGCTCGTCGCCGTCGTTGCCACTTTCTGCGGACTCCCCGCA
>Ga0210405_10001006_pt1 | contig 34256 bp, 3 predicted proteins | sample IncBWH11MmetaG_FD_155492 | JGI IMG/M metagenome (GOLD analysis project Ga0210405, IMG submission 155492) | Forest soil microbial communities from Barre Woods Harvard Forest LTER site, Petersham, Massachusetts, United States - Inc-BW-H-11-M | ecosystem: Environmental > Terrestrial > Soil >...
GGCCGCCTGGTGGTGGTTCCCTTCGCGGTCAGCCGCTCGCCGGCCGAGCTTTGCCGGCTGCTCGCCGAGCGGCGGGTGACGGTGCTCAACCAGACGCCTTCCGCCTTCCGGCAGCTGCTCGGCGCGGCAACCGCCGTCACCGCCGGCGCCCTGGCCCTGCGCTGGATCGTCTTCGGGGGCGAGGCGCTGGACCCGCGCGACGTCGAGGCCTGGTGGCGGCTCCGGGGCGAGGCGCCGACGGCCCTTGCCGACATGTACGGGATCACCGAGATCACGGTGCACGCCACCTTCCGGCGCCTGTCCCCTGCCGCGGCCGGCGACCGCGCCGGTGCCATCGGGCTGCCGCTGCCCGACCTGCAGGTCCACGTGGTGGGGCGGGCGGCGGCGGGTCCCGAGCTGGCGCCGATCGGCGCGCCGGGGGAGCTCTGGGTGGGTGGCGCGGGAGTGGCCCTCGGGTATCTCGGACGCCCGGCGCTGACCGCCGAGCGCTTCGTCCCCGACCTCTGGGGCGGGATCGCCGGCGGGCGCCTCTACCGCTCGGGCGACCTCGGCCGGCGGCGTCGCGACGGCGACCTCGAGTACCTGGGGCGGATCGACCATCAGGTCAAGCTGCGCGGCTACCGCATCGAGCTGGGGGAGATCGAGGCGGCGCTCGCCGTCCATCCGGCGATCCGCGAGGTCGCGGTCACCCTGGCCGGCGAGCGCGCCGACGAGCGGCGCCTGGTCGCCCTGCTGGTGCTGGCGCCGGGCGAGGAGGAGCCGCGGCTCGGCGAGCTGCGGGCGCTGGCCGCCGCGCGGCTTCCCGACTACATGGTGCCGGCCGCCTTCTTGCCGGTGCCGGCACTGCCCGCGACACCGAGCGGCAAGCTCGATCGAGCCGCCCTCGCCGGCCTGGCGACCGGGGAGGGTCCGGGGCCCCTGGCGCGGCCGGCGGAGGAGGCGCGGCGGCCGCCGCGGCATGCGCTCGAGGCCCTGATCGCCGTCGCCTTCGCCGCGGTGCTGCGGTTGCAGCGGGTGGGGCTCGACGACGACTTCTTCGAGCTCGGCGGCGACTCGATCAAGGCGGCGATCCTCGCCAACCGCCTGCAGGACGAGCTGGGCGAGCCGGTGCCGGTGGTGGCCGTCTTCCAGGCGCCGAGCCCGGCGGCGCTGGCGGGCGCCCTCGGCAGCCGGTCGCCGGCGGCGGCGCGGCTGGCGGCGCTGCCGGTGCCGGACGCGGCGGCGCCGGCCGGCGCCGCGGGCGCTGTCGGCGCCCTGCCGCCGATCCCGGTCGCGCCCGCGGCGGCCGAGGCGCCGCTCTCCTTCGCCCAGGAGCGGTTGTGGTTCCTCGACCAGCTCGACCCGGGCCTGCCGGCCTACAACCTGCCGCTCGCCGTCGCGCTGACCGGCAGGCTGCGGGTGGGGGCGCTCGCCCGCGCCCTGGGCGAGGTGGTGCGCCGTCATGCCGTGCTGCGCACCACCTTCGGCAACCGGCAGGGGCTGCCGGTGCAGGTGATCGCACCGGCGGCGGCCGCCGCGCCGCTGCCGGTCGTCGATCTCTCGCCGCTGCCGGCGGTTGCCGGCGGCGCCGTGGCCCGCGTCCTGCTGGCGGCGGCGGCGCGGCAGACCTTCGACCTCGCCCGCGGGCCGCTGGTCCGCTGCGGCCTGCTGCGCCTCGCGGCCGAGAGCCACTGGCTGCTGGTCAACCTGCACCACGTCGTCGCCGACGGCTGGTCGCTGACCCTGCTGGTACGGGAGCTCTCGGCGCTCTACGACGCCGGCGAGGCGGGCGGCGCGGCGGCGCTGCCCGAGCTGCCGCTGCAATACGCCGACTTCGCCCGCTGGCAGCGCGGGTACCTGACCGGCGACCTGCTGGCCGCCGAGGTCGCCCACTGGCGCCAGCGCCTGGCCGGCCTCGAGCCGCTCGCGCTCCCCACCGACCGGCCGCGCGGCGTGGCGCCCAGCCGCCGCAGTGGCCACCATCGCCTCGCCCTTCCCGGCGCGCTCTACGAGCAGCTGCGCCGCTTCGGGCAGGAGCGCGCCGCCACCCTGTTCATGACCCTGCTCGCCGGCTTCGTCGTCGTGCTCCACCGCTGGACGGGACAGGGTTCGATCGTGGTCGGCTCGCCGGTCGCCAACCGCACCCGCCGCGAGCTCGAGGGGCTGATCGGCTTCTTCGTCAACATGCTGGTGCTGTCGGTCGACTGCGGCGGCGGCGAGCTGCCGTTCTCGCGGCTGCTGGAGCGGGTGCGGGAGGCGGCGCTGGCCGCCTATGCCCATCAGGAGGTGCCGTTCGAAAAGCTGGTCGGCGAGCTCGAGCCGCGGCGCGAGCGGAACCGCAACCCGCTGTTCGACGTCGTCTTCCATGTCCGCGACCTGCCGGGGGAGCCGCCGCGCCTCGGCGAGCTGGCGATCGCGCCGGTCGCCACCGCCCAGGGGGCGCCCAAGTTCGACCTGAACCTGTCGGTCGGCACCGGCGCCGCCGACCCGGATGCCTGGCTGGAGGTGGACGCCGAGCTCTTCGACGGGGCGACCGCGCTGCGCCTGCTGAGTCACCTGGGGGAAGTGCTGACGGGCCTGGCCGCGGCCGCCCGGGATGCGGCCGACCCGCGCCTGGGCGAGCTGCCGCTGCTTTCGGCGGCGGAGCGGGCGGCGGTCGGCCGCGAGTGGAACGACACCGCCGCGGCCTATCCCGAGCAGACGCTCGACCGGCTGTTCGCGGCGCGGGCGGGCGAGGCGCCCGAGGCGGTCGCGGTGGTGCGCGGCGCCGAGGTGGTGCGCTACGGCGAGCTCGATCGCCGGGCCAACCGCCTGGCGCACCGCCTGCGCGCCCTGGGAGTGGGGCCGGAGGTGCTGGTCGGGGTGTGCGGCGAGCGGTCCACGGCGCTGGTGGCGGGCCTGATCGCCATCCTCAAGGCAGGGGGGGCCTATCTGCCGCTCGACCCCGAGGCGCCGCCGGAGAGGCTGGCCCGCCTGCTGGCAGCGGTGGGAGCGCCGGTGCTGCTCTGCGGCGAGGAGATGGCCGGCAGGCTGCCGGCGCTGCCGCCGGGAGTCGCCGTGCTGTGGCTCGGCGAGGCTCTCGCCGCTCCCGGTCCGGACCAGCCGCCGGCCGCCGGCACGGCACCCGACAACCTGGCCCATGTGCTGTTCACCTCCGGTTCGACCGGCGAGCCCAAGGCGGTCGGGCTCGCCCACCGGCCGGTGGTGCGGCTGGTCTGCAACACCGGCTTTGCCCGCTTCGGCCCTTGCCAGGTGCAGATCCTGCACTCGCCGCTGGCTTTCGACGCCGCGACCATGGAGCTGTGGGGCAGCCTCGTCCATGGCGGCATGATCGTCCTGCCGGTCGCCGCCCGGCCGTCGCTCGCGGAGCTCGCCGCCACCGTCGCGCGCCACCGGGTGAGCAGCCTGTGGCTGACCGCGGCCCTGTTCAAGGTCATGGTCCAGGAGCACCTCGCGAGCCTTGCCGGTGTCGGCCAGCTGCTGGCCGGCGGCGACGTGCTGCCGCCCGCCGAGGTGCGCCAGGCGCTGCAGGTCCTGCGCGGCACGGTGCTGATCAACGGCTACGGACCCACCGAGGACAGCACTTTCACCTGCTGCCACCGCATGCACCACGCCGAGGAGCTGGCGGCTGGCGGCCCGGTGCCGATCGGGCGGCCGATCGCCAACACCCGAGTCCAGGTCCTGGACCGCGGGCTGCGGCCGGTGCCGGTCGGGGTGGAAGGGGAGCTCTACGCCGCCGGCGACGGCCTGGCGCGCGGCTATCTGGGGCAACCGGCGCTGACCGCCGAGCGCTTCGTCCCCGACCCGCATGGCGCCCCCGGGCAGCGGCTGTACCGCACCGGCGATCGGGTGCGCTGGCGCGCTGACGGCACCCTCGACTTCCGCGGACGACTGGACGACCAGGTGAAGATCCGCGGCTTCCGCGTCGAGCCGCGGGAGATCGAGGCGGTGCTCGGCCGCCATCCCGCGGTGGCCCACGCGGTGGTGCTGGCCGTCGCCGCCGCGACCGGCGAGAAGCGCCTGGAGGCCTATGTCGCGCCGCGCCCCGGGGAAGCCGCCGGCGCCTCCCTGGACGCCGAGACGCTGCGGGACTTCCTGCGCGGGCAGGTGCCCTCCTACATGGTGCCGGTGCGCTGCGTCGTGCTCGCCAGCCTGCCGCGCACCGGCAGCGGCAAGATCGACCGGCGGGCCCTGCCGGGGTTGGCCGCCGGCGACCTCGAGACGGCCGCCGGCCGGCCGCCGTTCGTGGCGCCCGAGGGAGAGATCGAGGAGACCCTGGCCGCTCTCTGGCAGGAGCTGCTGGCGGTGGCGCGGGTCGGCGCCGGCGACGATTTCTTCGCGCTCGGCGGCCACTCGCTGCTCGCCACCCAGCTCACCTCCCGGCTGTCTCCGCGGCTCGGGCGCGAGGTGCCGCTGCGGCTGGTCTTCGAGGCGCCGGTGCTGAGGGACCTGGCCGCGGCGATCGCGGCGGAGGAGGCGGCGCCGCCGCCGGCCGCGGGCACGCCGCCGGTGCCGGCCGCGACGGCAACGATCCCACGGGCGGCGGGCCCTGCCGCCGGCGAGCTCGACGAGCTGCTGGCCGACCTCGACCGGCTCACCGACGAAGAGGCGAGGCGGCTCCTCGCCGAGGAAGCGGCGGAGCCGGCGGCGGGAGCCGGCGGGTGAGCGAGCGCGTCGCCACGGTGGAGGGCCTGTCGCCGGAAAAGCAGGCGCTCCTGGCCCGCCGCCTGCGCGAGCGCGCCGCCGATCCCGACGCCCGCCCGCTGTCGTTCGCCCAGGAGAGGCTCTGGTTCCTGGACCGCCTGACCCCGGGTAGCGCCGCCTACAACCTGACCGCGGTGGTGCGCATGCGCGGCCGGCTGGACGTCCGGGCGCTGGCCGCCAGCCTGCTCGAGGTGGTGCGCCGGCACGAGGCGCTGCGTACCCGCTTCCCGGCGCTGGGCGGCCGGCCGGTACAATGGGTGGGCAGGCCGGCGCTGCCGCTGCCGCTCTGCGACCTCGGCGCGCTGCCCGGCGAGCGCCGTCAGGCCGCGGCCAAGGACCAGGCGGTCGCCGCCAACCTGCGCCCCTTCGACCTGGCGGCCGGGCCGCCGTTGCGCGCCCTGCTCGTGGTGATGCGACCCGACGAGCACCTGCTGGCGCTCACCCTGCACCACATCGTCTCGGACGGCTGGTCGGTGGGGGTGCTGGTGGGCGAGGTGGCGGCGCTCTACGACGCGCTGGCCGCCAGCCGGCGGCCGGACCTGCAGGCGCTCCCCATCCAGTACGTCGATTTCGCCCGCTGGCAGCGGCGCGCGCTGGCCGGCGAGGCGCTGGGCCGCCAGCTGGCCTACTGGCGCCGGCAGCTCGCCGGCGCGCCGCCGGTGCTCGAGCTGCCGGCCGACCGGCGCCGACCGGCGGTGGCGCGCTTCGCCGGCGCCCGCCGCCGATTCGACCTGCCGCCGGCGGCCACCGGCCGGCTGAGGCGGCGGGCCCAGGAGCAGGGGGCGACCCTGTTCATGGCGCTGCTCGCCGGCCTGGTGGCGCTGCTGCGCCGGGTCACCGGCCAGGACGACCTGGTCGTCGGATCGGTGGTCGCCAATCGCAACCGCGCCGAGATCGAGGGGCTGATCGGCTTCTTCGTCAACGCCCTGGTGCTGCGCACCGACGCCTCGGGGGAACCTTCCTTCGGCGAGCTGCTGCGGCGGGTGCGGGAGGTGGCGCTCGGCGCCTTCGCCCATCAGGACCTGCCGTTCGAGAAGCTGGTCTCCGAGCTTCGCCCCGAGCGTGGCGCCAGCCACAACCCGCTGTTCCAGGTCGCCTTCGTGCTGCAGAACACGCCGCTGCCGCCGTTCGAGCTGGCCGGGTTGACCCTCGAGCTGCTCGAGACGCCGGTCCAGGCCGCGATCTTCGACCTGAAGCTCGAGGTCTGGGAGACGGCGGACGGGGGCGTGCGGGGGAACCTCCAGTACGACCGCGACCTGTTCGACGGCGCCACCGCCGCCCGCCTGACCGGCCAGCTCGAAAGGCTGATGGGCGATGCGGCGGCGCATCCGGAAAGGCCGCTGAGCGAGCTGGCGCTGCTCGGCGGCGCCGAGCGGCACCAGCTGCTGCGCGAGTGGAACGGCCAGGCGCCGCCGGTCGCCGGAGCGGCAGCGGGGCCAGGGGCGCCGCGGGACGGTGGGAGCCCGGCGGCCGCGGACAGCCTGGTGGCGCGCCTGCGGCGGCAGGCCGCGGCGCGGCCCGGGGCGACGGCGGTGGTCTACGAGCAGGCGGAGCTCACCTACGGCGATCTCTGGGCGCGGTCGCGCCGGCTGGCGCGGCGGCTGCGGGGCATGGGGGTGGCGGACGGGGAGAGGGTGGGGGTCTGGATCGAGCGCTCGCCCGAGCTGGTGGTGGCGATCCTGGGAGTGCTCGCGGCCGGCGCCGCCTACGTGCCGCTGGATCCCGACTACCCCGAAGACCGGCTGCGCTTCATGCTGGCCGATGCGGCGGTGGCGCGGGTGGTGAGCGCCGGCGCGCTCGCGGCCGGCTGGCGGGAGCGGCTGGGCGGTGGCGGCGACGGCCGGCCGCTCGAGTTGGTGCGGGTCGACGAGGACGAGGCGGCGCCGGCGGCCGGCGGCCCCGGGTTCGCGGGTCGCGGCGCCGAGCCGTGGGATGGCGGTCCGGTGGCGGCGGATCGAGGCCGGGAGGCGGCGGGTGCGGGCGGCGAGCCGGCGGCCGCAGGCCCGGCGGCGGCGGAGCCCTGGGAACGGTTGCGGCCCGGGAGCGCCGCCTACGTCATCTACACCTCGGGCTCGACCGGGGTGCCCAAGGGGGTGGTGGTGCCGCACGGCGCGGTGCTGCGCCTGTTCGCGGCGACCGCCCCCTGGTTCGAGTTCGGCGCCGAGGACGTCTGGACGCTCTTCCATTCCTGCGCCTTCGACTTCTCGGTCTGGGAGTTGTGGGGGGCGCTGCTGCACGGCGGCCGGCTGGTGGTCGTGCCGTACTGGGTGAGCCGGTCGCCGGAGGCGTTCTGGTGGCTGCTGGCCGAGGCGGGGGTGACGGTGCTCAACCAGACGCCGTCGGCGTTCCGCCAGCTGCTCGCGGTGGCGCTGGCGGGCGGCGGCACCCTGCCGCTGCTGCGCCGGGTGATCTTCGGCGGCGAGGCCCTCGACCTCGCCTCCGTGGCCAGCTGGTGGGAGGAGGGCGGGCAGCAGGCGGCGCTGGTCAACATGTACGGCATCACCGAGACCACGGTGCACGTCACCCACCGACCGATCGGCCCGGCCGACCTGGGGAAGGGCAACCGGATCGGGGTGCCGATCCCGGATCTCAGGGTCTACGTCGCCGGCCGCGCCGGCGAGCTGGCGCCGATCGGCGTGGCGGGCGAGCTGCGGGTGGGCGGCGCGGGGGTGGCCTGGGGCTATCTGGGCCGGCCGGCGCTGACCGCCGAAAGGTTCGTGCCCGACCCGTGGAGCGGGGCGCCAGGAGGGCGCCTCTACCGCTCGGGCGACCTGGCGCGCTGGGTCGCCGCCGGCGAGCTCGAATACCTGGGAAGGATCGACCACCAGGTCAAGATCCGCGGCTACCGCATCGAGCCGGGAGAGATCGAGGCGGCGCTCGCCGCCCACCCGGAGGTGCGCGCGGCGGTGGTGACGGCGCGCGAGGGGGAAGACGGGGACCGGCGGCTGGTGGCCTACGTGGTGCCGGCGGCGCCGCCGCCGGAATTCGACCGGGCGGCAACACCGACGGCGAGCGCGGTAGCCGAGACCCCGGCGCCGGACGCGGCGGGGGCCGCCGGGCTGGCGGCGGCGCTGCGGCGGCACCTCGAGGTCCGCCTCCCCTCCTACATGGTGCCGGCGGCTTTCGTGCTGCTCGAAGGCCTGCCGGTCACCCCCCAGGGCAAGCTCGACCGGCGGGCCCTGCCGGCGCCGGAGGGGGCGGCGCTGGCCGCCGCCGAGTACGTGGCGCCGCGCACCTGGGTGGAAGCGACGCTGGCGCGGATCTGGGCGGAGATGCTGCGGCTCGACCGGATCGGCGCGACCGACGACTTCTTCCGCCTGGGGGGCCATTCGCTGCTGGCGACCCAGGTCGTCTCGCAAGTGCGCGAGGTGCTGGGAGTGGAGCTGCCGCTGAGGGTGCTGTTCGAGCTGCCGCAGCTGGCGGGGCTCGCCGCGGCGGTCGAAAAGCTGCGCGCCGAGAAGGGGCTCGCGGCGCGGCCGGCGCCGCCGCTGGTGCGGGTGGCGAGGCGCGAGGGGTTGCCGCTCTCCTTCGGCCAGGAGCGGCTCTGGTTCCTCGACCGGCTCTCCCCGGGAGGCGCGGCCTACAACGAGGCCCTCGAGGTGCATCTCCACGGCGAGCTGGCGGTGGCGGCGCTCGAACGGGCCCTGCTCGAGATCGTGGCGCGGCACGAGGCGCTGCGCACCGTCTTCCCGGAGGTCGGCGGGCGCCCGGTGCAGCGGATCGAGGAGCGCTCGCTCGCCGGCCTGCCGGTGGCCGACCTGCGGGCGCTGCCGGCCGCCGCCCGGGAGCGTGAGCTGGCCAGGGTGCGCGCCGGGCAGCGCTCGCGGGGCTTCGCGCTCGCGCAGGGGCCGCTGGTCCGCTTCTGCCTGGCGGCGGTGGGGGAACGCGACCATCTGCTGCTCGCCACCCTCCACCACATCGTCTTCGACGGCTGGTCGATCGGGCTGTTGCTGCGCGAGATCGCGCTGCTCTACGGGGCGTTCGCGGCGGGACGGCCGTCGCCGTTGCCAGAGCTGCCGGTGCAATACGCCGACTTCGCATCCTGGCAGCGCGAATGGCTGGACGGCGAGGCGCTGGCGGGCGAGATCGCCTACTGGCGGCAGCGCCTGGCCGGGCTGGCCGCGCTCGAGCTGCCGGCCGACCGGCAGCGGCCGGCGGTGCGGCGGTTCCACGGTGGGCGCCGGCGGCTGCGCCTTCCCGCCGCCGTGGTCGCCGCGCTCCGCGCCCTGGGCCAGGCGCACGCGGCCACGCTCTTCATGACCCTGCTGGCGGGGTTCCAGGCGTTGCTGGGGAGGCTCTCCGGACAGGACGACGTGGCCGTCGGCTCGCCCACCGCCAGCCGCGACCGGGCGGCGACCGAGGGCCTCATCGGCTTCTTCGTCAACATGCTGGTGCTGCGCGCCGACCTCGCCGGCGATCCGCCGTGGGAGCGGCTGCTCGACCAGGTGCGGGAGACCGCGCTGGCCGCCTACGCCCACCAGCACCTGCCGTTCGAGAAGCTGGTCGAGGAGCTGCGGCCGCAGCGCGACCTGTCGCGCAACCCGCTCTTCGCCGTCTCCTTCCAGGTGTTCAGCCCGCCGCCGGCGCCGCCGCGCCTCGCCGGGCTCGAGATGTCGCTGCCGGCGGCCGCCGCCGAGGAGTCGGTCAAGTTCGATCTCGACGTCTCGCTGGTCGAGGGCGACCCCGCCGACGACCTGGAGGGGTTGCTGCTCTACGATCGCGACCTGTTCGAGGAGGCGACGGCCGAGCGCATCGCCCGCCAGCTGCCGCGGCTGCTGGCGGGGGCGGCCGCCAACCCCGGCCGGCGGCTGTCGGAGCTGCCGCTGCTGGCCGCGGCCGAGCGCTTCCAGCTGCTGGTGGAATGGAACGACACCGCCAGTCGCTATCCCCGCGACAGCTCGGTCGGCGAGCTGTTCGCCGCGGCGGCGCGGCGAGCGCCGGACGCGGTCGCCGTGGTGCAGGGACCGCTGGCCGTCACCTATGGCCGGCTCGACCGGCTGGCCAACCGGCTGGCCCGCCGGCTGCGCGCGCTGGGGGTGGGGCCGGAGGAGCGGGTGGCGCTCTGCTGCGAACGCAGCCCCGGCCTGGTGGCGGCGCTGGCCGGCATTCTCGCGGCCGGCGGCGCCTACGTCCCCCTGGAACCGTCCCACCCGCCGGCGCGCCTGGCCCGGCTGCTCGCCGACGCCCGGCCGCGGGCGGTGGTCGCGGGCTCTGCCGCGCTGGCGGCGGCGCTGCCGCCGGGAGACTGGCCGGTGGTGGTGCTGGGAGACGGCGAGGCCGGGCCGGACGGCCCGCCGCCGCCGGTGCCGGGAGCCGCGGCGGCCACGGTGGCCACGGTGGCCATGGCGGCTACGGTGGCAGCCGGCAACCTCGCCTACGTCCTCTACACCTCGGGCACCACCGGCGAGCCCAAGGGGGTGGCGGTGGTGCACCGCGGGGTGGTCCGGCTGGTGATGGGCAGCGGCTTCGCCCGTTTCGGGCCGGCAGAGGTCTTCCTGCTGCTGTCGCCGGTCGGTTTCGACGCCTCGACGCTCGAGCTCTGGGGGTGCCTGCTCCACGGCGGCCGGCTGGTGCTTCCAGAGGCCGCCCGGCCGTCCCTCGCCGAGCTCGGCCGCACTCTCGTCGAGCACGGGGTCACCACCCTCTGGCTGACCGCGGCGCTGTTCGAGCAGATGGCGGCCGAGCGCCCCGGCGACCTGGCCGGCGTCCGCCAGCTGCTCGCCGGCGGCGACGTGCTGCCACCGGACCGGGTGCGTCACCTGCTCGGCGCCGCCGGCGGCCCGCTGCTGATCAACGGCTACGGTCCGACCGAGAACACGACCTTCACCAGCTGCCACGCCATGCGGCGCCCGGACGACCTGCCGGCGGGGCGGCCGGTGCCGATCGGCACCCCGGTGGCCAACAGCCGGGTCTACGTGCTCGACGCCTCCCTGCGGCCGGTGCCGCTGGGAGTGCCGGGCGAGCTCTGCGCCGCCGGGGACGGCCTGGCGCGCGGCTACTTCGGGCAGCCGGCGCCGACCGCGGCGAGCTTCCTCCCCGACCCGCACGGCGGCTTCGGGGAGCGGCTCTACCGCACCGGCGACCGGGCGCGCTGGCTGGACGGCGGCGTGCTCGAGTTCCTCGGGCGCCGCGATCACCAGGTCAAGATCCGCGGTTTCCGGATCGAGCCCGGCGAGGTCGAGGCCGCGCTCGCCCGCCATCCGCGGGTGCGCCAGGCGGCGGTGCTGGCGGCGGGCGGCGGCGGCGCGGCGCTCGGCGAGCGCCGGCTGGTCGCCTACGTGGCGGCGGCGGGGGGTGCGCAGGAGGGAGCGGCGGCGGGAATCGCGGCGGCGGGCGCCGTGTCCGCGGCGGAGCTGCGCCGCTTCCTCGCCGAGCGGCTTCCCCCCTACATGGTGCCGGCGCGCTTCGTCCTGCTGCCGGCGCTGCCGCTGACCGCCAGCGGCAAGCTCGACCGGCAGGCGCTGGCCGCGCTCGCCCCCGGTCCCCCCGGGCCGGGCGACTCCCCCCTGGTGGCACCGCGCGGCCCGTTCGAGGAAATGCTTGCGGCGCTCTGGGAGGAGCTGCTCGCGGCCGGGCCGGTCGGCGCTCACGACGACTTCTTCGCCCTGGGCGGCCATTCGCTGCTCGCCACCAGGCTGGTGTCGCGGCTGCGCGCCGACCTGGGTATCGACCTCGGGCTGCGCACCGTCTTCGAGTCGCCCACCCTGGCCGAGATGGCCCGCGAGGTGGCCCGGGCGATGGCGGGAGACGCTCCGGCCGCCGAGCCGCCGCTGCTGCCGGCGCCTGCCGCCGCCGGCAGGCCGGCCGACGGACCGCTCTCCTTTGCTCAGGAGAGGCTCTGGTTCCTCGATCAGCTCGCTCCGGGCAATCCGTTCTACAACGTGCCGGCGGCGGTCTGGATGAGCGGCCGCCTGGCGGTCGGGGCCCTGGCCGGCGCCCTGCTCGCGGTCGTCCATCGCCACCAGGCGCTGCGCACGGTCTTCCCCGCCGTCGGCGGGCGGCCGGTGCAGCGGTTGGCGGCGGCCGCCCTGCCGCTGCCGGTCGTCGATCTGATGCGCCTGCCCCAGGCGGTGGCGGCGCGCGCCGCGGACCGGCTGGCGGTCGCGGAGGCGGGGCGCCCGTTCGATCTCACCGCGGGACCAGTGGTCAGGGCCCGCCTGGTCGCCACCCGCGCCGACGAGCACCTGCTGCTCCTCACCCTCCATCACGTCGTCGCGGACGGCTGGTCGGTGGGGGTGCTGGTGCGCGAGGTGGCGGCGCTCTACGCGGCGCTGGCCGCCGGGCGGCAGCCGGCGCTGCCGGAGCTTCCCATCCAGTACGGCGACTTCGCCCGCTGGCAGCGGCGGTGGTTGCAGGGCGAGGTCTGGGAGCGGCAGCTCGGCTACTGGAAGGAGAAGCTCGGCGGCCCGCTGCCGGCGCTCGAGCTGCCGGCCGACCGGCGGCGGCCGGCGGTGCAGCGCTTCCGCGGCGCGCGCCTGCCGGTGGCGCTGCCGGCGGCGGCGGCGGCGCGGTTGCGGCAGGTGGCGCGGGAGCGGGGCGCCACCCTGTTCATGGCGCTGTTCGGCGGCTTCGTGGCCCTGCTCCACCGCACCACCGGTCAGGACGACCTGGTGGTGGGGTCGGTGGTCGCCAACCGCAACCGGGCGGAGATCGAGGGCCTGATCGGGTTTTTCGTCAACTCGCTGGCGCTGCGCACCGACGCCTCGGGCCAGCCCTCCTTCGCCCGGCTGCTCGGCCGGGTGCGCGAGGTGGCGCTGGGCGCTTACGCCCATCAGGACCTGCCGTTCGAAAAGCTGGTCTCCGAGCTGCGCCCCGAGCGCGACATGAGCCACAACCCGCTCTTCCAGGTGGTGTTCGTGCTGCAGAACGCGCCGCAGGCGCCGCTCGAGCTGGCGGGGCTGCGGCTGGCGGCGGCCGCGGCGGAGAACCACACCTCGATCTTCGACCTCAAGCTCGAGCTCTGGGAGGCCGAGGGCGGAGCCGTCCGCGGCAGCATCCAGTACGACACCGATCTGTTCGACGCGCCGACCATCGCGCGCCTGGCCGGTCACTTCGAGCGGCTGGTCGCCGATGCCGCCGACCGCCCGGAGCGGCGGATCGGCGAGCTCGCCCTGCTCGGCGAGGCCGAGCGGCACCTGCTGCTGGCCGAGTGGAACGGCCAGGCGCAGGCTCCCGCGCTCGCCGCGGACGACAGCCTGGCGGCGCGTTTCCTGCGGCAGGCGGCAGCGCGGCCCGAGGCCATCGCGGTGGTCTGCGACCAGGCTGCGCTCACCTATGGCGAGCTGGCGTCGCGCGCGTGGCGCCTGGCGCGGCGGCTGCGGCGCCTGGGGGTGGCAGAGGGGGAGCGGGTGGGGGTCTGGATCGAGCGCTCGCCCGAGCTGGTGGTGGCGATCCTCGGGGTGCTGGCGGCGGGCGCGGCCTACGTGCCGCTGGATCCGGACTACCCGGAGGAGCGGCTGCGCTTCATGCTGACGGATGCGGCGGTGGCGCGGGTGGTGAGCGCCGGGCCGCTGGCGGCAGGGTGGCGGGAGCGGTTGGCCGGCGGCGACGGCGAGGCGGCGGGGCGGCGGCTCGATCTGGTGCGGGTCGATGAGGATGACGCCGGAGAGGCAAGCGGCGAGGCCGGTGTTTGGGAGCCGGGGGAGCCGGGGGAGCGGGGGGAGCCAGGTAAGCCGGGTGGAGCGGAGCCCTGGCAGATGCCTGGCCCCGAGAGCGCGGCCTACGTGATCTACACCTCGGGCTCGACCGGCGTGCCCAAGGGGGTGGTGGTGCCGCACGGGACGGTGCTCCGGCTGTTCACGGCGACCGCCCCCTGGTATGGGTTCGGAGCGGCGGACGTCTGGACGCTCTTCCATTCGAGCGCCTTCGATTTCTCGGTCTGGGAGCTGTGGGGGGCGCTGCTGCACGGCGGCCGGCTGGTGGTCGTCCCCTATTGGGTGAGCCGGTCGCCGGAGGCATTCTGGCGGCTGCTGGCGGCGGCGGGAGTGACGGTGCTCAACCAGACGCCGTCGGCCTTCCGCCAGCTGCTGGCCGCGGCTGCCGGGCGGGGCGGCGCCCTGCCGCCGCTGCGCCGGGTGATCTTCGGCGGCGAAGCGCTGGAGCTCGGCAGCGTCCGCGGCTGGTGGGAGGGCGACGGGGAGCGGGCGGCGCTGGTCAACATGTACGGCATCACCGAGACCACGGTGCACGTCACCTATCGGCCGGTCGGCCCGGCCGATCTGGGCAAGGGGAGCCGGATCGGGGTGCCCATCCCGGACCTCAGGGCCTACGTCGCCGGCAGCGGCGGCGAGCTGTCGCCGATCGGCGTCGCCGGCGAGTTGCAGGTCGGCGGCGCGGGCGTGGCCCAGGGGTACCTGAACCGGCCCGCGCTGACCGCGGAGCGGTTCGTGCCCGACCCCTGGAGCGGGGTGCCGGGGGGGCGCCTCTACCGCTCGGGAGACCTGGCGCGCTGGGTGGCGGCAGGCGAGCTCGAATACCTGGGGCGGATCGACCACCAGGTCAAGGTCCGCGGCTACCGCATCGAGCCGGGCGAGATCGAAGCGGCGCTCGCCGCCTGCCCGGAAGTCCGGGAGGCGGCGGTGGTGGTGCGGGAGGGGGCCGGGGGCGACCGCCGCCTGGTCGCCTACGTCGTGCCGGCCGCGCAGCTCGGCCATGGCGAGGGGGAGCGCTGGCAGACGGAGCAGGTGCGGCGCTGGCGGCAGGTCTTCGAGGACACCTATGGCGGCGCCGTCGCGGCGGCGGATGCCGACTTCAACCTGGCGGGCTGGACCAGCGCCGAGACCGGCGCGGCGATCCCCGCCGAGCAGATGCGCGAGTGGCTCGCCGACACGGTCGACCGGCTGGCGGCGGCGGCGCCGCGGCGGGTGCTCGAGATCGGCTGCGGCACCGGCATGGTGCTGCTGCGGCTCGCTCCCGGCCGCGAGCGCTACGTCGGCACCGACCTGTCGCGGCGGGCGCTGGCCGAGCTGGGCCGCGTGGCCGCGGCGCGGCCGGAGCTCGGCGCGGTGACGCTGCTCGAACGGGAAGCGGCGGACTTCTCGGGCTTCGCGGACGGCGAGTTCGACGCCGTGGTGCTCAATTCGGTGGTGCAGTACTTCCCGAGCGCCTCCTATCTCGAAGCGGTCCTCTCCCAGGCGATGCGGGTGCTGGCGCCGGGCGGGATGGTCTTCGTCGGCGACGTGCGCAGCCTGCCGCTGCTGCCCGTCCAGCACCTGGCGCTGGCCCTGGCGCGGGCCGAGGGCAGCCTGCCGGTGGCGCAGCTCGAGCAGCGGGCGCGCCAGCAGGCCGCCCAGGAGACCGAGCTGGTGCTGGCGCCGGAGCTGTTCCTGGACCTGGCGCGGCGGCTGCCCGGGATGCCGCGGGTCGAGATCGCGCCGAAGCGGGGCCGCTGGCACAACGAGCTGACCCGCTACCGCTACCAGGTGGCGCTGCACGCCGCCGGCCGCGGCGACCGTCCGGCGGCGGCCGCGCCGGTGTGGCTCGACTGGCAGGCCGAAGGGTTGAGCCTGGAGGCGCTACGGCAGCTGCTCGCCGCGACCCGCCCCGAGACGCTGCTGCTGCGCCGGGTGCCGAACGCGCGGCTGCGCTCCGAGGCCGCGCTGCTGCGACAGCTCGCCGCGTCGCGCGCCGGCACCGGTGCCGCCACCGTCGCGGAGCTGCGGCGGCGGCTGGCCGGGACGGCGCCGGCGCCTGCCGGGTCCGGCGGCGCCGACGCCTCAGGCGTCAAGCCGGACGCCTCAGGCGTCAATCCAGACATCGCAGGCGTCGAGCCGGACGCCCTCGCGGCTTTGGGCGCGGAGCTGGGTTACGAGGTGGATCTCGGCTGGTACGAGCCCGGGTCCGATGGCGCGTTCGAGGCCGGCCTGCGCCGGGCCGTGGCGGCCACCCCCGAGCGCGGCTGGCTGCCGGCACCGCCGCCCGGGGCGCCCGGCGGCCAGCCCGCGAGCTGGGCCAGCAGCCCGCGGCGCGGGCAGTTCGCGCGCCAGCTGGCGCCGGCGCTGCGGCGCCGGCTGGAGGCGCGGCTCCCCTCGTACATGGTGCCGGCGGCGTTCGTGCTGCTCGAAGCGCTGCCGGTCACCCCGCAGGGGAAGCTCGATCGGCGGGCCCTCCCCGAACCGGAGGGCGGGAGGCCGGCCGCCGCCGAGGAGTTCGTCGCGCCGCGCACCGGGGTCGAGGAGACCCTGGCGCGCATCTGGTCGGAGGTGCTCGGCGTGGAGCGGGTCGGGGCGGCCGACGACTTCTTCCACCTCGGCGGGCACTCGCTGCTCGCCACCCAGATGATCTCCCAGGTGCGGGCCGCGCTCGGCGTGGAGTTGCCGCTGCGGGCGCTGTTCGAGGCGCCGCGCCTGTCGGGGCTGGCGGCGGCGGTCGAGCGGGAGCTGGCAGGCGACGGCGCGGGGGCGCGGCCGGCGCCGCCACTGGTGCGGGTGGCGCGGCGGGGGGCGCTGCCGCTGTCGTTCGCCCAGGAGCGCCTCTGGTTCCTCGACCGGCTCAATCCCGGGGGATCGGCCTACAACGAGCCGTTCGCGGTGCGCCTCGCCGGGCGCCTCGACGTCGCCGCGCTCGAGCGCTCGCTGCTGGCGATCGTCGCCCGCCACGAGGCGCTGCGCACGGTCTTTCCCGACGTCGAAGGGCGCCCGATGCAGCTGATCGAGGAGAGCTCGGTCGCCTGCCTGCCGGTGGTCGAGCTGGCGGCGCTGCCGCTGGCGGCCCGCGGCGCCGAGCTCGCACGCCTGCGCGAGGCCTTCGTCGACCGGGGCTTCTCGCTCGCCCGCGGGCCGCTGCTGCGCCTCTGCCTGCTGCGCCTCGGCGAGCGCGAGCACTGGCTGCTGGCGACCCTCCACCACATCGTCTTCGACGGCTGGTCGACCGGGGTGCTGCTGCGCGAGCTGGCGGCGCTGTACACCGCGTTCCTCGCCGGGCGGCCGGGCCAGGCCGGGCTGCCGGAGCTGCCCGTGCAGTACGCCGACTTCGCCGCCTGGCAGCGGCGATGGCTGGACGGCGAGACGCTGGCGGCGGAGCTCGATCACTGGCGGCGGCGCCTGGCGGGCATCGAGCCGCTCGAACTGCCCGCCGACCGGCCGCGGCCGGCGGTGCAGCGCTTCCGCGGCGGCCGCGCGCCCCTGCGCGTGCCGGGACCGCTCGCCGCACGCCTGCGCAATCTGGGGCAGGCCCACGCGGCCACCCTGTTCATGACCCTGCTGGCCGGTTTCCAGGTGGTCATGGGCAGGCTCTCGGGACAGCGCGACGTGGCGGTCGGCTCGCCGATCGCCGGCCGCGACCGGGCGGAGACCGAACGGCTGATCGGCTTTTTCGTCAACATGTTGGTGCTGCGCGCCGATCTCGCCGGCGACCCGCCGTTCGGGCGCCTGCTGGACCAGGTGCGGGAGACCGCCCTGGCGGCCTATGCCCACCAGCACCTGCCGTTCGAGAGGCTGGTCGAGGAGCTGCGGCCGCGGCGCGACCTGGCGCGCAACCCGCTTTTCGCCGTCTCCTTTCAGCTGCTCAACACGCCGCTGGCGCCGCCGCGGCTGCCCGGGCTCGAGCTGGCGATGCCCGCCCCCGCGGCCGCCGAAGCCGCGAAGTTCGACCTCGACGCCGCCCTGGTCGAGGGGGCGCCCGGCGACGATCTCGCCGGGGTGCTGGTCTACGACCGCGACCTGTTCGACGCGGCGAGCATGACGCGCCTCGCCGGCCACCTGGTGCGGCTGCTGGCAGGCGCGGCGGCGGACCCCGGCCGGCGGCTCTCCGAGCTGTCGCTGCTGGCCGCGGCCGAGCGCTGCCAGCTGCTGGTCGAGTGGAACGACACCGCGGCGGACTGGCCGCCCGAGGCGACGGTCGACGGCCTGGTCGCCGGCAGCATGGGGCAGACGCCGCACGGCGTGGCGGTCGTCTGTGGCGCGGCGTCGCTCACCTACGGCGAGCTGGACCGCCGGGCCCGGCGCCTGGCGGCGCGGCTCCGCGGCCTGGGGGTGGGGCCGGAAGACCGGGTGGCGCTCTGCCTCGAACGCTCTGCCGAGCTGGTGGTGGTTCTCCTCGGCGTCCTGCGGGCGGGCGGCGCCTACCTGCCGCTCGACGCGTCCCACCCGCGGGAGCGGCTTGCCTTCCAGCTCGCCGACGCCACCCCCCGGCTGCTGCTCGCGTCCCGGCCGCTGCTGGCGGGCCTCCCGGCCTTCGGCGGTCCGGTGCTGTGCATCGACGACCTGATCGGGGGCGGGGACCCGCCGGAGCGGGCGCCGGCGCCGCGGGCCCCCGGTGGGGAGGGCCTCGCCTACGTCCTCTACACCTCCGGCTCGACCGGCGAGCCCAAGGGGGTCGGCGTGCCGCACCGCGCGCTGGTCAACTTCCTGCAATCGATGCGCGAGCGCCCGGGGCTGCGGCCGGGCGAGACGCTGCTGGCGCTAACCACCCTCGCCTTCGACATCGCGGCGCTCGAGATCCTGCTGCCGCTGGTGGCCGGAGGGACGGTGGCGCTGGTGAGCCGCGAGGTCGCCGCCGACGGCGCGCGGCTGGGCGCGGCGCTCGCCGCCTCCGGGGCGGCGGCGATGCAGGCGACGCCGAGCACCTGGCGGATGCTGCGCGAGGCCGGCTGGCAGGGCAGCGCGGCGCTCACCGCGCTGTCCGGCGGCGAGGCGTTGACGCCCGACCTCGCCGCGTTCCTCGCGGCGGGGTGCGCTGCCGGCTGGAACCTCTACGGCCCCACCGAGACCACCGTCTGGTCGGCGATCCAGCCGCTGGCCGCGCCGGCCGAGAACGCCGTGCCGGTCGCCGGCGCCGCGCCGGCCGGCACAGAGGGTCCCATCCCCCTCGGCAGGCCGATCGCCAACACCCGCTGCCACCTGCTCGACGGCGACGGCGGTCTGGCGGCCGCCGGCGCGCCGGGCGAGCTGTGGATCGGCGGCGCCGGCCTGGCGCGCGGCTATCTCGGGCGGCCCGGGCTGACCGCCGAGCGGTTCCGCCCCGATCCGTTCGGCGGCGAGCCGGGAGAGCGCCTCTACGGCACCGGCGACCTGGTCCGCCGGCGCCCCGACGGCACCCTGCTCTTCCTCGGCCGCCGCGACCACCAGGTCAAGGTGCGCGGCGTCAGGATCGAGCTGGGCGAGGTGGAGGCGGCGCTGGCGCGCCACCCGGCGGTGGCGGCGGCGGTGGCGGCGGCCGGCCGCGACCCGTCAGGCGAGGAGACGCGCCTGGCCGCCTACGCGGTGCTCCGGCCCGGTGCGGCGGCGAACGCCGCCGAGCTGCGCGGGTTCCTGCGCGGTCTGCTGCCCGAGACCATGGTGCCGGCGGTGGTGATGCTGCTCCCGGCCCTGCCGCTGACCGCCAACGGCAAGCTCGACCGCCGCGCCCTGCCGGCCCCCGCGGCGGCGCCGGCGCCGCGCGCCACGGCGGCGCTGCGCACCCCCTATGAGGAGGCGCTCGCCGCCATCTGGGAGGAGGTGCTGGGGGTCGCTGCAGCCGGTCCCGGCGACAGCTTCTTCGACCTCGGCGGGCACTCGCTCGCCGCCACCCGCCTGCTGGCGCGCATCCGCCGCACCTTCGCGGTCGAGCTGCCGCTGGCGGCGGTGTTCTCCGGCCCGACCCTGGGCGAGATGGCGGCAGCGCTTGCGGCGGCTGCCGCGGCCGGTGGCGACCCCGAGCTGTCCGGTCCGGCCGTGCCGCTGCGGCGGCTGCCGGCTGCCGGCGGCCCCCTGCCGCTGTCGTTCGCCCAGGAAAGGCTCTGGTTCCTCGACCGCCTGGTGCCGGGCAACCCCTTCTACAACGTGCCGGCGGCGGTGCGCATCGAGGGGGAGCTGGTACGGGGGGCGCTGGAGGCGGCGCTCGCCTACGTCCCCTGCCGCCAGGCGGCGCTGCGCGCCCGCTTCCCCGACGAGCAGGGGCGGCCCCACCTGTTGCTGGCGCCGGCCGCTCCCCGGCGCCTGCCGCTGGTCGATCTGTCGACCCTGCCGGCGCCGCGCCGGCAGGCCACGGCGGCGACGCTGGCCGCGGCCGACGCCGCCCGCCCCTTCGACCTGGCGCGCGGCCCGGTGCTGCGCGCCTGCCTGCTCCGGCTGGCGGGCGACGAGCACCTGCTGCTGCTCGCCATGCATCACATCGTCTCCGACGGCTGGTCGATCGGCATCCTGGTCGGCGAGCTCTCCGCGCTCTACGGCGCGCTGGCGCGCGGCGTCGCTCCGGAGCTGCCGGAGCTGCCGGTGCAGTACCACGACTTCGCCGGCTGGCAGCGCGCCTGGCTGGCCGGCCCGCGGCTGGAGCGCCAGCTCGCCTACTGGCGGCAGCGGCTGGCCGGCCACCCGCCGGCTCTCGCCCTGCCGTTCGATCGTCCGCGGCCGGCGGTGCAGCGCTTCCGCGGCCGGATCCGCCCGGTGACGCTGCCGCCGGCGCTGGCCGGCGCGCTCAAGGAGCTCGGCCGGCGCCAGGGGACGACGCTCTTCATGACCCTTCTCGCCGCCTGGCAGACGCTGCTGGCGCGGTGGACCGGCCAGGACGACGTCGTCGTCGGCACGCCGGTGGCCAACCGGCGGCTGGCCGAGGTCGAAGGGGTGATCGGCTTCTTCGCCAACACCCTGGCGCTGCGCACCGACCTTGCCGGCGATCCCCCCTTTGCCGCCCTGCTGGCGCGGGTGCGGGAGGAGGCGCTGGCCGCCTACGTCCACCAGGACCTGCCGTTCGAGAAGCTGGTCGAGGACCTGCAACCGGAGCGCGACACCAGCCAGACGCCGCTGTTCCAGGTCATGCTGGTGCTGCAGAACGCGCCGCTGCCGGCCCTCGAGCTGGCCGGGCTGCGGCTGTCGCTGCCGACCGGCACGGCGGCGACCGCGCGCTTCGACCTGACCCTGGAGCTGCAGGAGGCGGCCGCCGGCCTGCACGGCTCCATCCAGTACAGCCCCGACCTGTTCGACGCCGCCACCGTCGGCCGCCTGGCCGCGCATCTCGAGACCCTGCTCGCCGCGGTCGTCGCCGCCCCGGCGCAGACGCTGTCTCGCCTGCCGCTGCTGGGCCCGGCCGAGCTCCACCAGCTGCTGGTGGAGCTCAACGACACCCGGGTCGCGGCGCCGGCGGAGACGCCGGCGGCGGCGCCGGTCCACCTGCTGTTCGCGCGGCAGGCGGCGAGGACGCCGGACGCGGTCGCCCTGGTCGGCGACGGCGGCGGCGACGGCGGCGGCCCCGGCGCCGTGGCCGCCCTAACCTATGCCGAGCTGGCGCGCCGCGCCGGCCGGCTCGCCCGCGAGCTGGCGCGGCGCGGTGTCGGGCCGGAGGTGCCGGTCGGCATCTGCCTGGAGCGCTCGCTCGAAATGGTGGTGGCGCTGCTCGCCGTGCTCGAGGCGGGCGGCCTCTACGTGCCCCTGGACCCCACCTCCCCGCCCGAGCGGCTCGCCCTGATGCTCGAAACCGCCGCCCCGCCGGTGCTGCTCACCCGGGGAGCGTGGCCGCTGCAGGGAAGCCTCGGCGCCTGGGAGCCACGCACCTTCGATCTCGCGGCAGCTTGGCAAGCAATGACGGCGATCACGGCTCCGGCAGGCGAGGACTCCCCGGGCGGCGCCGCCTCCTGGCCGCGGCCCGCGGTCATGGCCGACCATCCGGCCTACCTGCTCTTCACCTCGGGTTCGACCGGCCGGCCCAAGGGAGTCGTGGTCTCCCACCGCGCCCTGGTCAATCACATGCTGTGGATGCAGCGCCGGTTTCCCCTGGATGCGTCCGGCGCGGTGCTGCAGAAGACTTCACTGGGATTCGACGCCTCGGTCTGGGAGGTCTGGGCGCCGCTGCTGTCCGGCGCCCGGCTGGTGCTGGCGCGCCCCGGCGCGCAGCAGGACCCCGGCCAGCTGGTCGAGGCGGTGATCCGCCACCAGGTGACCGCGCTGCAGGTGGTGCCGGCGCTGCTGCGGCTGCTGGTGGACCAGCCGGGGCTGGCGCGGGCCGGGAGCCTGCAACGCGTCTTCTGCGGCGGCGAGGCGCTGGAAGCGACGCTCGCGCCGCGGCTCTGGGAACGGCTGCCGGCGGCCGAGCTGGTCAACCTCTACGGACCGACCGAGACGACCATCCAGGCGACCTTCGCGGTCTGGCGCCCGGGCGATCCGCGGCCGGGCGGCGCGCTGCAGGTGCCGATCGGGCGTCCGATCGACAACGTCCAGGCGATGGTGCTCGACCGCGCCCTGCAGCCGGCGCCGCCGGGCGCCGCCGGCGAGCTCTACCTCGGCGGCGCCGGCCTCGCCCGCGGCTACCACGGCCGCCCCGACCTGACCGCCGAGCGCTTCGTGCCGGCGCCTTTCCCGGCGCCGCCGGGAGCCCGCCTCTACCGTAGCGGCGACCTGGTGCGCCTGACCGCCGGCGGCAGCCTCGAGTTCCTGGGCCGCGCCGACCGCCAGATCAAGCTGCGCGGCCACCGCATCGAGCTGGGCGAGATCGAGGCGGCGATCGCCGCCCAACCCGGAGTGCGCGAGTGCGTGGTCGAGCCGCGCGGCGCCGGCGCCGGCCGCCGGCTGGTCGCCTACCTGGTCGCCGAGCCACACCACCCGGCCGGCGCCGCCGCCGGCGGTGGGGAGGGCGCCGACGGCGACGCCGTCGCACAGTGGCGGAAGGTCTTCGACGAGACCTTCCGCCACCGTGCCGGGGAGGACGACGAGACCTTCAACATCGTCGGCTGGAACAGCAGCTACACCGGGCTGCCGATCCCCGCCGCGGAGATGCGGGAATGGCTCGACGCGACGCTCGAGCGCATCCTCGCCCTGCGTCCGCGCCGGGTGCTCGAGATCGGCTGCGGCGCCGGCCTGCTGCTGCTGCGCATCGCCCCGCACACCACGAGCTACGTCGGCATGGACTTCTCCCGCTCGGCCCTCGAGTACCTGCGCCAGCAGCTGCAGCGGGCCGACCCGCCGCTGCCGCAGGTGGCCCTCGAACAACGCGCCGCCGACGACTTCTCGGGGATCGCTCCGGGCAGCTTCGACCTGGTGGTGCTCAATTCGGTCGCGCAGTACTTCCCCGGCGTCGACTACCTGCTGCGGGTGCTCGACGGGGCGACGGCCGCGGTGGCCCCGGGCGGCGCGGTCTTCGTCGGCGACGTGCGCAGCCTGCCGCTGCAGGAGGCCTTCCGCGGCTCGGTCGAGCTCTCCCGCGCCGCGGCCGCGACCCCGGCCGCCGAGCTGCGGCGCGGGCTCGCCAGGCGGCTCGGCGAGGAGAAGGAGCTGCTGCTCGACCCGGCCTTCTTCCACGCCCTCGGCCGGCGCCTGCCGCGCGTCCGCGAGGTGGCGGTCGAGCTCAAGCGCGGCGCCGCGCGCAACGAGCTGACCCGCTTCCGCTACGACGTGGTGCTGGCGGTCGAGCCCGAGAGCGGGGCCGAGCCCGAGCGCGAGGAGGAGCCCTTGGTGCGCTGGCTGGCCTGGGGGGAGGAGGGCCTCGATCTCGCCTCCTGCGAGCGGCGACTGGTCGCCGAGCGCCCCGCGGTCCTGGCCGTCGCCGGGGTGCCGGACGCGCGGGTCGCCGCCGATCTCGCCGCCCTCGAACTGCTGGGCCAGGAGGGGACCGCCGAGGCCCTGCGCGCGCGCGTCGCGGCGCTCGCGCCGTCCGGCGTCGATCCCGACGATTTCCGGCGGCTGGCGGCGGCGGCCGGCTACGATGCCGCGGTGGGCGGCGCCGGCACCAGCCGGGCCGGCAGCTACGATGTCGTCCTGGCCCGACGGCCGGCGGCGGCCCGGCGGTGGCTCGCCCGGCGGCCGTCGCACGAGCTGCCCGCCGGCGGGTGGGAGAGCTACGCCAACCGCCCGCACCGGGGCGTGCGCGGCGGCCCCCTGGTGGCCGAGCTGCGCGCCCGGCTGCAGGCCTCCCTTCCCGCCGCCATGATCCCTGGAGCGTTCGTGTTGCTCGAGGCGATGCCCCTGAACGCGAGCGGCAAGCTCGACCGCCGCGCCCTGCCGGATCCGGCAGCGCTGGCGCTGCGGGCGACCGCCGACGCCGTGGCGCCGCGCAATGCGCTCGAGCGGCAGATCGCCGGGATCTGGCAGGACGTGCTGGGTCTCGGCGGCGCCGGTGTCGGCGTGCACGAGAACTTCTTCGACCTCGGCGGTCATTCGCTGCTGGTCGTCCAGGTCCACGATCGGCTGCAGGCCGCGCTGGGCAGGGAGCTGGCGATGGTCCACCTGTTCCAGTATCCGACGATCGCCGCGCTGGCCGCCTTCCTGACCGAGGCGGCGGCGGAGCCCGATCGCGAAGAGCTCGCCGCCGCCGGGGCACGCGCCGAGGCGCGGCGCGAGGCGGTGCTGGCGCGCCAGCGGCAGCGGCGGCGGGAACGCGCGCCGGAGGTCCCGGCGTGAGCGGCGACGCCGCGGCCCGCGGCTACGACGTCGCGATCGTCGCCATGTGTTGCCGCTTCCCCGGCGCCCCGGACCTGGCGGCCTTCTGGCGCAACCTGCGCGGCGGCGTGGAGTCGGTGTCGCGCTTCTCGGACGACGAGCTGCGCGCCGCGGGGGTGGGCGAGCAGGAGCTCGCCAGCCGGCGCTACGTCAGGGCGCAGGGGGTGCTCGACGGCATCGAGCTGTTCGACGCCCCCTTCTTCGGCGCCTCGCCGCGCGAGGCCGAGACCATGGACCCGCAACACCGCATCTTCCTGGAATGCGCCTGGGAAGCGCTCGAGACCGCTGGCTACGACGGCGAGCGCGGCGCCGGTCCGATCGGGGTGTTCGCCAGCGTCGGCCTCAACAGCTACCTGCTCAACAACCTGCTGACCCGGCCGGACCTGCTGCGCTCGCTCGGCGGCTTCCGTACCGGCATCGGCAACGACAAGGACTACGTGGCCACCCGGGTCTCCTACAAGCTCGACCTGACCGGGCCGAGCCTGACGGTGCAGACCGCATGTTCCTCGTCGCTGGTGGCGGTGCACCTTGCCTGCCAGAGCCTGCTCAACCTCGAATGCGACATGGCCCTGGCCGGCGGCGTCGCGATCAGCGTGCCGCAGCGCGTCGGCTACTGGTACGAGGAGGGGGGGATCGGCTCGCCGGACGGCCGCTGCCGCGCCTTCGACGCCGACGCCCGCGGCACGGTCTTCGGCAACGGCGCCGGAGTGGTGGTGCTCAAGCGGCTGGACGACGCTCTGGCCGCCGGCGACCAGCTGCTGGCGGTGATCCGCGGCAGCGCCATCAACAACGACGGCGGCGCCAAGGTGGGCTACACCGCCCCGAGCGTCCGCGGCCAGTCCAAGGTGGTGACCGAGGCGCTGGCGGTGGCCGGGGTCGGCGCCGACACCATCAGCTACGTCGAAGCCCACGGCACCGGCACCGCGATGGGCGATCCGATCGAGCTCGCCGCCCTCTGCCAGGCGTTCGCGGCGGCGACCTCCCGCAAGGGCTTCTGCGCCGTGGGGTCGGTCAAGACCAACGTCGGCCACCTGGCCGAGGCCGCCGGGGTGGCCGGGCTGATCAAGGCGGTGCTCGCCCTGGCCCACGAGGAGCTGCCGCCCAGCCTGCATTTCACCCGGCCCAACCCCGAGATCGACTTCGCCGCGACCCCTTTCTTCGTCCAGGATCGGCTCGCCCCCTGGCCGCGCCGCGGCGCGCCGCGGCGCGCCGGCGTGAGCTCCTTCGGGATCGGCGGCACCAACGTCCACCTGGTGCTCGAGGAGGCGCCGCCCGCTCCCGCCGCCGCCCCCTCGCGGCGGTGGCAGCTGCTGGTGCTGTCGGCGCGCACCGACGGCGCGCTGGCGGCCGCCGCCGACCGTCTGGCCGCCCACCTCGAACACCATCCCGAGCTGCCCCTGGCCGACGTGGCGCACACCCTGCGGGTTGGCCGCCGTCCCTTCGAGCGGCGCCTGGCGGTCCTGGCGGGCGGCCGGGAAGAGGCGATCGCGGCGCTCGCGCAACGCGACCCGCGCCGGGTGACGAGCGGCGCCGCGCCGGCCGGTGGCGGTGCCCGGCCGGTGGCCTTCCTGTTCCCCGGCCAGGGAGCCCAGCACCCCGGCATGGGTGCGGAGCTCTACGCCGCGGAAGAGGTGTTCCGGCGGGAAGTGGACCGGTGCGCCGAGCTGCTGGCGGGGCGCCTCGGGCTCGACCTGTGCACGGTTCTCTGCGGCCCCGCCGCCCACGCCGGCGGCGGCGGGACGGCGGCGAGCGCCGACCTCGACCAGACCTGGCTCGCCCAGCCGGCGCTCTTCGTCCTCGAGTACGCCCTGGCGCGGCTCTGGATGGCCTGGGGAGTGCAGCCCGAAGCGCTGGCCGGCCACAGCGTCGGGGAGTGGGTCGCCGCCTGCCTGGCCGAGGTGGTGGCGCCGGCTGACGCCCTGGCGCTGGTCGCCGAGCGCGGCCGGCTGCTACAGAGCCTGCCACCGGGAGGGATGCTGGCGTTGCGCTGCTCGGCCGCTGAGGCTGCGGCCCTCTGTGCCGCGACGGGCGCCGGCGCCGAGCTGGCGCTGGCGGCGAGCAACGGCCCGCGCGCCACGACCGTGGCCGGCCCGCTGCCGGCGGTGGCGGCGCTCGCGGCACAGGCCGCCGCCGCGCGCGTCGCCTGCCGGCGCCTGCCGGTGTCGCACGCCTTCCATTCGGCGATGGTCGAGCCGGTGGTCGCCGACTTCGCGCGCCGGGTGGCGCAGGTGCGTCTCGCCCCCCCGCGCATCCCCTTCCTGTCCAACGTGACCGGCACCTGGGTGACCGCCGAGCAGGCCACCGACCCCGGCTACTGGGCGTCCCACCTGCGCGCCACCGTGCGCTTCGGCGACGGACTGGCCGAGCTGCTGCGCCAGGAGGACCGGCTGCTGCTCGAGGTCGGGCCGGGGCGCAGCCTCTGCGCGCTCGCCCGCCAGCAGCAGCCGGCAGCGCCGGTGCGCGCCGTCGCCTCGCTCGCCGGCGGCGCCGCTGCCGGCACCGGCACCGGCGAGGGCGGGGAGGGGCAGGAGCTCGCCGCCTTCCTGCATGCCGCCGGCTTCCTCTGGGCGCACGGCGCCAGCGTCGGCTGGGAGGGGATCGCCGCCGGCGAGCGCCGCCGGCGCGTGCCGCTGCCCACCTACAGCTTCGAGCGCCGGCGTCACTGGGTGGAGCCGGGCGGCGGCGGCGGGGGCGCGGTGGCGGCGGGCGGCGAAGCGGCGGCGGTGGCGCCGGCGGGCGGCGACACGGTGGCGATGGTGGATGCCGCGGCACTGCCGGCGGTGGCCGCAGTGGCCGCAGTGGTCGCAGTGGCCGCGGCGGGCACGGAGGGCGCGGCGGGCGGCGAAGCGGCGACCGATGCCGGAGCCTGGGAGGACGACGTCGAGGCCCGCATCGCCGCGATCTGGCGGGATCTCCTGGGCGTACCGGTGGTGCGCGCCGAGGACGATTTCTTCCAGCTCGGCGGCGATTCGCTGCTCGGCACTCAGCTCATCTCGCGCCTGGGCGAGATCTATCCGGTCGAGCTGCCGCTGCGCCGGCTGTTCGAGGAACCGACCCTGGGGCGCCTGGCGGCGGTGGTGCGCGAGCAGCTGCTCGCCGCGCTCGCGGCGATGAGCGAAGAGGAGGCGGCCGGGCACCTCTCGTGAGGTGACCGGCGGCGGCGGATCGTGAGCGTGGCTCGCCAGAGCGCGGCAGGGCTGTCGCCGGCCAAGCTCGCCCTGCTCAAGCAGTGGACCGGCGGCGGCACGCAGCCCGCCGCCGCTACCGCCCGGCCGATCCCGCGGCGGCCGGCGGGCGCGCCGGTGCCGCTGTCGTTCTCGCAGCTGCGCCTCTGGTTCCTCGACCGGCTGCTGCCGGGCAGCTCCGCCTACAACATGCCGAGCGCGGTCCGCCTCGACGGCATCGTCGACCTGCCGGCGCTGGCGGCGGCGGTGGGCGAGGTGGCGCGCCGTCACGAGGTGCTGCGGACGCGCTTCGTCGAGGTGGACGGCGTGCCGTTGCAGGCGGCCGCGCCGCCGGCGGCGACCGCCGGCCTGCTGCCGCTCTGCGACCTGGCGGCGCTGCCCGCGGCGGCCCGCCAGGCCGAGGCCGACCGCCTGGCCGAGCGCGAGGCCAACCGGCCGTTCGACCTCGCGCACGGCCCGCTGCTGCGGACCGGCGTCGTGCGCCTGGGGGGCGCCACCCACCTGCTGCTCATCACCATGCATCACATCGTCTCCGACGGCTGGTCGTTCATCCTCTTCGTCAACGAGCTGATCGCCCACTACGGCGCCGCCAGCACCGGGCGCCATCAGCCGTTGCCGGAGCTGCCCATCCAGTACGGCGACTTCGCCCTCTGGCAGCGCGACTGGTTCAAGGACGAGGTGCTCGCCGCTCAGCTCTCCTACTGGCGGCAACGGCTCTCCGGGTTGGAGCCGCTCGAGCTCCCCACCGACCGGCCGCGGCCGGCGGTGCAGCGCTTCCGCGGCGCGGCCGTCCACTTCACGGTGCCCGCCGGGCTCGGGGCCGGGCTGAGCGAGCTGGGCCGGCGCCGCGGCTCGACCCTGTTCATGGTCCTGCTGGCGGCCTTCGACGTGCTGCTCGCCCGCGCCGCCGGGCAGCGCGACGTGAGCATCGGCTCTCCCGTGGCCAACCGCGGCCGCGTCGAGACCGAGCGGCTGATCGGCTTCTTCGCCAACACCGTGGTGCTGCGCACCGAGGTGGCGGCGGACGAGAGCTGGAGCGGCCTGCTGGCGCGCGTGCGCTCCGAGGCGCTCGACGCCTTCGCGCATCAGGACCTGCCGCTGGAAAAGCTCATCGACGAGCTGGCGCCGGAGCGCGACATGAGCCGCAACCCGCTCTTCCAGGTGATGTTCACCCTGCAGAAGGGTGGCCGCATGCGGGTCGAGCTGCCGGGGCTCTTCTTCGTCAAGCTCGACAACGAGCGCTCCACCTCGATGTTCGATCTCTGGCTCTCCCTGGGGCCGACCGAGGAGGGCTGGCTGCGCGGGCAGCTGGAGTACAACACCGACCTGTTCGATCGCGCGACGGTGCTGCGCCTCCTCGGCCATTTCCAGACGCTGCTGGCGGCGGTGGCGGCAGCTCCCGAGATGCGGGTGGACGACCTGCCGCTGCTGGCCGGCGCCGAGCGCCAGCAGCTGCAGCGCGAATGGAACGACACCGCCGCCGCCTGGCGCGGGCCGGGCGGCGAGGGCGGCGGCCGGCTCGACGTGCTGCTCGCCGAGCAGGCGCGCCGCTCGCCCGGAGCGGTGGCGCTGGTCTTTGCCGGCGACGCGCTCACCTACGCCGAGCTCCACCGGCGCGCCGGGCGCCTGGCGGCCGCGTTGCGTGCCGCCGGCGCCGGCCCGGACCGGCTGGTCGCGGTCTGCCTGGAGCGCTCCTCGGGTCTGCTGGTGGCGCTGCTGGCCGTGCTCGAGGCCGGTGCCGCCTACCTCCCCCTCGACCCCTCCTACCCGCGGGAGCGGCTCGCCTTCCTGCTCGCCGACGCCGGCGCCGAGCTGCTGCTCGCCACCGCGGAGACGGCCGCGCTCCTGCCGCCCGGCGCGGCCACGGCGCTGCTCGTCGATGCGCACGGGCAGCTTCGAGGGCAGGAGCCGCCGGAGCCGGCGGGGCCGGCCGGAGAGGCGGCGGGCGGTCCGGCGGCGTCGCCGGACCCTGCCGCCGGAGCGGAATGCCTGGCGTACGTCATCTACACCTCCGGCTCGACCGGCAAGCCCAAGGGGGTCATGGTCTCCCACCGGGCGATCGTCAACCGGCTGCTCTGGATGCAGGAGCGCTACCGCCTGGGTGCCGGCGATCGGGTGCTGCAGAAGACGCCGGTGAGCTTCGACGTCTCGGTCTGGGAGCTGTTCTGGCCGCTGCTGACCGGCGCCACGCTGGTGGTGGCCCGCCCCGAGGGGCACCGCGACGCCGCTTACCTGGTCGATCTGATCGAGGCCGAGAGGATCACCACCCTCCACTTCGTGCCGTCGTTGCTCGCCGTCTTCCTGGAAGCGCCGGGGCTCGAGCGCTGCCGCTCGCTGCGGCGGGTGATCTGCAGCGGCGAGGCCCTCGGCCACGAGCTGGCGGAGCGCTGCCATGCCCGCCTGGGGGCCGAGCTGCACAACCTCTACGGGCCGACCGAGGCGGCGGTCGACGTGACCGCCTGGGCCTCGCGCCCCGATCCGCGCCGCACCGCGGTAGCCATCGGTCGGCCGATCGCCAACCTGCGTATCCATCTGCTCGACTGGACCGGGCATCCGGCTCCCGTCGGCACCCCGGGGGAGCTGACGATCGGCGGCGTCGGCCTCGCTCGCGGCTACCTCGGGCGGCCCGACCTTACCGCCGCGTGCTTTCGGCCCGACCCCTTCGCCGCGGCGGCGGGCGAGCGCCTCTACCACACCGGCGATCTGGCGCGCCACCTGCCGGACGGCACCCTGCAGTTCCTTGGGCGCATCGACTATCAGATCAAGCTGCGCGGCTTCCGCATCGAGCTGGGCGAGATCGAGGCGGTGCTCGGCGAGCACCCGGCGGTGCAGGCGGCGGTCGCCATGGTGCGCGAGGACCAGCCGGGCGACCGCAGGCTCTGCGCCTACCTGCTGGCCGCGCCGGAGGCGGGAGAGGGAGAGCGGCTCGCCGGCGAGCGGGTGGAGCAGTGGGGGGAGGTCTTCGACACCACCTACCGGGAGGCGCGGGAGGCGAGCGGCGCCGACGCCGATCCGGCGTTCGACATCGCCGGCTGGACCAGCGCGGTCACCGGCCTGCCGATCCCGTCCGAGGAGATGCGCGAGTGGGTTGCCGGCACCGTCGCCCGCATCCCGGCGCCACCGGGCGGCAGCGTCCTCGAGATCGGCTGCGGCACCGGGTTGCTGCTGTCGCGCATCGCCCCCGGGGTGCGGCGCTATCTCGGCACCGACCTCTCGGCGGAGGCGGTGCGCGGGCTGCGCCGCAACCTGCCGGGCCTGCTGGCCGGCGCAGGATCCGGGCGACCGTCGGAGGGGGCGGAGACGGCGGCGGATGACGCGGCGGCGGACGCGCCGGCAGCGGCATTTGGCGGCCCGCCCGAGGTGGCGGTCGAGAGGCGGGCCGCCGCCGACTTCACCGGCATCGCGGCGGCGAGCTGTGATTGCGTGATCCTCAACTCGGTCGCGCAGTACTTCCCGCATGCCGACTACCTGGTGCGGGTGCTCGCGGGAGCGGTGCGGGCCACCGCCCCCGGCGGCACGGTCTTCGTCGGCGACCTGCGCTGCCTGCCGCTGCTCGGGGCCTTCCACGCCGCGGCCGAGCTGGCGCAGGCGGTGGACGAGTTGCCGGTCGCGCAGCTGGCGCAGCGGGTGGCGCGCCGGCTCGCTCAGGAGGAGGAGCTGGTGGTGGCGCCGGCCCTGTTCGCCGCCTTCGCCCGGGCGCTCCCCGCCGCCGGCCGGGTGGAGATCCAGCTCAAGCGCGGGCGCACCCGCAACGAGCTGACGCAGTTCCGGTACGACGTGCTGCTCCACGTCGGGGAGCCCGCGGCGCCGCCGGCCGAGCGGCGCGCCCGCTGGAGCGATCCCGGTATGGGGCTCGCGGCGCTGCGCCGGCGGCTCGCCAGGGGAGGCTTCGCGGCGCTCGAGGTCGGCGGCATTCCCGACGCCAGGATCGCCGCCGCCGTCCGCTGCCAGGCGCTCCTCGCCGACCGCGACCGGCCGGCGACCGCCGGCGAGCTGCGCGCCGCGGTCGCCGCCGGCCCCGCCGGGATCGAGCCCGAGGACCTCTGGGAGCTCGGCCGGGAGTTGGGCTTCGAGGTCGAGGTGCGGTGGGAAGGGACCGCCGCCGCGGGGCTGCTCGCCGCCTGCTTCCGCCGCCGGCCGGGCCTGGGCGGGGCAGCGCCGCATGCCACCGCCGTCGCGCCGGTCACTGCCGCGCCTGTCACCCCGCAGGTTGCCACTGTCGGGCCTGCCGCCCCGCAGGCTGCCGTTGTCGCGCCTCCTACCCCTGACCCGGAGGCCGCGGCCGCCGCCACGGAGCCGGTCCTGGCGGCGCCGCCGGGCGGCTGGGCCGCCTATGCCAACGAGCCCTTGCGCGAGCGCCTGGCGGCGCGGCTGGTGCCGCGGCTGCGCGCCCATCTCAAGGACCGCTTGCCCGACTACATGATCCCCCAGGCCTTCATGGTGCTTTCACGCCTGCCGTTGACCGGCAGCGGCAAGGTCGATCGCAAGGCCCTGCCACCGCCCCCGCCGCCGGCGCCCGACCTCGAGGCCGGCTTCGTGCTGCCGCGCACCCCGGCCGAGAAGGCGCTGGCGGAGATCTGGGAGCAGGTGCTCGGCCTGCCGCAGGTCGGTATCCACAACAACTTCTTCGGCCTGGGCGGCAACTCCATCCACAGCATCCAGGTGGTCTCGCGGGCGCACCGGGCCGGCCTGCTGCTGACCGCGCGCCAGCTATTCCAGCAGCAGACGATCGCCGAGCTGGCCGCGGTCGCCCAGCCGCTGCCGGCCGCGGCGCCGGCCGCCCCCTGGCCGGCGGGCCACGAGCTGTCGGCGGCGCAGCGCTGGCTGCTGGGGGAGCCGCCGGGGGCGCGCGCCTGGAACCGCCGCCTGGCGCTCGATCCGGGCGGCCCCGCCGACCCGGCGGCGCTGGCGGGCGCCATGGCCGAGGTCCTGGCCGGCAGCGCGGCGTCCGGCCCCGGTCTCGACACCGGCCTCGGCTGGGACGGATCGGCCTGGCGCCCGGACGGCGCGGCGGCAGGCAGTTCCCACCCGCTGCTCCTCCACCTGGATCTGTCGGCGCTGCGGTCGGGCCGCCAGGAAGCCGCCGCCGCCGCCGCGGCGGCGAGCCTCGGCCGCCTGGACCTGAGCGGTGGCCCGCTGCTCGCGCTGGCCCTGTTCGACCGCGGGCGCGGCCGGCCGGCACGGCTCGAGCTGCTCGCCCACGGTCCGGTGGTCGGCGGCGAGCGGTTGCAGGCCCTGGCCGGCGCGCTGCAGGCAGCCGTCCTGCGCCGCGCGTCCACGCCCCTGGCCGGCTCGCCTGCGGCACCCGGCGCGGTCGAGTCCGCGGCGGCGGCCGCCGCGTGGGGCCCGCCGGCTGCGGCCGGCGTGGACGGCGCGACCGCGCTCGGCTCCCGCTCGTGGCGCCGGCGGGCGGTCGTCGACCTGGCGCTCGACTTCCCCTGGGCGGGCGTCGACGGCGCGGCGCTAGAACGGCTGCTGGATGGCGGCGGGATCGAGGACGTCTATCCGGGCTCGCCGCTGCAGGCGCACATGTGGCGGCGGCACCACGAGGCCTTCGTGCCTGGTCTCTTCGTGGTGCAGCGCGGCTTCCCGGTGGCGGCGGAACTCGACCTGGCGGTGCTCGAGAGCGCGCTGCAGCAGATCGTCGACCGTCACGCGTTCCTGCGCAGCTCGCTTGCCGAGGGTGCGCGCGGCGCGGTGGTGCAGCGCGTCCACCGCCAGGTGAAGGTCGACTTCGCGCACCAGGACTGGCGCGACCTGGCCACGGCCGAGCAGGAGCGGCGCCTGGCCGAGAGGACCCGGGAGGAGCGCCACCGCGGCTTCGACCCGCGCCAGCCCCATCCTTTCCGGATCTTCGTCGCGCGGGTGGCAGACCGGCGGTTCCACCTGCTGACCAGCTCGCACTACATGCGCCTCGACGGCTGGAGCATGAACGTGGTGATCGGCGAGCTGCTGGCCGCCTGCGCGGCGTGGCCGGCCGCGCCGGGACTGGCGCCGCCCCGGCCGTACACCGACTACCTCGGATGGCGCCGCCGCCAGCCGGCGCCCGCGGCCGAGGCCTGGTGGCGGGAGCGGCTGCGCGGCTCCGCCGGCGCCACGCCGGTCGCCGGCCTCGCGCCAGTTGCCGGCCCCGCGCCGGTCGCCGGCCCCGCGCCGGTTGCCGGACCCGCGCCGGTCGCCGCCGCCGCGCCGGATGCGGCGGCGGCCGGCGAGGAGCTCTTCACCCGGCAGCATTTCTATCTGGGCGAGCCCGCCACCGCGGCCCTCGACGAGCTCGGGCGGCGTTTGCGCGTCACCCTCCACACCATCGTCCAGGGAGCCCTCGCGCTGGTCCTGGCGCGCGCCACCGGCCGCGCGGAGCTGCTCTTCGGGGTGATGGTCGCCGGCCGCCCGGCCGAGCTGCCGGAGGTCGAGACCATGGTCGGTCCCTTCGTCAACGTGCTGCCGGTAAGGGTCGAGGTCGCCGCGGCGACGGCCCTCGCGCCGTGGTTGGCGGAGCTGCAGGAGCACCAGCTGGCGTTGCGGCAGGTCGAGCATTGCGCGCTGGAAGACATCCGGCGCTGGTGCGGTTGGCCGCTCGACGAGCCGCTCTTCGAGGTCTACCTGGCGTTCCAGAACCTGCCCGAGTTCGTGCCCGGGAGGCGGCCGGCCGGGGCCGGCAAGGCGGCCGGCGCCGCCGGCAACCCGGCCGAGTCCTACCTCGCTCAGATGGAGCATCCGCTGCGGATCGATGCATTCCCGGGCGGGCGCCTGGGCGTGGTGCTGTCCTATTACCCGGGCCGGATCGCCACCGCCCGCGTGGCATGGATCGCCGGCGCCCTGTCGGCGGCGCTGTCCGGCCTGGCCGCGGCGTCCCCCGGGGCGGCGCTCGGCGAGCTGCTGGCCGCCATCGACCAGCCCGGCCCGGCCGCGGGTGGGCGGTGGTGCGACCCGTCGGCAAAGGAGGCGGCATCGTGAAAGCTGGGTTGCGCTCGTTCGTCATGGTCTGGGTGGGGCAGACGATCTCGATCATGGGCTCGTCGATGACCGGCTTCGCGCTCTCGGT
>Ga0210405_10001007_pt1 | contig 34249 bp, 36 predicted proteins | sample IncBWH11MmetaG_FD_155492 | JGI IMG/M metagenome (GOLD analysis project Ga0210405, IMG submission 155492) | Forest soil microbial communities from Barre Woods Harvard Forest LTER site, Petersham, Massachusetts, United States - Inc-BW-H-11-M | ecosystem: Environmental > Terrestrial > Soil >...
ATCCGCAGCCGCCTCCCTGAGCGTGTATGAAGGAATAAAGTCCGCCGCCGCGACTGCTTGCTTGGTCGCTTCGGGCTTCACGTCGGACAAGTACCGTTGCGTCGTGGAAAGATCTTCGTGCCCGAGTTCCTGCATCAACGACAGCAAGAGTTCGCCCGCCCTGTAGCGGCGCGACGCCCCGGTCTTGCGCAGCTTATGCAACTCGGTGTGAAACTTTGCCCCAGCACGGTCCGCGAGTTCCTGAAGGACGTCCAGCAGATGCGTGTTCGGGCGACCGTTGCCGTTCGGGAACAGCAATTCCGAGCCGCCGTTCTTCGTCGCGGCTTCCCCGCGCTCGCGGATGGCGAGCGCGAGCCGCTGGCTGATTTCGACCGTCCGAGTCTTGTGCTGCTTTCCGTGGACTGTGAGCGTCGTACCCGTCAAGTCGGAGTACTTCGCAATCTGCGCCTCGTGGTCGCGCAACATTGTCCCGATAAAAAAGTCGAGCAGGAACCGCTCGTCTTCGTCCGCCTCGCGGTAGAGCACTGCGAGTTCCTCGTCGGTGTGCGCGACCACCTGCTTTTCGTGATAGCGCGGGTACTCGCTGGCTTTAAGTCCGGGGCGCACGCCGCATGCCTTCAGGAAGATCGCGACGTGGCTAACCTTATTGAAATAGGTGCGGTCTGGGTTCGCGTGCTTGCGTTCCTTCCGGGGCTGCTTCCTAAGCCAACCCATATAGTCGATCAAGTCCTGCCGCTCATAGTCCTCGATGTAGGGCTTCTTGTAGCTCCGTACGAAGTCGTTGACCGCATAACGATAGGTGCGGATGCTCTTTTCGTCCTTGCCCATTGCCGCGAGGTTGTCGAAGTACTTCTCCACGGCGTCGGTGACCGGGGTCTTGCACGGCTGCGCTGCGGTGCACTGGGGGATTAGCAGCGCAGCCACGCCGATGCGGAGTTCGTGCTCGCGCTCGCCCTTGCGGTGCAGAGCTTCGTTCAGGTCCTTGCGGGCGGGGTCGCCCTCGGGAAAGAACTCCCACTTGCCCGCGACTCGCAGGCAGTAGTGGTCACTCTTGCCGCACTGCCGGGGGTTTCGCACTTTCAGGCGCTCGAACGGTCGCCCCGGTTCGCCGCACAGTCGGATGTAGATGCTTACCTTCTTGACCCTCATCGGTTTTACCCTCTGAAGGTCAATACTCGTTCGCGACTCGTTTCGCGGGAAAAGAGACGAATATGTAACCGCAAAACGTAACCAAGCGGCTAAATCTGTTGTTTTCAGGAATGGCGGAGAGGGGGGGATTCTTAGTCACCGCCTGAACAGCGGTTCAAGGCACTTCTTGGAGAGTTTTGCTACCAAAGGTAAAGTGGTTTGTTTTTATGCTCTTACCGCGAACAACACGCACATTTTGTGTGTGTTAGTACTGGGCCGTGCTGCCTCAAATCGACTTGAATCGGTAGCACGCTGGTAGCACGCGAAGGCTGCGGTGGTTAGCCGACACGAATCCATAGTGCCGCTCCGCAACTGTTGCAAGGCGTGAAATTTACGCCTGCCTGAAAGTTCATCTTCACTGACGCACCCGATTTATAGAAGCACCAGACGCACGCGTATTCACCTGCAACGCGTGCGCGGTCTCTCTCATTGAAACCAAACGGGCGTCCGAAACAGTGAGCCATGTGAGCCTGCAATGCTGCTCTTGCGCCGTTCGTGAGCCTTTCGGCTAGTCTTTCCGCAACAGAGTTTTTGGGAAAGTAAGACTTCGGAACCACGCAATTGTGCGATAGGTCTGCGTAGCTGTTCTCAGGGATGTAGGGTGCTTTGGCGGGCAAATAGAAGGCGTAGTTGATATTATTTTCGCGCAAATTCGGTAGGGCGGATTCCTTCTGGTTTGATTCCGGGTAGACAGGCGCAATTTGGTAGTAGCTTCGATGTTCTAAGTCACAAGTCTGGGTGAGAATCATGACGTTGACCAGTGATGCTTTGGCCGCAACGTACTCTTCGGAGTTGCCATGCTGCCACGCATCTTTAAGTTGACCGGCTGGAGTCGATTCAAACCACTTACAGATGTCACCCCGCAACACGTCATCCACATGCTTCTTGCTGTTTGCACCCGGCCTGAGAATGAACCACTTCGATATTTTGTCGGGGAGAAAAATAATGGGGACATCTCGAATGATGTCCCCTTGGTAGAAAGCAGTCTGGTCTATTTCTTCTTCGTAACAATCCTTCGGTGAGACCGGAGGCATTACCAGTTAAAAGTGAAGAATTTCGTGTTTCACGTCGTGTTCGGTTGCTTCGTCAGAGACCGGCGCACCGACCGCGTACGCTGCGAACGAATCCTGATAGGCTCCCGCCTGTTCAGGCAAGACTCTGCTGCGCAGCTTGTCTTGGGCGTCTTTGAATCGGGCAGCGAAACCGTTTATCTGCTGGCTCATTTGCCTGAGCTTGTTTATGTTTTTCTTCAACATACCCCTATTCAGTCCGCAATCTTCGGCTTGCTGAATGACGTTGCACATGGCGCGGAAAAGCTCATGCAGCGAAACAGGAATGCCCGCAGCCCGCTCTTCCAGTAGAATCGCAGAAGGATACGATTCGAGCGTTTCCAAAAGTCCAATGAGTTTTTCAGTATCGCCAGTAACCTTGGCGAAGGGCCAGTATAGAAACACCTCAGCAGCGAAGCGCAGTGCGCGTTCCTGCCATTTTTCAACGTTTTGCCGCGCACGTTCGGCGGCTGCCATAGTTTCGTGGTATTCGATGCTCCAAGCATCAAGGGTCATTACTGCTGTTGCCATCTTCTACTCCCTTCTCCCGATTCACCTGCCCTTGGCGGGGCAGCCTGTGGTTGCTTTGACGCTCTCCACGGTGGGATGTTTACTACTACGCGCCGGGATGCTACCTATTTTCTAGCACTTACGCAATACCAAGTTCTACCAGTAGCTCTCGGCCTCGCTTTGGTACACTCCTACGCAGAGGTTCTAGCAACTAAAGGTCCATCTGTAAACCATTGATTTTGAAAGGGCTAGTGGTTCGTCCCATAGCCAGCTTGAGACATATTGTCGCAAAACGACCCACATACCTCTACCCAACAGACCCGCTGCGGAAGCCATAGTATACCTAAGCATCGCCTCGCTGTCACCTGTCCGGTCACCCAATTCGATGCCCTGTGGTCTGTGGCAGGGTACAAAGGAAAATGCCGGGCAGCCCCGAAGAGCAGCCGGGCCACAATCAATCTGCACGCCAGAACAAACTACTTTCGCTCCACCAGCATTCTCAAGGGCGCGACCTTCTTAGATGAGGTATTGCCTTCGGACCTGATGACGTGAACTCTGGTCTTCACCCCTTGCTTATTGAGAAGTTCACACCCACTAGCAAGGGCGTGCTTTATTAGCGCCGATTCCACGATGTCCAAGACTTTGCCTTTTTGCTGACCCGGATGCAGCTTCAGATGGGCAACCAGCAGAATACGGCGGCCAGCTTGCGCGTTCTTGACACCCATCATCAGACGGACGTTGTTTAGTTGGCCCTCAATTCGGTTCCTCAACCTCAGTGCTTGTCCAACATAAAGGGGTTCAGTGAATTTGCCGAAAGTGCGAGCAAAAATATACACACCCGTCTTCTTGGAGATGCGGTCAAGGCCGCGAACGGAGTAAATTTGATTTTGCTTTGAACCCTCTTTCAGGCGAATTGGCTTATCCCACTTCAGGTCAATTTTCAATCGGCTACCTCCCTTCTGTTGAGCATTCGAGAGCATCTGCCAATTTTGGTTCTATTACAAGAGTTTGACGCGGTGGGTAAGAGCGCAACAAAAACAAACAGCCCGGCCATCCGAAGGCAGCCGGGCCGATTCTGTTTAACTCCACGCGGCGGTGCGCGGTGCGGTGACCGAGTTGACGCAGTTTGAACCCGTACTAGACCTTGCGGTCAGCTTCAAACGGTTCCTGCTTCGTTTCGGAATGCGCTCAAGCGGGCGCTAGTTGATTTGCCAGCTATCAACTAGGTTACGAACCTTTACGGCCCAGCCCCTCGCCTCCATGAACTCAAGAACCTCACGGATGCGGTTGGCACTGCGTCCCAACTGCCGTGCAAGGGCCGTCCGTGAGATGCAGTACAGCTTTGGTTCTTTGCGCTTCTCTCCGTCAGCGTAGTCCCTGAGGCACCATGCCAGCTTTCTCAGCCCACGTTGGTTCCATCCGTCCAAGACTTTGACAACTGCACCGCCGATGTTGCCAATTGGAATCATAGCTTCCTCCTCCAATGCAACGTTGCATCGGCCCGGAAAAAGTGTCAAGAGTTTGAGTACTGTACTCGGCACTCTGCTCGGTCTGCGATTTGTTAGAATTGGAACATGCCGCCAACGGTGAAGGTCAAAGCGTCTGACTCGGCAGTTAAGAAGCGAAGGGAAGACGACGCTCGACGTGTCCTAGACGAATTTGGAGATTTACTCCCTGGCTGCCGACTGCTGTGCTTCTTTGATGACGAAGATTGTCAGGAATTCAAACTCATCATGGGTCAGGGTAACCGTGCATTTCACAGGCCAATCACCGATAACACTCCTTTTGCGGGCTGGCCTGAATACATCACAGGGTCCATTTTTGTTGATGACCCAGCTTCATTTTTGTTCAAGCGTATGTTTGACCATGTGATTTATCTACATGGGAGTACGTGTGCTGACCGCGTTGGCATGACCATGAGCTTCGCTCACGAGTTGCAGCACGTCATTCAGCGCGTCAAAGTGCCAAAATTGCTGGCTGCAAATGGCCTTTTTCGGTATCTGCCCAAAACGTTGCTTCAGAGCGTCGAGTTTCAGTGGTCAGACATTCCAACTGAAAGAGAAGCTAGAGCCGTCGCAAAGGGAATTGCTGTCTCGCTGCACGGCAGCGAAGCTGTCAGCGAACTGCTACGGCAAAGAGCTTCGACCACCAATGACCCGATTGAGCTTGCAGACCTGCGCTTTATTCAGGAACTGGATACTTCGACTCCGTACTTACTGAAGGATGAAACATTAGCGTTGTTTGCGCGGTTCAAAGACCATCGGCCTGAATTTGAATCCTTGATAGAAGAGTTCAAATTTAACCCAGACTTTGAAGCCGTGGATTTAGATTCGTTCATGCCGCCTGTGGTTGATTCAAAGCAGTAGCCCGGCCATCCGAAGACAGCCGGGCACTCCATCTCACTGGGACCGCTTTGGCTTCGCGCTGCCGTGACCTCTGTGTTGGTCTAGAGGTTCATCGCACTCGTGGATGACATTCCCAGTAGCCGGGTCGGTGACCTTTTCCCGGTAGCGTTTCGCTTCCCTGTCAATGAGCCGTTCTTTGTCTACCAACCTCTGTTCTTTGACGAAAAACTCCTTACCAGAGAAACCTTCTGCAATCGGCTTCTTGTGGCCGACGCGCTTGTGCTTGAAGCCTATCGACGCATGGAACTCAAGAGTTTCGCTGACGGACACTTCTATGACCCGCGCCATAGAGCCACAAGCAGAACACGGCACGCGGACCTGTGATACTTCTGACGGATTCAGAACCGCGCCACACCCAGCGCATTTTTCTTGGTCTGGCATAGAACTCTCAAGCACATTATGTCGGCTCAAGCAGAAAGCGGCAAGCCAGCCTGATGAGTAGGAGTGCAGCGCAAAGGAAAACAGCCCAGCACTTCGAAGAGTAGCCGGGCCGATTCTGTATGATTTTGCACCGGGGCCGACCTGTTACGGGAAGTGTCGAAAACTATGGCAAGCCACGGGCTAGGATGCTCAGTCCTTCAACCCCAAGCAGGTAACCGGCAATCGCCCCTCGATGCTCGTCGCTGCCGCCATAGAACTCCTCACGGTACGTCTTCTGTGACCATACACTACGGCTTCCACGGCTGAAATCATCCTGTACTTTTCTACATGCTTCTGTAAGTCATTTAGTTTTAGTATATTACAGACTGCTATTGCTTGACTACATTGACTGTATTAGCCTGTATTTATACTGTATTGTACTGTATTAAATTTGTTCCATGTACCCGGACACACCACTACTATGGCTATTGACGAAATCGTGGTATTGAGCTACAATGGAGTCTGAGGTATGGGGGGATTCCTCATCCCCCCATGGATTACTCTCGGGCCGCTGACTGGAAACTGCAAGACGTCCAAAACCTTGCAGATGAAAGCGGCCCTAATATGTTACTCGGTTCGTAAGGGGCATTCAAATGGCAAAGACAGCTGAACTTGCTAATCCGGCACTGAAGGAACCCAAGGATTTGCGTTATCGGAAGCTGTATTTTCCGCACGCTGATGAAGTGGTTTTTAATACTGCGCGCAAGGGCTTCGTGCCCATACCGATTCTACTGCGCAAAATGATGCGCCATCTGTCTGCCCCTGAACTAAGAGTTCTGTTATACCTAAATCTCCGTTGCAGCAAGTTTGGGATTTGTTACCCCACCCAAGAGGAAATGGCGTTCGAGCTAGGATTGCAGGGCACAAAGAATTTGGGGCCGTACCTTAAATCGCTTGAGGCAAAGCATCTTATTTCTACCAAGACAGCGATGGGCAGGAAGTTTTATCTTGTTCATGACCCACGGGTAGCTCTCCAACACTTTTTGGAAACCGGCGCACTTTCTCAGGAGGAGATTGAGGAGATAAATCAGCTGTGTCTTGATTTGGGCCAACCACCTTTCCAAAGGGATTCCGCCCAACCCGAAGCTGAAATTCCGATGTTCCCGCTGAGAACACGGCGGCACATTGATTTTGAAGATTAGACAGGCCATATGACATTGAAACAACTTGGAGCCCTTCTGGTTGCCCTCGGCACTCTTGCGTCGGCAATTGCATTCTTTGAATACATCAAGCGGTTCTTTTCTTGGTCCGGGAAATGGCTCCGCGAGCCGTGGGGTTCTGGACGACCGCCGCGAAGGATTACGTTCGCAGTCACGCCAGATTATAGTCAGTGCCACTGGCAAGAGGGCGGCAGAGGCGAGGTGCTGCATATGCTCATCATTTGTGGCCTGCATATCACAAATGCTGGTCCAGCCCAGCAGGGCCAAGTCATAGACGCTTACATTAGGCGTCCCCACACTCGGGCCTCAAATTACATGAACCCTGACGTGTTTTACCCACGTGGCTTCGCACGAGACGCCGTATTCAATTTTGAAATCGCACCACCCGTCATCAACTCAGGAGAAGACTTTGTTGCCGATATTGTCGTTGTAGACCAGTTCGGCGGGGAAAACATTGCAAGAGGGGTGACTTTCAGGCCGCAGGCTGGCGGCGCATGGGCCAAGATGGCGCAAGGCGCTTAGCAGGGGCATCCTGTGCGATTTTGCACCGGGCTATCCAGCTACGCTCAGTCATTCAGCGTTTCGGTGCGCACCTAACCAACTGTACTGTTAGTGTCACCGCCACCATTCGACACTGGTTACTTTTTGGGCCGTTGGAAGATATCGTGATGGCCCATCTCCGTCAGCATGAGAACGCAGGGACACTCCCGAAGGAATGCCCTGCGTTGAAGTGTTTTTGTTAGAACGTTGCGAGCGTAGCGCGAACCCACGTATTTGTTGCGATGCACACATAGATGTGCGTTGCGTCATACGCGATTTGCCCAGTTTTGCCGGTCGCAGTTGCTGATGCTGGTGCTGCAACAATGATTGCCGCGCTGTCCAAAATGACAGCGTTCGCGTTCACCGCGTCCACAACCGGGTCCGTCAGGTTTTGTGCGACCTTGGTCAAGCCAAGGCTGGTGGTCTGCGACTGCACACCACGATTGATGTAATCAGTAGTCATTTTCTGTTTTTTCCTTTTCTCTTAGCTGTGCAGCGTGCCGTAAACGACGGGTGCCACGCCATTCGGCGCGTTCAGAGCGGCGTCAAGCTGCATAAAGCACGTGTACAAAGCAGCGCCTTGCTCGGCATAGCCGGGGGCTTCAAAGTTGCGGCGCACCTTCACGCTATTGCGTGCAACGCGCACAACGTATTGGCCGAAGTCACCAAACACGATGGCCTTGGAACCGGCTGCCGTTGGCATATCAGGCGAAACCAAGATGCGCTTGCCGAACAGCTTTTCTTGGTCTTCGGTGATGTTCACCAACGGACGGTTCGTGGTCGCATCTTTCAAACCAAGAATCTCGTTGTAGGTGGTGTCATTCATCAGCCAAGCACACTTTGGTGAAACGCGGTATGCGCGGTTCACGGAAAAATAAATCGCTTGTAACTCGCTTTTGGAAAATCCAGTGGAAATTGCCGAAGTGATGCCAGAGCTGCCCGCAGCCGTCAAAATTCCCAGCGGTGCTCCGCTGCCACTGCCGTTCACAAGGTCAGACCCGATGCCACGGGCCAAACCAACGCCAAACGCTTGCGTCAGAATAGCCATGATGGATTCAAAGCTGTCTTGCTCAAGCTCAAGGGTTGCCGCAATGGGGTTCGTGCGGTACGTGAACCGATTGAGGGTCATACCGCCAATAACAGGGTTAGCTACCGGTGGTGCGTCCACACCTTGGCCCACGATGGCCGAGGAGATGGTGCTCAAATCTACCTGTGGCAGTTTCATGACCCGTGCGTTGTCAGTTTCAATCAATCGGACATTGCGCGAATCCATCAACTCCGTATATTGAGAAACTCCGGTCAGCAACGTGTTGAAAAAAGTTTGCGGAACAATGAACCCAGTGTTGTCTTCAGTCAGTGGGCTGTAGGTTCTGTGTTGAGGCAGTTCGCCGTAGGCCACGTATCGCCGGAAGGACTCGCGCTCTTCCGCTGCGTTTCGCTGCTCTTCGGTCACAATACCTTTCGTCACTTCTGACACAGGTACGCCCATCGCAGCGGCAAGGCGCACTTGCCGTTCATACAAGCTTTTCAGACCGCTCGCTTGCGCGATTTTCACATCCGCAAGCTTCAAATCTGCCTTGGTTGCGTTCGGGTTCTCAGCCAAAGCTCGCGCTTCACTCAGCAACGTATCGCGCTGCGACTGAAGCAGAATCTCTTCGTTCGTCATTTCAAACACACTTCCATTTTCTGCCCGCTGTGCGGGCTATATTTTTTCTGCCCGAATCCACGGGCCGGGTTGTGGGTTGTTGTCGTTACTTCAGGGAAGCAAGCTGTCTTGCGCGGACGCGACGTTGCACTGCTTCGCGGTCACTGTCCGTCACTGCGTCTGCGCCGGGGTTCGTCTCCGCATTCTGCATTGACCGAAGTTGCTTACGTAGGTCAGCTCCCAGCCCAGTCCAGAACGCCAGAGCCTTGCTCCACAGGGACTGTGAAACTGGGGTCAGAGGCAATCCATTGCGTCGTTCATAGATTCCACGAACAACCCAGTCAGGTGCGTTTGGAAACTGCCCCGTGCGACCTTTCGCGTAGTCAGCTTCTAGGGCCGACCGCATTTCTGCGATTTGCATTTGTGTTTGCTCCTTTCTTTCGACACTCAGGCGTTGCGCTTGAACTTGCCATCCATCACTTCGGAAAGGTCCAACTCAAGGTGATAAATCCGCTCTTGAAGTTGCTTAACCCTTGCCAGAAGTGGTGTCAGTTCTTCGTTCAACTGACTGATGCGAGACTTGATGTCCGTCTTCCTCTGTTCGTCAATCACTTTCGTTCCTCTCTCTTTCATGCACCAATGCGTTGACGCAAAGATGCAAGCTCTTTTGGATTTAGACTGGCGAGCACCTGTGCCCCATGCTGGAACGGTGCGGCCACGCTCGGCACGAAAACTTTTTCGAGCCTCATGCTCAGACGTATCACAGCCGCGTCAGCGCAAACACGCTGCCACAGTCCCCAAGCCTCTTCTATGCGTGTTTTGCTTTCGATAAGACCAGCCGCAAGGAGAACCCTGAAATAACTTGGCTCGCTGTGCCGGGTCTTTTCCATTTGCATACAGCCCAGTCTCTGTGGACGTTTTTCCCTATTGCGTTGTTTTCTCATACCCTGAACTCGCTGAACTCTTCCGTTTTTTTCTGCTTCGCTTCAGCCGCGTCAAGTTCTTCCGACAGAAAATCCATCTGCCGGTTGAGACTTTTCAAAGCGGTCATCGCGTCCATCTGAATCTTGAAACTGGGGTTGAGCTTTCGACTTTTTTCAAACTCTCCATTGCTGTTGGTGATAAGAACTTCAATCAATGTTCCGTCAACGCGGATGCACTTCCGTGCAAGCTTGACGTTGAACACCATGTCCTTGATGACCAATCGAAGGTCGCGCATTTCTCGCCGGATGACTCGCGGCGACCGGGCTTCGCGTGCGCGGCACCGCTGCGCAGTTCCCTTGTTTTTCTTCTCTCTTTCACTGAGTTTCGCTGGCATTTCTAATCCTTCGCTGTGACTTCCGGGGAAAATAAGAAATAAGAATCGCGTTTTTATTGCACGCGAGTATTTTGGCCGAGCGCGCCGGTCTTTTCGAAGCGAGTAAAAGATAATAGACCCCGCCCTACCCTTAGCAGGTCACTGAGAACAAAGAACATACAAGGTGAATGCAGGGCCAACCCAAGGCGAGTGCTTCTCTCTTGTTGCAGAGACGAAAGCATAGGCGAACACAGTCAGGTATCTGAGTGTTTCAGGCTCTGTTCTGCTCCCTTTGTGTGGGTGTTCCGCCTATGAGTGCGGGCCGGGCTGGGGCCTTGGCCGGTGGTGACGCTCGCTCAGGTGCGCAGTTCTCTGCACTATTCCCAACCAAGCGAGCACAGAAGCTCGTCTGCGAAGCGGTCTGCCAGCGCCTCAGCTTCTTTAATCTTCGGGTCAGTCACATCAGCACTTTGCTCGTTCACTCTCACCGGCACCGGTGGTGTTGATTCTGTCGGTGGTGTTGGTGCGTCGCTCTTGGCCTCGAATGTGCGCCGGTCTGTGACAATACCGTGAGCAAGCAGCGCACCGTACAACGTGAACCAGACAGCAGCGCGTTCGCTGTAAGGAATCTTCGCTGTGTCGAAGTGATACAGTGAAGTCTTCAAAGCGTTCAGCGTCTTTTTCGCGTCACCGGGAATCCACACCGGTAGTAGCCACGTCGCTGTGTTCTGTTCGTCTCCAACCCAAGCGAATGCTGAGGCATTCAAATCAACGCCATTTATTTTTTTTGTCTTTCCGTTCATCAGCTTCATCGCTTCCATAAAAAAGTTTGGCGGATGCATTCCCACAAGATGCACCCGCTTGACCCAACGCCGAAGAGAAAAGTGCGCGGATGCCTCCGCGAAAAAGGCTTCAAGCGTTGGAAAGTTATGGCTGCGTCTGAATCCGGGCATCAATCGAGTTTCAGACGCAGCAGCCCGCTAGTGCGCCGCATGAACGGAACGCAAAAACGGGGAAAGGTTCCGTGGTGTGTGAGGGTTGGACCTCAGGACACACCACGGCTGAGACGAAGGTGTTTCCGCACCTTGCTCCGCAATAGCAAGAGCGTCTCAAGCTTTTAGAAAAATGTTTTGTTTGGGGTTGCTACGCGGGATGTCAGAACGACGAACCGGCCAACCACAGACCTGCGGACCCGGAAAGGTCAAAAGGTCGCTGAAAATGAAAAAGGCGACCTGTGAAGGGTCGCCCAAGTTTTCCATCTGTGAATAGTATACATCTGTTTCTGGCGTTGTCAAGCCCCTAAAATGCCTAAGTCTTTCATTCTAAAGGAGAAAAAAGACAAAAGCATGTTTAGAAATACGGTCTGATTTTGCACCGAGTGCCGCCAAGTCAGAACACTTGCCGGGTCCAAACTGCACCGAAACTGCACCGAGACTGCACGAGACTGCACCGAACCTGCACCAAGACAACTCGCAAGCGTCCTGTTTTCAAACACTTCTATTTCCCCTAACTAATAAACAAATAAAAAATAAGTGAAAGCAGCCCCGCTTCGCTATGGGCTTCGCATTCGCTCAAAAAATCGCCCAGAGCGAAACGCACGGGGCAGAAACAAAGTTGCGCAAGCAACCTATCTCTGTTCCGCGTTTTTTCGTGTTACCCATCAGCGGTTATCGTCTGACCGTTGGGCATCTTCAACGCGAACCCCCTACCGTTTCTAAATACCTTCACGGTAGTCTTCTTCGCGCCGGTGTCCGACACGTCCCACATCAGGCACTCTGCTGCCTCTTTCAACTTCGTGGGATGCTTCAGCAACTTGTCCAAGCCCGGAGCACCAATCACGCGGAAACCTTGAAGCCCGCGCACCAACTTGCCCGGTTCAGGTGATGGTGCTTCATCCCAAGGCCGCTGCGTGTCAAGCTCTGGCTCTGACGTTTTCCCGTTCAGCGTCTTGATGGCTTTTTGTTCCGCTTCTTCACGCTGCTCTTGAGCTTTCTGTTTGGCTGCCGCCTGCTCTTCCTTCGTGACGGCCTTCTCTGTGCGGTTTTTCTGTTTCGCATCTTTGCGTTCGTAGTGACCCGCGAGACGCAGCGCGTCTTCACGGTGTGGCGGATAGAACCATTTGTCATCTTCGCGGGCGAACTTCGCAAGAACTGCATCGCGCATCCGGTGCCAGTTGCGCGGGTAGTCGCAGAGCTTGCGCAGAAGCTCATCGTCATTCGACAGAAATGGGAATGGGTGCTGCTCTGGGTTCCAACGCATCCATGCGTGTGCAGTCAGCAACATCACCGCGCCAACGATGTGCACGGGTACGCCTTGCATGTCAGCAATGAAGTTCGCGTATCTGTGGTGGTGGTAGTTCGGTTTCTTCATCTCAGTTCTCTGTTCTCTAGGTTTGTCGTTTTCTACTTCCAGATGCCTTGCTCACGCGCAAGGTGCTTCATTGTGGCCGTCGCGTAAGCTTCCAGTGCGCTGCCATTCATAGGGCAATGCGCACGCATCTCTTTGCGTGCTTTGTTTGCGGTCTTCTTGATGGCCGTCGCTGCCAGTTCCGCGCCGAATGTATCCAGCCAGCCGCTGAAGTTGTCCTGCGTGGGCACGTGCTCTGACGGCATGGAACTTGTCCACAGCCGGAACAGCGCAGACACGAATGTCTGACGCTGCGCCATATATTTTTCTGGGTCTTGCAGTAACCGCGTCTCTGCCATTTTTTGTTCTCCCGTTCTCTTCTGGTTCAACACCTTGATTGCTTCACGTTCGCGTTCATCACGCAGCCGCGCCTCTTCAATCCGCTGCCTGTTCGCAGCAACGCGCTGCTGAATGTTCGTGCGCACACCGCGTCTTGCCACAGACACACCTTCGGCTTTCTGCGCAGGCAGACTTCGACGCCTGCGTGAATGCGCGTGGTCACAACTCAGTTTGTCTTGTGGGGTTTGCAGGGCCGTCCACTGACGGCGAACGCGGGTGATTGCGGCACCTGCCTGCTGATTTCAACGACTATGTTAGCACGAATCGTTTGTGTTGTCAAGAGGGTAATGCTTGGGTTTGTCTACGGGTTGGCAAATGCAAAGCGAAAACATGCTTCAGAAGCGTTTATAGAACGCACCGCGCACAGTATGCACACTCATTTCGATTTTATGGTGGTCAAAACCAGCCGCAAGCCCGTACGGTACATCCGGGCATGAACATCGCGCGCACGGTCACGGCTGAGAGAAACCCGGCCATCCCAGCGACCTAATCGGACCTGATGTCAGCTAAATACGCGGCCAGCCGGTCGCAAGAGCAGATAGACCGGCAGTTGGTCTTCGCGCTGCCACAGAACTTGTCACCGCACTGGTAGCACGCTGTGAGTTCATCCGCACCGCAAGGTCTGCCACAGCAGGGGCATGTCACTGCTGATGGAAAGTTGAGAACTTTGGCTGCCATCGGTTTGCGTCTCCTTGGCGGAATGTTCTTGCAAGGAGGAACGCTACGCTAGTGCGGAATGTATGTCAAATAACAACTATTAGTTCAGAAGTAACACAAATCACGTGTATGTCAAGCGCTTCCTTCACTCATATTAGCGAGCTAACTCCCAACAAGCGAACAGTAAGACTTCGCTCGGTAGTTACTTGATATAGTAGTCTGGGAGTCATCCCAGCATGGTTGTCCCTCTAAACGTCTACTTCAAAATTCCGATTGAGCGTTTGACAGAGCTAGGCGTACTCAACGCCTACATCGGAATAGACAACAAGGTCTTCGTTGACCCAAGCCTCCTTCGAAATACTGACATTGCCGAGTTCAAGGATGGCGCGTCAGAAATCGCAGACTACTTTGCTCCGGTTATCAAGCTCCTGAAGGCCGTCAAAGAACCTCGTGACGTTGCATGGGAAGAGGCATTTAGAAGACTTCAATTCAAAGAAGAACATGGTGCGGCGCTAGGGTATTCAGGTGCCGGTACATCGGGAAGAGGAATCGGACCGGGGTTGGCACGGATGTTGGTTTTGCGCGGTACGCAGATAGTAAGGCTGGGCATTGAAGACCCTGAGATGTTTGAGTTGATTGGCCTGTTTCAGGAAAACTTTGGACCTGACCTGCTAAGTGATATGGCTGTCTCGATTCTGAAGAAGAACTTTTTTGCCTTCACGGAACGTGTAACAAAGACACTGAATCTCACGCCGAGCCGAGAATTTAACTTCAAGCGACAGACCTTCACGCTTCCTGTGCATCCTGACGGAGAGAACGCGCTCATTTTTGTTCCGGCTGACTTTTTGACTCCATTGCCGATTGCTCTGGATGACAGCGAAATAGCCGAAGTTGCCGAGTTCAATGCGGAAGTCAGACAACGATGGAATGAAATTATCGCGATAGCAGGAAAAGAGAACCGTGACCCCAGTAAGGCTGAAATTAGAGAAATGTTGCTGGCGTCTCCCCAAAACCTCGCAGACTTAATCACTGTCTACAAGAAGGCCGCTAAGAAAGGTTATGACTTTGCGAAAGACCCGTTCGGCCTATTCAGTTGGGACTATATTGGCCGCACCGCCGCCGCTGACTTTCCTATTGAAATTCCAATAAAGCAACCCAAGACCATTCAGGAGTTGAGAGGAGTTCTGAATCTTATAGTTGCGCAGTTCAAGAAGAACATCGAAGAAAACAAGCTGTATGAAGTGCTGTACGGCGAGAGTGGAAGACCAAGACCAGAGGTGTTTTCACAGCGGTTGTTCTACGCAATTGCGGACACCTACTGCAACGCCAACAACGTAGACTTAAACCGGGAACCCAATGCTGGCAACGGCCCAGTAGACTTCAAGCTGAGCGCTGGATACCACGCAAGGGTGCTGGTTGAAATTAAGAAGTCCAGCAATGGTGACCTGCTTCACGGCTTTCAAGTTCAACTTGCGGCATACGAAAACGCTGAGGCTACCAGAGAATCCCTCTATCTAATCCTTTTGGTCAGCGACAACGAAGCGCCCATCAACGATGTCATGGCCTTACGCTCTGCGGCTCTGGCAAAGGGGGCTCGCGTCCCCGATATAGTGGTAATTGATGCACGCAAGAGACTCCCTGCATCGAAGAGAAACAAATAGAGACCCAACTCAGTCTCCAAACGCTTGGTCAATTTTTTGCCGCACGTGGGCCGTTGACGTGTCTGCGCCCAAATATTTCTGCGTGGTGCTTAGGTCTTTGTGTCCGAGCAGCACCTGAATCTGGCGAACGGACAACCCGGCATCCAACCACAGCGTTGCGCACGTCTTGCGCAGCCGGTGCAGATACCAATGTGAGCAGACCGGTGCGTCAGCACAAGACACCGTGCGCTTCAAGGTGTGCGGCTGCTTCGCTTCTTCCCATTTCTCGAAAAACTCTGTACCAGTTCCAAACTTTTTATCGAACGCCTGCCGCCGCTGCACTGCCGTCATCTCTGACGTTTCAGTTGAGCAGTGTCCACAGTTCAGCCCGGCCTTGAACGCAATGAGCTTGAGCTTTCGCAGGAAGTGACCTTCCGGCTTGCCGTCTTTGTTGGCGAAAATCCATCGTGGATGCGGTGCTGACTTCTTGCGCTCCTTCAGCGCGTTGACCAAAGACACCGGCATTGGAATGCTTCGTGATTCGTGGCTCTTCGGAGTGAATCCAACATCAGGCTTGGCGCGAACGTGGAACACGCCTTTGTGCAGGTCAACGTCTGCCCACGTCGCAAAGCTCACTTCCTTTTCGCGGGCACCGGTCTTCAGAAAAAAGTTGTAGCGCACAACGTCTTCAGGTGTCATCGCAGCGAAGAGCTTTTTTAGTTCAGTGGGTTCAAACGGCACAGCAGGGTCTTCTTCGATGGTGGGAAACTCTTTCCATGACAGTGGGTTCTTCAGGCCGTTCGTCTTGAGCAGAAAGGTGACCGTCAGCAACCGGTTGTGCTGGGTCTTGCCGCTGTGACCCTTCTGGGCCATGTGGTCTTTGAATCTGCGCAGCGTGCCAGCATCAATGTCATCTAGGTATCGGGTGCGCCGGTCTAACGATTCCCGAAACTCCTTCAGGTGCAGGCTATAGGCTTTCAGTGTGGCGGGGCTTTTGTCTTTCTTCAGTTTCAGAAACTCTTCACAGCCGCTCTGAACCGGCACCCGGTAGGCATTCGACACTTCGTCAAACTCATTGACGGTCAGGCCGCGTGAGGCTGCCTTCAGGCCGTGACTCACCGTCTCCGCTTCGTTCATCGCTTCTTGAACTGTGGTGTCTTTGGCTGGCTGCCAGACCCGCTTTCCATCTGGGCCAGTGAACCTGAGGAAAAACGGGCCGGTGATGTCGCCGTGCTTCTTGCCACGGCCAAACTCAACACGCCGATAGCGCCAACCTTTGCGCGTCTTTTCTCGCGTGTAGATGCCTACTCGCTGCATGTGACGCATGGTTGCCGCCTTCCGGTGAGGGTCTAATCACCCGAAAACGGTAGCACGCGGTAGCAAGCGTGTCAAAACCTTGTGTTTTATTGGTTATTCTATAACTGGCGGAGAGGGGGGGATTCGAACCCCCGTTAGGGTGTTTATTCCCTAAAACGGTTTAGCAAACCGCCGCATTCAGCCGCTCTGCCACCTCTCCGCGGTTTGGTTTCAACAGCTTAGCACAGATTCTGAAATTCCCTGGTGCGTTTTTGGTGCACTATAACTCGGAAAACGTGAACTCCTTGGGGGATAAGTCTTGCAAAATCAACGCGAGGCTTCCTGGGAGTTTCGTGCGGCGGTTGGAAAAACCGCCGCCCTATAGGCCAAAATGCCACTGCCTGGTTGGTTGCTCGGCGCATTCTAGGGTTGGGGCGTCAGCAAGAATGCTCTTCGCTGCCCCGCATGAAGACGCACTCCAACGGTCTGGCCAGCGTCATTGATGCCGTAGGCAGTGGCGAGGTGCCAGTATCAGTAACCCTGCTGGACCGACGCCTTGTCACTCCCTCAATAGAGACGGGTGCGAAATCAGGAGATTGCTAACCCCAGAAACTGCGAGTCCTTACTTTTCGCACCAGACCGCGAATAACACGCTCGTTGAAAGTGCCAAAAGGCTGGTCTGTCGTGAGGTAGGTCCAGGTGGCACCACGCTGAGAAGGATCAACGCTGCTGGTTTCTGCTTGAGCAAGGCGCTTGGGAATCTCGTCGATGATTCTTGCCTGAAGTTGTCCGTAGAGTTTGTCGATCGTCATGAGATATTCGTACAGTGGATCCCGGCCGCCCCACGAGACCCAGTGAATCCCTTCACGAAGTTCGGCAACTGTTGCGAGGTGTTCCGACCAGAGCTCATCAATGGTGATCAGTGACACCAACCTTTCGAGTTCCGAGGAACATTGAGTTGTGCCACTGAGCAGGGATTGGCGTTGCTGCTGAACCGCCTGTCGCTGCCCCTCCACCACACTCTCATATTTTTGAAGAAATCTTCGAATGTCGAGATTCTGTCCTTCCACTAGTCGCTGGATGCTTTCCGGCTCATACCGTAGTCTTGGATTGTCGATACCGTATTTGACGAGCAAATCGTCTTCTAGTGAAACGAAGAATCGGGAGACACCCGGGTCACCCTGACGCCCCGCGCGGCCGCGAAGTTGATTGTCGATCCGACGGCTTTCGTGCTTGTTGGTTCCGATGACGTACAATCCACCCAGTGCCGTGACTCCTGCGGCGAGCCGAATGTCCGTCCCGCGTCCGGCCATGTTAGTGGAGACAGTCACCGCTCCCAGTTCGCCCGCACGAGCAATAATGCCGGCTTCTTCTTCCTCGTTTCGAGCATTTAGGACTTGATGGGGTATGTCTTTCAGAGCGGCACTCAGCCGCTCGGATTCCTGAACGCTGACCGTCCCAACCAGAACGGGCTGACCGGTCAAATGCACGCGGCGGATTTCCTCAATGACGGCCCGCTCCTTCTCTTGCTTTGTTCGAAACAGAACGTCTGGATGGTCCACGCGAATCACCGGTCGGCTGGTCGGAATGACTTCGATATCTAGTTCGTAGATGGCACGGAACTCCGCGGCCTGGGTGGCAGCCGTGCCCGTCATGCCGCACACCCTGGGATAGAGGGCGAGGAGATTCTGCAGCGTGATCGATCCCAGAACCTTACCCTGAACTTTGGGCGCAACAGCTTCTTTGGCCTCGATGGCCGTATGCAATCCGGCCGGCCATCGTCTATCTCGCGCGATGCGCCCCTTGAATTCATCGACAGATTCGACTGCGCCGTCTTTCACTAGGTAGTCGACGCCGCGCCGAAGCAATGCGTGTGCGTGCAACGAGTCCTGAACAGCCGTCAGCAATCTGAGATTGTCCTCAACAAAAAGATTGCCGCAGGCGAAGGCAGACTCCACGGCGTGAATCCCGGCGTCCGTCAGTGCAATGTTTCGTCCGTACTCATCCAAGGTGTAGTGAAGTCCACGTTGGAATTGTCGCGCCAGGCCATCGACACGATAGGCCAGGCGGTTTTCGTCAGGTTTGCCGCCTGCGATGACCAGCGGGATGCGAGCTTCGTCGATGAGAATCGAGTCGGCTTCGTCAATCACAGCTACCGCAAACGGCCGATGCACTTGTTCACGCGGACAGAGAGCCAGTTGGTCCCGGAGGTAGTCGAAGCCCACCTCATTCGCGGTGGCGTAGGTAATATCACACGCATAGTCGCGTTGGCGGTCCTCGATGCTCATAGCTTGCTGGACGCAGCCCACAGAGAACCCGAGGAACTGATAGATGCTGCCCATCCATCTCGCATCCCGGCGAGCCAGATAGTCGTTCACAGTCATCACGTGGACTCCCTTGCGCGCCTTCGCATACCAGGCAACCGCTGGGACAGCGGCGAGAGTCTTCCCTTCACCTGTTTGTATCTCGGCAATCTTTTCACTTGTGAGAGCCAGTGCACCCTGGAGCTGCACGTCGAACATTTCTACTCCTAGCACTCGCGAGGCCACGACCGCCGTTATCGCGATAGAATCCAGCAGATCATCGGCCCGCGCGAACGTGCCTCTCAACGCGTCGTCACCCAGTTGTGCGAACTCGGTGCGACGCCGACTGATCAGGTGGATGCTGGATTCGGCTGAATCTGAACCTGCAAATAAAAATCGCAAGAATCGGCGCACGGCTGCTCTCCTCTTCTGCCAAGATTCAAATGTTGGGAATGCAGTCAGGCGAGAGAAGAGAACGGAGGCGGACGTTGATAGTTAGTAGGCCAGAATACGCAGGTGCTCTCGAGAAGCTCGTACTGGGATGGCCCCGTGGGACGCTGGAATTCGTGTGCTAACTTCGGTCGTTCATCTTCGGACCGTTGCTCGCAGTTCGTCTCGGAAAGCCAGACAATAGCGCAAACTTCCGCGCTTCCCTGCACACGTGTACCGAGCGACATGCCATTCGCGGTGCCGAGAGTTGCCAGCGCGGCTAGGAGCCAAGTTATTCGACGCTTCTTCACGGATATTCAGTATGTCATACAGCAGATACGCGGTCACGCTCTTCGTAATGGTGAGCTTGGTGCTGATCGCATGGAGCAGAACCGCCAAAACTGCCCACGCGTGACGTGCAGTAAAGAGCCAATTTTTCAGCGGCCAGCTTGCGAACTCGGTGCTAAGGTGCACCCTTGGCATTGCGCTCGCGGAAGATGTCCGCAACTTCGCCGACCGAGAACCCGATAGACAGACCGACCCTGATAGTGCGCATTCGAGCCAAACTTTCTGGCGGAAACACCCGGTATCCGGCCGACGCTCGGGCGGCTGGCAGAAGCCGTCGCCGCTCACCGCGTTGACGGGCATTTCTCTCGCGTGACAAGCGTATCCTCCGTCGCAGTTTCCGCGGCTCGGTACGGGGTTCGGTTTCTCGCTCTGTGGATGAGCGGCTTGACTCTGGCGAGAAAAATGGCGAGAATATGGCGAGATTAAATGACGGCGTTGTGACCAGAAATAGTGCACTTGTGGCGAGATGGACGGCGAGATTATGGCGAGAAAATACATCCACGAACTCATTGATTGGCCTGGATTTACGTGGGACGCAAAGACGCTTGCCCCATTGTTATCTGGAGTCCGATTGTGCCAAGGCTTATTGCTTGGCAAGATGCGGGGCTACGGTTTTGCCTCACAGTGGACCGCAACACTAAAGGTGCTGACGGAAGAAACGATCAAATCCAGCGCGATCGAAGGGGTAGTCCTTGATCCAGAGAATGTCCGCTCGTCTCTCGCTCGCAGGCTTGGACTGGAGGTCGGAGGACTCAAGGTCCACAAGGATCGATATGTCGATGGTGTTGTTGAGATGATGTTGGACGCGACGCAGAAATTCAAGGAGCCGCTGACAAAGGAACGCCTATCCGACTGGCATGCCCATTTGTTTCCCGGAGTTCGTACGACCAGCGACAGATTTCGAGTCGGCGCCTGGCGGGACGACAGCCAGGGTCCGATGCAGGTTGTGTCAGGGCCAATCGGCCGCCACAAGATTCACTATGTTGCACCCATTGCTAGCCGAGTCGAGAGCGAGATGGGAAAGTTTCTCAAGTGGTTGGACGGCAGCGAGCAGCAAGATCCGCTCTTGAAGGCAGCAATAGCACATCTATGGTTCGTAACGATTCATCCCTTTGAAGACGGCAACGGGAGAATTGGGAGAGCTATCGCCGAGATGTGCTTAGCCAGATCGGATGGCAGTGCTCAGCGTTTCTACAGCATGTCGTCGCAAATCCTTGAAGAACGAAAAGGCTATTACGACGTTCTTGAGAAGACCCAGGCTGGATCGTTGGACATCACGGAATGGCTAACGTGGTTTCTTGGGTGTCTGGACCGAGCCATCGAACAATCGAGTCGAATCTCAGACAGCGCTCTCGAAAAGGAATTGTTCTGGCAGGACTTGAAGAAAAGGAATCTCTCTCCGAATGACCGGCAGAAGAAAGTCCTGAATAAACTGTTCAGCGGGTTCGAGGGGAAACTAACCAGAGACAAGTGGATGAAAATAACGAAGACTTCCTCGCGAACTGCTCTGCGAGACATCGAAGAGCTGATCGCTGCAGGTGTGATTGAACAAGAAGAGGCCGGCGGAAGGAGCACTTCCTACAGGCTAAACAGGGGTGCAAAGGTCAGAGGGCAGGATTAGTTGATCTTCGGAGCCTTCGGCTACATCGCCAAAAGTGCGTGAGGTTTGGAGCACCGAGGACAGTACGGCTATCGGCGCATGACGGCAGAGCTGCTAAGGAGGGGCATGCTCGTGAATCATAAGAGAGTCGTGACGCGCGTCACCGTTGAATGTGACTGCCATCACACAGCCTGCTTGAGGGGGAAGAAATCTGACGAAGGACAGCCAGGAGGCTAAGCGCCCAAGACACTTTCGAGCCCCGCTTTGTTCTTGATGATAAGCGTCGAACCCTTTATTTGCAGCAGTTGTTTCTTCTTGAAGTCGCTGAATACCCGGGTCACAGTCTCCCGCGAAGCTCCTATCATCTGAGCGATTTCTTCGTGTGTCAGCGTAAGCGTAAGCTTTATGTCCCCTTCGCCAGCGTCGTGTTCCGTGGAAAGATCCAGCAGGAAGCGGGCTAGCTTTTCGCCTGCGGAGTGCGAAAGCCCGATCGTTCTCATCTCGGAAATTGCGGAATGATAGGTTTCGCCCAGTTGCTGCGCCACACGAAGCGCGGCCTCGCCGTGCTCGCGCAAGAAAGCCAGGAAATCCGTCCGCGCAATGAAGTTGGCCTGAGTCGGCTCGATTACTTCCGCCGTCAACTCATAAGCTTTCCCGGTGACCGTGGCCGGCAATCCCAGCACTTCGCCGGGTTCGGAAATCCTCAAAATTAGCGTTCTGCCATCTGCCGAAGAGGTCGAGAGCTTGACCTTTCCCGCGCACAACAGGCATCTGGTTGTTTCATTCCATTTTACCGGGTCGGATGTCTTCCGACTATGACCTAAGATGCGTAGCAACCATAGGGTGGATATGGAAAGGGAGCCGAAGTTTCGGACATAGCTTCGATTCCCATCGCCTGCTCCATCTAACCATTAATGGGCAGATAATGTGATCTCCCAACTCTCCGCTGCCCCCAGTGTCAGGGAGACATTCTTTGATTCGAGGATTAAGTGTAGCGGAATTGCTCCGCGATCGCCTCGGCCTAAAGAATCATCACCTGTTGCGTAGGCGGAAATCTGCAGTGGCCAGTCTGAATGAATGACTTGCACATCCAGCGTTACCCCGTTGGAGGTGAGACGATCGATTCGAGTTCCATTAACCTCCAGAGTCTCGAGCTGGGTGTTGCGGGTGGGAATTGCCAGCCAAAGACGACGAATCTTCAGCGGCTTTGACGCAATCAGCGATTCCACTCTGCGAATACTATTCCCTTGCAGGAGCCAGGTGACCTCAGAGATGAGAGCCGAGTCCATTGTTTCTCCGGCTTTGGATCCGGCCACTGCCCAAAGCTTCCAGACCGCAGTCACGCTCTTGCCGTCCGCCGCAGGCCCAATCTCATCTGCACCGTCCGCGGGAGAGATGGTCCGGCCGTCTTCCAGTTCGAGGAAAGTAACAAAGCACGGGTAAATCTTCTCAACGGGCACGGCGAAAGCCGGAAATCCATGTGGCGCGGGCTCATAGTCAGAGGTGGCAGCCTTCGGCCCGGTCACGAACGGCAAAGCAAAATGGATATCCCCCCTTCGAACAACCCAAACTCCAAATTTGCGGCCGTGTTCATTTCGGAAGTATTGAAAGCGCGCAACGTCACCGAGGCTCGGTCTGGCGGCAAAGCTTTTCACGCCTTCTTTTTCCAGCGTACTCAGGAACGTTTGGTGGGCGCCGATCACCTTTCCGAAAAAGGTCGTGGTTTGTTGCCACTCGCGTTCCTTCGTAATGTAACCATAGTCGCCTCTTCCGAAAGAAAAAATGGACAGCAAGTGCGTCTGATCGTTGAAGTCGCTTCGCAGCCAGGACCATGCGGCAAAATACGCGGAGGCAAGCTGGGGAAGCGGCGCTGGCCGGAATTCTGGATGCTTGGCGAGGAAAGCGGCGATTTCCATTGTGTCCATATAACTGATTGCGCCGAGACTTCGCCCCCAGGGATACCCGTAGCCGTCCGGCGACAGCAAATCCCACCAGAGTTTCATCTGCTCCTTAACGGATGGAGCGATCGCCTTCATGAGATCTTCACGCCCCGCGAGTGCCGCCGCATCATACAGAGCTCTGGCGTACTCATTGGAATATCGGTCGTAACGTCCAGTTGGCAGCGCATCATCGGCAAAAAGCGCTCCGCCCGTGAATTGGGTTGTGGCCCGATTCAGGAGATCATCCAGTGAGGCGCGATCCTTATTGAGGCCGAGTTCGTAGTCGATCGACGCGACGCGCGCAGCGACGCCAAAATAATTTTCTGGCAGGTGAATTAGTGTATGGGTCTTTGCATCATAAAACCGGCCCGGATCGAGCAAGGCACGATACGCGCTCCTCTCTTCGGGAGACATTCCCTGCCACAACGCATTGCTTTCCAGGTCCGTCCCAAAACTTTCCAGGGCCAGCGCCGCATAAAGTTGAGCCCAGCTTTTTCCTCCCAGGCTCAACTCGATCTTAGCCATCTTGCCGATCATTTTCGGGACGTCCCGTCCCGCAATCGTGTTCGTGCCCACGAAGGCGGAGTAGTCACCCAGTGTGCGCATAAACGTGCCCCAGGAAAATTCGCCGGTCGTCAATGCACCGACGACGCGGTCCGGCGGAGGGTCCAGCGACTTGATGTCAGCTACATGAACGCTGATCTCTCTTTGGAGAAAGTCACGAATCTCGCGATCCAAGTCGGCTGTGCGAACTTGCTTCGCTTCAGACGAACCTTGAGCCAGCGATTTGCTGCCTGTGCCTAAGAGCCCGGGGAGCACTAATCCGATCAGGCCGATTCCAAACAGGACTGCCTTTCGCATGCAATTACCTCGGTTCGTCCACGATCATCCAGATTACCGGGAACTTACTTAAGGTAATCTTCGCGGCATGGCGTGAAGACGTCGATAACCAACGATTCTTCGAGCGCAGATGCGCCGTGTTCCACTCCGCCGCGCACCACAAACGTATCCCCTGTCCGGATTTCGAACGCTTTTCCCTGGCAGGTAACCTTCAGGTGACCATGAACCACGTACACAATCTGATCGTGTGGATGGCTGTGTGCTGTCCCAGTCCACCCTTTCACCATTTCGTGCTCCGCAATAAATATCTTTTCGTTATAGGCCAGCACCCGCCGCCTCAGTCCCGCTTCAGGTTCGGACGTCTTACCTTCCTCGTGTTTAACAACGACGAGATCGGGAATCGCTTTCGTTTGCTCCATGTGTTTTCTCCAAATCTAACGGGGTTGCCTTCCCGCAATTGGTCTCAAGGTTTCTCGGACGTCTTGCGCGCGTCCCGCACCAAATCCACAAAAAGCGCAGTTAATTTGCTCAGTGCATCTCGGTCGCGAGCCTTTAGAGCATCTGTCGCGATCATTTCTCCGCCGACGCCTCGGGAATTGGCGGTTCCCGCCGAATCTTCCATGCGGTCACCAATCCTAGCCTCGGCGATCGGATTCTCTGCTGGCATCGGCTCCCTTTAGCTTGATTCGATCGCTTACTTGCGGCCTCCGTCGAGTCCAGATCCGCCTTGTTGAAACCCTGGCTGAATATTCACAACACCAAACTGACGGTCCTCGACCTCGCGATGCGCCGCCATCGCCCAGAGAAAAGCGATTCGATGGCCCGGAACGGAAACGTTTGGGTGGTAGCCGCTCGGCATCAATACCGCATCGCCGTCGCGCACCACCGTAACCAACTCCGGATACTCCGTGTTGTTGTAAACCAGCTGGATTCCATATGCGGGTTCAGGCATGTCGAAGTACACATAGATTTCCTCCAGCATTTTCGCGTGCTCATGCGGGGGCCAGCTCGTCCAATTGCCCGGATCCGAGTGCGTAAACCCGGCCACAAGGCGACCTGCTTCGACATTCTTTGCGATTAGCATGTTTAGCTGCCGCGAAGAACCCGGCCCGCCCGCGCTAAACTTCATTCCCGGGTCTTGGGAGGTCTCCGCGTAACGCACGACCTTCAGGGGATACTTGCCTTCTACATCCGAGGAAAACTCCGCCATGTCCGCCTTGCTCTTTGTGGACACTTCGACCTGTGAGTCTCTCGGGATGTAAATCGCGTCGTATTGGCCGAGCTCCAACTCTTTTCCACCCGCGCTCACCGTGGCCCCGCCTGAAAGAAGGATCAACCCGGTTTCGCGGCCTCCGGTGGCAAAGGAAACACCGGGAGTTGTGGAATCGAGCCTAATGCGGCCGTAGGAGAGATGTCGCATCGTGCTGTTTTGGGGCGTGACTGAGATGTGGCGCCCCACCTTGGCATTAGTATTCCGAAATACCATTTTCTCTAAATGACTTTCAGTCTTGGCGTTCATAGTTCCTTTAAACACATAATGTGTTTCCTCGACTAGCTGGAGAGTAACAAGTTTGCATTCGGCTCCGGGTTGGGCATCTCACGCAGCCGGGAACAAGAGACGCTTTTCCCAGATGTCTATGACGCAGGAAAGCCGTCGCCCGTGACGCGGTCCGCCTTCAGAAGGTCAGACGAACACCCAGCTGAAGCTGGCGCATGGCGCTCGCTGAAGTGATTACTCCGAATGTGCCCGTGCCGACAGTGGCGCCCGGAGGGTTCAGACTGACCATGTTGAAAACGTTATAGGCGTCGGCGCGCAATTGCAGGCCCAATCGTTCCTTGAAAACGAAGTCACGAGAGATCGCGAGATCCACGTCCTTAAACGTGGGACCACGCAGCATGTTGCGCGAAGAGTTTCCATTAACAGCTATGCCGTTTACCAGATTTGTGGGGTTTTGCGAGAACGCAGCGACATTGAACCACTCGGCCGCAGTGCGATTGCTTGAGACTGGGTTCTGCCCAGGCACGAGCTCGGCTCGTTCAGCGGCAGTGTTGCCGGTCAAGTTGGCGTCTTTGCCATTGAGAACCGTAAAGGGAAAGCCGCTATGGATGTTGACGATGGGGGAGATTGTCCAGCCATTCGCTATTCCGCGCGCCAATAAACTGTCCCCATGGTAGTAATGCAACTGCCACACCAGCGAGGTCACGAATTGATGGCGAAGATCGAAATCCGCCGGGCCGCGCTCCAGGCCCAGATTGGTCATGTCCTCCGCGCCGCCTTGTGTGGTGTTGTTGTCGAGTTGGACGCTGTCAAATGTGTGGCTAAAGGTGTAGAAGGCGTACAGCATTAGACCATGTGTCATTCTTAGCTGGGCTGTTGTCTGTAGGCCGTTGTACGAGGCCGTTTGATTGGATTGCGCAAGCAGAACAGTGCCATACGGACTTCCCGGTGTCTTGCAAGTAGGAACGCCCGTATTGTCGATCGGGCGGCGCGCCACGATACTTGCGCCAGCGCTGGTCGCGCAGGGGGACACCAGAGAGCCGGTTGCAGGAGCATTGATGTCCTGTGCGAAGGGCAGGTCGTGGCTCATAGTGCCCACGTAGGCTGCGGACACGGTGAAATTCGAGGTGACTTGCCGTTGTACTGACAAATTGAACTGATAGGTATAGGGCCATTGGAAATTCTTCGCGAAGCCGAAGAACGGTCCTCCCGGAGTGAGGAACTGCGGGGGAACAAACGGAAACGGGTCGGTGCCGCTTACCCCGGAGCCGCTCCCCGTGTCACAAGTTATCGTGGGCCCAAGCGGGACGCCCGAGGTATTTTTCGCCACCAATTTATTGTATGGACAGGAAAGCGTCGCTCCCTGCGGCACGGCGGTCAAGCCGGAACCCGTCACTTGCTGTGTGACATTGGTGAACGTGTAGCGCACGGCGGAAGGCTCGAAATTGGTGACCGTGTTCCATTCGTTGCCTGAAACGCTGCCGTAAAAAACTCCGGCACCGGCTCTGATCGAAGTTTTAGCGTCCCCGCGCGGGTCCCATGCAAGTCCGACTCGGGGTGAAACATGATGCCACCGGACAGCCACGATGCCGCGCGTGATTCCCTCATCGCCATAGAAGAGGGCGCCCTCGGGAGCAGCTGGAATCGCCGTTGATTGCTCCCCCACCTCGAAGCTGGTCCCCCGATTTTGCGGATCGGTGGGCGGGGTCTGAATATCCCAGCGCAAACCAAGGTTCAGAGTCAGGCGCGGGAAGATTCGGAAGTTGTCCTGGACGAAGAACCCCGCGCTCCAACTGTTGGTATAGCCGGTCACCGGGGCATCCTGTGAGATCGACGTTGGCAGACCCATTACGAAATTCGCCAGCGCGGGAACCGCAACTGTCTTGGCCGACACGGCATCCTTTATGTTGGTGCCGCTGAAGCCAAACACGCCGTAATTGTTCAACAAGGTTTGCTGAATGTCCTTATCGAGAGTTTCTTCACCTCCAAAAGAAATAGAATGTCGCCCGCGGCTATAGCTGACCACATCCCGCACGGAATAAAAATTCGAGCCGGCGACGGGACCGGCGATGGCGCTCGCTCCGGTAAAGAAGCCTGTCACGGTGATCTGCGGCAGCGATCCTGGCCCTTCGACGGAGAATTCCGAGCCAAGGTCGCCAAGAGAAGTCCCAGGCAAGTTTAATCTCCCAGCCATATTGCGCGTGTAACCCAGCCAAAACTGGTTCGTCAGATTGGCCTTGGCCGTCCAAATATCACTCAGGTTCACATTTTGCTGGCGCCAGTTGAACTGCTGCACGTCCCATGGGATGTTGCCGTTGGGCTGGCCGGTGGTGGAATTCAGCGGAGGGACCTCATTGTTTCCGCTTGTGTAGAAGTAGCTTCCGCTCAAACGCTGATTGCTGGTCAAATTGTGATCCACTTTGATCAGAAACTCGTCCGTGTTGTACGGGCTAGGGGCGACCGCCTGGAAGGGGCTTGCGCCCGCCGTGGGGATATTGGGAAAAACGTTCGAAGTGAACAGTTTTTGGGCAACGGGATCAAGTAATGAAGAACAGATCACGGTCGGCGAACCGCAGGTGTACTGGCTAGGCAACGAACCGCCCGCCGGAAGGAGGGCAGCCATATTCCCCCCAGCCTCCGCCGCCGTTGGCAACGTAGCGCCGGTGAATAGGAAACTGCTGAGTTGGCGCAGACCCTGGTAGGACCCGAAGACAAAGGTCTTGTCCTTTTTGATGGGGCCTCCGAAAGTTCCGCCGAACTGCTGCCGCCGCAGAGGAGGAGTACCAACAGCCGAATTCCAGGGAGCAGCGTTCAGCGCATCGGTCCGCCAGTAGTCGAACAGCTCGCCGTGATAGGCATTACTGCCGGATTTTGTAATCACTGTTATGACGCCGCTGGACATTTTTCCGTACTCCGCGTCGTAGTTGTTCGTTTCGACGCGGTATTCCTGAATGGCATCTGGGTTGGGAAGAATGTTTCCCGTGTTCCGCAATCCCGTCATGTTGATGCCGCCGTCGAGATAATAGCTCACCGATCCTGCTCCGCCGTCCACGCCGCCATTGATGAAAGTTCGCTGCTCCGGGTATCCAAGAGTTATCACTGGATTCGGCTGGCCCGGATTAAAGCTGCTGTTCTGAACCCCTGGTGTGAGCAGCAGCAATTGATAAGCGTTGCGATTCACGAGCGGTAGGTTAACAATTTCTTGATTCTCTATGGTGCGCCCGATTTCCGGGCTGGTGGTGTTCACCAGCGGTGCGTTCTCTGAGACAGTCACCGTCTGGTTGATGTCTCCCAACTGTAGTACCGCATCCACACGGACGGGCACGTTGACTTCCAACACCACACCAGCTCGCACGAATTTTTTGAATGACGGGGCCGCGATCTCCACCCTGTAGTTGCCAACGGGAAGGAGTTCGACACGGTACTCGCCTTCGGCGCTGGTCTGCGCCGTTCGCGAAAGGTTAGTGTCCGTGTTCGTTAGCGTCACTGGAGCACCGGCGATCGTGCCCCCGTTCGCATCGGTCACCCGTCCATAGATCGTGCTCGTCGTAAGTTGCGCCCTCAAAACATTGGGAAGCAACACGGCTACCAAGCAGAAAATCACTCTCACTCCGAATTTTCCACGCATCGGCTTCTCCTATCTCTGCGCAGGGCACCTCTGTACATGTTTATTACTGGCACTTAGATGTGGTGTAACAGGTCCGCCTCACCAGAGCCTGCCGTACCACATTATGAGACTGCATCTCACTTCCAAAAAACGCCGCAAAAAAGACCGGCCTTCGCCGGTTTCCTCAAACCCTTTAACTAGCTGCGCTCTGAACCAACTCTGCCGAGACAGCCTGATATCCCAATTCCGCGGAAAGCTTGTTCGCCGCTTCCATCAGTGCTCGCCCAATCTCAGGAACCCTCTCTTTCGTCATCCTGAACGCTGGCCCGGAAATACTCATCGCGGCAGCCAGCTTTCCGGAATGCGAACGCACCGCGGCACCGATGCACCGCAGACCTTCCTCCTTCTCTTCGTCGTCGATAGCGAACCCCCGTGCCCGCACTGCCTTCAGCTCGGCTTTCAGTGCAGTTGCAGTCGTGATCGTTTTTGGCGTTACTGCCTTTAGTCCCCAGCGCCGCACAATCTTGCTCACCTCCGCCTCAGGAAGCTCTGCAAGCATGGCCTTGCCCACCGCTGTACAATACGCCGGCGCGCGGCTTCCTACCGTGCAAGCCGTGCGGACACTGCGCTGCGACTCGACCTTCTCGACGTAAAAAACCTGCCCCTCGTCCAGAATGCAAAAGAATACAGTCTCGCCAAATTCGTCTTGCAGTCGGTCCAGATAAGGCCGCGCCCGTCCGCGAAGATCAAGCCCATCGATCGCCCTTGATCCCAACTCATACAGCCTCAGCCCCAGACGATATCGCCCGGTTTCCGGGTTTTTAACCACCAGACGGTGCTGCTCCAGCACCATCATCAGTCGGTGCACCGTACTCTTGTGAAGCTTCAGGGCTGGGCAAAGTTCCGCCAGGCTGCAATCGCTCGAGCTCTTGGCCAATATCGCCAAGGCAGCCAAAGCACGGTCGAGAACTTGGACCTTGTAAGGAGAATCTATCGTCTTAGATTGTGGCACGCGTGCCATATTATGGAATTGCCTCTGTTTGTCAAGAAGAAAAATTGATGGCTGGCATCGAACATTCGATCCCCACCAGTCGATCATGCTCGAGGCCTACGGATACCACCAGCCAGGATTTTTTGTGAGTTTGTGCTAGTTGATTCCCGTGACTGCTGTCTTGTGGCGACTCGTCTGCTTCCTGAACACGCGCATGACACCTTCTAATTCCTCGGGTAAGCAACGGACGGATGACGTCTCCACCGAATTCGGACCGAGCAGCATGTCGACCGTCCCTGGCTCGACGGTTTTTTCCATCTGCGCGTCCAGAATAGACAGCTGATCGCGGCCAACCTCAAAGCTGACGGTGGCGGATGCCACGCGGCACCCACGCTGTGCATTAGCGTCCCGATAGCCGAAACCAGGTCGCAAGAGTTTCAACCGAATGCTTGGCACGCACTCCAGGCACAAAGCGGTTTTCCAAATCGCCACCGTGCTGAACGTTCCCACGCCTCAAATCAGAACGCGATAAGTTGGGTACTCGGAACAAATGTCTACAAGACGTAGAAAGCACGCCTGCTTGGCAGACGAGGCGCGCTCCGTCGTTGGAGACTCCAGACTAAGCTAATTGGAATGCAAGAATTCAGCTCGACCTGATGTTTGTTACAGTACTTTTTACTCGATGCGCAAAACTCTTTGATTGAAGCAGTTGCGCTTGAGCTTGTGACGCTCATGTGCGCGAGGGGCCAAAAAACTCAACTGTCACCACATTGACACTAAAATTGGTCCAAAACAGGGAAAAATCAGCAAACTCAAAAAGATCACGAATCGTGCTATCTGATGGCTGGCAAAGGGATTTCGTTGAGTTTTGTATCAGATAGCAAAGTGGCCCATTGGCGTTAGCAAACCGCCGCATTCAGCCGCTCTGCCACCTCTCCGCGGTTTTCGGGTCGAACCGTCTCTGAGCGGACAGAGTCTTCAGAGAAGCCCAACCGACGAACTTCAAACGTATAGCATCAAACCAGTTTGAGCAATCGGCGAAAATGCCGCGAACGGCACGGTCTACCGTTAACAAAACGCTCAGGGATACGTCATAAGGGGGTAGGTCGGCTTGCCGCGAGGGCCTGGGCAGATTCCGAGAGGAGTTCTTTCCTTTGGGCTGTTTTGAATCTAGAATATAGGGGAGATTCCTGCCTGACTTGGTAAAGTTGGGTCGAATGGTCCTGCCGGTCGGCTCAGGTGCTCCGGCGGGAGCTCAAACCGCACGGTACACAGCGACCTCTCGCGAAACATTTCTGCCCGCATGGGCGTATGTATTGTAGCGGACGGGCAAGAAATCAACGGAATCGTGTCCCCGATGGGGTGGCTTGCCCGGGGACGTCCAGCGCGACCCTTCCAGGGTGGATTGAAGAGGAAACACATGAAGACGTGGAAAAAGGTAGTCATCGGGTTGGTGGTGGCCGGGGTGCTGATCGGGATTGTGGTGTTCAGTGTCAACCAGGCTAACAAGGGTGTGGTGACGGTTCAGACGGCCAAAGTCGCGGCGTCGGACGATTTGGTTTCACTAGTGACGGCCTCGGGAGAGATCAAGCCGACCACTTACACAAACGTGACGGCCCAGGGATTCGGAAGAATCACGGAGATCCTCGTCAAGGAGGGCGACCATATCAAGAGGGGCGACCGGCTCCTGCTACAGGAAAACGTTCAGGCTAGCGCGGACGTGCAGGCGCAGTCGGCGGCGATTCATACCGCGGAATCCGGAGTGCAGGCGGCGGACGCAAGTTTCACAGCAGCGCGGGCGGACCTGGTTTCTTCGCAGGCAAACATGGAAAAGGCCAAGCTCGATTGGGAACGCGGGCAAGGGCTCTTCAAAGATGGGTTGATACCGAAGCAGGATTTCGACCAGCGGAAGAGCACGTATGACGGCGCTGCAGCCGCGGTGGATTCGGCTAGGGCTCGCGTGCAGTCGCTGAAAGCGCAACTGGATCAGACGCGCTCGCAAGTAAATCAAAACGAGGCGATGCTCGTTCGGACGAAAGACGTGCTGTCCAAGACCACGTACACATCGCCGATCAATGGAATCGTGAGCTATCTGCCAGAGCGCGTAGGCGACTATGTAGTGCCCGGTATTCAGAATTCAAACGGCAGTTTCTTGATGACGCTCTCAGACATGTCCGTAGTAACCGCGGAGGTCAAGGTCGACGAGACGGACATCGTCAACGTGAGGCTGGGGCAAGACGCTGATGTAACCATCGACGCTGTGCCCGGGAAAATCTTTAAGGGCAAAGTGACGGAGATTGGTTCACAAGCAACATTACGGAGCTCCGGTCTGGCCACGACGCAATCCACGACGAGCACGCAGGAGGCTAAGGATTTCAAGGTGGTCGTGAGACTCGACAGTCCGCCGGACAACCTGCGGCCTGGGCTTTCCACGACAGCGAAAATCAAAACGGCAGAGAAGAAGAGCGTAATTGCCATTCCGATTCAGGCACTGGCAGTGCGCACGCGCAAGGATCTCGAGGAAGCGGCCAAGACGGCGAAGGGTCAGGGGAATTCGGGAGTGACATTGGCAGCGCCCCCGCCGGCTGCGCCTGGCGATCCCAAGAAGGACGAGGTTCAGGGCGTTTTCGTCGTGAATGGCAAGAAAGCGATTTTCCGGCCGGTGGAAACGGGAATTACTGGCGTTACTGACATCGAAGTTACAAAGGGTTTGCAAGTCGGTGACGAAATCGTTGTGGGGAGCTACAAGGCCTTGAGAACGCTGAAGCCGGAAGCGAGCGTGAAGATAGATAACTCCGCTCCTAAGAAACAGGACGATCAACAGAGCTAGAGCTGACGAAGTTATAGTAGCGAGGGAAACTCGAATGCCCGTGGAGATAACAGCAACGGATTCCTACCGCGAGGATTTGGTCAGCTCCGGTATCGTGATCAAGACGGAAGCCCTTACAAAAGTGTATGAAATGGGCTCGGAGCAGGTACACGCTCTCAGCGGGATTGACTTGCAAATCCGCAAGGGCGAGTACGTCGCCATCATGGGCCCTTCCGGTTCTGGGAAGTCCACGCTGATGAACCTGATCGGATGCCTGGATTCACCAAGCGAAGGAAAATACTGGCTTGCTGGCCGCCTTGTGAGCGATTTAGACGACGACGAACTGGCTTATATTCGGAATAAAGAAATTGGGTTCGTCTTTCAAACATTCAATTTGCTGCCACGCGCGACGGCGCTGCACAACGTGGAACTTCCTCTGATCTACAACGGCACGCCCGCCGAGGAGCGCATCGAAAAAGCAAAAAAGGCGCTGGAGCGCGTGGATTTGCTGGACCGGATGACTCACAAGCCGAACGAGCTCTCGGGCGGCCAGAGACAGCGCGTGGCCATTGCCAGAGCCCTTGTAAATTCGCCGTCGATTGTTCTCGCGGACGAGCCGACGGGAAACCTCGATTCAAAAACCGGCGAAGAGATCATGGCGCTCTTCGAGAATCTCTATCGGCAAGGCAACACAATTATTCTCGTCACTCACGAAAACGACATAGCGCAGCATGCGCACCGGATTATCTTCATCCGCGATGGCAAGATAGCTTCCGACGAAGCCGTCATAAAAAAGTAGAAGACAATTCGGCTCTTTCCTTCCTTTCTTTATCCTCTAGTCTGAATCGACCGGCGCCCCGCGCCGTACCGGCTCATGTTTTAAGGCATGGCCGCTCCGAGAGGTGCCTGATGGCGATGCAAACTGGTCTGAATCCATTATCCAAGAGAGATGAACTTTTACAGAAGGCAGCAGAGATCGCGCGCAAGTACGCTTCGAGGATCGGTGAACGTCGCGTGGCTCCGGCTGAACAAGACTCGGAGAATCTTGCAAAATTCCGCGAGCCTTTCCCAACGTTGCCGACCGATCCGATGCTGGTCCTCAAGAAGCTCGATGAAATTGGCTCTCCAGCCACGGTTGCCACCACCGGTGGCCGATACTTTGGGTTCGTTAACGGAGGAACTGTCCCCGCGTCTCTTGCGGCAAACTGGCTGGCGGGGGCGTGGGATCAAAATGCCGCGTTGCGGGTCATGTCGCCGGTGGCAGCAGAGCTGGAAGACGTGGTGCTCCGCTGGGTATGCGAAGCGCTTGGTTTGCCGGAGAAGTGCGAGGGC
>Ga0210405_10001008_pt1 | contig 34247 bp, 27 predicted proteins | sample IncBWH11MmetaG_FD_155492 | JGI IMG/M metagenome (GOLD analysis project Ga0210405, IMG submission 155492) | Forest soil microbial communities from Barre Woods Harvard Forest LTER site, Petersham, Massachusetts, United States - Inc-BW-H-11-M | ecosystem: Environmental > Terrestrial > Soil >...
GACGTCGCGCACGGTTCGCGGGAACTGTCCCCAGATGTTGCCGATGGGTTGCATGCGGGTCTTCATGACCTGTTCCTGCAGTTCGGTGGCGATCAGATTCATGCGCTGGGAAACGGCTTGAAGACTTGTGTCATCGAGAGTGTTGGAGATCTGCAGAAGCTGATTGCGCGCCAGCACCAGTTCGCCGACCAAAGTCATGAGCTTGTCGAGAACGCTGACGCCTACGCGGATGGATTCGGCGGCGGCATCGCGGGGCTTGGCCTCGAGTGTTGGCTGCGCTGCTGTCGCTTCATCAGGCTTGGTCATGCCCTTGGACACAAGAGTCTCCCCCAACTGCTTCGCGTCGCCTTTTCCCTGGTCCTGTAAGGAAAGATCAATCTCTTCTGGCCGCGCCGCGCCGCCGTCGACCACAACGTCGTCAATCTTGCCGTGAGAGGGTTTGCGCTTCGACTCCCTTTTTCTTTGCTCAGGCGCAGATGGCTGTTCTGGAGATTCTGCGGATAAAGTTGGTGCAGACGGGGGTTCGTGTGCTGAAACCGAAGGGTTTGGCTCGGCGGGAGCGTGCGGCGGCGGTGAGGCAGGGTGGGCTTTGGCAACGTCTGGAGTTAACAACCGGGTGAGAGTTTCCCGCAGCCCCGGATAATCGTTTGCACCATCCTGCCCAGTCGTTTGTATTTCTTTGAGCATTTGGCGGACCGCGTCTACCATGCCGAGCAGTGCCGTCGTGAGTTCCGGGTTGAGCGTCAACAGTCCATCGCGCAGAAGGGTGAGCAGGTTTTCGCCCACATGGGCGACTTTTTCCAATTTGTTGAAACCCAGAAAACCGCAGGTGCCCTTGATGGTGTGAATCGTGCGAAACACGCCGGCCAAGGCGGCTTTATCATGGGGATTCTTCTCCAGGCCGACTAAGTCGCGGTCAAGACGGTCGAGGTTTTCATTGCTTTCGACCAGAAAATCCTGGACGATGTCGCTATCGCTCATGGTTGAAGTTCCTTTCCAAACAGGGAGTCATCCCAGGCAAGGCACGAGGTCAGGCCTCGAGATGTTTCCGGAAGCACTTCCGAGACCGGGATAGTGTGAAGTGAGTGAGATTTCATCTTCGCTGAGGAACGTTCTGGCGCGATTCTTCAAGTTCTCCATCGACGAGGCGAAGGATTTTCATTAGCAACGATCTGGATGGAGAAGCAGAAGTGAAGAAGGTAAGAGGCCGCTTAAATGGATTGAGGATAAACCTCAGTTCACTGAGGCATTTCTTAAGAATGGAAACGTGAGGGATGTCTTCGGCGTCATGCGAGTCTGTGCGAGCAATTTGCTATCGGCAGCGCTCGTTCCCTAATTCTTTTCCGGCTCAGCTTTTTCCGGTTCTCGGGGCAAACCCTTTTCGATCGGCTTGCGGGGGAGCATCTGGTCGCGCATGGCGGCGTCGTAAACGAAGCCGGCGACGATTATGGCCGCTTGTTTCAGGTCTTCGGGCTGCAGCCGGTCGTAGACATCCATATTCGAGTGGTGGGTACGGGTTTCGTATTCGAGGGGATCTTGAATGAACTGGAATCCAGGGATGCCGACCGAATTGAACGAGACATGGTCGGTGCCGCTGGTGTTGCGCATGGTGAGCGTGGTCATGCCCAGATCGTTGAAGGGCTTCACCCAGGCTTCGAAGATGGGAGCGACGGCTTCGTTCTCCTGCAAAAAGACGCCGCGAATCTTGCCGCTGCCGTTGTCGATGTTGAAATAGGCAGAGACTTTAGCCTGTTCAGGTTTCACGGTGACATCGCCGGCTTCGCGCCGATTTACCGTCGGCATGCCTTTCATGGATGGATCGTCCATCGGAGGACGCGAGCCGAAGTGATGCTCGACATAGCTTTGAGAGCCGAGCAGTCCTTGCTCTTCACCGCTCCACAGGCCGATGCGGATGGTGCGGCGAGGTTTAATGTCGAGTGCTTTGAGAATGCGGATCGCTTCCATGGTCACGATGGTTCCCGCACCGTTATCGGTGGCTCCGGTGCCGGTATGCCAGGAATCCAGATGCGCGCCGAGCATCACGACTTCATCTTTCTTATCTTTATCCGTGCCGGGAATTTCGGCGATGGTGTCGTACTGCATGGGATCGTCGTCATAGAAAGTGTTGGTGACGTTCAATTCCAGCGATACGTCTTTTTTCTGCTGCAGCAGGCGCACGATGCGAGTCCAGTGCTCGAGCGCCATGGTGAGTTGAGGGACGGTGGTGGTTTCGCCGGTTTTATAAGAACCGCCGGACAGGACGAATACGGTGCCGCCGCCGGAGGTGGGACGGCTGTGGTCGATGACGGCCAGCACATTTTCGTCGGCGAAAAACTGATTCACATCCTTGGTGAACTGCTGGCGTTTGGCAAACTCCGCGAAGCGGCTTGGAGGATGGTCTCCGGCGCTTTGGTAATCGGCGAGCTTGGCGAGATCATCGTCGCTGAGGCGTTTAGAAGGAGGCTCGGTAATCAGCTTGGCGTCGGCATCTGTGCCGGAGATCACGATCATCCCGGCGAGCTTACCTTTGTATTTGTCGAAATCCTTTTTATCTTCAACGACTACACGAACGCACTTGCCCTGCACCACGCCATTCGTGCCGGGAGTCCAGGCTTTTGGGTAGGCGATAAGAGTAACGATGTCGGGCGAAGTCATGCGAACGTTGATGTACTGGTTGGCCCAGCCGCGGCCGAACGGTCCCCAAGGCTCGAGGTGCGAGTTGGAGAGCCCCATCGCGGTTAGTTGGTCGCGTGTCCACTCGTTCGCACGTTTCATGTTGGGCGAGCCGGTGAGGCGCTCGCCGATCGAGTCCATCAATCCGGTGGCATAGTCCATCACCTTGGAGTTGTGAAAGCCTTCGTAACGGATACGGCTGGTGGTTTCGAGATCTACCTTTTCCTGAGACTGCAGGGTTGCCAGCGAGGACAGCACGAGCAGACAGTAGACCAGCCGTGTGGACCTCTTCATTCATCGAGCTCCTTGGAAAGAAGATCAGAGCGCGATTATACCGCCTGACTGAGCGATGAAAATGGAGGTGAATGTAAAGAAGTTTCAAGGCTGTTGCGGATCACTCTTTCTTGGCTGATCCTGCGGAAGGCTTGGCAGAATTCTCCGGGGGCTTAGCGCTCTTGTCTTCCGGCTTGGAATTCTTTTCTTCTGGTTTGGAATTTTTCTCTCCTGGCTTCGCACCGCCTTCCTCCGGCTTTTTAGCTTCACCTCCAGCGAACTGTTTCGCCTCTTTTCCTTCAGCTTCTTTTATTTTCTCGTCACTCACCGGAATGTACTGCACGATGAGCGAAATGCGGCGGTTGGAAGGGTCGAGTGGATCGTCGACTTTACGCAGCCGCTGATCGGCGAACCCGCGAACTTGGGTGACCTGGTTTTCGCCGACTCCGTTGGCTTGCATCAGGCGGCGGGCAGCGTTGGCACGATCGGTCGACAACTCCCAGTTGCTGTAGGTGCCGGTTGCGGCGTAGGGCTTGGAGTCAGTGTGGCCTTCGATGGAAATTTTATTGGGCATTTTTCCCAGTTCCTGGGCCAGCGTGATTAACAACTCGCTTCCGTCCGAGTTGAGCTTGGGTTTGCCCAGGTCGAAGAAAGTTCCGGAAGCTGACTCCGAGAGTTCAATGCGCAAGCCCTCGGCCGTGATCGTCATCTCGATGTGACTTTTAAGTTTTTCAAAGTCGTTCATCTCGCGAATTTTCTGCTGCAGCTGGTCTTTCAGTTCGGGCATGTTGTCTTTGGTGACAACGAAATTCTCGCCCGAGCCTTGCAGGACCGTGCCTGCTTTTGACGCGGTGCCGTCGGGGTCCCGGAAATAACCGCCCACAGCCTCCTGCACTGGTTTGCTGCTGCTGAGCAGCCACAAAACAATGAAGAGGGACATCATTGCCGTAACGAAATCGGCATAGGCGACCTTCCATGCGCCGCCGTGATGGCCGCCGTGGCCGCCCTTTTTCTTAAGAATGATGATGGGGCGCGTGTTTTTTTCCATGAGAAATTGGCTGCGAGATTATGCGGAGGCGGCTGCGGCGGCTCCGCCGCCTCGGCAAGCTGCCTCCAGTTCTTTAAAGGATGGGCGAACGTGGCCGGGCACGGCGCGCCGCGCCACTTCCACGGCCATGATGGGTGCAGTGCCTTTTAGAAATGACACCATGAGAACGCGCAGCACATAAAGGTATGCATGTTCGTCGTCGGCAAGTTTCACCATGTTGGACGCGATGGGCCCGACCAGGCCATAGCAGAGAAGAATTCCTAGAAATGTGCCAACCAGGGCGGCCGCTACTTTTTTCCCAATCTCTTCCGGGGGTCCGCCCAGGGCGCCCATCGTGATCACGATGCCCAAAACGGCGGCTACAATTCCGAGGCCCGGCAACGAATCGGCCATGGTGGTAAGCGCGGCGGTGGGCACTGCAGCTTGATGATGATGGACCTCCAGATCGAGATCGAGCATCTGGTCGAGATCGAAAGCATCAACGCCGGTGATAGCCATGCGAAGCGAATCGCAAACAAAGTCCATTGCATGATGATTCTTGAGCACCTTTGGAGCTTTCGAGAGCAGAGGACTTTTTTCTGGCTCTTCTACATCGTTTTCGAGCGCCATCAATCCATCTTTGCGAGCCTTGTTCAGAAGGTCGTACAGAGTCTTAAGCGAATCCAGATAAGCCTGTTTGTTGTACTTGGAGCCGCCAAAGACCCCGCCAATGCTGCCCACAAGCTGCTTAAGAATATGAAGCGGATTGGCAACTAGGACGGTGCCAATGGCCGCGCCACCGATGGTGACCAGTTCGGCCGGCTGAATGAGTACCTTGAGGTTGCCGTGTTCCATCAGGTAGCCGGCCACCACAGAGCCGAACACAACGACAATGCCGATAATCGCGAACATGAATAGCGCTCTCGCTCAGCTCCTTTGCGGCGAATTGATCCCTGCAGCAGAGGCGGTTCGCGCGGGCCGGGCAGTGGGTTGGCTTGCCTGCAGTACCTCATGGGCGCGCTGCAGGATCGATTCAATGGCATCGCCCGGCAGAGCCCGGGCGCATCCAACCGAAACTGCCACCGACAAATCCTCTCCCCACCACTTAATGCTCACACTCGATAACATCCTGAATATGCGGCCGCTGATCGCGTGCAGCGCTTCCTCGCTACAACCCGATAGAATCGCGAGGAATTGGGCTTCATTCCAGGTGCCTACCGCATCGCTGGCGTTCACCGTATTTCTCAACGTTCGGCCCAGCACCTGCAGAAGGGAGCGGGCTGCCCCCTGGCCGTACTTGGAGCGGAATTGAGGCAGATCGTTGACCTCCACGCAGACGATACCGAACGGAACGTGGAGCGTGGTGAAAGTGCCCAGAGATTCCTGCAGGTGTGACTGCATGATCGCTTGATTGGGCAATCCCGTTACATCATCCAGCCATCCGTGTTCCTTCATGCTGCGGTCGTTCTGGTCTGCATTGTGAACCGCAGATTCTCCTTCGAAGGTTTGAACGGCGCCGATGATCAGTCCATGTTTATCGCGCAGGGGAATTACCCACGAGTGCACCTGCGTTCGATATCCAGCTTTGTGGTGAATGAAGTTCACTGCTTCGCTGGGTACGGCATCGTGTAAGGCGTTCGAGAGCGGGCAATTCTGCGTGCACATTGCACAGCTGATTTCGTTGCAATGAAGAAGAATGTTGTCCGTGCAAAGATGGCCGAGCACTTCGATGCGGGAATAGCCGGTGATGCGCTCCGAGCCGTTGCTCCAGAAGACAATCCTTCGGGTTAGATCCAGCACGCTGATGCCGATTGGCAGAGCGTCGAGGATGTCGCGATAGATATCGGGATCCTGAAAGGGCGGCATGAGCTTTGCTGGATTACTGAAATACTCATCGGCAGGGACGCTTGCCAACTTCACAGGGGAGGAGTCGTGGGTGAACCATACTCGCTGGCTCAAGGTAAGACAGGCCAGTTTTTCCCCAAATTCAGCGGATGGCACTTTTAGGGCATTGATGTAGCACGAGAGTGCCATTTGCAGAATTAGTCGGGGAGTTTACCTTCGCAAGTGAGCAGTTCTGGGGGAGGGCTGCCCGGGCGCCTCGATCTCGAAAGAGATCGAGGCGCTCGTCATTTTGGGGTAAAACGGGTCTTGGGTGTTAGGTGACGGGTCTTAGGCAAAACAGGTCTTAGGCGTCAGGTAAACCATGTCCCTGGGCCGGGAGCGGTTTTTCCTAAGACCTAGAACCTGAGACCGAAGACCCGCTCGCTAGTTGGTAGAGATCGTGAAGTTGACCGTGATTTTTGCTTGGGTCTCGACCGGCTCGTTGTCTTGAAGATGGGGTTTGAAATGCCATTGCCGGACTGCGTCCTCGGCGGCGGAGGCAAGAATGTGCGGGCCGCTCACCAGGCGCAGATTTTGAATGATTCCGTCGCGGCCAATCATGGCTTGCAGAATTACCGATCCCTGCACTTTCATCTGGCGCGCCAGCATTGGATAGCTTGGTTTTACAGGGCGAGCCACAATGTCAGATGCGTCGGCTGATATTTGCATACGGTCGGCAGCATCGCTCGTGACATTCGCCGCAGTTTGGGTTTCGACGACGGCGCCGACATTCGTCTGCGACTCAGTCGTTGTTCCGGGCTGCAAATTCACGCGCACGGAGCTGGTGCCGGGGCGTATGGTGCGATGAGTATCGCCAGCCACGACTTCCACTTCCAGAGGGGGCAAAACTGTCCGTGTCACCGCAACCGGAGGCGGAGGAGTAGCGGGGGCTGAGGTTCGTGATGTGGGTGTCGCGGTCGCCATGGTCTTGGTCTGTTTTGTTGCCACGTGCTTCGACTTAGCGGCCGGAGCCAGCTTCGCGACTGCCGCTGGGGCCTGCACACGAGCGTCGGAGGCGGCTGCTGGCGTACTCTCGACGGGCTGTTCCGATTCGGCCTCTGACACAGTATCTGTATCGGGGAACCAGAAATCTCGTTCGTGCCAGAGGGCGATGCCCAAGGCCAGTAGAAGAATACAGAGAGACCCCAGCATCAAGCCGCGCTGTTTGGGATCTTCATTCGGGCGGGAGGAGCGGGCGTTGGGTTCGGCCAGGAAGTCGCGCTCCGCTTTCGGTGCGATGGTCTTAAACTCTAATTCGGACATGCGGAACCCGGACCTTCCTGGGGGAAGCTCAGAGGACAGTATGCCTCGAAAACCCGCGAAATACCAGTAAAACGTGGAATCGGGCTGGCCCGAAAGGGCTATCATTCTTAGGTCCGGACTGATTTCGATGGAGTCTTTCCTCCATGGGGATTGGGGCGAAACTTCTAAAGAGTTCGCGAATCCCATGCAGGGGGCGGGTCGAGCTTTATTCTCAGTAAGATGCGCAGAGAACGGTTTGGTCGAAGATATGAGCGATCCGGAAAATGAGGGAGGGAAAATGAAAAGGGGAGAGCCCTCCGAAAAGAGGAATGTCGCGGAAACGGACGTCCACAAGCTCGATTCCGTCAACGTCGACGCCGAGAAGAAGGATGAAGCGAACGTCGCCGAGAAAGACGTTTCCGCGAGCGCGACGGACGATAACTCGATCGACGAGAAAAAGTTCCGGCTGGTCAGCCGCCGTGAATTATTGAAGCTCACTCCCGTGCTTGCGCTGGGAGCATTTGCCATTCCGGGCTTGCAGCAAGTTTTGCTGAAGAAGGGACTCGGTTTCAGCGACTGGGCTTCGGCGCGATTGTTTCGCTCTGGGCATCGTGCGACGACTTTTCAGAATGCCGACCTGGCGCCATTCGATAAATTTCCGATCAATGGCTACGACGTCGACGATCCCAGCGTAGACTTGGAAAATTGGAAGCTCACCGTGAGCGGGGCCGTAAAGAAGCCGGGCCGATATACCCTCGCGCAAGTTCAGGCGCTCCCCGCGATTCGCCAGAACACGCGCCACGTTTGCGTCGAAGGATGGGACGTGATCGGACGATTCGGCGGGGCGCGGCTTTCCGATTTTCTGACGATGGTTGGAGCCGATCCCACTGCGAAGTACATCACGATGACCTGCGCCGACGATTATTACGAATCTCTGGACATGGCGACCGCGCTGCATCCTCAGACTCTGCTTTGTTATGAGATGTACGATCAGCCGCTCACTCGCGAGCATGGCGCGCCGTTGCGATTGCAGGCTCCCACTAAAGTTGGTTATAAGCAGGCGAAGTATTTGATGGAGTTGAAGGTCACACATGTGCTCGACAAGGTTGGATACTGGGAAGATCAGGGCTACTCGAGGTTTTATGGGCTGTGAAGTCGGCATTTTGCCGGCTGCTGCCGGAGTGTCATCGGAGAGGGAGGTTTGAGCGTGAGCGGTGCGGTCATCGAGATCATTCAAGAAAAAGGTAAAGAGAAAGAGAAAGATAGCGATCCAATTGTCGTAGCGCGAGCGGCTTACGAACATCCTCTGGTTGTGCGCTTGTGCCACTGGATCAATGCGGTCGCACTGTTCGTGATGGTGGGGAGCGGTTTGCAGATTTTTCGAGCCTTCCCCAGCTTCGGCGCCAAAATTCCGCAGAAAGATTTGCTGCACTGGCCGAAAGCGTTCGCGATCGGCGGATGGCTGGGCGGGGCGTTACAGTGGCATCTCACTTTCATGTGGATCTACATCGCGACTGGGGTCTTATATCTCGGGTACCAGGTTTTCAGCGGAAACTATCGCCAGGTGTTATTCACACATCGTGACCTCCACGGCGTGTGGCCGATGGTGAAGCATTATTTCTTTTTCGGGCCGAAGCCGGCGGTGCGCGAATCCTATAACCCGCTGCAGAAGCAGGCTTACACCAGCGCGATTGGTCTGGGAATCCTCTCGGTGCTAACCGGGCTGTGCATCTGGAAGCCGATTCAATTTTCCTGGCTCGCGTGGATGATGGGAGGGTTTCACTACGCGCGCATCTGGCATTTTGCGGTGATGTGGGCCATTCTGTTTTTTGTGCTGGGACATCTGGTGATGGTGATACTGCACGGCTGGAATAATTTTGTTTCCATGCTGACGGGGTGGAAGAAAGATCCGGAGTGCTGAAGCGAGGTCTCAGGTCTCAATCTCAGGTCTTAGGTTTTAGGTGTGCGGTCTCGGGTCTTGGGGACTCGTGCTCGGGAGCAAACCAGAGACCTAGCGCCTAAGACCGAAGACCCGAGACCGCGAAGCAGATGCCGAAAGTAAGAATGGCCTTGAACATTACCGTCAAAAATCCGGAGCAGGCGGGCAGCGCGCGAGACGCGGATCTGATTGCGAAGGTGCAGATCGGGCAGCATGAGCTGTTTTACGAACTGGTCCGGCCATATGAGCGGCGTGTCTACGCAGCGGCTCTGGCCATTCTGCGCAATGAGCAGGACGCGGAGGATGCGGCGCAGGAAGCGATGCTCAAGGCGTTCGCAAACATCCGGAAGTTCCGCGCGGAGGCGAGGTTTAGTACGTGGCTCATTCAGATCACGGTGAACGAGGCCCTTATGCGGCGGCGAAGGGAACGAACTGTAGTCATGGAAGGTATCGACGATCGTCATTCCGGCCCGGGCGAGGCAGAGAGTGACTATGCTCCGCGGGACTTCGCCGACTGGCGTGAGATTCCCTCGGAAGCGTTGGAGCGTAAGGAAGTACGCCAAAGGCTGGCCGAGGCGCTGGCCACACTCGATGAAAAATACCGGCAGGTTTTTGTGTTGCGCGATATGGAGCACCTGAACATTCAGGAGACAGCGGAGGCGCTGGGAATCACGGTCGCTTCGGTAAAGACGCGGTTGTTGCGGGCGCGGCTGATGCTGCGCGATCTGCTGGCCGCCGGATGGAAACAGGGCTGGTTCAGCCGGCTGCCATTCGAGAAAGGAACCAAGCCATGGTAGAGAGCGTAAGAAGTTGCGAAGAGGTGTGGCGCGAGATTTCGAGTTACATCGACGGCGAAGTGGACGCAGCGCTGCGCTCGGAGATGGAAGAGCATTTTAAGGTCTGCAAGCGTTGTGCGTCTGTGCTGGCAGGGACGAGGAATGTGGTCGCGCTTTACGGGGATGAGCGCATGTTGGAGGTTCCCGCGGGTTTCAGCCGCAGGTTGGAGAAGAGGCTGGCGCGGAATGCATCGGGAAGGGAACAGAGGTGGTCGAGTTGGTCGGCGTGGCTGGTGCCGGCGGCCGCGGTGGTGTTGATTGTGGCAGGCGTGTTGCTGATGAATTCGCTGACGTTCAGAAATTTTATCCAGTCCTGGCATGCGCAACCCGGCAACAACGTTCCGGCGGACTTGGTGGTCGTGGTTTCCGATGGATCGAAGGTGTTTCACGTGCCGGGTTGTCCTTTCATTCACGACAAGGCTTCCGAGCGGACGATGACGGCGAAGGAAGCGACTCTGGCTGGGTACGTGCCGTGCACGCGATGCTTGCGGCAGTATTTGAGGACGGGGAGAGTAGGTCACTCCGGAAGTGAGGTTGCGGAAGCAGACGTGGACGAAGATTCGGAGGCTCAATTCCTAAGTACCACGGTCCATTAGGACTCTAATATCTGCGTGTCATCCCGAGTAAAAACGAGGGACCATGGTTTAGATTGCGGTCGTCTCAGCACCAGCAAAAACCAAGATCCCTCGCTTCGCTCGGGAGGACAATTCGCAATCGGACCCGAAGGGAGTTTTCAGCAAGCCAGTTGGTCGCGGGAGATCTTCAGTCCGTTCAAGTTGCCGAGGGCTGTGACGGCGATGGATTCGGTTTTGAAGAATTCCTGCGCGAGAGTTTGGAGGTCGTCGGCGGTGACGGCTTCGATTTTTTCGATCAGTTCGTCGAGATCCTGGAAGTGGTCGAAATACATTTCCTGGCGAGCGAGGTTTGACATGCGGGCCGTGCTTGATTCTAGCGAGAGCATCAGGCTGCCTTTGAGTTGATCTTTGGAGCGGCGGAGTTCTTCTTCGGGGACGCGGTCGTTCTTCAGGTTGCGAAATTCGTTTACCACCGACTTCACTACTTTTGCCGCCGAGGTTAACGAAGTGCCGGCGTAGACAGCCATGCATCCCGTGTCGCGGTAGGGATTGAGGTCGCTGTAGATGGAGTAAGCGAGACCCTGGCGCTCGCGGATATTCTGGAAGAGGCGCGAGCTCATGCCGCCGCCGAGCAGCGTGTTGAGAACGTAGCCAGCGTGGCGCTTCTCGTGGGCAATGGGATACGCCGGAACTCCGATGCAGAGCTGGACCTGTTCGAGAGCCTTCTTGTTACGTAATACAATGCGAGGTACTATTTTCGGTTCGGCGGAGTGGAAGCCGTTTTGAGCGGGCTTGAGGTGCTCGAAGTGTTTGATTACGAGGTCGACGAAGTGGTCGTGATCAAGATGTCCGGCGGCGGCTACAATGATGTTGCCGGGAGCGAAGCGATGGGAGTAAGTGTCGAGCACGGTCTGGCGCTCGAATTTCTTTACAGTTTCTTTGGTGCCGAGGATCGGTTTGCCGAGCGGATGGTCTTTCCAGAAGTTTTGCGTAAAGATTTCGTGGACGAGATAATCGGGATTGTCCTCGTCCATTTTGATCTCTTCGAGGATGACGCCGCGTTCGCGGGCGATGTCCTCCGCGGTGAATGTAGGATGAAGAACCAGGTCGGTGAGAATCTCAAGCGCGACAGGAACATTTTCGTCCAGCACCTTGACGTTAAAGCAGATGCACTCCTTCGAGGTGAAGGCGTCCATGTTGCCGCCGATGGAATCGACCTGGCGGGCGATCTCCTCGGCGGTGCGGTGCTTGGTGCCTTTGAATACCATGTGCTCGATGAAGTGGGAGATGCCGTTCGATTGCGGAGTTTCGTCGCGCGAGCCGGTCTCCAGCCAAATACCGATCGAAGCCGAGCGGATGTGCTCCATCTGCTCGGTGATTACGGTGAGGCCGTGGGGCAACACCTGACGGCGAATATTGCGGACTTCTTTTACCATGAATTAGTTTTGATCCCGGAATCGGCCCTGAAGGTGCTTTACTATTCTTACATATCTGGCGGGGTTGGGTGAGGTGCGCTGGAATAAGATGGTTAGTGATTTAGAATCATCAAGTTACTGCATTATTTTGAACTAATGTGGAAAGGAATCCGTTCTCAAGACCATGGCTGAATCTCCGACATCATCGCTGCTGGGCATGAACCGCGAGGAACTTGCTGCGCTCGTCAACAAGGCGGGTCAGCCAAGCTATCGCCCCAAGCAGATTATGGATGCGGTGTATCGGCAGCGGGTGGAGACACTGGAGGAGATTTCCACGCTGCCGCGGGAGTTGCGAGAGAAGCTGGCTGCGAGTGGGGTGGAGGTTGGGGCGGCTCGGATTGAGAAAAAGTTTGCGTCGGTGGATGGGACGGTGCGGTATTTGATTGGGTTTGGGGACGGGCAGAGCGTAGAAACGGTTTGGATGCCGGAGGGAGATGGCGGAGAAGCGGGGGATGGTTCGGAGGCTGGAGCGGAGGCGGAATCCGAGTCAGGTACCTCGGGGGCTAAAGCTCACTCCGAAAACAATGAAGGTATCGCAGCGCTAAAGCGCTCCTCCACCCAAAAGCCTGGCCGTTCGACGATTTGCATCTCCAGCCAGGTGGGATGTGCAGTCGATTGTCAGTTCTGCCTGACCGCGCTGCTCGGGGTGAAGCGCAACCTGACTGCCGGGGAAATTGTAGGGCAGGTTTGCGCAGTGCTTAAAGATCAAGGAGTTTCTCCGCCTGAGGATCGCATCAATTTGGTTTTCATGGGGATGGGGGAGCCGTTTCTGAATTACGAGAATTTCATGAAGGCATCGCGTCTGCTGGTCGAAGCAGTGGGGATTGCGGAGCGGCGGATGACGGTGTCGACAGCGGGGATTGTGCCGCGTATCCACGACTTTGGCGAAGAAAAGATCCGTCCGAAGCTAGCGATTTCGTTGAATGCTTCAAATGACGCGTTGCGCACGCGGCTGATGCCGCTGAACAAGAAATGGAATCTAGAAATATTGATGGCGGCGGCGCGCGACTTTCCATTGCGCACGCGGGAATGGATTACGTTTGAGTATGTGCTGCTCGGCGGGGTAAATGATCATCCGGAGAATGCCCGGGAAGCTGCAGAATTGCTGCTCGGATTGCGGTGCAAGGTGAATTTGATCGCGCTGAATCCAGGGCCGGGAATCGACTTCACCACACCCAGCGCGGAACGAGTGGCGGCGTTTCAAGAGATTCTGCGGGCAGCCGCAATTCCGGCATTCGTGAGGCGTCCCCGAGGCCGGGACATTTACGCCGCTTGCGGACAACTCAAGCGAACGGTTGAGATTGCCACATCCCCGGTACTCCAGCAGCAGGACTCCCCGACGTTTCTTGCACCGCGGGAGCGGTGACAGGAATTTCGATGCGGATGGCGACGCCGGTGTTCTGCTCGTTCTCCCAAAATATTCGTCCGCGATGCTGTTTCAAGATTCCCTGACATGCGCTCAGGCCCAGCCCGGACAGAGGCCTGAGAGAATCGGGATCGGGCGGAGCACTTCCCAACGTTTTTTCTTTACTACTCACAGCTTCTTCGGCGCTGCAGTCGGAGATGTCTATGCTGGCAATGCCATTCTGGAGTTTTGTGGCAATCGTAAGCGTTCGATTGCCGGCCTCATCCGCGGCGTAGAGCGCATTGCCAAGGGTCTGTACGAGGACTTGGAGTAATTGGTTGGAGTCGCCCATTACGGGCGGCATTTCCATGTCCAGGTCGGTGTGCAGTTCGATTTTGTTAGTTTGCCACTGGGCCTGCGTAAGCTTGATTGCGGTTCGAAGCAACGTGTTGAGATCTACGGGAGCCATGGCCGCGGGACTTTGTTTGGCGAAGCTCAGCAGACTCGCCACCAGCGACTTGGTGCGACGAACCTGCTGCCCGATTCGTCCCGCAAGTTCGCGCTGTTCTGGACTGAGCGGGGTGGCGAGCAGGATGTCGGAATATCCCAGCATCGCGGTGATCGGATTATTCAGTTCATGAGCGGCGCCACCCACAAGCTGTCCGATCGAAGCCAGTTTTTCGGATTCCGTGATTTGGGCTTGCAGCCGTTTCAGGTTGGCGAGGGAATCTTGCGATTGGGTCAGTAGACGAAGTAGTTCGAGGTCGAGCACGCGCTGGCGCACAAAGACCTTGATACCCATGACCAGCGCCGCCAGAAGGGTCAAGACCAAGCGGAAAGAGCGAATCCGCTCGGGAATCGAGTGATCCCACAAGGCCCAGGCGGCGAATAACGGAAGCGAAAAAACAGCGATCATGCCCAACCTGGCCAGCCACACGCTGTGGAAAGTGGAAGTTCTAGGCCCGGCGGCCTCGGGCTCACCTGCGGTCGTCAGCAAACCGATTACGGTGATCCACACCATGGAAAGCGCCAGCGGCAAGTCGTAGAGGCTTCCGCTGTAGTAGATGTTACGGCCAAGCGCCCAATTCGCGATGTAAGAACTGGCGGCATAGGTCAGGCTGGCGCCGAACAGACTGGTATAGAACATTCTCCAGCCACCTTTGCTGCTCAGGCCGGCCACGACCAACGCAGTCAGAAAGGCAAGCTTCTCGATGAGGTATACCGAATTCAGATTACGGTTGTATGCGGAAACATCAGCAAAGACATACTGCCACGGAATAACGATGAGAACGTAGAGATATATCCACCAAACCAGCATCAAGACAAAATCGAGGCGGCGGAGGCGGGTGGAATAATCGTCCGGAGGGGCATGGGGGCGCAGCGCCAAAGCAGCCATGAGCGGCACGATATGAAGAAAAAGAATAATATCGGCAGCGAACAAGTCAGGAACTTCGGCGCGTAACCAGACTTCGTAGTAGGTCCAGAACAACTGGTAGAAAAGCCAGAAGCCCATTCCGCTGACCATGAGTATCCAGAAGAGGCGCAGGCGACCGCGCGACTGAAGCGCACGCGGGATAAAAGCAACCGTACAGGAGAATAACAGGAGACACTGAATGACATCGCTAAGAGCGGTCAAACCAAACGATTTGGGCAGAATGAGAGCAGCCAAAACCAGGGCCGCCAGACAGGCCACGGCCCCTGCGATCCAAATCTTGGCGAATCTTTGCACGCAGGCTCCTGGCCGTAATTCTAGACGCGGATGAGCGGAGACTAAGATTACGGAAGTAACCCGATGCATGCCCTGTCGCGCGGATGGTTACCTGCTAGAAACCTGCAAGCAAAAGTTTTGCTTGCTCCTAATCTTTCTTGTCAATAATATGCGAGCATTCCAGGGTACCCAACAATCCGCTTCAGGCGGGAAGTGATTTGATTGCAGGCTGACAACCACCAACGATCGTTGGGAAGAACGCAAGCCCCTGCCGATCCCAGCGAGGTTCGCCGGATCGAGCGATGGCTGGCGACCGCGCGAGTGTTTTTAGCGGTTTCAGCTCTGGTCGCGATTCGCATGGATCCCACAGAACTAGGTAATTCTCCGGCAGCCTACGGGTTGTTGGGGTTTTACATGGGCAACAGCATCCTAGTGCTGATGCTTCTGCGGCGGCGGCAGGCTTCGACCTCCCGGTTTCGCATTCTCGTACATACCGCCGACATTGTCTGGCCGGCCTTTATCTCGGTCTTTGGCGATGGTCCGAGAAGCCCATTCATTCTGTTTTTTGTTTTTGTTCTGACCGCAGCGGCTTACCGGTGGGGCTTGTGGGAGACGCTAAGCACGGCGGCAGCGGAAGTGGTGCTGCTGTGGGCGGAGAGTTTCGTGCTGTACCACGTTGTGGTGACGAGTGGCGGAAGGTTGCGCTGGCCAATTTTTTATGGGTTGCAGATCAATACCACCGAGTTCGAACCGAAGCGTCTCTTCATGCTATCGGTCTACCTCCTGGTGATGGGATTGTTGCTGGGCTATCTCTCGGAGCAGCAGAAGCATCTACGGGCGGAAAAAGCGGCAGTAACCCGCATGTTGGCAAAAGTGAGGGTGGAAGCGGGGCTGACCGGCACGTTGCAACAGATGTTCAGAGAAATCGCGACGATGTACGGTTCGGCACGGTTGTTGCTAGCCTCGCAGGAGATTCATAGCCACCGCAGTTTTTTGGGCGAGTTACGCAGCGCGAACGGGGAATCGGGGGACTTCGTGTGGCTGGAGTCCGGTCCGAGTGAGGCGAAAGCCTTGCTTGAGGATTTTCCGGGAGAGGTGTGCTACGCCTCGAAGGCGAAAGGGCGACTGTCTGTGACCGCCCTTGATGGCGATGGCAATCCGCTGTCTGCGTCTTCCACCGACGCACTGGTTCGATTGAACGAACGCCAACCTTATCAATCTGTGATTGCGCTATCATTCGCCTTCGGAGCCGAGTGGCGCGGACGTGTCTTTCTATTTGATCCATCGTGGCGGGGCGAGACTAACGAAGAGTTGCGCTTCATGCTCGATTTGTTGCGTCAGGTTGGTCCGGCAGTTTACAACGTTTATCTTCTTCACCGGCTGCGGCGTCGAGCTGGGGCAGCTGAGCGGGCGCGGTTCGCGCGCGAGCTGCACGACGGAGCAGTGCAGTCGCTGATTGCGGTGGAAATGCAGGTCGACGTATTACGGCGACAAGCGGAAACCTCGCCTGACGTCGTGGGTGGCGAGTTGGGCCGGATTCAAGGCTTGCTGCGGGAAGAGGTTCTGAAGCTGCGGGAACTGATGCAGCAGATGAAGTCGATCGACGTAGACGATCGAAGACTGCTGAGCGTGATTGTTGACGCAGTAGAACGGTTTCAGAGGGAAACCGGGATTTCGGCTCGTTTCGTGAGTGACATCGAGAAGTTACACATGCCGGAGAAAGTTTGCCGGGAGTTGCTGCGTATCGTGCAGGAGGGCCTGGTGAACATTCGCAAACATAGCGGCGCGCATCATGCTCTGGTGCGTATGAGCTGTACGCCCAGCCAGTGGAGCTTGACTCTGGAAGATGATGGCAAGGGTTTTGCGTTTTCCGGCCGTCTGAATCAGGAACAACTGGACCAGTTGGGCAAGGGGCCCATGATCATCAGGGAACGAGTTGGTTTAATTGCTGGCGCACTCACGGTAGAATCGAATCCTGGTCTAGGAACGCGCTTGGAAATCAAAGTGCCGCGAGGCGGGGAAGGCTTGGATGAACTTTAAAAAGGCACAACCGGTTCGCATCGTAATCGCCGACGACCATCCAATTTTCCGTGATGGCTTGCGTCGGCTCCTGGAAGCCGAGCCAGACTTGAAAGTGCTGGGCGAGGCATCGGATGGCGCGGAGGCGGTACGGCTCGCTCGCCAAATCAAACCTGACATTCTTTTGCTCGATCTGGCGATGCCGAAGCATCCTGGGTTGGAAGCGCTGCGCGATTTGAGTACGGGTGCGAACTCGACTCCAGTGCGCGTGATCCTTCTGACTGCGGCGGCGGAGAAGAGCCAGATCGTCGAGGCTTTGCAGTTAGGCGCCCGCGGAGTCGTGCTGAAGGATTCAGCCACTCAGTTGCTTCTGAAGGCGATTCACACCGTGATGTCGGGTGAGTATTGGGTGGGACGCGAGAGCGTATCCAATCTGGTGCAGTACCTGCGTACCCTGGTGCAATCGTCAAGCGACGAAGCGCGCCAGAAGAAATTTGGCCTGACTCCGCGCGAGTTAGAGATTGTGGCAGCCGTGGTGGCAGGGTACTCCAATAAAGAAATTGCGGAATACTTCAAGATCAGCGAAGACACCGTCAAACACCATCTCAGCAACATCTTTGACAAATTAGGCGTGTCGACGCGTCTGGAGTTGGCACTGTTCGCAGTGAATCAGTCGTTACCTCTGAAAAGCATCGTTTAATGCCAAATAGAAGAGATTACAGGCTCCTAATGGGGTAGCACTTCTGTGCTATTGGCGGCGGGAATCGCCGAACCTATCATTGGGTTGATCCAAAAACCAGCCTCGGGAACAGAAGTTGATCGGTCACAGAAATCGGTGATCATTCCCCCTGTTCGGATTAGAGGGGATGGTTAAGACTATCCTTTAAGGAAATGGAGCCCGTGGCAATGACTTTACAAAACCTTTGGAAACTCGGTAGAGACGAAAGCGGACAGGATATCGCCGAGTATGCAGTCATGCTCGCAGTGATTCTTGTGATCGTGGTCGGCACCATCCGGCTGATCGGGTCCAACGCTAACAACGTCTTCTCGAACGTGGGCAGCTCCCTGCAGTAGGAAATCGGGAGATTCCATCCCGAGATCGAACCTCACAGAGCCTTCCGCCCTGGAAGGCCCTTTGTCTTCTTGAGCGCTAAGTACGGCTTCACCGGCTACCGCCTCACGCAAAGCGCGACGCTACCCGCAAACGATCCCAATTACTTCGGAGCGGGCGCGGTGACAGCGACCTTGTCGCTCGTCGGAGTCGACAGTCGAGCGAGGTAGGGAAAAAATGGGGTGATTTCGAATGGCATTTTTTCCTTTGCCGAGACTAGAGCAACCGGCTTTGTCTTCGCCAGCTCAACCTGGTCAGACCAGGGATCAAGTTTGATCCGCCCGCCAAGCGGTAACGCGGCAATCTGATCGGTTCGCTGAGGATCCAATTGGGGCGCGGAAGCCAGCAACTCCGACATGCGAACTTCCTTGCCGCCCCCCAGATTGTTGCCCAGATGCGGACGAATCAGGTTGGGCAGTTCCGGCGCGCTTTGCTGCAACGCCTTCAAAAATAATCCCGCACTTCCCAATTTGTCTTTATACGGAGAATTCTTAAGCAGCGCGAGAGCCTTGGCGTCCGCTGCCTCTTCGTCGGCCGGACGGCGTTTGAAGTCCAGCCGCTGGAAGGAATCTTCGTCGGGGAAGAACATCCGGTCGTTGAACGCCAGCTTGGTGTCAAACTTGTGCCCGAGAACTATGTGACTCAGTTCGTGAGCCAGAACCATGGCGAGCGAAGCTTCGTCAGGCAGCACGTCGAGTAGCCCGCGGCTGACCACAATGGTGTGTCCGATGGTGAAAGATTCCAGCGGAGAAGTAAGCAGGACTCGGCAACGAACGTCGGCCTGCAGGTCGATGTTGTTGGTGACCAGCAGGTTGTTGACGACCGTCAAAAGTATTTTGTCCACGTCGCCGGAGGGGGCCAGTAACCCTATTTTTTGCAGGCGTTCGACCACGTTATCTTCGGCCTGCCGCTCCCACATGCGTTGCGCGACCACGGGACTCGGGTCTGCCGCAACATCGGACTGGTCTTTTACTGACTGAGGAGAATCGACCAGAATCTGAGTGAACTCGGAGTTCTTGTTCAACCCCCGCAGGTCGTATCCCCAAAGCCGCGTTTGGGCACGGAAGTGCAGGTCGCGACCGAGGCCGGTCTTAAGATCCGATTCCTCGCTATAGATGTATGCTGGCAGCCATGCTCCGGGGCGGAGGTTGAGTCTCCAACTGTCGAAGTGCAGGTAGAGAGAGTTCTTGGGGTGAGGATAGTAGGTCCCGTTGAAGCGGACGACGCTGTAGTCCTGATCTTCCACCCAGATGCGGCCGAGGAACCGCCCCGGCGGCGCACTCTGCCGAGGCTGGACATCGATCACGAGGCAACGCACTTCTCCGAGAAATTCACGGCGAACAAACGTGAAATCGTAATATTTTTTCTGGAAATCGGTGTCGAGAACAATCATCTGCGCGAAGCCCAGTGGCAGGAATTGAACCGCGTAAACGCTGGTGAGCTTACTCAGCATGCGGTGCCCGAAACCCGGCTGACCTACGAACGAGGTATCCTCCGGACCATCGCTCATATCCAGCCGCCCCAGAAAATATTTGTCTTTGACCATCTGGGGGTTTCCGCTCCTGTCGTTCTTGAGATCCTGCAGATAAGTCTCAACCATTGGCCGCATGTGGCGCATCTGCGCCAGGAAGAGATGCTCTCTTTGGATGACGCGGTCCATGACGTCGTTGAATGAGCCAGGCGGTGGAGCCGAAAGAGTCGATGCGGATGTGCCCGCGTCGGCGGTAGTATCTTGTGAAAACGCAGGGAAGGCCGAAACAAGGAGGAGCAGAATCGAGAGCGAACTTACCCGGACAATGCGCATAAAAAGCCTTAGAGAGTTAGCTACGCCAATTGAAAAATAATGTGTAAGACCACCGTGGAATCGGCCGGCTGGCCATTCCGCATGGCCGGTTTGAAGTGAATTTGTTCCGCGGCCCTGACGGCGTTGTCGTCGAGGCCGTGACCCAACCCCTGTACTACCCGCAATACGCGCAGGTTGCCGGAAGCCTGAAGCGTGACCTCCAAGAGAACCTCGCCTTCGATGTGAAGGTTGCGGGCTTCCGGAGTATAGGTCGGAGTCGGCTTGGAAAGGATTTCCGCAGGTACTGCATGAACGATCGCAGTTTGCGAGACTTGCGAGTGCGTCGTAGGCGGGGCGAGAATGTCGGCATCGCCAAAGCCACTCTGCTGAACGACGGCTGCTTGAGTGTGAACGCGATTGTCTGTGATCGCTGTGCCGTTGCCGAAGCCGGAACTTGTGACCACGGTGGGCATACCCTTGGAGCCGCCGGTCCCATTGCCATAGGCCGGCCCGGATGGCAAATCGAAGGAGCCCGTTGCCGCGACTGTCACCGGCTTGCTCTGATTCGATTTTGCCGGCAACCCGTTGGGATCGCCGAAGCCCCCGGTCTGCACTTGTGCCGGAGCGCGTGCGATTATGGGAGGAGCCGAGCTGCCTGTGGAAAACACGTTGATCTTGACCGCCTCCTGTGGAATAACCGGCGCTGGACTGAGAGGCAGATCAGGTTTCCGAGGAGCCACGCTGAGCGAGGGAACTGGAGTTTCTTCCACCATTGCCTTGGCCACGAGGTTGGGCTTGGGAGCTGCAGGACGTATCGGAGCCTCTGGCGATTCGACCCGCTCTACCAGTACGGATGGGAGCGGAGGTTGAGGATCGTGATTGACTGGAACCGGAGTGCTTACCAGTTGGATCGAATTGAAACTATGCTGCGGAGCGGTGACCACTGCGGGATAGAGCAAACGTACCCATAAAACGCCCGCGATTGCAGCGACCTGCATCCCGGTGCCAAAAGCGAACTCAGTCCAAGGCGTTCTCGTTCTTGGAAGAGAAGAGAAAAGAAACTCGTGGGAAGCAGAAGTGCTCATATCCGCGTCTACTCACAGTGATTGAAAACACCGCTTGAAGGTTTAAAGTTTCTCAGACCTGGAGCAGCTTTGTGTTCCGATACTGAGGTCGAACCAAGGCTTAAGTTTACTACTCGGTCAAAAAATGTGCACGGCAAAGGCCATTTCGCCGTCCGTCAGGGGAGTCTATCTAGACATCAAGTTAAACCACTCATTTACTTATACTTAACAAGCCAGTCAGGGTTGCGTACCAAACCGGGATAAGAAAGAAATTACATTCAAATGTCATCTTTTCTGCCCGAACCGAGGCTCTGGCGCCGAAAACCGGGCAGATGAGAGAACTCCGATCCCAGCGCAAAAAAGCCCTGCACTTACTGAGCCACTTAGAATCTCTGTCGGCAACTCCTGCCGATGCATTAGCAGCGAACCACTTTGGGACTCTTAATCCCCTTGGTCGCATTTCTTGTATCGACCACCAGGCGGGCTTCGCCGACGATGCGGGTGTAGTCGTAATCGGAATGATCGGTCACGATCACGACGCAGTCATACTCACCCAAATTCTCCAGCGCCGAACGCTTCATCTGCAGATCGTATTTGCGGCCTTTGCCGATGAAAGGGAAGTAGGGATCGTGATAGCTGACCTGCGCTCCCTCCTTTTGCAAAAGCTCAATGATGGTGAGGGCAGGAGATTCGCGTAAGTCGTCGATATCCTTCTTGTAAGCCACTCCCAGGATCATGACGCGCGATCCGTTCAGCGATTTCTTGTGACCGTTCAGGGCTCCGCCGATGGAGGCGAGCACGTGATACGGCATGTTGATGTTGATCTCGCCGGCAAGCTCGATAAAACGTGTGCGGAAGTCCCACTCCTTTGCCTTCCATGACAGGTAGAAGGGATCAACCGGGATGCAGTGTCCTCCCAGGCCGGGGCCGGGATAAAACGGATGGAAGCCGAATGGTTTGGTGGAAGCGGCTGCGATGACTTCCCAGATGTCGATTCCCATGCGCAGGCAAAGCAGCTTCAGTTCATTGACCAGGGCGATATTGACGCAGCGATAGATGTTTTCGAGGAGCTTGGTCATCTCGGCCGCGGCTGGCGACGAGACCGGAATGGTGCACGCGAAGATCGATCCGTAGAGCGCTCCGGCGAGTTCGGCGGCGGCGGGATTTACTCCTCCCACGACCTTCGGAATGTCGCGGCGCGCCACCGTGGTGTTGCCGGGATCTTCACGCTCCGGCGAAAAGGCGACAAAGAATTCTCTGTCGGTGGGGTCTGACCCGCGGGCTGCCTTCAGCCCATTCTTGTTTTCTTTTTCGAGAATCGGAACCATCACTTCTTCCGTGGTTCCTGGGTACGTTGTACTCTCAAGCACGACGAGTTGGCCCGCCTGCAGGTGAGGCGCGATGGCGTGTGTAGTATCGGTAATAAAGCTGAGGTCAGGTTCGTGGTACTCATTGAGGGGCGTGGGGACGCAGATGATGACAGCGTCCATCTGCTCGATCTTGCCGTAGTCGGAGGTGGCGGAAAATCCTTTGGCCTGGGCGGCGCGGATTTCTTCCGGTGTGATGCGATAGATATAGGACTCGCCCTTGGCCAGGGTGTCGACCTTGCGTTGATCGATGTCGAAGCCGGTGACGGCAAATTTCTGTTCGCTGAACAGCAAGGCCAGTGGTAGTCCAACGTATCCCAGGCCGATGATGCCGACGCGCGCCTGGCGCTGCTGGATCTTGGTTTTTATCTGGTCTATCTTCATCGGTTCATTCTCAAGCTGGAACGAATTGCGGCAGAGTGATTCGTCATCGTAGCGAGTAAAGTCTTTCTGTCTAACGTGCGGGGATTTTCGTTTTCGATTCTAGCACGCAGTTGCGGCCACTCGCGGCGCATGGGGTGACCAGAAGTGGACCTTTCAGGTTCATCGTCCGGAGTTGGGAAGGGGCTGTGGGAAACAAGGTTGAAATGGTTATCGCGTACAGAAAACCGAACCTCAAGTGGATCGCGGTGGCATTCGTAGTTGGGCTTTCGGTGTCCCTGGCATCGAAAGCCGGCAGTTATCTTGTGTTGGATGAGCCGCGCGCATCTGACCTGATCTTGGTGCTGGCCGGAGAAACCGACAGGCGTCCTCAGCGCGCGCTGGAACTTTTGGCTCAAGGGTATGGCAAGCGCATTCTGCTGGATGTGCCGAATAATGCAAAAGTATTTGGGTCAACGGAAATGGAATTGGCAGGGAAGTACGTTCACAACCTGCCGCAGGCGGCGTCGATCAGTATTTGCCCCATTGACGGCCTATCGACCAAGGCGGAATCGAAGGACGTTGAGCGCTGCCTCGCACACGAACCCGCTCAGCGAATCCTGATTGTGACTTCAGACTTCCATACTCGGCGGGCGTTAAGCATTTTTCGCCGCGAACTTCCGGGACGCGAGTACTCGGTAGCAGCGAGTCACGACGACGCGGCGTTTGGCGGCCGCTGGTGGACTCATCGCGAGTGGGCAAAAACTCTCGTCGGCGAATGGATGAAGACAATTTGGTGGAAGGCCATCGATCAGTGGCGGTGACGCCAGCGCCAAGCCACGATTAGAAAGTTTTCCACCGCTTGGCACAGCTTACCGACACAAATGGCATTGACTGCCAAGAACTTCGGAGGATAGGATGCGTTAACGGAGAATCAAATCAGTTAATAACGGAGTGTGGTCTGGCATGTCTGCTTTCCGCAAGATGGTAAGTTGCGTGCTACTGCTGGTTTTTCCTGCTTCGCTTTTCGCCGCCGATTCCGGTGCCGCTATGCTTTACGCCACCGGAGTTGCCTGGGTAAACGGCAGCCACGTACCCAACGCTTCGGCCATCTTTGCCGGCGATCTCGTACAAACCCGCTCCGACGCCGCAGCCAACATCAACGCACCCGGGTCGAGCATCACCGTTCTCGGCGATTCTCTGGTGCAGTTTGACGGAGCTTCGTTGAAGGTGGAGCACGGCGGCGTCGCGATTTCCACGTCGAAGGGTGTGGCCGCCAGCGCTGGAGATGTCAAGGTGGCGCCTGCGTCGAACAGCTGGACAGAATTCAACATGACCGACGTTGACGGTACGGTGAAGATTGCGGCTCGTAAGGGCGATCTCAACATCACCGACGACAACGGCACGACCACTCTGGCACAGGGTCAGGAAACTACGCGAGACGAACAATCGGACCAGTCGTCGGATGGTAAGAAGAAGAATAAGAAGCGCGGTACCGGCGCGGCTCCCGCAGCCGGAGGCGGCGTCCTCGATTCACCGCTGGCGATTGGAATCGGTGGAGCGGTGATCGTCGGGGTGACTGCGTGGGTCTTGATCCGGAATGACAACCCTGTCAGTCCATCCGAGCCGTAACCGGTTCATTCGAACAGTGCGGTCCAACCCCCAGCGTAAAGAGCACCCCATCCTAATTTGTCGCCCCGAGCAACGCGAGGGATCTTGGTTTGTGCCTGAGCGAACGGTATTGATGGCGTGGGCAAATACCAAGATCCCTCGCTTCGCTCGGGATGACACGCTTGTAGTGGTGCTTCGTTAGAAGTTCGTGGCGGACTGCGGCAACGCCTGTTCCGGAGTCAGAACTTCCTCCGGCGGTTTGGTGCGAACGGCGCGGCGTTTGCGGGCGGGTTGGGCAAAGGAATCTGAAGCCGCAACCGTGCATAAAACATAAAACAGCGCGGCATTGGCGGGAATCTGCAGATTGAAGTCGACGGCGCTATGCACCAGGATTCCGCTCAGCCCGAGTAGGCAGGCCAAGGCAACGGCGCCGCTCATTTCCGCTTCCCACTTCCCGATCTTCTTAATGGCCCTTCGATAAAGCGTGATAAGGAACCAGAGCATGGTTCCGAATCCGAGGACTCCCATCTCGATCAGCAGTTGCAGATAGTCGTTGTGGGCTTCATTCACGAAGAAATTCGTATAGAAAGTTCGGAACTGTGGATAGACAACGGGGAAAGCTCCCAGGCCCCAGCCCAGCACCGGCCGTTTCAGGAACATGCGCAGACCGTCGCGGTTGATGTTGGCCCGAAGGTCGGTTGTGATCTCGGAATATTCCGGGCTGACGGTTGCGATGCGCCGGCTGAGTTCGCCTCCGCCGATCCAGGCGAGAATCCCGATCACGAGCGCCATAAACACGCCAATGCCGATGGCGGTGCGCAGGCCGCGTTTCTGTTTGATGAGCAAGACTGCGAGAATAACCAGCTCGGCAACAATCGCCAGCATCCCGCCGCGCGAGCCGGAAAGAAAGATGGTGCCGACCATCACCGCAGCTGCACTCGCCGCGGCGGCGCGCGCTTTGCTCGACGCCAGGCGGGTCAGCGATAAGACCAGCGGGATGGGCACGAGCATTTCCATCAGGCCGGCATAATGGTTGTGGTTCACGTAAGGACCATAGATCCAACCGCCCATGCGAGGCAGGCGAACCCAATAGAGCCGGCCGTTCGGAGAGATGCCTTGCAGTAAAGCGAACGCCGCCAGAGCCGCTCCGTACAGCGAGAAGATGAGCGCCAGACTGCGAGCCTGTGAGCCGCGAAGTAAAGTCTGCACAGCAAGAAAACAAAGCATTCCGTAGCAGAAATACTGGAGGGCGAGCGCGACGGTGTCGTGCGGATAAGCCGTAACGCGGAAGACGAGCTGGACGAGAATGAGCAAGCCGAACGCCGCCATGGGAAGAAACAGCGGGTTCCACCGAATCTTTACTTCGCCGTCGAGCACCTGCTTGATGACCCATAACAAAAACAACGCGGCAGTTGCAGCCTCCAGCAAAAAAATCGACCACGGTTCCACGGCACCGAAGGCCAGCGGTCCAAACAGGAGCACACCGAAGACTGAGTACAGCAGAATGCGAGCAGCTTGCGCCGATTGTTCGCGGCGATGGAGGACGGCGGTGCTGGGTGCGTTCATGAAATTGACATCGTCGAGATCAAAACATCCCAGTTGAATCAAACCACTCAGAGGAATTACTGCCGCTTGGCCGTGAGGTGAAAATCGTCGACCCAGAGCTTACCACGGATCGGACTGCCTTCCGGCAGACGCCGAACCCGCAGTACGAGCAGGCTGGTGTTGGCTCCGGTCGTGAATTCCCCGGAGGCAGACTTCCAGAATCCGGCCTCTTTCAGTTCATCGCTGTCGTAGACGACCTCTCGCGTGAAAGCATCCTGAAGAGTGAAGTGCGGACCGCCCGCGCCTTCGAGTTCTCCGTTTTTGTAGTAGGCGGAGAATTCGTAGGGAGTATTGGGCTGGACCGCAATGAACTGCCGAATGCCCGCATCGTTTACTCCTGGGCCGTCAAAAGTGATCAGCAAGGAACGACGCCCGCCGTGAAAATCGCTGGGATCTAGGGTGAGGGTCACACTCCGCTGTTTCTCATACTGCCAGTCGAAACCGCCGTTGAGAACATCCAGGCTGAAATCTCCATTGACGATTAGATTTCTGCTCGTCGGCAAGTAGGACGAAAGTCCGAAACGCGGAGCCGTTTGCCGCCACACCAAACGGGCTTGTTCCGCATCTTTATGGTCGAACAGGTACTGAATATAGGCATTGGCGTAGCGCAGTTCGAAAGGTTGCGGTGTCGTCATTAAAGCGGTCCAGACTTTGGCTGTTGCGGCAGTCTCCTGTTTACTCATCAGCAGATTTAAGAATGCGATATAGGCTTCGGCACGGGCCGGGATAACATCGCGCAAAAGCATATCGGCGTCAGGGTTGATGTGCCAGCAGAATTGAATCGCTGCGCCCGCGAGAGTTGGTTCGTTGTCGAGAACCACGCGGAATTCGCGCAGGGCCTTCTCGTCGTCGCCCTGCACCAAATAGAAATTGGCTGCCTCCCAAGCGACGTCTGGCGTGGTGGGATCGGCCTCGATGGCGTGTTCGAGCGCCCAGGTTTGATTCGAGATATCGCCCAGCACCTGATAAGCGGAGGCCAGATCGAACCAATAGCGAGCGGTGTGGGGATCGAGCTGCACTGCTGCGCGGTAGGGCGCGATAGCCGCGACGGGATCTCTGGCGACCAGCGCGAAATAGCGGCCCACATGGTTGCGATAATCTGCATTGCTTGGATCGAGGCGCGCCGCACGTTGCAGGCTGGCGAGTTCCGGTCTTTCCGCAAATAAGGATGCGAGGAACAGCGCGCCCGCGAAAACGAGATAAACCAGGCAAAGCAATGCTGCGCCGCCAACGAGGAGCCTTTTCCGCCAAGCAGAATTTAGGGGTATTTCCATGTGCCTGTTTTATTTGACCAGTGGAAAGCGTGATCAATCAACCACTGCATCTCCGTCTACGCGCTGTTAGGGGATGCCTCGGCGGTCTCCTCGACATCGTCATCCTCGTCATCATCATTGCTCGATTCGCCGTCACGGTAATACCGCGCATATTTGCCCTGGTATTCGTAGTAGTAGTAATAATCGGGCGAACTCAGATCGACTGCATTCAACAGCACACCCGAGACTTTGGCGTTCACCTGCATGAGAATGTCGCGGGAGCGGCGAAGCGCCTGTTTGGTGGTTTGTCCGGAGCGGATGACCAGCACAATGGCATCGGCCCGAGGCGACAGCACTACGGCATCGGTGACCGAAAGGGTGGGAGGCGTGTCCACGACGATGTGATCAAACTGCCCACGCAGTTGGTCCAACACGTCGCGCATGTTGGTGGAGGCAAGTAGTTCGGCCGGGTTCGGAGGAGGCGTGCCTGCGGGCAGTACGCTCAGGTTGGGCAGGATTGGCGAGCGCGTGATTGCCTGCTCCAAGCTTGCGCTTCCCGTGAGGACGTTGCTGAGGCCGCTGCGTGGACCCATCCCTAGTGTTTTATGGATGCTGGGCCGTCTTAGGTCGGCGTCGATCAGCAGAACGCGAACGCCTTTCTGCGCGAGAACGACTGCGCAATTGATGCTGGTAGTGGTTTTGCCTTCCTGCGGAAGCGCGCTCGTGACCATGATGACTTTCGGAGGCGCACCCAGGTTTGAAAGCAGCAATGAAGTTCGCAACGCGCGGTAGGACTCCGCCATCTGAGACTGCGGCCGCACCTGCGTGATGAGTTCGACCGCTTCTTTCGACGACGCGATGACCAGACGCTTCGCGTTCGCGCCTTCGCGCGCCGTTCTCGATCCCAGTGGAATCATGCCCAGGGGCGGTAGACCGGAGATCATTTGCGCCTGTTCGGTAGTGCGCACCGTGCTGTCCAACCCCTCGAGCAGGAAAGCGAGTCCGACGCCCGAGGTCAGGCCCAGCATGAAAGCGAAGGCGAGGTTGCGCGGAATGTTGGGCTCAACCGGCGCGGTCGGAACGCGGGCCACGTCGACGATGCGGAAATTGTTGGAACGGAGTCCGGCCGAAACACCGGCTTCCTTCAGCTTCTCGAGCAATCCTTCGTAGAGCTGGCGGTTGGTATCGAGATCGCGCTTGAGCAAGCTGAACTCGATAGCGCTTTCGTTGAGCTTGTTTTCTTCCTGCTTCTGCTTTTCGAGGGCGTCGTGCAGCATGCTCTCCCGCTGCAATGCCGCCATGTACTGGCCTTTAATCTTGCCCGCGAGCTTTTTGGTTTCCGCCAGAATCTGCGAGTCGATTTCTTTGATCTGATTATTCACCTGCGCAAGTTTCGGGTATGCCGGCCCGAATTGCGTATTCAGTTCGGCGGCTTGAATCTTCAGGTCGGCTTCCTTGCCGCGTAGGCCCTCCAACAGGCCGGAGGCCGATTGCGTCCCAGCGGAGTCCAGGACATTGGCGGCAGAAACGATGGTTTCGGTATCCCCAGCCTGGACCAGCCGGTAGACCGATTCCTTATCCATGCGCTCGGATTCCGCGGCGGTCAATGCCTTGTTTAATTCGTCGAGCTTCGCGGTTGTGATGTTTTGTTTTTCGTCGATGCCCAGGATCTCGTGCTCTTTCTGGTAGTGGACCAGCTTTTCCTGCGAAGTCTCCACCTTCATCTGCAAGTCGACGAGTTGCTTGGAGAGCCAGTCAGAGGCCTGCATCGTGGAATCGAAGCGCGACTTGAAGTTGTTCTCCGTGTAAGTGCTCATCAGGGTGTTGACCACGGTCGCAGCCAAATCCTTGTCGGGACTGCGGTAGTGCACCTCAATGATGTGGGTATTGGGAGCCAGGGTAACCCGAAGACTGCCACGAAAGCCGCCCAGCAGAGCCGAAGTGCGGCTGCTGTCTGCTTGCAACGGATCGGGCGCCAGATCGAGCGAGGAAGGCAGGGCGGGCGTCTTTCCGCCGTACTCGGGACGGCGGTCAAGACCCAGTTCTTTGACAACTTGCAGCGCGAGGAGATCGCTCTGCAGAATCTTTACTTCCGTTTCGAGCTCGGTGGGATCGTAATAGTCAACATTGAATGTGGGTGAATTGTTGAAGTTCACCAGCCCGGAATCCGCTTTGTTGATGGCGATGCTTCCGCTGGCTTCGTAAACCGGCGTCATCTTCAGGCTGGCGATCGCAACGATGGAGAAGATGGTGACTAGGCAGGCGAGAACCGTCCACTTGCGCTTCACCAGAACGCGAACATATTCGCCCAGCGCCGATTCCTGGGAAAGAAGTTCGGGATAGACGCGCGGGCCCGGGTTGATCTGGCCGGAGTTTCTACCCAAATCCGGCGCGACAGGCTGCATCTCGCGAACGTTTGGGGTATTGGCCGGCACCAGCGATGCAGAATCCATGCACTCTCCTCAACAAATTCACTCGCCTTCAGGCTTAACGGATCGACGCGCCGCAAACCCAAAGCAAAACCGGCGACTCGATGGCTGGTTCATCGCCCGCGCATGCTCTCAATTTAGATGTGGCGGTTTCGACGACATTCTAGCATTGCTTGACTCGAAACGGATTCAGGAAACAAGACCCGTATCTTCGGAGCAACCAAATTCGGCAATCGCAGAGTTCGCGCGGATGGCAAAAACTTCGCTATACTACCCTGCACTCGATAGTTCCAGCCGGAAACAGTCACACGAAAGCGAAGACAGAGATCCGAGGCAGCTCGATGAATTGGTCGGAACAGGTAGTACTGGTCACTGGCGGGACTGGATCGTTCGGGAAAAAGTTCGTCGAGATCATGCTGCGCGAATATCATCCCAAGCGGCTGGTCATCTTGAGCCGCGATGAACTCAAGCAGCACGACATGCGCGCGGCCGGCTACGACGATGCCAGGCTTCGTTACTTTATTGGCGATGTACGCGATCCCAGCCGTCTGCAGCGGGCTTTCTCCGGCGTCACTGTCGTGGTGCACGCCGCGGCTTTAAAGCAGGTTCCAGCCTGCGAATACAATCCGTTTGAAGCGATTCAAACCAACATCATGGGCGGCCGCAATGTCATCGACGCCGCCATCGACCAGGGCGTCGAGCGCATTCTCGCACTGAGCACCGACAAGGCAGTCAACCCAGTCAACTTATACGGGGCCACCAAGCTGTGCGCCGAAAAAGTTTTCGTGCAGGCCAACGCTTACGCCGGAGCGCAGGAGACCCGCTTCAGCTGCGCCAGGTATGGCAATGTGGTCGGCAGCCGGGGCAGCGTGATCCCGGTGTTCGTGGAGCAACGCAAGCATGGAAAGATCACGGTGACCGACCCGCGCATGACTCGCTTCTGGCTCACGCTGGAGCACGGCGTGCGCTTTGTGATCCGGGCCATCGAGCAGATGCACGGCGGCGAAATCTTCGTGCCCAAGATTCCCAGCATGCGTCTGGTCGATCTCGCCGAAGTTGTGGCTCCGGGATGCGCCATCGAATTCATCGGCATTCGTCCCGGAGAAAAACTGCACGAAGTGCTGCTCTCTGAGGATGAAGCGCGCAATGCGGTGGAATTGGATGAAATGTACATTATCCAGCCCTCGCATCCCTGGTGGAAAAAAGCGAACTGGGTTCACGCGAGGGCGCTTCCGCAAGGCTTCCGCTACACCAGTGACAGCAACGAGCAGTGGCTGAGTCACGAGCAACTCCAGGAGTTGATCGAGCCGGGAGCCGCGATCAAAGCGCGTGTGCCGGCATAGAAGTATCTTTGTGAAGTATCATCCCAAGTGACGCCAGGCGCGGGGGTGACAGAACGACCCCTATTCGAACCGTTTTTCACGGACGATCGATGCCATGCGTGCAGCTCCCGTCACCCACGAAACGCTCGCTGCCGACGGAGGAACTCCCGTTCGCAATACTTTGCTTCCTTACGGCAGACAGTCGATTGCCGAAGACGATATTCAGGGCGTGTTGGATGTGCTGCGCTCCGACTGGCTGACCACCGGTCCGAAGGTCGCCGAATTCGAAGAAGCTTTTGCGGCTCGAGTGCGAGCGAAATACGCGGTGAGCTTCAGTTCGGGCACGGCGGCGTTGCACGGTGCCGCATTTGCCGCGGGACTCGAACCGGGCGACGAAGCCATCACTTCCCCCATGACTTTCGCGGCAACAGCGAATTGCGTGCTGTATCAAGGGGCGACACCGGTCTTTGCCGATGTCAGCGTCGACACCTTAAACCTCGATCCGGAGAAAACGGCCGAGCGAGTTACGCCTCGCACCCGCGCGCTGATTCCAGTGGCTTATGCGGGTCATCCTACCGACCTCGACGGCGTTCTGGAAATTGCGGCGCGTCACGGATTGGTCGTAATTGAAGACGCGTGTCACGCGTTGGGTGCCGAATACCGGCAGCGGCTCACGGGCAGCATCGCCGACATGACAGCGTTTAGTTTTCATCCGGTGAAACACGTGGCGACGGGAGAAGGCGGGATGGTGACCACCGACCGCGCGGATTACGCCGAGTCGCTGCGCCGGTTTCGAAACCACGGCATATCGAGTGACGCCCGGAAGCGGCAGAGCGAAGGTCAGTGGCATTACGAAATGGTTCTGCTCGGCTTCAACTACCGGCTCACCGATATCGCCTGCGCGCTGGGCTTGTCGCAACTGAAAAAACTGGACGCTGCTCTGCAGCGGCGTCGAGAGATTGCCGCTCGCTATGCAGCCGCATTCCGCAATCTGAATGGAGTGACCTTACCCGCGGTGCGCGTCGGCGTGAACCCTGCGTGGCATCTCTATCCCATAAGGCTCAATCTCGAAAGACTGGCTGCGAATCGAGCCCAGATTTTTTGCGCTCTGCGCGCAGAGAACATTGGAGTGAACGTCCACTATATTCCGGTGCATTGTCACCCCTACTATCGCGATCGCTTCGGCAATCGAGAGGGCGAGTATCCCGTCGCAGAGGACGCCTACGCGCGTCTGATAAGCTTGCCGATGTTTCATGGCATGAACGATCAGGATGTGGAGGATGTGATCGCGGCGGTTACCAAAATCTTGCGCTACTACAGGAAATGTCAATGAGGGACGCAGACATGGCTAGCTTCAGCGGCAATGAATCGCGCAGCAATATTGCAGTGCCCACGTCCGCGGACACTGCTCAGACAAGGATTTGGAACGCCGACTTTGGCAGGGAGTATACCGATCGCAACACGTTCGACGTTGAGGATCTCGATTCGCTCTATCGCAAATACTTCGGAATTACCCGAACCGCCATTAATCAGGATTTCCTTCGCACGATTCCGAAAGACGCGACTTTTCTCGAAGTAGGCTGCAACGCTGGCAATCAGTTATTGCTTCTGCAGCAAATGGAATATACCAATTTGTCGGGTATCGAGCTTCAACCTTACGCCCTTGAGATCGCGCGGAGCCGCACCCGCAACATCTCGCTGGCTCAAGGCTCGGCTCTGTCCATTCCCTATGGCGACGCCTCGTTCGATATCGTGTTTACTTCTGGAGTGCTGATCCACATCGCGCCCGAGGATCTTCCCCGCGCCATGGATGAGATCCATCGCTGCGCCCGGACTTTCATTTGGGGCATGGAGTATTACGCCCCCAGCGTAACCGAGGTGAACTATCGCGGTCACAGTCAACTCCTGTGGAAGATGGATTATGCGCAGAAGTATTTGAGCCGATTTAATGACCTGGAACTGGCGCGCGAACAACGTATTCCTTATCTTGAGGGAGCAAACGTCGATAACGTCTTTCTTCTGAAGAAGAAGCTGACCAACGCACAACCTGCAACCCCGGGGGACCGTTGAAAGTCATTGCGATTATTCAGGCACGAATGGGCAGCACGCGTTTGCCGGGCAAAGTCCTCGCTGATATTCACGGCCACGCCATGCTCTTTCACGTCGTCCGCCGTACAGAAAGCGCAAAGACCTTGGACAGAATCGTGATCGCCACGACCACGGACCCGGCTGACGATGTGATTGTGGCCTGGTGCGGAGAGCATAAGGTGAACTGTTTCCGCGGTAATAAAATGGATGTGCTCGACCGCTATTATCAGGCTGCATGCCAGAACAACGCCGAGGCAGTGGTGCGAATCACCTCCGACTGTCCGATGATCGATCCTCAGACTGTCGATAAAACCGTGAGCGCGTTTCTAAGTGAACAGCCTGACTATGCCTCGAACACTTGCGTCCGTACCTATCCGCGTGGGCTCGATACCGAAGTCATGACCTTTGCTGCGCTCCAACGGGCTTGGACCGAGGCGCGCCATCCCTATCAGCGCACTCATGTGACGCCTTACATCTACGAAAACCCCGGCCTTTTCAAGATTCTCTCCGTGACGGGAGAAGCGGACCATAGCGCCTATCGCTGGACAGTGGATACTCGGGAGGACTTGGAGTTTGTTCGCGCAGTTTACTCCCGGCTCAGATCCGAGACTTTCTCGTTCAGCGATGCCCTGAATCTGATGAAACGCGAGCCGGAACTCGCGGAGATCAATCGTTCGGTTCCGCAGAAAACATTACAGGAAGGTTAGGAGAATTTGGTTCAATTGAGGCGTGCAGTTTTGAGCGAGATATTGTGTTTGGCCGATCTCCTGAGCTGGCGAACTGTCTGGGACAGAGCAGGGAACCCCGATCCGTCATGAAAATTCTGCTGCTCCATTCCGAGGACGATCCCGAATGCGGCCCATGGGCGAGTATGCCGTGGGACGGCGTCATTGATCTTGGAACAGGAGGAGTCAATAGCTATGCGCGCTGGACTAGTCAATTCCACTGTCCCGCAACTGCCCTCGATTTTCTTCGCAACGGGTTTGATGATTTCCGTCAGGTACGCAACGTGTTGTGCCAGGGCAGTGGCCGCTTGGTCGACGAGCATGGTCTGGACTGGTGGGAAATCATGTCGATCCTGGTCCATGACGAAGTCGAGACACTCATCCTGCTGCAACGCTTTGTGCAGACGCTGGGTTCGCAGGATGAAGTCTATGTCTCGCGACCGGGTCTTCATGCCGGTATGTTGCAGTGTCTGCTGGCGAGGCGGGTGAAAGTGTTTCCCTTGCGAAGGGGAGCGCGAAAGGGCGGGCTGGGG
>Ga0210405_10001009_pt1 | contig 34244 bp, 31 predicted proteins | sample IncBWH11MmetaG_FD_155492 | JGI IMG/M metagenome (GOLD analysis project Ga0210405, IMG submission 155492) | Forest soil microbial communities from Barre Woods Harvard Forest LTER site, Petersham, Massachusetts, United States - Inc-BW-H-11-M | ecosystem: Environmental > Terrestrial > Soil >...
CTGCTGGCGTTTTATTTGTTGCCGGATGGTACGGCGATCGCGGATTTTTCCGAGGCGCTGGCGACTTCCATTCCCTCCGGGATCGTGAGCGAACAGTTGGCTGTGAATTCCATCACGCGGACCCTGGAAGCGAATGTGCCGCAGGTGCAACGACTGAAAATTCTAATTCATGGGCAGGAAGTGGAAACGCTGGCGGGGCATTTGGATTTGACGGGGACATTTGTCGTGAGCACGCGTCCTGCCCAAGCGTCGGCGGCAGATAAGCCGGCTGCGGCTGCTTCCGGAACGTTGACGCCAGATAAGACACCAGACAAGATGGCGCAGCCGGCGCGCAAACCGTAGAATTCTTGAAGACGGAAGTGATGACGGCAGGAGGAAAAGTGAGAGCCGACGGCCGAACCGCGGATCAGATGCGCCCTTTGAAAATTACGCCGGACTTCATTTCCACGGCCGAGGGCAGCGTGCTGATTGAACTGGGAAACACGCGAGTGATTTGCACGGCTACCGTAGATGACGGCGTGCCTAGCTTTCTGAAAGGCAGCGGCAAAGGCTGGGTCACCAGCGAATATGGAATGCTGCCGCGCGCTACCGAGGAGCGCACGCCGCGCGAGGCCGCGCGGGGGAAACAGTCGGGGCGGACGCTGGAAATTCAACGACTGATCGGCCGCTCGTTGCGCGCGGTGACGGATCAGGAAGCGCTGGGCGAGCGCACGGTGTGGATCGATTGCGACGTGATTCAGGCGGACGGCGGAACACGCACGGCGTCGATCACCGGTGCGTTTGTCGCGCTGGCGCTGGCTTTCGAACGGCTGACCGCGGCGGGAATCTTGAAGAGTTCGCCGCTGATTGATAGCGTGGCCGCCACCAGCGTCGGCATCGTGGATGACCGCGCGCTGCTGGACCTGGCTTATGAAGAGGATTCGCGCGCCGAAGTGGATATGAACGTGGTCATGACCGGCGACGGGCATTTTGTGGAAATCCAGGCGACGGCGGAGGGACGCGCGTTTTCCGGAAGCGAGATGCAGGATCTGCTGGCGCTCGCCGCCGCAGGGATTCGCCGCTTGACGGAAGAACAACGCGCCCTTCTGCCCCTAAAATTCAGTGCGCGCGCACGCTAAGCTTTTTCTCGCCTCGTCCAATCCAGGGAAGCTTGCCGAGTATCGCGCGCTCGCGAGTTCGTCCGCGTCTTCTCTTCCGGTGGAACTTGCGTTGTTGCCGAATTTCGATGCGCTCCCCGCGTTTGATGAAAAAGCTCCAACGTTCGCTGAAAACGCTGCGGGCAAGGCGCTGCATTACTCGTGGCACAGTGACGGATTGGTGTTCGCCGATGACTCCGGTCTCGTCGTGCCTGCCCTCAGCGGCGCACCCGGGGTTCATTCCGCAAGATACGCCGGAGAGCAAGCAACGAATTCGCAAAGGATTGAAAAGCTGTTGGGCGAAATGCGAGGCAAGACAGGATACGAACGTCATGCGCATTTCGTTTGCGCGATTGCGCTGGCGGAACGCGGACGAGCCAAGGCTATCGTTACGGACCGCGTTGACGGCGAAATCCTGAAAGCCCCGCGGGGAGCAGGTGGATTCGGCTACGACCCCGTCTTCTACTTCCCTGCCCTGGAGAAAACGTTTGCGGAGATTCCCGCCGATGAAAAGAATCAGCGCAGCCATCGGGGAAAGGCTTTCCGCAGATTGCTCGCGGCGCTTTCCTCCATGCTATAGTTTTTGCTCCTATGGCGACGAAAACAAAGAAAAAACGAGTGGCGAAAAAGAAACTTGTTGCCGCAAAACCAAACGCGCTGAAGTCCAGGAAGCCCGCAAAGGTTTCCAAGCCGTCTCGGGCGGCGGGAACAGAGCCTCAGCGCGTGGCGGCAATCCTCGCGAAGCTGGATGAAGCGTACCCAAATGCGACGTGCGAGCTGAAACATGAGAATGCTTTTCAACTGCTGATTTCCACGATTCTTTCCGCGCAGTGCACCGACGTGCGCGTGAATCAAGTTGCTGAAACGCTTTACAAGAAATACCCGGACGCGAAGGCGTTCGCGTACGCCACACCGAGCGAGTTGGAGCAGGACATCCGGCCGACGGGATTTTTTCGCAACAAAACGAAATCGGTAATGGGCGCGAGCAAGGTGATCCTTGAAAAGTTTGGCGGGCAGGTGCCGCGCACCATGGAAGAGATCCTCACGCTGCCGGGAGTCGCTCGAAAAACCGGGAATGTCGTGCTCGGGACGGCTTATGGAATCGCCAGCGGAGTGGTCGTGGACACGCACGTGCTGCGTCTTTCGAACCGTCTGGATTTGTCGCGGAACGAAGATCCGAAAAACGTCGAACAGGATTTGATGAAGATTATTCCGCAAGAGAAGTGGATCCAGTTTTCCCACCAACTGATCTGGCACGGGCGCCGGGTCTGCCACGCGCGCAAACCAAAATGCGTCGAATGCAACATGGAATCGCTGTGCTACGCGAAAGACAAAACGATCTAAGGTTCAAGTTATCTATTCAGGTCTCTTGGCTGGAGGTTGCGCTGGCCCGCCCGGCTGTGAGGTGGCCGGCGGTGGATTAACCGGCGGATGGCCGGGCGGCTTGGCACCCTGGGCAGGCGCGCCTGTGGGATTCAAAACGTCGCTGAAATTCGGCAGGCTGCCGGAATGCACGTCCTGATTCAGATGCGGATTCTTGTTCGTATCGGGATGCTGGATCACTCCGCCGGTGGGCTGTGTTTTCTGCACAATCCACACGCCATCGCGTTTCTCCAAATTGTAGGCGACCTGCATGCCCGCTCCCGGAGGCGCGCCGGTCTTTGGCCGGAAAACCACCTCGGCGTGCGCTTGATTGCCATTGATGGAAACGCTTCGGATATCCATTTCCATGGCGCTCATGTTGAGAGTCCCCACGCCGTTGAGGTGCTGCGCAGTGCCCGCGCGGATGGCTTCGCTGTCGCTCGGCTGCTGCTTGCATCCGGCGCCAAGCAGCAGCGTTCCGGAGAGCGCCAGGGCCGAGGCGATGCGATTCACGCGCGAGCCTTTTCCAATTCCAAGAGACGATTCATTTCTTGATATTACGCGGAGCGAAGCCCGTTGGAACCATTGGCAAGTTGTTTAGGCGAACGCCAGTGGCGTCAAAGATGGCGTTGCCGATGGCAGGCGCCACAGTCATGATCGGCGTCTCGCCTGCCCCTGCCGAGGGAATGTCCATGCGATCCAGAAGGATCGCCTCGATTTCGGGCACGTCGCGGAAGCGTGGCACACGATAGGTTGCGAAATGCGGATTTTTTATCCGACCGTTTTCAAATTCGATCGCTTCGAAGAGCGCACCGCCTAAGCCCTGAATCATCGCGCCGACCACCTGGTTGCGCAAACCATCGGGATTGACGATGGCGCCGCATTCGAATGCCTCGACCATGCGCACCACGCGCACCGCGCCGGAAGTCTTGTCCACCGCGACTTCCGCAAAGGTCGCCACATAACTGCCCTTTTCGTCGCCGCACGCAACGCCAAATCCTTGCCCCTCCTGCGTTTTCTTGCGTGGCCACACGAAAGATTTCGCCGCCGCCTCCAGCACTGCACGCATGCGCGCATTGGAAAGATTCTTCATGCGAAATTCAAGCGGATCCATCTTCGCCGCGCGCGCCAGTGCGTCCATGTGCGTTTCGCGCGCGAAGTGATTGGCTGTCGCCGCAAGCCCGCGATAGGAACCGCTTCGCAGAACCAACGGCACGGCATGATATTCCGTCCGCTGATTCGCAACGACGTAAGGAGTCTCGATGCCCGAGCTTCCGGAATGATAGTTGTGAAATTCCCAAGCCGTCAGCGCGCCGTCGCTGGAGACGGCGCTCTTGATTTCGATGACGCCCGCGGGCCGGAAATATGCCCACGTGAATTCCTCCTCGCGCGTCCACACCACTTTCACTGGATGCCCAGCGGCCCGTGCCAGACGTGCGGCTTCGATGGCGGCATCGCTGGTGTGTTTACCTCCATACGCCGAGCCGGTATCCGGCACAATCACGCGCACGTTGCTCTCTGGCAAATGGAAGACATCCGCAAGTTCGTCGCGGTTGGCGAATGGCCGTTGCGTGCCGGTCCACACCGTGAGTTTCCCATCGGCCCACTGCGCCACGGCCGCGCGCGGCTCCAGTGGCGCATGCGCGATGTACGCCACGGTGTAGGTCGCGTCGAGCCGGTGCGCCGCGTTTGCCAAACCCTCTTCCACGGATCCTTTTTGCTTGCGGAAACGATCCTCCGTCTTAGCAACGGCGTTCTGCTTGAGATACGAAAAGACCTCCTTACTCGAAATCTGCGGAATTTCTTTCCATTGGGCGCGAATCGCATTGAGAGCGCTCTGCGCTTCGTGCGCACTCGGCGCGGCCACGCCGACAAAGTCTCCATCTCGTACGACGACCACGCCCGACATAGCCTTCGCAGCCGTGTCATCGCAGGAAGTGAGCGTCGCGCCGAACGACGGCGGCCGCAGCACTTTGCCGTGAAGCATTCCCGGTAACTGGATATCGGTGGTGTACTGGTGGTGTCCCGTCACGAACGAGCGACCGTCAACTTTTGGAATCGGTTTGCCGGCGATGGTCCATTGCGTAGCAGGCGTGATGGGATCTTCGGCGGGAAGATTTTGCGCCAGCGTCTTGCCGCGCGCGAGTTCCGCGTACTTCAGCGAGCGGCCGGATGCCGGGTCGGTGACTTTCGCGTCGGCGGCAATCAATCCTTCCGGCGCGATGCTCCATTCCTTCGCCGCCGCCTGAACAAGAATGTCACGCGCAGCGGCCGAAATGCGCCGCAACTGCGGCGTAATAGTGGGAGTCGTTCGGCTCCCAAAAGTCCCCGCGTCAAACGGCGTCAGCGCCGTATCCGCCGTCACCATGCGGACGCTTTCGAACGGCACACGCAGTTCATCGGCGATGGTTTGCGCCAGAGCCGTGCGAATGTTCTGACCAATCTCGGCCTTGCCCGTGAAACCGGTCACCGTGCCATCTTCGCCAACGTGCAACCAAGCGTTAATCTCCTTCGGCAGTTCTTCATTGTGGAAACTCCGATGCCCGGGCGCCGTCTCCTGCGCTCCGAGCGCATCTTTTGCAATCGCGAAGACGGCAATGCCAGCGCCGAGAATCTTGAAAAAGTCGCGGCGCGCCAATTCGAATTGATGGAAAGGGGCAGCGCGGAATTCGTAGCGCTCCGGCTCGATAACAAATTTTTGCGTGACGCCGCTCATCGCCCTTGCTCCTGCAGCATTTTTGCCGCATGACGGACGGCCTCCATGATGCGTGGATGCGTGCCGCAGCGGCACACATTCCCCTGCAAGAACTGAACGACCTCCGTCTCAGTGGGGGTCGGCTTCGTTTGCAGCAGGCCAACGCTGCTCATGATCATTCCCGAAGTGCAGTAGGCGCATTGGAACGCGCCCGCATCGAGAAACGCTTGCTGCACCGGGTGCAAGCGTCCATCTTTCTCAAGACCTTCAATGGTCGTGACTGGCTTTCCAACCGCCGCGCTCACCGGGATCTGGCACGAGCGCCGCGACGCCCCGCCGAGCAGCACGGTGCACGCGCCGCACTGCCCTTCCCCGCAGCCGTATTTCGTTCCGGTCAAATGGAGTTCATCACGCAGCACGTACAAGAGAGGCGTGTCCGGAGGATAGTTGACGGGATACCGCTTGCCGTTGACTTCAATTTCAATGGGCATTGCCCTTGTCCCTCTTCATAAAAATTTTGCGCCGAATCAATGTTTGTGGCAAGTGTCACATGCGGTTTTGGCTTGATTCATTTCATGACAATGCAGGCAGCTGTACATCGTCGTTACGCTCGTCACTTCCGACATTGCTTCCATCTCGCGAACCTGCCCGTGGCACGTTTCGCACTTTATTCCCGCATCGAGATGCGCGCGATGATTCCACTCCACGCCAGGCAACACGATGTAGACGCGCACCCACGGAACCGCCTGCTTGGATTTGGCGAACGCGGCGAGCTTCTGAATCGCAGGCTTGTCCTTCGCGAGTGTCGCGTGGCATAGCATGCATTTGCCGGTATCCGGAAAGGTCATCAGCTTGCGGGGCACGGGATTCGTGTGGCAGTCCTTGCAATCCAGGCCGAGAGAAAGATGTTTCTTATGACTGTAGGGGATGGGTTGCACGGCAGGAGCATGTTCGGACGGATTGTCTGGAACCATTTGCTTCGCCGCTTGCGGCGACGCGGTTGGTTGAGCGGTGAGGCCGGCGGCACAGAGCAGAAATGCCGCCAGCACAGCGGCCATCACTGCGAGTACGATCCATTTCGATTTTTTTGTCACCGGCTGACCTCGCAAATTTGAATCTGCCGTTCTTCTTCGTTCCGACTACGCTTTCTTACCTACCACTTCCTCGATGCTGGTCCCGAAATCCTTAAGCATGACTGTCGCCGCATTTCGGCCGGGCGCTCCCGTTACCGAGCCGCCCGGAAACGTTGTTGCGCCGGTTTGGTACAAGCCCGGAATCGGCATGCGGTGTTGCGCCCAGCCGGGCATCGGCCGCATCGGTCCTACTTGCGACGCGCTCTGCGCTCCCGCATGCGCGCTCCCGCGCCAGAAGTGCGGATTCATGCGCTCCAAGTCGAGAGGGCTTTCGACAAACCGCGCCAGGATTTTGTCATCCGTCAAGTTCGGAGCGTATCGCCGCAAGTATTTGAGATACGCGTCGGAAACCTCATTCTTGATCTTGTCCCAGTGCTCCGGCCCCTCCTTCAACTCGTAAGGCTGCCAGCCGATGATTTTCAGGGTGTGCATCCCGGCGGGAGCGCGCGTTGGATCAGCAACGCTGCAGCAGATAATCTGCATCGGCGGATCTTCCAGATTGACCACGCCTCTGGCATCGTCGTAGGCGAAGCGTAGCGCCCGCTCCGGTGAAACCAAGATCCCCGCTTCCACGGGCGAGAGCGTGCCGCCATCGCCGGCAAACTTCGGCGGCTCCGAAGTCGCGTAGTGCGTGACAAACATCGCATGCTCCGCCTGCCAGGTGTCCACGCCATCGATAAAGTCCTGGCCCCAGAGTTCACGTGGCGCCATGTCCACCAAGTGCTTGATGTGAATCGTCGAGACAACCGCCTTTCCCGCGCGGTACGAGGTCCCATCGCTGCATTCCACGCCTACACATTTCCCGTTCTCCACAATCAGCCGTTTCACCCATTTGTTCGTCAGCAGCACACCGTTGTGCGCCTCGATGAAACGCGCCAGTGCCTGCGTCAATACTCCCGAACCGCCCTTAGGGAACGGCCGTCCAGAGTGTTGCTGACGTGCCGTACCGTACGCCAAACGCCCTGTCATCGGCGCATCCGGCGGCTCCGCAGCCAAATGGGACATATAAAGCATGAACGTGCGGCAATGTTCTTCCTCGAACGTGTCGCGAATGATCTCCCAAGCGGACATCGCAAGCCGTCGCTGCCACAACTTGCCGCGTGGCTGCTGCGCCAGTTGGTCGTTCAACGGTTTGCCAAATCCAATCGGCGTGAAACTGGTTCCCATCAAGATCGGTTTAATGGTGTCAAACTCCGCCAGCATTTTGCGGTACGCTGCCGCGTCCTTCTTCGAGAACTTCGCGAACTCCGCGCAGGTGCGGTCCAGGTCCCGCCATTGCGTCAGATACGATCCGTCGGCAAAGGGAATGTGAAAGATGGGGTCGGGATCGACATATTCAAGCCCGAAGTCGCGGAGCTTGAGCTCGTCGTTCTTGATCATGGGGTTGTCGAGCAAAAATGTATGCGCGGTTGAACACACATCGTCTTTGAATCCCTTAAGCGTCAATTCCGCTGTCTTTACGCCCCCGCCGACGATGGGCCGTCCCTCCAGGAGCAGGCAGCGATAACCGGCTTTCGCCAGGTACGCGGCTGCGATCATGCTGTTGTGCCCCGCGCCCGCCACCACGATGTCGAACCGATCCTCGTTGGACGCTTGTTGGCCAATGGAAAAAGGTGCAGCCGCAAGTGGTGCGAGCGCCGCTGTCTTCACGAATCCCCGCCGGCTGATTCTGCTCATGGGCACGCCTCCCTCGAACCAACTCTTACGCTTTCTTGTTGGCTTCCTGCTCCGTCGGATCAGGGTGCAGCGCCCTGGGCCCTTTTCCGTCACGCCAGATTCTTCTTCAGCGTCTCGGCGGATAGTTCGTTTTCCCATCGCGCCACGACCACGGTAGCGACTCCATTACCGATCATGTTCACCGCCGCGCGTGCCATGCTCATGAACCGGTCGATCCCCAGAATGAGCGCCATTCCCGCCACCGGTATCGTCGGGATAACCTTCATCGTGGCCACCAGCGCGATAAAGGCAGCGCCTTGCACCCCGCTTGCGCCTTTCGACGTCAGCACCGCCACCGCAAGAATCGTCAGTTGCTGGGTCAGCGTCAGCGGCGTATTCGTAGCTTGCGCTACAAACAGGGCCGCCAACGTCATGTACATGCTCGTGCCGTCGGTGTTAAAGGTGTATCCTGTGGGAACGACCAGCCCCACAAGTCCCTTCGAACATCCCAGCTTCTCCAGTTTGGCCATTAACGTCGGCATGGCGGGTTCCGACGAACTAACCGCCAGCACCAGAAGAATCTCTTCCTTGATGTACGCGAGGAATCTCAGGATTCCGAATCCGCTCACGCGCGCGATCAAGCCGAGCACCAGGAAAACAAATAAAAACGCGGTGGCGTAAAACGTGCCAATCAGCCTGACCAGCGGCCCCAGCGACGCGATGCCGTACTTGCCGATCGTGAACGCCAGCGCTCCAAATGCCCCGAATGGCGCGAGGCGCATCAGGATGGTGACGACGCCAAACACGGCCTCCGTCAGCACGTTCAAGAAATCCAGCAGCGGTTTGCATCGCTCACCCGTGGCCGACAGGGCGAATCCGAACAGCACGGAAACTAGCAATACCTGCAAGATGTCGCCCTTGGTGAAAGCGTCCACGACGGTGTTGGGGATGATGTGCAGCAGGAATTCCGAAACCGTTTGCGCTTTCGCCTGTCCCGCGTACTCCGCCACCGCTTTGGCATCCAGCGTGGCCGCATCGATGTTGAACCCGCTGCCCGGGTGCGAAACGTTCCCGACCACCAATCCAATGAACAGCGCCAATGTGGAAACGACCTCGAAGTACAGCAGCGCTTTCCCGCCCACCCGCCCGACTTTCTTCAAGTCTTCCATTCCGGCGATGCCCGTCACCACGGTGCAAAAAATGACCAGCGTGAGGATCATCGTGATCAGGCGGATGAAACCGTCCCCCAGCGGCTTCATAGCGATAGCCGTTTCGGGCCGCAGGTAACCGAGCGCGACCGCAGCGACAACCGCGAACACCACCTGCACCGACGAATTTGTATAGAAAGCTTTCTTGCGCGGATTGGAAGGCGTCATAGTGTAAGGGTCGGGAGCTGCGCGGCTCGAGAAGTTTTCTTTTCCCTTCCAAGGATTTTTTCGGGCACAACCGCTATAGCACCTTCTCGGGCTCGCGAACGGCGTTCGTCAATTCGCTCAAGAACTCTGCTGCCCGCGCTCCATCCACGACGCGGTGATCGCTGGAAAGCGTCATCGTCATCATCGGCCGGATGCCGGGTTTCCCATCAACGGGAACGACTCGGTCGGCAATGCTTCCCACCGCCAGCACCGCCGCTTGCGGCGCCGTAATAATCGCGCTGAACGCATCGACTCTGTACATTCCCAAATTACTCAGGGTAAATGTCCCGCCGGAAATGTCTGCCGGACGCAGCCGGCCCGTTCGCGCGCGCGCGGTCAATTCCCGCCGCAACGCGGAGATTTCAGCGATCTTCGCCTTATCCGCCTTGTGAATGACCGCGCCGACCACACCGTCCTTCACCGCCATGGCCACGCTGACGTTGATCTCCGCATTCGATCGGATTCCTCCGCCCGTCCAGCTCGAATTCATTCGCGGATGTTTCGCCAGCACTCGCGCCAAAATTCCAATCAACAAGTCCGTAACCGTCGGCGCGGCGCTCTGGCCTTTCTGCGCCTCGCCGCTCAATTTCTTTTGGACTGCAATCAGTTCGCCACAGTCCACGTCCCGTACCAAAAAAAAGTGCGGCACGCTCGTCCAGCTCTGCGCGGTGCGTTCAGCCATCAAGCGCGCGACCTGGCTCAGCGATTCCGCGCTGACTGGCGCCGCCGCACCTCCAATCGACGCGCCCTTCGAATCAGCGGCGTGCTGTACATCTTCGCTGGTGATCGTCCCGTCGGGCCCTGTTCCCCGAATCGGCGCAATGTCGACGCCAAGTTCTTTCGCCAGCCGCCGCGCCTTTGGCGAAATCTGCGGAGCAACTCCCCCGCGCTGTTCCACCGCTGGCGCTTGCGCCACAGCAGCCGCGCTCGCGCGTTCGTGACTGCTGGATGCGCGCGCGGCAGGCGCCGTCGTCGCAGACTTCGCAGGCGGCTTTTCGCCGGGCCCAACAAGCCACGCAATCGTTTCTCCCACCGGAATTACGGCCCCCACTTGGGCCGTTATCCCTGCAAGAGTCCCGTCCCCCGGCGCTTCCACTTCGACAACTGCCTTATCCGTCTCGATTTCCAACAACGGCTCGCCCTTCGCAACGCGCTCGCCTTCTTTTTTTCGCCACGCCAGCAGCTTCCCGGTTTCCTGCGCCATTTCCAGCGCTGGCATGACCACACTGATCGCCATAGTTTTTTTCGGAAGCCGGGGACGCGCTTCAGCCCGTAGCCGCCACTCCTTCGACCTTCGCGCTTTCCGCCACCATTTCCTTTACCCGTCTGCTGGGCGGCGCCTCATGCTCGCGCGTTGTTGCAAGCGGTCCGTTGACGGTGTGATAGTGCGCCCCCGCCACCATCAATTGATCCGCCGGAAACCGCGTGATCACTTCATGCCCGGTCTGCGTCACCACAATTTCTTCTTCAATCCGCGCCGCGCTCCATCCATCCGTCGAAGGCCAGAACGTTTCCAGCGCGAACACCATCCCGGGCTTGATTTCGTGCGAATGTTCCAGCGAAACCATCCGGCTGATCACCGGCTTCTCCCAAATCGCCAGCCCGATGCCGTGCCCGAATTGCAGCGCGAACGCCGCTTCTTCATCTGGAAATCCGAACTCTTCCGCCTTCGGCCACACTGAAGCGATTTCCGCTGTCGTCCGCCCCGGCTGCACCAGCGAAATCGCCGCGTCCAGGTATTCGCGGCAGCGTTTGTAAGCATCGATCATCGCGTGAGACGCATACCCGATCGTGAAGCACCTGTAATAGCAAGTCCGGTAACCCATGTACGAGTGCAAAATGTCGTAATAAACCGGATCCCCCGGCCGCAGCACGCGGTCCGAAAACACGTGCGGATGCGGATTGCACCGCTCCCCCGAAATCGCGTTCACCGCTTCGACATATTCCGATCCCAGGTCGTACAAAACTTTGCTCGCCAGCCCCACCGCCTGGTTCTCGCTCATCCCCGGCTTCATCGCCCGGTACAGCTCGTCGTAAGCCGCGTCCACCATCATCGCCGAATGATTCAGCAGCGAAATCTCATCCTGCGTCTTGATCACCCGCGCGTCGCTCATCAACTGCTGCCCGTCCACAATCCTGATGCCCTCTTTTTGCAGCGCAAAAAGAATCGGCGGCTCGACCACGTCAATCCCGAGCGGCTCTTTATGCAGCCCGCGCTTCTCCAGTTCCACTTTTATTTTGCGCGCCACGTTTTCCGCGCGCCCCATCTCCGGCGACATCGCTCCGCGCAGCAGCGGAATCCCCGGACGCGATCGCTCTCCCAGCCAGGGGCAGTTTTGCTGATGATGCCGCGCCGCGGACCCGAAATCCCACAATATCGGCTCGTCCTTTTGCGGCAGCAGCGAAAACCGGCTGATCTTGTCCTGCGCCCACGTCCCAATGTGCGTCGCCGTCAAATACCGCACATTGTTCATGTCAAAGCAAAGCAGCGCCCCCATTTCCGATTTTGCCAGCAGTGCTTTCGCCCGCGCCAGCCGTTCCTTGCGCAAGCGGTCAAAATCAATCCGGTTCTCCCAATCCACCGCCATCGGCCCGTAAGTTTTCAGCGCCATCTCGCACCTCTCATTCCGCGCAACTCACGCCTTCCCGCAAAGCGCCCGCGCCGCCTCAAATACCGTTTGCTCCGTCGGCACCGTCACATCCTCCAGTGGCGGCGAAAATGGAATCGGCACGTGCATCGCGCCCATGCGCTTTACGGGCGCCTCCAGATTGTAGAACGCGCCTTCCGCAATCACCGACGCGATCTCTCCCGTCACTCCGTACCGCCCATATCCTTCATCCACCACCATCGCCCGTGAAGTTTTCTTTGCCGACTCCACCAGGGTCTTCTCATCGAGCGGCCAAGTCGTCCGCGGATCGATTACTTCCGCGCTCAATCCAATTTTCTCTAGCAGCTCCGCCGCTCCCAGCGCCACTTGCACCATGCTGCTCGTCGCCACAATCGTAATGTCTTCGCCTTCGCGCTTCACGTCCGCCACTCCCAGCGCAATCGTGTACTCCTCATCAGGCACAGGCCCTTTCAGCTTGTACATCATCTTGTCTTCAAAAAAGACCACCGGGTTCTCGTCGCGAATCGCCGTCTTCAAAAGCCCCTTGGCGTCGTACGGCGTCGAGGGCATCACCACTTTCAATCCCGGCACATGGCTCAGCCACGCGTGCAGCGACTGCGAATGTTGCGCCGCCGATCGTCGCGTCGCTCCCAGCGTCGTGCGCAAAACCATCGGCACTTTCCAAGTTCCCCCGGACATGTAATGCACCTTGGCCGCCTGGTTCACCATCTGGTCCATCGTCAGCGTCAGGAAGTCGCCGAACATGATATCGACCACTGGCCGCAGCCCGGTCATTGCCGCCCCGACTCCCATCCCCGTGAATCCCGCTTCCGAAATCGGCGTATCGATTACCCGTTCCGCGCCAAATTCTTCCACCAGCCCGGACAAAACTTTGAACGGCGTACCCGCTTCCGCCACGTCTTCGCCAAAAATGCACACCCGTTTATCGCGCCGCATCTCTTCCGCCAGCGCTTCGCGAACCGCTTGCGCAAACGTCAATTCTCTCGTCGCCACTTCAGGCATAAACGTCCTGGTCCACCTGGTCTACCGTCGGATACGGTGCCGCAATCGCAAACTCCACTGCCGCCTTCATCTCCGCTCGCACTTCTTCCTGGATTTCCTTCAGCTTCGCCTCATTCGAGATCTTTTGTTCGACCAGCCATTGCGTATAGTTCTTGATCGGGTCCCGCTTCGTCTTCCATTCCAGCTCTTCCTGTTTCGAACGATAATATTCGCGGTTGATGTCGCCGACGTGATGCCCCGAGTAACGGTACGTGTTGCAAACCAAAAACGCTGGCCCTTCGCCCTTGCGCGCCCGCTCCACCAGCCGCTGCGCCGCCGCATACACCGCTCGCACGTCCTGCCCATCCACACTTTCCGCTTGCACGCCAAACGCCGTGCCCCGCGCGAGGATGTCGCCAGCTGTCGTCTCCGAATAATGCGTGTACTCGGTATAGAGATTGTTCTCGCAAACGTAAACCACTGGCAATTTCCAGAGCGCCGCCAAGTTCATCACCTCATACAAAACTCCCTGACCCAAAGCTCCTTCGCCAAAAAAGCACACCGCCACTTGTCCCGTCCCCAGTCTTTTCGAGGAAAGCGCCGCTCCCGTCGCAATTCCCGTGCTCCCGCCGACGATCGCGTTCGCTCCCAGATTTCCCGTCGCCGGGTCCGCAATATGCATCGACCCGCCCTTGCCCCGGCAATACCCGGCCTCCTTCCCCAGCAACTCCGCAAACATTCGGTCCGGCGAAGCGCCTTTCGCCACGCAATGTCCATGGCCGCGGTGTGTACTCGTGATGTAATCATCCGGCCGCAGCGCCTCGCAAATTCCCACCGCCACCGCTTCCTCTCCAATATAAAGGTGCGCCAGCCCGGGCATCAGCGCCCGCGTATACAGTTCGTTCACCTGTTCTTCGAACTCCCGGATCATCACCATCCGCCGGTACATCGGCATCCAGTGTTCGGTCTTCGCTTCCGTCTTGGTTTTGGATGGATCCGTTGCTATCGTCATGGCTTCACTCCGGACATTTGCGCCAGCACATCGAACAGCACCGCAAAATCCTTTTCCACCAATCCCATCGCTCGCGCCGCCGTCAGGAATTCATTGGTGATCGCCGTCGTTGGCATCGCCACGTCCAGTTGCCGCCCCAACTCCAGCGCCAGGTTCATGTCTTTCTGCATCATGTTGACGTTGAACCACGCCTCTTCCGGCCTCTTCAAAATAAACGGCCCGCGGTACTGCACCATCGGCGAGCCAATCACGCTATGCGTCAGCACGTCCACCGCGGTTTCCCGCGCGATCCCGCTCTTCTCCGCCAGCAGCACTCCTTCGGAAAACGCCAGCATCTGCACCGCCAGGCTCAGGTTCACGCCAATCTTCATCACCAACGCTTGCCCGTTGTCTCCCACATGCGTGACCTTTGGCCCGATGTCTTGCAGCACCGGCTTCACCTTCTCAAAAGTCTCTTTCCGCCCGCCCACCATCACCGAAAGCTTTCCTTCTTGCAGCGTAATCACGCTCCCGGAAACCGGCGAGTCCACCATGTCCCCGCCTTTTTCCCGTACTTTCGCTGCTACCTCGCGGCTGTACGCGGGACTCACCGTGCTCATGTCCACGAAAACCTTGCCCGGCGCTGCTCCCGCCAGCATGCCCTCCGGCCCATTCATCACCGCGCCAAGCGCCGCGGAATTCGTCACCATCGAGAATGCAAAATCCGACGCCGCCACCACCGCGCGCGGTGAATCCGCCCACTTCATCCCTTTCTTGACCAGCCACTCCGCTTTCGATCGCGTGCGGTTGTGCCCCGTTACGGTGTGGCCCTTCCCGAGCAGCCGGTTCACCATCTCGCTGCCCATCACTCCCAATCCCACAAATCCCAGCTTCGCCATGAATTCTCTTCCTTCTCTCGCTAAAAACTCGGAACCAACAACTCTCGTTACGATTCCCGCCCGCTCGGCGCCCGCCGCGAGTCCTCGCGCACTTGCCGCAAGTGCCCCTTCATCGCCTCCCTCGCCCCCGCCGGGTCGCGATGCTCGACGGCTTCAAAAATCCTTTTGTGATGGTACTGTCCCCGCTCTGGCCCGCCTTCCACCTGAAAGATTCCCATCCGTTGTTCCCTCAGCAGCCCCACAATCGAATCGATTAAGGAAAGTATCAGCGGATTGGCCGCCGCTTCCGCCAGCGCCAGGTGAAAATCCAAATCCGCCTCAATGAACGCCTCCGGATCCTTGCGCGCGCTATCCATGATGGCAATTTGCTCGCGCATCGAAGCCAAGTCCTCTTCGTCGACGCGCGTGGCCGCCAGCGCGGCAATCTCCGGCTCCAGGATTTCGCGCACTTCCGCCAGATAGCCGGATCCCTCGGCTTGTCCGACCTTGAGCATCCGGTCGAGCGACTGCCGCATGGAATACGAGGTTCCCTCGGTAATAAAGGTTCCGCGGCCCGGGTAGGCTTCCACCAAACCCTTTTCGTGAAGGGCTTTGACGGCTTCGCGTACCGCCGTGCGGCTCACTCCAAATTGTTGCGCCAGTTCCCGTTCCGGTGGGAGCTGGTCCCCGGGCTTGGTTGTCCCCTTTTGGATGGATTCTTCGACCTGCTGCACAATCTGTTCGTATAGGCGAGAAGAACGCACGATCTTATACATGACATCCCCTCGAAAGAAGTCAGTCACTCTTGGTACGACCGCCGTACCAAAGAAAACTCGCCTAAGTCCAGTGGTTTTACCGGGGACTCCTCAGAACCTGGTTGAGTTGTTGGACCAATCTACCACCCTCTCCTCCGTTCCGCAAATCCTTTAGGAGGCTTCCTCAATCCATACCGTCTTGATATTGGTGAACTCCCGAATTCCATGTGCCCCCAATTCCCTTCCATGCCCCGACCACTTCACTCCTCCAAAGGGCATGCGCGGATCGGAAGCCACCATGCGGTTTATAAAAACCATTCCCGATTCCAGATCGTTGATGAACCGTTCGCGCTCATTCTTGTCGTTCGTCCAGGCGCTCGCCCCCAGTCCGAACCGGCTGTCGTTGGCGATTCGTATCGCATCATCCACGTCTCTGGCTCGGAATACGCTCGCCACCGGGCCAAACAGCTCCTCCTTGTGCGCCGGCGATCCATTCGGAATATGCGTCAGCACGGTGGGAGCATAAAAATTCCCCGGACGATCCAGCGGTTTACCGCCGGTCAGGACTTTCGCCCCTGCTTCCACCGTCTTCTTCACATCGCGGTCCAAGTCCGCCAATCCATCCGCCGTCGAGAGCGGCCCCAGTTCCGTCTTTTCGTCGAAGGGATCCCCGACCTTCAGCGCCGCCATTTTCTCCGCGAATACCTTCTCGAATTTCTCCGCAATGGATTCCGCCACAATAAACCGCTTCGCCGCGATGCACGATTGTCCGTTATTGAAAACCCGCGCTTTCACCGCCGTGGCCGCCGCCACCTCCAGGTTCGCGCTTGGCATCACGATGAAGGGATCGCTTCCTCCCAGTTCCAGCACCACTTTCTTTATTCTTTTCGCCGCGCCGATTCCCACTTCGATTCCCGCTCCTTCGCTCCCCGTCAGCGTGGCCGCCATGACCCGCGGATCGCCGAGTATTTTGTCCACTTTTTGCGAACCCACCAGCAGCGTCTGGAATGCTCCGTCAGGAAAACCGGCCCTCCGGAAGATGTCTTCGATCGCCAGCGCGCTTTGCGGAACGATCGAGGCGTGTTTCAGAAGTCCCACGTTCCCGGCCATTAACGCCGGGGCCGCGAATCGCAGCACTTGCCAAAACGGAAAATTCCACGGCATCACCGCCAGCACCGGCCCGAGCGGTTGGTATCGGATGTAGCTTCGGCTCGCCGTGGTCTCCACAATTTCGTCCGCCAGAAATTTCTCCGCGTTTTCCGCGTAATACCGGCACACCCACGCGCACTTCGCCGCCTCATCTACAGCCGACCGCAGCGTCTTGCCCATTTCCGTCGTCATCACGCGTGCAAAAGTCTCTTTTTCGCCGTCCAAAATCGCGGCCGCTTTCATCATCATCCGCGCGCGCTCCGCGAACGGCACTCTTCGGTAGCTCAAAAACGTGTCTGCGGCCTTCTGCAGCTTCAGCTCGATCTGCGCGTCCGATAGCGCCTCGAATGTCTTCAGCACCTGCCCCGTCGCCGGATTGATTGTTGCTATCGCCATCTCTCGTCTCCTAATGTATTCCTGCTGTGATCTTGGGTTGTTAGCGATTCACACTTTAGCGCGATTTCTCTTGCGGCCGTTTGCTGGACTGGGATACCATCCGTCGCCACTACTGACTTTTCCTCCATTTGGTCCATCCACTATACCCGAACCCTTTTTCGAAAATCACTCTAACCATAACTTTTTCTTACTTCTAGAAGTATATTCTTGACAGCCTCCCTTAGCGAATGGTACAGCGGTCATACCTTTTGATGCTATTTGACGCTCTTCCCCCTCTGCTCGTTCGCGCGGAGAGGAGGGCAACGAGTCGGAACCAGCGCCGGTGCCAGAATGGTCGTCCGATAAATTCGACAAAGGCGCGCCGCAAGCGTAAGACCTAGAACGAACGCAGAAGTTCGCCGAGGACACAGAGAACGCAGAGCCGGGTAACCTTGACCGCGTTTCTCGTCGCGTTCTCCGCAATTCAAAGGAGTGGAGAATGATGCGTACCATTCGAATGACCGGCCTGTCGATGCTCGCCGCTGGTCTTTTTTGTTGCAGCGGCGCGTTCGCCCAGCCGCGCAACGCGTACAAAATCAAAGTGCTGACGCTGCTCGGGCGCCCGCTGCAGTTTGCCGCCGCTGACCAGCAGGGTATTTTCAAGAAGTACGGCGTCGAAGTGGAAACGGAAAACTTGCCGAATTCCGATGTGCTGCGCGCCAACCTGGCCGCCGGAAAAGGCGATCTTGCTTACCTCGCCGTCGACAACGCCGTGGCCATGGTGGAACTCACTCACCAGGACGTGATTATCGTGATGGGCGGCGAAGGCTCGCAGAATGAATTAATGGCGCAGCCGGAGATTAAATCCATCAAGGATTTACGGGGAAAAACCCTGATCGTAGATGCGCCGAACACGGCGTACGCGCTGCAAATGAAAAAAATTCTTTTGCTGAACGGCATGCAAGCCGGAAAAGATTACGAAATCAAGCCGTTGGGCGCGACTCCTGCGCGGCTGGCGGCCATGCGCGAACACAAGGAATTTGCCGGTTCCATGCTGGGTCCGCCAACGTCCATCGCCGCGAAACATGCCGGTTTTGTGAGCCTCGGCGCGGTGCAAGAACTCATCGGACCGTACCAGGCAGCCGGCTTTTTCACGCCGCGCGACTGGGCCAAGGAACATCGCGACGCGTTGATTCTATTTCTCGCGGCCATCATAGAAGCGCAACGCTCGATGATGGCTCCGGCAAACAAAGAGAAGGTGATCGATCTGTGGGTCAAGGAGTATCACCTCACGCCGGAAGTGGCTGCGGAGTCGTACGAATCCAGCATGAATCACCCTGGAGGGTTCGCAGTCGATGCGCGGTTGGATCTGGAAGGATTCAAAAACGTTTTGAAATTGCGGGCGGAAGTGGAAGGCCAGTGGAATGGGCATCCGCCGGGGCCGGAAAAGTATTACGACTCCACGTATTACGGCGCAGCACAGGTAATGGTGATGAAAGGGATAAAGTAGATGAATTCTAGAATGGGACTTCACCGCATCGGTCCTTTGCTGTCTGTGATTCTTTTTGCGCTCGCGTTTGCGAACGCAGTAATAGCGCAACAGAAAGAACGAACGCTCGACGAAATTAAGACCGAGGCGATCAAGCGCGCGGAAAACGGGATGTATCCGCTGATCGGGCTCGATCCCGCCGACCTCCGCGAGGCGTTTGCTTCCATAAAGACCACCGACAAAGACGAATGGGCGGCGGCATTCATGGCGGTTGCCGACCGCTACATGGCGGAAGCAATATCGCTGGAAAAGAGCGATCCTGCGAAGGCCAACGCGGATTACATCCGGGCGTGGCGCCTTTATTCTTTTGGCCGCTGGCCGGTGCCGGCTTCTCCGGGAAAGCAGCGCTCTTATGCCAAAGCGCTGGAGGCATTCCGAGCACACGCACGGTTCTGGGACTCGCCCCTGGAGATCGTGAAGATTCCGTTTGAAGGCTCCGAGATCGTCGGCTATCTGCGGTTGCCGAAAAATGCGCCGGGCCCCGTGCCGCTGGTGCTGGCGATCAGCGGCTTGGACAGCCGCAAGGAAGATCTTTCCGAAAACTTCAGCGCCATCCTTCCTTACGGGATCGGTTTTTTTGCGGTCGACGGGCCGGGCACGGGCCAGGCGCCCATCAAAGTAAGCCCGACCGCGGATCGCATGTTCTCGCGCGTGCTCGACTATCTGCAAACCCGGCCGGAAGTGGATAAGACGAGAATCGCGGTTCACGGCGTGAGTTGGGGCGCTTACTGGGGGACGAAGCTGGCCATCGTGGAGCGCGCGCGCGTGAAGGCCGCGAGCGTCCAGTCCCCGCCGGCGCACCTGTTCTTTCAGAAGGAATACATGCTGAACACCATGTTTGGGAACCGGGAGTACCTGTTCGACCATGCGCCGGCTTTCATGTCCATCATCGAAGGCGTGAACAACGTGGACGACATGGTGGCCAGGTTTCCCAAGTTGTCGCTGGTGGAGCAGCAGCTGCTCGGAAAACCGACCGCGCCGATGTTGATCATTGGGGGAGTCCTCGATACGCAGGTTCCGATTTCGGACCTGTATTTGATTTTGAACAGCGGGGATGTGCCGAAAGAGGCGTGGATCAATCCGCAGGGCGGGCATTTGGGGCGGCAAGTGAAAGTGTGGCCGGACCCTGTGATTTTCCGGCAGGTGATTATTCCGTGGCTGGTGCGGAAGCTGGAAGCGGATAAGTGACTCGTGACTGGTGACTCGTGACTGATGGGTTCCAGAATGGGAATTGTTGGTACACACCCCGGCAGTTTTCGTAAGAGTGGCAAGCAAAGGAGTTACAGGATACGGAACTTGGAAGAGTGTACGGAGAATGGAAGACGGAGGACGCCTGAACGTTGGAAGGTTTGAACGTCCAAACGTGGAAGAGCAGCTGGCGGGGAGAAACATATTTGGCTCGACGGAGGTACCCCCCGGTTTTTTGTAAGTGTTGCATCTACAGGGTTTAGCGTGGCCGTAAGTCTTTTGTTTGCAACACTTGCGGGTAGGTACATAAGTGTTGCAGGTAAAGGACTTAAGGCTAGAGTCGGCAGCTGTGCCGAAGGGAGGGACCCTCCCCCCACCTTTTTTATAAAAGATTGTAGGGTAAAGGTTTAGGGGGTGGGGGTCGGCAAAAAGATTGAACGGCAAGGACTTAGGGGGAGAGAGCTTAACGCAGAGACGCTGAGTGGGCAGAGATAAGGATACAGGAGCGGAATGCCGGAGGTGTCGTCGAAAAATCACGACCCATGCTATCATTTATTACATTGTTTGTCAACTGCTATTGTAGTACTAGCATTTAAAGGATTGACATCTTTTTTTCGAAAGATTTTGCAAAGAGAAGAAAACAAAGGGGTAGAGCTCACTGTGTGCCGTGGGACGGTTTGCGGGAGGATCGAAGGCTGGAGAGCTCTTCGATGAGGGGCGCGGTCTCTGAAAAATGGAAGCACAAGGGCAACAAAAAGAAACGTCAACTACCCCACCCACAAGCCAACGCGCAAGGATGCGGCACCCGCCGGCGCCGCCATCCAATCGGGCTAATGCGCCGGTCGCATAGAACCCGGGGCGATAAACGTACACCAAATTCTTTAGAAATGGTGTATACTTTCCACATGGGCAGAACGAATATCGAGATTGACGAGAAGCTGGTGAGCAAGGCGCGCAAGCTGACGCGGCTGAAAACGAAGCGAGAGATCGTGGACAAGGCGCTGGAACTGCTGGTGCGCTCGGAGAGCCGGAAGGGCATCCTTCGGCATTATGGGTCGGGGATCTGGAAGGGCGACCTGAAAGCGATGCGAAGGAACCGCGGTTGATCCTGGTGGATAGTTCGGTGTGGATCGATTTTTTCAGCTCAGCACCGGGGCGCGCGGGCGATGAGCTGCGGGGGATGATCCGGGACGCCGAACCGTTTGCGCTGACAGGCGTGGTGGTAGCCGAAATTCTTCAGGGGCTGACGAGGGAGGTCAGCCGGATTGAGCACTATCTTTCGCAATGGGAAATGCTTGAGCCCAGCGGTTTCCGAACGTACCGGGAAGCGGCGGCGATTTTCCGGCTGGCGCGGTCCAAGGGCGTGAGTCTGACCACCATCGATGCACTCATCGCAGCAATCGCGCTGGAACATCGCGCCAGCGTGTTCACCCTCGACAAGGATTTCTCCCGCATTGCGCGCCTGACGGGACTACCGCTTTATCAGTTGAAACTGGAAAAGTGAAATTAGAAAATTGTGAAGAGAAAACTCCCACTCATGCTGCGCATGAATGGGGCACTCGGCACCCGGCGCGGCGCTCAGGAACTTGAAGGGAGAGAGGAATAGCCGAGTGCGGTCACCGGTGCTCCCGGGCGGCCTTGCTTCCAGTAGGGCTCGTTGCGAAGTTTTGTGAGAAGGTCCAGTGCCTGGCCGTAGGCTAATACCGCTCCCGTCAATTTTTGAAACGCCGAGGAGTTCTCGGGGGCTTGGCGTCTCTTCGTTTGAGCCTCGGCGGAAAGCTCAAGAATTCGGTCTATGGCATCCTCTGGACTCATGGTTGATTCCGCACCCCGAACCACCTAGCAAGTAGTGCGCGTGGGATCGATTGCGTTTCAATGCGAGCGGCGGGTGTTAGCGGGGAAATTCAACGCCGTCGCCCTTAAACCACGGGTGCCGCACCCCGCACGGCATTGGACTTCACTTGTGAGACCGCGCCGAGGTATGATTCGCGTGCCCGGAGTTCGAAGGCTGTTTTCGGGAGATTTCCATGGAATCGTACAAGACCCAGTTTGACGTATGGCTGGATCGATTGAAAAAGGCGCTTGAGATTCTGGCTATTCCAGTGGCTGCATGGTGGGCGTTTACACGCTTTTCCGAAGGAGAAAAACCCTCCCTAGAGTACAGGGCCGAAGTGCAGGGGGAACTGAAATGGTACGAACGCTCACCTGGTGACTGTCTTGCGGAATACAAAATCACGTTGAAAAACATTGGGAAAACTTCGTTCGATTTGACCAAGGCAAACCTTCGTGCATGGACTTTCGATGATATCGGACCGTTTAAGGGGGTACGTTACATCAATCCACGCTTGCTGGTTGAAGGCAAAACACCGATCGTCAGCGAGGAAATCAAAGACGACCTCATCGGGCATTATGCTCCCGATGTAGGTGATACTGTGGGATTCAATTTCGGTGTTGAACGAAAACATGGTGCAATGGTTCTCTTTTTGTTTCAGGCGGAATCCTCGCAGAGACGTGAACTGAGTCCTTGGGAAGACTATCGCTTGGACTACGTCTGCGGAGAGCCGCCTGGAAGCGCGAAGTTGAAGCTCTCTCACTAGCAAGAGCGTCCCGCTCGAAGCGAAACGAGAACCAACCTATGATCGTTTGCATGCCTCTCGACAACGAGCAGAGAGTCTGGCTGGCCGAGCACGGCAGCGAGATCGGGGAAAAAATCGAGCAAGGCTACGCCGCGGCACAGCGCGGAGAGTTGATCGATTCAGACCAGGTTCGTTCCAGGCTGGATGAAAGGAAACGTGCCTGGCTGGCAACGATTTGCCTCTAGTCCTTAATCAGATATCCGATGCCGCTGCAAGTATCGCAAACGGTCATCGTCTTGGGGATATTTTCAAAAGTCCAAAAACTGCGCGCTGGAGAGGAAAGTAGGAATTGGGTCTGATTCATCTCATATCCGTTCGCGTACTGCATGATTCTAGCAATCTGCCACGTCTCCATCCGATATCCGAAGACAATGTGGGTAATTAAGGCGGGCTCAATTTCCACCACCCGAGGTTCCGCGTTCTGAAACTCGCGAACACATCGCCATTCCTGTTCGTACGTCCACTCGTCGGACTTGTAAAAGCACACACTGGCGTCCGCCTCGGACAACACTTTCGGGGCATTTTGATAGACCACCTTGCGTAAGACCCGATTATTTTCTTGGAAGAAGGACGCACGGGCATTGAATCCCAAAACAAAGCCAGTGTGATTGCTAGCATAGTGAACCCACATTAGATGATTGTTAGGTCGCTCTGTAAGGCACAGAATACCGAGCCGATTCTTGAGCATCGATCGGGCGGCTTTTCCCGTTAATCCTTGGCTCTTCGGGACGAGGTAATGCGTGTCAAATGTGTCATTGAATTGCGACGGAGGACTAAAACGAAGCCCCATATTCTCTAGAACATCGATTCGCTCAGGAGGGAGATACTTGTAGAGTACTGCTGGCACTGGTGACTTAGGAACTTCGACTGAATGAGCTGCAGTCATCGTGACTCCACCTTCCGAAACGAAAGCAAAAAGCCCGAGCCGCGAAGGCTCGGGCCTGATGTTCAGCGATGCTTTCGGTTCCGTCGAAAGTCGCTCATCAACTTGTTGAAATCGTGCCAAACGATCCGAATTACAGCAAGGGCAGCTAGGGCCAGAACTCCGCCCTTAACAATGACGGCCTCGGGGTCGAGCATGTCACTTGCTCCCCTCTTTGGCATTGCGGCTCAACGCGTCGCCAAAAATAGCGGCAGCAGCTGCCGTCTTTGCCGCATCCGCCAGGGATTCCGTCGGAGTTTTTTGCCCTGCCGCTATGCGCTCAGCAAGTGTGAGAGATTTCGCCTTCACCTTCGCCTCTGTCGTTATGGAGGCTATGGCTCCTGCCAGTTCGCGGACCTCTTTCGTCTTCTCTTGGATTTTTTTCGTTGTGCGAGATGCTTCCTCGCTTAGAGCCTTGATAAGCTCTGGGATCTTGTCCGCGCTTCGCAGGCGCATCTCTCTCGGCGCGTCTTTGAAGAGCCATGGGCCATCTTCGTTGTGCACTTCAAAGGCTTCGTGCCCCCAAATGTGGCGTAATGCGATGCCCCACTTGCCATCGACCTTGCAATATCCGATCTGGTCACAGTCATATCGCGATGGATCCTGTTCGTCGCCCCGGTTTTCAAATATCACCCAAACAGTCAGGCCGATATTTAGCTTCTTCAGGGGCTCATCCAGCGCACCAATGACTTGGGTAAATTCATCTGAAGCTGAGTTGAGTGAGGCTGCTACAGTGGGGAGAGCTTGAAAATTCGTTTTCGGGTCACTTGAATTCATTTATCCTCCACGCCCGACAGGCGTCGTAAAGTAGAAACTCTTCTGGCGCCAGCCAGAAGAGTTGCAAAACGCCCGCACCGACAAGTACGGCCAATTTTGAAAAAACCTTCTAGCTTCCGCCAGATCGTATCGTTTCGTTGGCTACACCAACGACGGCAGATTATCAAACTGGAGCCGCGGTGGTCAACGAGAAAAAAGGAAGAGAGATTTCTCTCTGCGCAGGCCGACGCATTCGCGGGAGCGAACGCGGAAGAAAAAAGTCGGCCTGCTCCGTTCGAAATGACGGTGGTGGCTTTGGGGATTGGTCAGGCGGCTTTTTGGAATTTGAGTTTGGCGGTGTAGCCGAGGGAGTAGAGGACGCGGAGGAGGAGGTCGGTGGAGATGTCCCTGGTGTTGCGGTTCATGATGGCGGTGACACGGGTGCGCGAGGTGCGAGCGAGGCGGGCGACTTGAGCGTGCGTCAGGCCCTTGCGCTGAACGACTTCGACGACTTTTGAGTTGAGGTCGCTGCGAAGGGCGATTTCGGCGCCGTCGGCGGGAGTTAGGCCCAGCGCTTTGGCGAGTTCGGCGGCGGTGCGGGTGATAGTGACTTTAGACTTCTTCATGGAGCAGGTCCTTTAACCGCTTCTTTCCCAAATCCAGTTCGCGTGACGGCGTGCCTTGGCTCTTTTTCACGAATGCGTGAAACACCAAAATGCCGCGCGGGGAACGGCTGTAATAGAAAGCGCGATAAATTCCAGACCGGTCGCGGATTCGCAACTCTGCAGCGCCGGACTCGATGGGAAGGCATGGGGCGGGAGAGCGGCATCGCCAGAACGGCGCCTTTCTGCAAGTCGTAGATGGCCTTGCCAAGCTCCTGCCGGACGTCTTCCGGGAACGAACGGATGGCAGCCCTCGCCGCAGGATGGAAGATCGCCGCCTACACGGGATTAATGTCTCATATCTGGGACATTCGGTCAAGGCAGACGGCAAAGTGAGAAGCGGCCGGCCTCAGAAGGCCGCCCCTACAGAACCAAGAACAAGATGTGCCAACGAAGAATGTAACAGAAGGTTGACTTGACTCCCGCGGGGCGACGGGCATAGAGTAGGCGGCAATTCTCCCTCCATCCGTTCCGTGTCCCCCGAACGGTTCATCAGGTCTACGGAGGAAAGTCGAAAGGAAAATCAGATGACACCAGGACAAAGGCTCAAGGCTTTGTGTGTGACAGTTGCGTGTGCGGGAGTGGCGATGGCTGGGATGTTCCTCAGTTCACCCCGCGGAAGGGCGGATGACCGCGACGACCGGGATGATGGGAAAGATCCCAGGATCGAACAAGGATTCGACATTGCTCCAGTCCCGCTGAACCTAGAGGGGAAGAACCGGAAATTGGTGGGATTGGGAAGCTATTTCGTGAACGCGCAGATGGATTGCGATGGCTGCCACAGCGCTGGCCCTCCTACTGAATTCGCCAGGGGCGGAAACCCATACTTTGGCCAGAAGAAGAAGGTCAATCCGGCGACCTATCTGGGTGGCGGACGGGATTTTGGGGAGTTAGCACCGCCGCCAGGTATTGGTTCCGCGCACATCATATCCCGCAATTTGACGCCTGACAAATCCGGACTGCCGGAAGGTGGTAATGATTTTTCGACCTTTCTTGCAATCCTCAGGACTGGGAAAGACTTTGATGGGTTGCATCCGACGTGCACGGGGGCGCCGAATCCCGGTTGCGTGCCGAAGCCCTTTAACGGCGATCTTCTGCAGATCATGCCATGGCCCTTTTATCAGGACTTGACGGATCATGACATTCGAGCAATTTACGAGTATTTGAAGGCGATTCCGTGCATCCAGGGGAACTATCCTGGTCCAGCCGGACTAGCACAAGGGATTCCACCTGAACCCGCGGACCGCTGCGCGAAAGAATAACGAGGGCGACGTAAAGCCGCCGCTACAAGGGGCAAATTCGAAGAGCGGGCGGGGCAAGCCCCGCCCCTACGGGTACAGAATCAGGGGAAAAGGGGACGGGCTAAAGCCCGCCCCTACACATACGAAAGACCACGCACATACAAAAAAACCGGGGCGGACTGGGGTCCGCCCCTTTTTTTTGCGCAAAATCAATGATTTGCGAGGAGCTGCGGTGGAAATGTGGCTTGGGGCGGAGGGGTGTGGGTGGGAGCGGCGAAGGATTTGGGGACTTTTTGGGCGATTTGGCGTCGAACTAAATGACGGGGGTGTGCGTAGAAGAAGGTAGGGAAAGAACGGGTGTAAGAAGACGGGGGCATCAACATGGCAACGATGGGACAGGATGTGCGGTATGCGTTGAGGAACCTGAGGAAGACGCCGGGATTTGCGGTGATTGCCGTACTTACGCTGGCGCTGGGGATTGGGGCGTCGACGGCGATTTTCAGCGTGATTGATAACGTGATGATGGAGCCGTTCCCTTACCCGGATGCGCAGCGGTTCTATTCTGTGTTCATCCATGACTCCGAACGGAGCGAGCCGGGCGGGCGGCCGGTGTTCATCGGGCCAGAGCTTTTGGATTATATGGAGCAGAATCATGTGTTTGACCGGGCGATCGCGAACGACCGGGCAGACATGCTGTATCGAGCGGGAGAAGGCACGGAGCGCTTCGACGGGAACTTCGTGACGCCGGGGACGTTTGAGTTTTTTGGGATGCCGGCGATGCTCGGGCGGGTGATGCAGGCTGCGGACTATGAACCGGGGGCGCCGCCGGTGTTCGTGCTGCGGTACAAGACGTGGGTAAAGAGCTTTGGCGCTGATCCGGGGATTGTGAACAAGACGTTTGTTCTGAATGGCGTATCGAGGACACTGATTGGAATTATGCCTCCTCGGTTTGGATGGGGCGATGCGGATATGTGGATTCCGCAGAAGCCCAGCCGGGCGGCGGGGGGCAAGTCCGTGGCGGGGGCTTTTCAGCAGCGGTGGTTCCTGCTGGGACATCTGAAGCCGGGAGTCAGAGTGAAAGAGGCGGAAGCGGATTTTACGGTGATCGCCAAGCGGCTCGCGGCGGTGTACCCGACGGAGTACCCAAAGAAGTTTACGGTGCAGATGGATTCGCTGACGAATATGGTGGTGGGGAGATTTAAGACGACGCTTTACATCGTGTTGGCGGCGGTGGGGTTGTTGCTGCTGATTGGCTGCGGAAACGTGGCGAACCTGTTGCTGGCGCGGGCGACGACGCGGGAAAAAGAGTTTGCCATCCGGGGGGCACTGGGGGCTAGCCGGTGGAGGTTGATCCGGCAACTGCTGGTGGAGAGCTTACTGCTGGCGATTGGCGGAGCGGCGGTGGGCGCGCTGCTGGCATGGGGCGGGCTGAAGTCGTTGGTGGCGCTGATGCCGCAGAATATTATTCCGGCGGAAGCGGTGATTCGGATGAATATGCCGGTGCTGGCGTTCACGCTGGTGACGTCGGTGCTGACGGCGCTGGTGTTCGGGCTGGTGCCGGCGTTGAAGGCGGCGCGCAAGGACTTGAACGAGCCTTTGCGGGACAGCGGGAAAGGGATCAGCGGCGGATTCCGGCACGGGCGGTTGCGCGACGCGGTGGTGGTGCTGGAGGTGGGGCTTTCGCTAACGCTGCTGGTGGCGGCGGGGCTGCTGATGAGGAGCTTCGTGGCGCTGCGGGACGTACACCTGGGATTGCAGCCAGATCATGTGTTGGTGGCGAGGCTGCCGCTGCCGACGGACCGTTACAAGACGGCGGACCAGGTGGCAGGATTTTACCGGCCGCTGCTGCAACGATTGAAGGCGCTGCCGGGCGTGGTGGAAGCGACGGAAACGAGCACGCTTCCGCCGTATGGAGGAATTCCGAGCGACATCGAGATTCCCGGGAAGACACACGCGGAAAAATGGAGCGCGATGTTTCAACTGGTCAGCGAAGGATATTTTCCGACGCTGAAAATCCAGTTCGTGGACGGAAGAGGCTTCACAGAAGCGGAAGTGACGGGAGCGCGGAAGCTGGCGCTGGTGAACCAGGCATTCGTGAAAAAATACTTGAGGAATGAGAATCCGATCGGGAAGCAAGTAAGAATCGCGCAATTGGCGGAGTTTGAAGACGCGGTGAAGGAGCCGACGTTTGAAATCATCGGGCTGGTGGCGGACGTGAAGAATCGCGGGCTACAGGACCCGGTCGAGCCGGAGATTTGGGTGCCGTTTACGGTGACCGGCTCGGCGTTCCGCGGAATCCTGGTGCGGACGGCAAAAGAGCCGATGACGATGCTGAATGCGGTGGAGAAGGAGATCTGGGCCACGGATGCCAACGTGGCAATTACGCTTGCGGGAACGATGGAGGGGTACATTAGCCAGTTTTCGTATGCGGGACCGCGATTTGGATTCTTGTTGATGACGATCTTCAGCTCGATTGGGCTGGTGCTGGTGACGCTGGGAGTTTATAGCGTGCTGGCGTACACCACAGCGCGGAGAACGCAAGAGATCGGGATACGGCTGGCGCTGGGAGCGAAAGGCTCGGATGTTCTTGGGTTAGTGCTTCGGATGGGGCTGCGATTGGTGGGAATTGGCGTGGGGCTGGGACTGATCGCGAGCCTGGCGCTCGGGCGGGTGATTGCGACGCAGCTTTGGGGAGTGTCGGCGTACGATCCCTGGACGCTCACGTGCGTTCCGTTGCTGCTGCTTCTTACCGGGCTGGTGGCGTGCTGGCTCCCGGCGCGGCGGGCGGCGAGGGTGGATCCGCTGGTGGCGCTGCGGTATGAATAAAGATTAATTAGGACTCTGCGCCGGCAAGACTCCGCAGCGGCGAATCAAAGCGAAGCCTAAAGAGGCCGGCCTCAGAAGGCCGCCCCTACATAACCCGAAAACTAGGCCCAGGAGAAGCCGTGTTTGGAGAGCGGCAGGGAGCGGATGCGTAGGCCGGTGACGGCGAAAATGGCGTTGCAGACGGCTGGGAGAACCGGCGGGAGGGCGGGTTCGCCGAGGCCGGTGGGTGAATTGTCTGTCCTAAGGAAATGAACTTCGATTTCGGGCGGCACCTGGTTCATGCGTACCGGTTGGTATTCGTGGAAATTGCTTTGGACGGCGCGGCCGGCGTCGATGGTGATCTCGTAGGACATGACGTGGCTTAGACCTTCGATGACGGCGCCGCGGACCTGATTTTCGGCGCTGCTTGGATTAATGATCTGGCTGCCAACGTCGCCCGCTACCCATACCTTGTTTACTTTTATTTTGCTGTGGGCGTCGACCCGCAGCTCGACGACTTCAGCAAAAAAACCGCGATGAGAAAATTGGAAGGCGACGCCCATGGCGGTGTCTTTGGGCAGATTGCGCTTACCCCAACCAGATTTTTCAGCGACGAGTTTGAGCACACCGGTCATGCGTGCGGCGTCGAGATCGGCTTCCGCCGGATTGGTCGAGGGCGATGCGGTCGAGATGCGGGGAGAAGCCAGAAGATCCAGACGGAACTGGACGGGATCTTTTCCAGCGGCGTGCGCCAACTCGTCGGTGAAGGATTGAAAAACCCAGGAGAACGCGTTGCTGCGAGGAGCGCGCATGGCGTAAGTCGGCACTCCGAGCGGCATCAGCGATGCGCCAAAGAAAAAGTTTGGCAAAAAGGTGCCGGGGAATTCGTTGCCGGGAATGTTGGCGGAGGGAGCGAACTGCTGGCCTTCGCCGAAGCTGACGAAGTGATTGCGCCAGGCGACGAGTTTGCCATCGGAATCGAGACCGCCCTTGAGGAAATGAAAGCCGGCGGGGCGATAGTGATCGTGGTGAAAATCGTCTTCACGGGTCCAGAGCAGCTTGACAGGGACGCCGACTTGCTTGGCGATGGCGGCGGCTTCGAGCATGTAGTCGTTGGTGAGGCGGCGGCCGAACCCACCGCCGGCGCGCTTCATGTGGACGATAATGTCGTCGTGAGGAATGTTGAAGACTTTGGCGACGAGCTGGCGGCCGGATTCGGGGGTTTGGCTGGGGGACCAGAATTCCATTTTGCCGTCGTGGTAATGCGCGAGGCAGTTTTCGGGCTCCATGGGAGCGTGCGCGAGGAAGGGATAGGAGTAGGCGGCTTCGACGGTTTTTGCGGCGGCCTGAAGAGCTTTGTCAGCGTCACCGTCGCTGCGGAGGTTGATGGCGGGCGGTTGCTTCGAGAGCTCATCGGCGCGGCGGGCGAAGCCTACGCTGCTTTGCTGGGCGGTGGGGCCTTCGTTCCATTTGGCTTGAAGGTTCTTGCGCGCGACGTTGGCTTGCCACCAGGTGTCGGCGACAACAGCAACACCCCAATGCAAGCCAAGCAAATCTTGCGTGCCCTCGACTTCAAAGACATGGCGGACCCCGGGCATGGCTTTGATTTGCTCGAGGTTGGCGCCCTCGCACTTTCCCGCGTACACGGGGCACTTTTCGTAGACGGCGTACAACATTCCGGGAACTTTGTAGTCGATGCTGTAGAGATTTTTTCCGGTGACGATGGAAGCGTTGTCCGCACCGTGGATGGGGCGGCCGATGATTTTGTAGTCTTTAGGATCCTTTAGCTTGACGGACTTGAGATCGGGCACCGGCAACGTGGCGGCTTTCGCGGCCAGCGCTCCGTAGGCAAGCGTGCGGTTCGTGGACGCATGAGTCACGCGGCCTGATGACGTTTGGCATTCGGACTCGGGGACGGACCAGGTTTGCGCGGCGGCGGTGACGAATATCTGGCGGCATGCGGCGCCGACGCGGCGTAGCGGGTCCCAGTTGACCGGCGTGGCGGTGCTGCCGCCGGCGCGTTGCGGACCGTATTTTGTTTCGTCGAGGTCGGCCTGCTCGATGCGGACGTCTTTCCAGTCGACATCGAGTTCATCGGCGATGATCATGGGCAGGCTGGTTTTTACGCCCTGGCCGATCTCCGGATTCTTGCCCATGATGGTGACGATACCATCCGCGGTAACGCGCAGGAACGCCGTTGGCAAAAAAGCGGCAGGCGGGAGCTGCGGCGCCTGGGCAAAAATTTCGGCGACGGGATCGAGATGGAGCGCGAGGAGGATGCCTCCTCCCGCGACGGCGGAAACACGGAGAAAACTGCGGCGATCAAGAAGCGTGGCTTGCACGGGGCCTCCTACAACGAAAGATGCGATGCAGGTGGAGGGAGACACCTGCATCACGAGCATTGTAAACCCATCGCGGGAATTTCGGAATTCTAGCCGGCTTTGGCTGGCGCGGCTTGGACGGTGGTTTGATAGCTGATAGCCATAATCCACTGGCCGTTGCGCTTGATCCACAGACGGCTCACGTGAACCGGCTTGCCGGTGTAGGGCTGATGCAGGCTAGTCATTACGATGGTGTCTCCGAAATCGAACATCTGGGCGGAAACGAGCGGAGCGGGCGCGGAAGCGAAGCCGGTCTGCTTCTGCAAATTGAGAGTGGCGATGCGGTCCGCCTTGGTGAGGGGATGGTCGTTGGTCGAACCGAGCATGACGAATTCTTCCGCGATGTGCGGGGACCATGCTGCGGCGTCGTGATTGGTGACGCCGGTCTCCAGGGCCTGCCAAGAGGCGACGATGGCTTGCTCGGCTTCATTTCTGGGCTTGTAGGGAAGTGTTTTGCAGGGATTCTCGCAATCCTTCACGCTGGGACCAGGCGGACCCGGGGATTGACGGCCGAGAGTGACTTCGTGATAGACGAGCAAACGCCAGCCCGTAGGACGACGTACCCAGAGGCGCAGGACATGAGTCTTGTCTCGCCCGGACATCACTGCGCCGACCTGACGGTGAATCTGTTGCTTCACTTGTGCGCCGGTCTCGTCACCAAGCGCGGGCGTGGGAAGAGAGTCGAGGACTTCCGCTCTGGCGCGCGTCTTTCCGTCAGCGTCCGTCCAGGTAAAATCCGCGTCGAGGACTTTGCCGACGGCAGCGGCGTCACCTTTTCCAGCGGCGCGGACAAATTCGCGGTCGGCTTGAAGAATGGATTGGTCGTCGGCAGCAAACGTGACGGGGCTGACCGAGATGAAACTTAGTGCGCAGCCAAGCAAAGCGCCGAGGACAAGCACACTCGTGCCGAAGGAGTAACGTCTCATTGAATCTGTAGCCTCCCAAGAAGTTTCGTATTCCCTTATACATGAAAAAGGGACCGGGTGAATGCCCAGCCCCTTCAACATTTCCATGTGCTCAACGGCGGTTAGAAAAGGAACTTCAAGCCCAGTTGGATGGCACGGGCACTACCGGACCCCAGCACAGGATTGAACGCAGCGTTGTCCGGAGTGGCGCAGCCGCAGCCGAACAAACCAGCCTGTGAAGGATCCGAGTTTGCGCCCTGACCAAAGGTGCTGGTGGCACCCCAGGGATTAGCAAAATTGGGGTGATTGAAGATGTTGAAGGTTTCCACGCGGCCCTGTGCTCTGATTCTTTCCCCGATCTTAAAGGTCTTGGAAACAGAAAGGTCCACGTTGTGGAAGCCGGTATCGCGGAAGATGTTGCGACCCATGTTGCCAAACTGGCCAAAGCCGTTCGGAATCAGGATGGAATTGCGCACCATATAGCAATAGCCCGCCGCGTTCAGCGCTTTCAGTGTGCTTGCGCCAAGCGATGTGGCCATGGTTGTGCATGCGGCCGGAATGGCCCCCGTGCAAGCAGCGCTGCCCGGACCGAAGCAGGGAATTCCGTTAGGGCCGATGGACTTGAAATCTGCTAGGTTACCAAAGAAATTCCAGCGGTCAGAAGCTTCACCGGTTCCGCTGAATCCGTTGTTCTGATCATTGACATTCCATGGCTGTCCAGACTGCATGGTAATGATGGTATTGAGCTGCCAGCCTTCCAAGAGCTGACTTCTGGACTTTTTCTCAGGAAGCGAATAAGTCACGGAAAGGGTAAAGCGGTGGCGAATGTCCTCGTCGCCGCTGGCATGTTCTAAATTCGGATGCGCACTGTCCTGGGGAAGGAAGGCAACCCAGTTTGAAGACAGGTCGTCCAGGGCATGCGAAAAGGTGTAGCCCGCCACAAACTCGAGACCGTGATAGTTGCGAGCGGTAAGAGTGGTCTGCAAACCGTGGTACGTCGAACCGTAAAAGTTCGAAAGGTAGTTGATTTGGCCGAGATACGAGAAATTGCTGGCAAAAGGGAGGACTCCCGTGCTGATATCGGGCTGATTGAGATCTACGACGCCGGGAAGCTTTACCGCGTGATTGCCAACGTAGGTGACGTCAAGGGCAAGTTTGCCAGAGAAAGAATGCTGGACGCCCAAGGTCCAGTTCTCTACGTAAGGAGTTCGGAAATTGCGGTTCATGGCGAAGGTGTTGCAAGGACCTGGGTCCGTGCCTCCACCCGGCACATTGGCGCCGTCGCCGCACTGAACGAGGGAAGAGAGAGTCGCGGGATAGAGGGGCGTCGTCTGATTCTGCCAATTCAAGCCACCCGGACCAGACCCTGCGAGGTTGACGGCGGTGGTGAAAATGTTTCCAATGGCCGGCTTGGTGACTGGGGCAACGGGGCAATTATTAGCAACGACAGCCACGGGACAAGTCGTAACGGTAGCCCCAGTTGGAACGACGCCGATGCCAAAGAGTACCGGCCCGCTTTGGAGGTTTTGCTGAGACAAGAAGGCGCTCATGGGAATGACGTCGTAGACGATGCCGCCGCCGAGGCGAACGATAGTGGTGCCTTTACCCGTAACATCCCAGGCAACACCCACGCGCGGAGAGAAGTTCTTGCCGTCGCGTTTGTAGATGGAACTAATGTTTTTGCCCACCTGTTCTAAGCCAACAGAAGGGTCCCAGTTTCCAAACAGATTGTGGTCTTCCGTCGGGACGCCCTGGAGCTCGTAGCGCAACCCGAGGTTGAGGGTGACGCGCTTGGTGATGCGCCAGTCGTCCTGGGCGTAGCCGGCATAGAGCCACTGCGAGATGTTGCGGATGGGATCTCCACCCAAAATGCCCGCCCCCTTTGGATTGCCCTGGAGGAAGGCCTCGAGACTAGTAAACGTAACGCGGCCTCGCCCGCCGCGGAACGTGCCTTGATGAACCAAATCCCGCCGAATTTCGCCGCCGAATTTGAAGGCATGCTTGCCGCGCAAATAGGAGACCTGGTCGACAAAACTGTAGACC